>Ga0209786_1000037_pt1 | contig 57050 bp, 47 predicted proteins | sample WorMetilvaeELBA2_FD_187405 | JGI IMG/M metagenome (GOLD analysis project Ga0209786, IMG submission 187405) | Marine gutless worms symbiont microbial communities from Max Planck institute for Marine Microbiology, Germany - Olavius ilvae ELBA.2... ...
GAACCTCAGAGACATTGTGGTACGCGCTTTCCATGGCATAGTCGTTCTCCCCAGTATAAACGATATGCCTGATGGTAGTGTTACCCATGTCTCCGAACAACTGTCACCTCTCTCCCAAGTCTATACACCCATCAAGGGGGAGGAATTTATTATCTCCCTCCCCTGGGGGGAGGGACTAAAAGGGAGGGGGTAGAATGGGCGCATTCCTTATTTTGGTTATCGTTCCCCGATTCAATGGGTAGCGTCTTTGCCATACTCGGTATCGGGATCGGTATCGAAATCGGAACCGAAACAGTGTGACCACCTGCTGGGTCGATACCGATACCGAACCCGATACCGATTCCAATGCTGCTGCTTACATTCTATCAGAATTCCGGTTAGATCAGCGGAAATCTGGCTTTTGTTCTAAAAGGAAACAGGCATGCCGGCCGTCAAAGAAATCAAGTTCCGCATTAAACGATATAAACCCGGGGCCCTCGACCCGACCCGGTTCCAGACGTATACCCTGGCTGTGACGGAGCACATGTCCGTCCTGGACGGGCTGGAACAGCTCCGGCTCGAACAGGACCCGTCACTCATGTACCGTCATTCGTGCCACCATTCATCCTGCGGCACCTGTGCCTGTATTATAAATGGTGCGGAACAGCTGGCGTGCATCACCAACATCTGGAAACTGAAAAGCACCACGGTCACGCTGGAACCGCTCAAAGGCTTTCCGGTCATCGGCGATTTAACCGTGGATCCGGAACCGCTTTTCCGGCATATAGATGAAGAGTGGTCCTATCTTCGGCCATCCGAGCACTCTAACGCTGACGCTGACAATGAACAGCGTAATGGGTTCACCCGCTTTGAAAATTGTATCGAGTGCGGCGCGTGTCTGTCCGTATGCCCTGTGACGGATGCGCCGGAACCGTTCATGGGCCCGGCCGCCCTGTCGGCCATCCATCGTGAAATGCTGAAATTCCCTCAAACACAGGAATCCATGCTGGCCATGGCCGGCGGGAAACGCGGCGAACGGGGATGCCGGCGGGCGCTTGGGTGCAGCCGCGTGTGTCCTACCGGAGTTTATCCGGCCCGGCACATCGCTGACCTTCGGAGGGCTGTTGCCGCAGCAAAAAGTAAAGGGAAAACGTTTGATTAAGTTGTTTGTCAGAACAGCTCCCCGATTGCTGACTTGCAGGCCAATTCTAAGATGCTGAGACAGGTCCGATAGGGTCGGCAGAAGGAATGAACCTATATTTCTAGATAAATAATGGTCCGAATTTTTTCAATTTCACGGTCTCATCATCTGGTAATTAGCGCAACCATATCTCGGAAATGGAAAACCACAAACGCTCAATCGGAAAAAAGAATGCGATGAAGTTGGCCAACGTACTGAAAATCAGCTATAAAGTGTTCCGATAGGGGCAGGATTGATATCGGCAAGAGAAGGCGGGGCAATCATCCCGCCTGAGGATAGGGATCTTATAACATAAGGGGCGGTCATGATACACATCAACAAAAGATATATCGTGGATGAGAACGGAAAACCCAAAGAGGTTGTCATCCTTTTAGAGGATTACAAAAAAATAGAGGAGCTTCTGGGGCTCGATTTGGATACGAATACCGTTGAAGAGCTTCAGGAAGCCCGCAAAGATCGCGAGAGCGGCAACAAGGATGCCTATGTGGAACTGGACTCCGTCTGATGAGCAAGGTGATCCTTCATAGACATGCGGCCCGGTACCTCCAACGCATTCCCAGAGACAAGAAGCAGCGTATTACAAACGTCCTCAAGCAGTTGGAACAAAATCCACTGGATTTATAAGGTGTTATACGAATGGCCGGGGAATGGTCCGGCTATCACCGGTTGAGGATCGGAAAATATCGGATTATCTATTGGTTCGACGAGAAAGAGGATATCGTTTACGTGGATCACATTGGCCCCCGAGGAGATGTGTATAAGTGAAGGTAGCATCATTTCTCAATAATCACGGCTCTTTGAAAGACATACCCCAGATCCAAACCACCCCTCCGAAATCGCCATCGAAAAATTAGCCGGCCAGTACTTCGATCCTGAACACATAACCCGTATCGAAATACAAAAGGGAACCCGCATATCGCAGGTTCCCTTTCAGTTTCTCACCGGGGGGGGGGGGGAGGTTGATCTTTTAGATGTCGAAATACAAGAAGAACTCCTGGGGATGCGGTCTCAGCTTCACATCGTTTACCTCGTTTTCCATCTTGTATTCGATCCACATGTCGATGGCATCCTTTGTAAACACGTCGCCTTTGAGCAGGAACTCCTGGTCGGCTTCCAGAGAAGCCAGTGCCTCTTCCAGGGAGCCCGGTGCGGAATCGAGTTCGGCGAGCTCTTCCGGCGGCAGATCGTAGATGTTCTTGTCGAGGGGGTCTCCCGGATCGATTTTGTTCTCGATGCCGTCGAGGACCGCCATGAGCACGGCGGAGAAGGCCAGGTACCCGTTGCAGGACGGGTCCGGGGTCCGGAACTCGATCCGCTTGGCTTTAGGTGAAGCCGAGTACATGGGGATCCGCACCGCCGCGCTCCGGTTCCGGCTGGAGTAGGCCAGGTTCACCGGTGCCTCGAATCCCGGCACGAGTCGCTTGTAGGAGTTGGTGGTCGGATTGCTGAACGCGCATATGGCCTTGCAATGCTTCAGGATGCCGCCGATGGCATAAAGGGCTTCCTGGGAAACGCCCGCATACTTGTCGCCGGCAAACAGAGGCTTCCCGTCCTTCCAGATGCTGATGTGGGTGTGCATGCCGGTACCGTTATCCTCGAATAGCGGCTTGGGCATGAACGTGACGGTATGCCCATGGCGATAGGCGACATTTTTGAGCACATACTTGAACCACATGAGCTGGTCGGCCATCTGAAGCAGCGGCTGGAAGCGCATGTCGATCTCCGCCTGGCCGGCGGTGGCCACCTCGTGGTGCTGGGCCTCGATGGCGATCCCTAAACTTTCGAGAGTCAGCAACATCTCGGTACGCAGGTCCTGGAACTTGTCCATGGGCGGCACCGGAAAATAGCCTTCCTTGTGGCGCGGCTTGTAGGCCAGGTTGGGCCCTTCATCGCGTCCTGTATTCCAGATGCCTTCGATGGAGTCGACATCGTAGAAGGCAAAGTTCCGCCCGCTCTCGAACTTGACATCATCGAAGATAAAAAACTCGGCCTCCGGTCCGATGAATGCCGTATCGCCGATGCCGGTGGTCTTGAGATAGGCTTCCGCCTTCTTGGCGATGTAGCGCGGATCCCGGGTATAGGACTCCCGGGTGATCGGATCTTCGATGTCGCAGATCAGCGTCAGGGTCGGCACTTCGTAAAAGGGGTCCATCTTTGCCGTGGTAGGATCCGGCACCACGAGCATGTCGCTGGCGTTGATCGGCTGCCAGCCGCGGATACTCGAGCCGTCGAAGCCGTATCCGTCTTCGAAGCTCGACTCATCGAGCTCGCCCACCGGCACGGAGAAATGCTGCCACAGTCCGGGAAAGTCCATAAATCGCAGATCGACGATTTTGGCCCCGTTTTCCTTTGCCATGTCCAATACGTCTTTCGGTGTCATTTTGTGCTACCTCCTTTTAGGTGATGATTATGAATTTCAATTCGCTATCTGTGCTTATTAAATTTGATCCTTCTCGAAACTGTTTGGAGAAGAGGATTCAAGGAACTGTTTGGAGAAGAGGATTCAAGGATCCAAGGGGTCAAGGGTTCAAGTGGTTGCTCCGCTTAAATCGCCAACAGTTTCGGGATTCATTCGGAATTTTTCCCACTGGTCAATTCTTTAACGCCGGACACCAGAATCCTGAAACCCAAGATCCGACATCAATCGGCATCTTCGAATAAGGCAATAGCATGGTGCCCAATACCCAGTACCGAATACCCAATTATCTATATTGCGTCCGAGCCTTTCTCACCCGTCCTCACCCGGATCGCCTCTTCAATCTCGAAGACAAATATTTTCCCATCCCCGATCTTGCCGGTGTTCGCCGCAGCCATGATTTTCTCCACCACTTTTTCGGCCTGATCCGAATCGACCACAACTTCGATCTTGACCTTGGGGATGAAGTCGACCACGTATTCGGCGCCGCGGTAGATTTCCTTATGCCCTTTCTGCCGGCCGTATCCTTTGACCTCAGAAATCGTCATCCCCTGGATGCCGACTTCGTTCAGTGCCTCCTTGACATCATCCAGCTTGAACGGCTTGATGATGGCCTCTATTTTCTTCATTTTTTCTTCCTCCTTGTAAGAAAGTTTGCCGGTTGACCAGTTAAAAATGATCTCTTCCAAATTTGAACCGGCTAAACCGGATAATCCCGCTTGAGGCGGGACAAACCGTCCTATATAATTTCAAATCCTCTTTCACCGTGCAGGGAACTGTCCAGCCCCTTCACTTCGTCATCCTCGGTGACCCGAATACCGCCGGTAATGGCTTTGGTGACATAGACCAGGATCAGAGTCATGATCCCGCTGTAGGCAGCCGTGGCCAGGATGGAAATGAACTGAATCCAGAGCTGTTTCGGATTTCCGTAAAAGAGGCCCGCACTTCCCGAGATGGCCGGGTTGGCAAACAGGCCGGTGGCCAGGGCCCCCCATATACCGCACATGCCATGCACGCCGAAGGCGTCCAGAGAATCGTCAAAACCAAGCCTCTGTTTCAGCACGGCCACACTGAGATATCCAATGATGCCGGCGCCGATCCCGATTATCAGGGCCCCGGACAACGAGACAAACCCGGCGGCCGGGGTGATCGCCACAAGACCTGCCACGATACCGGAGGCCAGACCGAGGACCGTCGGTTTCTCATCTTTGATCCATTCTGCGAACATCCATGTCAGAGCCGCAATGGCGGCAGAGGTATTGGTAACAAGAAAGGCCGATGCCGCAACGCCGTCGGCAGCCAACTCGCTGCCTGCGTTGAAACCGAACCATCCGAACCACAGCAGGGCCGCGCCCAGGGCTGTCAGGCCAATACTAGACGGAAACATCGCCTCCTTGCCATAGCCGATCCGTTTGCCGAGCACCAGACAGAGCACCAAACCGGCCACACCGGCATTGATGTGCACCACCGTGCCGCCGGCAAAATCGAGCGCCCCCATGGCACCCATCCAGCCGCCGCCCCAGACCCAATGGCAGACAGGAAAGTACACAACGGTCAGCCACAGCACGGCAAACACGATCCAGGAGGAGAACTTCATCCGGTCGACAATGGCGCCCAGCACCAGGGCCACCGTAATACCGGCAAATGTCATCTGGAATAGAACGAATACAAACGTGGGAATGGTGCCGGTAAGGCTGTCGACGCCGATGCCGCCCAGGAACACGTGGGACAACCCGCCGATGAACCCGCCTTGACTGGGGCCGAACGATAGCGTGTACCCCCAGAGCATCCAGATCACACTGGCCAGACAGTAGGACACGAAAGTCATGGCAAAGGTGTTGAGCATATTCTTGTAGCGCGACAGGCCGCCGTAAAAAAGCGCCAGACCGGCAGGTGTCATCATCATGACCAAAGCAGTGGAGACGATCATCCAGGCCGTGTCTCCGGTATCGAGTTTGTCGGCTCCGAAAGCGCTGGTCACAGGCGCCAGCAGAAACAATGCAATGAGCCATCCGAGTCGTTTAAACATGGTTGCTATATTCCTCCTTTTTTCCGTGTTAGGGGTTTTGATTTAAGTGCGTCGGCCTCCTCCCGGAAGCACCTCGAGGATAGCCGATTCAATTCCTGCAACCTTTTCGTCATCCGTGACTTTCTGCCCTTCCAAATCGCGGACGTAAAAGACATCGACGACCTGATCGATCCGGGTGGCAATTTTGGAAACCCAGATATCCAGCCCGCATCGGAAAAGGGCGTCGGTCACGCTGAACAACAGCCCCGGGAAATCATAGGTAAAGACTTCGACAATGGTAAAAAAGCTGGATGTCTTGTTATCGATCACCACCCTGTCGGAAACCATCGAGATTCGCGGCTTTTTGGCACGATAGAGCTTCTTTCGCTGCTTCAGGGCCTTGGCGATATCGAGCTTTCCGGCAAGGGCGTCCCGCAAATTCCCCTCGGCACGCCGCCACCGCTCATTTTCAAATATCTGGTCCGGCGGCGGTTTGACTTCGAAGATGTCCAGAGCCACCTTGTTGCGCCAGGTAAATATCTGGGCATCGAGAATGTCGATGCCGTTCAGGGTGAACACGCCGGCGATCCTTGAAAACAGCCCGGGCCGGTCTTTGGCACATAGAATTACAGTACGGGTATCTGAACCGTTGGCCCTTCTGATGTCCCACACAAAGTCCTTGTCCCCCAGCCGCCGGTACAGTTCGGCATGTTCCCGGATGTGAACTCCCGGTATGTAGAGCAGGTACCGGGGGGACAGGAACTCGAACATGGCTGCCATGGCGTCGTGTTCAGACACATTCCCAATACCGGAAAGGATTTCGGCCTTTTTACCTTCGATGATGCCCACCGCTTCATCGGATGCCAGTTCACCCCGCTCCAGGGTACTGAGCACCTTTAAAAACAGCTCCCGCAGTAACACCGCACTCCATTCGTTCCAGGCCTTTGGACCGGTGGCCATGGAGTCGGCCACCGTCAACAGGTAGAGCATTTTGAGGTGTTCTACGTCCTTGATGTGCCGGGCGCAGGCGATTGCGGTTCCCTCCTCGTTGAGGTCCCGGCGTGTGGCGGTTTTCACCAACAGCAGATGGTCCCGCACGAGCGCTGCAACGGTGTCCACGTCTTTTTGCCGGTATCTGAATTCGCTCAGCCGTTTTTGAACGATCTTGGCGCCCGTTTCCGAATGGCGCCCCCCAGGCACACCCTTGCCGATGTCATGCAGGAGCGCGGCCCAGTAAAGCCGCTTCCGGTTTTTAATTTCCTTGAGCAGGAAGCCGTCAAAAAAATCGTTGGACGGATCGTCCCAGGTTCCCAGGTTCTTGAGCATGTGAACGGTTCGCAGGGAGTGCTTGTCGACCGGGTAGATATGATATTCGTTATATTGGATGCGGTTCACCAGATCTTTGAACTCCGGAATCAGACGAAGAAGGATTCCGGTGCTGAGCATGGTGCTGAGCACGCCGAATTCCGGGGACGGCGCCATCAGAATGCGTTCAAAGGATTTGACGACATCCGGCCGGCTCCGAAACTCGTGGTCCACCAGGTAGGCGAACTCCTGCACCAGCCGCTGGGCCTCTGCGCTGAGAGCTATTTTGAGGCGCGCGCTCTCTTCGAAGATCTTGATCAGCAGTTCCGGCGTCTCCAAGATTTTCTCCGTTGATTTGAACGCCAGCAGATCTTTTCTGATCTCCAGCCCCGCGATCTGTGGTTTTTTTTGAGGCTTTCGTCCACGCCGGGATCGTCTCGGATACCCTTGTTCACGGGTGTACATGAGGTAATGCTGTTTGACGAATTCCATCCGACCGTGGAGTTCACCCAGAAACCGTTCGACCGGTTTCTGCCCGTTGACCTGTTTAAAGCCCAACTCTTCGGCCAGTGTCACCTGGTATTCCAGGTGAAGCTGATCGCACTTGCGTCCGGCCAGGTGATGGAGTCGATTCCGGACGTTCCAGATAAACGACAGGGCGCGGGTAAACCGGTCGTATTCATCGTGGGACAGCTGGCCGGTATATTCGAAATCACGACGTTGTTTAAAACCATGCCGAATTTTGCCGATCCAGAGCATGGTATGGTAATCCCGCAATCCGCCCTGGCCTTCTTTCAGATTGGGTTCCAACAGATAGGATGAGTCCCCAAAGTGCCGGTGCCGTTCCACATTGCGGGCCACCAGCCAGTCGATAATTTTCCCGGAGTGCCGCAACAACACTTTTTTCCGAAACAGATCGAGCAACTCGGTGTACAGCAGCGAAGCACCGCAAATGAACCTGGCATCCAGCAAAGAGGTCAGCACCTCGTAGTCTTTGCCGGCCAGACTGATGCACTCCTTCGTAGACCGGGTGGCGTATCCCACCTCGAACCCCAGATCCCAAAGCGGGTATACGATCTCCCGGATTAACTCCTCGGCCGCAGCCGGAACCTTTTTTTTAAAGAGAATCAGCAGGTCGATGTCCGAATGGATGCACTGCTCCTGCCGGCCATACCCACCAAGGGCAATCATCACGTAGGGATTTCGAATAATATTCATGGCCGGGCCGGCAAGGCTCGATTCAAAACTCTCACGGAAATAATCGTCCAGAGCCCCTGTGTGTCTGTCCATAAAATCCGGGAGATTGCTTTGGAGAAAATCAGCAAGCAGCGTTTCCCGTTTGTCGTGCAACAGCAGGGACGTTTTCCGCAGGGTGTCCTGGGTCTTTTCGTTGGCGACAGGTAATTCTTGATTCATCGTGAGCACCGGGATGGGTATTCGAGCCATGGGCGAACCAGATCCGCAATGTTGGTGTTGCCCTGATCCGGTATCCGCTAAAAGGGTCCGAATCGCGGTCTTAAATTACCGGCTAAGGTTGAGCAAGAGATGTGCCAGAAAGCAAAAAGAAAGAAAAGTACAGTGGTTACAGAATATTACATAAAAATCAGTTTATGTAAAATTCAATAGTACAAATACAAAAATGTAACATTTTGGTCAAAAAAATTGCATCGTTGTAATAAAATCGTTAAACGATTTTATGAATAAGAAACAGAAAAACATCTATCCGAATGAGCGTCACCGATTTAATCTCCTAAATGGCGTTTCCAGATCTTCGCGACCCCTTTACCTAAAGGGCTGAATTGATCCTCCGGGACTCGGGCAGGCTGCTCCTGGAGATTGAGACGGTGAATTTTCGAACGAAATGTCAGATACGCCGTTCGCAGGAAACTGGCGGTATCCCAGTCGAGTATGCCGCAGGCGGCCAGCGTCCGGATCTGCCGGACATTGTCACTCCACTTCGTCAATTCCGGATACCGGTGGGCATGGCGTAGAATAAGAAACTGTACCAGAAACTCAATGTCGATGATGCCGCCGCGCCCCTCTTTTATGTCAAATTGATCCCCTACAGAGTCATCCCGCTCCTTCCGGAGACGCTCACGCATATCCGCCACTTCCCGGCGGAGCGTTTCCGGATCCCGAACCTGGCAAAGGACTTCTTTCCGGACAAGGTTAAAACGTTCAACCATCTGGGGATCACCGGCGATGGCACGAGCCCGAAGCAACGCCTGATGTTCCCAGGTCCATGCCTCTTCCACCTGGTAGTTTAAAAAAGCATCGGCGTGACTGACCAGAATCCCGGAGCTGCCGCTGGGGCGGAGACGCATGTCGATCTCATAAAGAAACCCGAGAGCCGTTCTCGCGCTCATGATGTGCAGCACGCGCTGGCCGACCCTGGCGAAAAACGTGGTGTCGTCGATCGGGTTGTCGCTACCGGCGGTGCCGCGGCCGGCGCCCGAATGGAGAAACACCAGATCCAGGTCGGACCCGTATCCCAGCTCGAGGCCGCCCAATTTTCCATAGGCAATCATCACAAAGCCGCGGTCGCATGGAGTATCGCCGATAAAAGCTGTCGGCGTACCGTGTTTCTGAACCAGATAGTCCCAGGATAGAAAAAGCACCTCATTGAGGACAGTCTCTGCGATATCGGAAAGGTGGTCGCTGACCCTCATCAGCGGCAAGACACCGGTGATGTCGGCGGCGGCCACCCGAAGCACATTGACCTGTTTGAATAAACACAAGGCCTCCATCTGGAGTTCCAGATCCGGCTCGGAGAGCCGCTCCAGATACAGCCGGAGCTCCTTTTCAAGATCGTTTCTGGCCGGTGGGGCGTACAGCGTGCGCGTATCAAGGAGCTCATCCAGCAGTGCGGGATATTTTGCCAGAAAAGAGGCGATCCAGGGACTTGAGGCGGAAAGCCGCACCAGATGCGCCCGGGCGGTTGAACTTTCCAGCAGCAATGACAGATAGGTTGTTCTTCGCTCAACCGCCTGTATGAGGTCCAATATCCGGTTGAGTACCAGGCCGCTGTTGTCACAGGATCCGATTTCCCTTAATAAAATAGGCACCAGCCGATCCAGGCGGCTTCGGCCTTCAGGGGTCATGGCACGGGTCTGGGAGTGTCCGCGCAAATGGTCCATCAAACGCATGGCTTCCCCGGTATCCGTATATCCGGCGGCAGCAAGCGTGCTCTCGGCGTCTGCATCATCCATGGTGTCCTGCCACACCGACGACAACGCCGGCTCCAAGGGGGAACCCGTTTCCGAGGGAGATTCTTCCTCCGGGCTTTGAAGAAGTTCATTAAAACAATGGTGAACCATCGATCGATGAAGGGAGATGTGACTCAAAAACGGTTCCCAGTCTTCGAATCCCATGGACAGGGCCAGCCGATGCCTGGCCAGGTGCTTAGACGGGAGCATGTGGGTCTGTTGGTCGGAATATTCCTGGAGGCGGTGCTCGGTCATACGCAGAACACGATAGGCCGTCTGCAGGCCGAGACACGTCTCCTTGTGGATATAGCCTTCTGCGACGAGAATTTCGAGCACGGTTTCAATACGGCGTTCCTGAAGCGCCGGCACCACGCCGCCGCGGAGTAGCTGAAAAATCTGGCCGAAGAATTCGATCTCGCGGATACCCCCGGCACCCAGTTTGATGTTATCCTGGAGACTCTTTCGTCGAACCTCTCGAGCGATGTTTTCTTTCATGTCCCGAAGGGATGCGAAGGTACCGTAGTCAAGATACCTTCTGTATATGAAAGGATTGAGTCGCCGGATCAGATCCCGGCCGGCGAGACGGTCTCCGGCCACTGCCCGCGCCTTGATCCAGGCATACCGCTCCCACTCCCTTCCTTTGACCTGGTAATAGTCCACCATGCTGTCGAAACTCATCACCAGCGGTCCGTTATCACCATCGGGTCGCAACCGGGTATCGATCCGAAACACGAATCCGTCTACGGTGGTTTCACCGATCAGCTTGATCAATCGCCGACAAAGCCGGGTAAAAAATTCGTCCGTGCTGACAGTCTTTGGACCTCCTTGGGTTTCTCCCCGCGTGGGATATGCAAAAATAAGATCGATGTCCGATGAAACGTTCAGCTCACCGGCACCCAGCTTTCCCATTCCGATCACCGCAAGATATTGAGTGGAACCGTCCCTTCCGAAAGGGGTTCCAAGCTCAGCACACAATACCGGGAAAAGCCTCTCCAGTGCACCGTCGAGGCAAGCTTCCGCCAGATCGGTCAGATCTCTCATGGTTTCAGCCAGATCCGAAAGTCCGGCCAGGTCGCGCCAGGCAATCCGGATCATTTCCCGGCGACGGACCCTCCGCATTGCTTCTGAGACATCGCTATCGGAACGCGCCGATAGTTCGGTTTCCACCTTTTGCCGGAGATGTCCGTCATCATAAGTCCCCATGAGGTCGCCGGAGTTCACCAGATTTTCCAGAATTCCGGGAGACCGGATGACGCTGCGGCGCACAAACTCACTGAAAGGGAAGACCTTGTCGGCAAGAATCGTTGAGCGTTCCGGTGCCGACACCCCCGCATCGGAGCAGGCCGTTGTAAAGTCGCGCCATGTCTCTTCGAATTCCGTCCGAAACGGCTCGGGAAGTTGGGTATTGGGTACTGGGTATTGGGTATTGGACATTTTACTTATCGGTATTCGGTATTGGGTATTGGGATTAAAGCCAGGTTTCAGGTGTCGGGTGTCAGGTGTCGGCTTTGGGTCCTTGATATTTGTAATTTGCGATTTGAAATTTGTGTTTGGTGTTTTGTTATTTGTGTTTCGTGTTTTGTTATTTGTGTTTTGTGTTTGGTGTTTCGTGTTTTGTGATTTGTGTTTGGTGATTTGAAATTTGGCAAGTCCTTCTGCCGGTTATCTTAGATTAAGAACGGCTCGCACTGCAAGCACTGTCGAACCTTGACATTTACAATGCCACCTTTTATAGGAGTTGGTTCCGATTGCCTGCAGCACGTTGCTTCAAGTGGTGTTGGAACCGATTTTCCGGCGTAAGAACCGTTCCGGGGATTTACCGGGGCTGTCACACCGCAGGAATCTGTTTCATCAATAGCATTCTCGCAGACCGATGGATACCGGATCACCCCGTTCGCCCGTCAGCGACCTTCTCTGATTGTCCGGAACACTCATCATTCAACTGTGAAAATCGCTTGGCACCGAAAGATGACGGCCGGGCGGATGCCGGAGCCCCTGGGAACAGGGCTGGCGGTAACGGTCTGAAGTGGTTCCGCTCTCTGGCAAGCAAATTGCACAACACGTTTGCGGAGTTGTGGATTTAAACAGTTTCGATACATTTTTGTAATCTGTTGGTTAAATTAGTTACGTTTATGTAAAAAGGAGTTTATCATGTGTCGCCTGTTCGCTTTGTCCAGCGAAGCGCCGGTCTCGCCGATGAAAGCCATCAACGCGCTGAACGTCATGCGGGAGGGCCATGACGGGTCCGGCGTCGGCCTGTTTTTACGGGATCTTGGAGGACCATTCGATGAAATGCGCGATGCGCCGATTCTATCGGGCATATTTACGGATGATGGGCTGAAGCGGCTCGACCGGTTCATGATGGACATCGGCTTTATGACCAAATACAAAATTACGATCAAACGCTCCAAAGTACCTCCGGCCGGTGTGCCCACACGGGATGTCTACCTCATTCGGGCTTACGAGTATCCGGAGGAGTGGGAGGGGCTGCCAACCGAAGAGCTCTATTCCCGCCTGTTGGCGATTCGGCTTTCCCTCCGGCATATGGGAGAAGAAAAGAATGACATGATCGTGTTCTCATTCTGGCCGGATGTGATCATGGTTAAAGAAATCGGCGATCCCATGACCGTTGCCGAATACTTGCAGCTTGACCGCAAGGAACTGGAAGCCCGGGTGATCATGGCCCAGGGACGGCAGAATACCAACTATGCCATCAACCTGTATGCCTGCCATCCTTTCTTTATCCAGGGATTTTCGACCATGACCAACGGCGAAAACACCGCCTTCATACCGATCCGTGAATACCTCTCTTCCAGGGGATTTGACGGCTACACGGGGTACCAGTCCGACTCGGAAGTCTTTACCCATATCCTGCACTATTCGATGCAGCATCTCGGACTGAACCTGGAGACATACAAACATGTGATCACCCCACTTCGGGACGATGATATCCGGCAGCATCCGAACCAGGCGTTTTTGAAGAACCTGAAGCACAGCTGCCGGCAGTTGATCATCGACGGCCCCAACTGCGTCATCGGGTCTCTTCCAGACCATAGCCTGTTCATGGTCCAGGACCGGAAAAAACTGCGGCCCGGCGTGGTGGGGGGGCGTCCCGGGATGTACGCATTTTCTTCCGAAGTCTGCGGCCTGGACGCATCCATACCGGACCGGGAAAAAAGTAATGACTTTCAACCCATGCATCTGGATACGGCCATCGTCGGGCCGGATCGCCAGGAGGTACAGATATGCTGTCAGACCGACCCGTTACCCCTTCCACACTGAGTGTGAAGGATCTGCCCTGGCAGATCCTTTGGGACAAAGAAAAATGCACCCTCTGTGGAAAATGTACCGCCGTTTGCCCGGTGAACAGCATCGAGTTGGGGGTTTTCCGAAAACGGGTGTTCCAGGCGACCCTCAACCCGGAGGACACACCCGGCAACCTCCACACGATCTATCACGGCCTCCGCCAGAAGACCGACCCGGCCTATGCGTGCGTCGGCTGCGCCATGTGCAACATGGTTTGCCCCAACGATGCCATCATTCCGGCCCGAAGCGACGAGGCCGACAAGCTGCGGATGCACATCGACCGGGGGGGACAGCCCCGTCGCCGGGGCGGCCGCAGAAACCGGGCCGGAGGGGTTCTCGACCAGATCAAATTTATCCGGATTTCCATGCTGACAGACCCGGCGTTGGATGCCGGGCGGCACGAATTCGAGCTCCGCACGCTGCTTGGCCGCATCCTCCCGCCGGAAGAAAGCATGAAATGTCTGACCCAAAACGGATGGATTCCACCGGTCCTGGAAATTTATCCGTTGGTCATCGGAGGCATGTCCTTCGGGGCCCTGTCCCCCAACATGTGGGAGGGCCTTCAGATGGGTGTCGCTTACCTCAACGAAGAGCTCGGCATGCCGGTGAGAATGTGCACGGGAGAGGGCGGCTGCCCACCCCGCCTGCTTCGGAGCCGTTTTTTGAAGTACGTGATTCTTCAGATTGCCAGCGGTTACTTCGGATGGGACGAGATCATTCATGCCCTCCCTGAAATGAAGGAAGACCCCTGCGCCGTAGAGATTAAATACGGCCAGGGCGCCAAACCCGGCGATGGCGGGCTGCTGATGTGGTACAAGGTCAACAAGCTTATCGCCGCGATCCGCGGCGTCCCCCCGGGGGTCAGCCTCCCCAGCCCGCCGACCCACCAGACGAAGTACTCCATCGAAGAATCGGTGGCAAAGATGATCCAGTCCATGTATATGGCCTGGGGATTCAGGGTCCCCGTGTATCCGAAGATATCCGGCACATCGACGGCCATGGCGGTGCTCAACAATCTGACCCGCAACCCCTTTGCGGCGGGCCTGGCCATCGACGGGGAGGACGGCGGCACCGGTGCCGCCTACAACGTGTCCATGAACCACATGGGCCATCCCATCGCCAGCAACATTCGCGATGCCTATCTGACCCTGGTGACGGTGGGCAAACAGAACGAAATACCCCTGTTTGCCGGAGGCGGTGTCGGAAAAAACGGCAATCTTGCGGCCAACGCGGCAGCCCTGATCATGCTGGGCGCCAGCGGGATCCAGACCGGCAAATATATAATGCAGGCGGCTGCCGGCTGCCTTGGGTCCGAAACGGACCGCTGCAACATCTGCAATATCGGTCTTTGCCCAAAGGGGATCACATCCCAGGATCCGCGCCTGTATCGGCGCCTCGATCCGGAGATGGTGGCCGAGCGGGTGGTGGACGTCTTTTTAAGCTTCGATGCGGAGCTGCGAAAAATCGTGGCGCCTTTGGGGCGTTCCACGTCCCTGCCCATCGGCATGTCCGACGCCCTCGGTATCAGCGACAAGGCCGCGGCGGATCGGTTGCGGATTAAATACGTCATTTAAAAAATTCAATGACGACCTCGCGGAAGAACAGCGGGAGAAGATAAATGGATGAGCGGCAGTATCATGTCATCAGTGGACGAGAAAACGGGGAACGCCTCGATTCGCGCATCCTCGAAGAACTTGTCCAGAGCGCGGTAGAACGCAACCGCACCGATATTACAGTCGAGGCCTACGGTCAGCACGGCATCGGCGGCCGCCTCTGGAAGACGGGAACGACCCGGGTACACGTTCGGGTCGAAGGGCATCCCGGCCAGCGCATCGGCTCCATGGGCTTTCCCAATACCCTCATCGAAGTCATGGGGCCGGCATCCGACGATGTCGGATGGCTCAATGGCGGCGCCACCATCGTGGTTCACGGCAACGCGGCCAATGGTTGCTGCAACGGCATGGCCCAGGGGAAAGTTTACATCGACGGCAATATCGGCGCCCGGGGCATGACCATGACCAAGCACAATCCGCGGTTCGATCCCCCGGAATTGTGGGTCCTGGGCTCGGTGGGCGATTACTTCGGCGAATTCATGGCCGGAGGGATTGCGGTGGTCTGCGGCGTCAACCCCCAGAATCCGAAGAACATTCTGGGATACCGCCCGTTTGTGGGCATGGTGGGAGGCAAAACATTCTTCCGGGGACCCCACGCCGGGTTTTCGGAAGCCGATGCCAAATTGGTCCCCATCTCCAGTAGCGATTGGGCCTGGTTACTGGACAATCTGACGATTTACCTGGAGCATATCGGCAAACCGGATCTGCTGGACGAGCTGGCCGATCCGCAACAATGGCAGCTGCTCGAAGCCCGGAGGCCCCAGGAAAAAAAAGGCAAGCAGAAGCGGTCCATGCTATCCTTTCGTGAGGAGGTTTGGGACCGGGAGCTTGGCAACGGCGGGCTGATCGGTGATTTGACGGATCTGGACCGAAGCCCGATTCCTCTGGTGACATCGGGCGAGCTGAGACGGTTTGTGCCGGTGTGGGAAAACCGAAAATACGCGGCACCCTGCGAGGCATCGTGCCCCACCGGAGTGCCGGTGCACGAACGATGGCGGCTGATACGTGAGGGGCGGATGGACGAAGCGGTGGACCTGGCCCTGGCGTACACCCCATTTCCGGCCACGGTGTGCGGCTATCTATGCCCCAATCCCTGCATGCATGCCTGCACACGCCAGTCGGCGTTTATGGCACCGGTGGACATCACCGGTCTGGGCAAAGCCAGCATCAACGCCGGTTTACCGGAATTGCCCCCTTTGAGTGGGAACCGGGTGGCGGTTATCGGCGGCGGTCCTTCCGGGATTTCCATCGCCTGGCAGCTTCGACAGAACGGCAACGAGGCCGTTGTCTACGATCGGTCGGAAGACCTTGGTGGTAAAATCGTGTCGGTGATACCCGAATCACGCATCCCCAAGGACATCGTCGTCAAGGAACTGGATCGGCTCAAAGAGGTTATCCCCCATGTCCACCTGCAGCAGGATATCCGAAAGAGCGACGTGGAACAGCTCCGGGAAGATTTCGATTTCGTGGTGATTGCCGTCGGTGCCCAGAAACCGCGAACGCTCCCGATACCGGGCAACGAGCGGGCCGTCACGGCACTGAATTTTCTTGAAAAAGCGAAAACCGGCCGTTTCAGTCCAGGCAAACGGGTTGTCATCATCGGTGCCGGAAACGTGGGCTGTGATGTCGCCGCCGAAGCCCACCGGCTCGGTGCCGAAGACATCACCCTCATCGACATCCAGGAGCCGGCGTCCTTTGGCAAGGAGCGGGAGGATGCCGAGGCGGCCGGGGCCAAATTCCTGTGGCCGGTGTTCACCCGGGAGATCACGGCAGACGGGGTGGTGTTGACGAACGGCGAGCTGCTGCCGGCCGATACGGTGTTTGTATCCATTGGCGATGCGCCGGATATAGGGTTCCTTCCGGACGATGTGGCAACGGCCCACGGGTTTGTCTCGGTCAACGAGCTGTTTCAGACGTCCGATCCCCGTATTTTCGCCATTGGCGACGTGGTCAAACTCGGATTGCTCACCGACGCCATCGGCGCCGGAAGGGTGGCCGCCAATGCCATTATCGACATCCTGGCCGGCCGACGACCGGAATACAGCCCTAAGAAAATGATCGACAGGGAACGGATCAAGCTCGAGTATTTTGATCCCCGCATCACCAGCTTCGATGATATGGATCAGTGCGGCTCCCAGTGCTCCTCCTGCGGTGCCTGCCGGGACTGCGGCATCTGCGTTGCTGCCTGCCCCCAGACAGCCATCAGCCGTGTGGGCCCGGAAGAGGGCGGCGACTACGAATACGCTGTCGATCCGGATCGCTGCATTGGCTGCGGGTTCTGCACGGGCGCGTGCCCCTGCGGCATTTGGGACCTGGTGGAGAATACGCCAATGGGATAGTGCGGCGAACCGGAAACCCATACCGCGGCCCGGGTCTTCATTCGGCCAGTTAAAGGCGATTTTGGCAAATTCGAATACCGACATCCGAAATCCGAAATAAGTTCGAAATTCGAATGATTAAAAGACCAAAGAAATTCGGGACTTCATTGGTGCCATCCATTTTTAGGGAAAGAAATCGGATTTCCCATTTGACCAATCAAGAGATTTACGATTTAACCGACTCCGATCCATCTAATCGAGGTTTGACATATTTGCGTTTCACATCGTTATGTATGTGAAACGGAACCACAGAGGACATGTTGAAAGCACTATTAGCGCTCGAAGATGGCCGCACATTTCCATGCCGGTCGTTCACCGGTCCGGGTGAGACCCAGGGCGAGGTGGTGTTTAACACCAGCATGACCGGCTACCAGGAAGTGCTCACCGATCCATCCTACAACGGCCAGATCGTCACCATGACCTATCCCCTGGTCGGCAACTACGGCACCAATCCGGACGACATCGAATCGGCGGCCATCCAGGTGGCCGGCTTTATTGTCAAGGAATATCAGGATTTTCCGAGTAATTTTCGATCAACCGACGCGCTGGCCGACTATCTGCGTCACAGCGGAATCCTGGGCATCGAGGATCTGGACACCCGTGCCCTCACCCGGCACATCCGGAATGCGGGTGCCATGCGGGCGTTCATCTCCACAGAAGACCTCGATCCGGATTCTCTGGTCCAAAAAGCCGGCGCCATCCCCAGCATGGTCGGTCAGGATCTGGCCCGGGTGGTGACCACCCGGACGCCCTATCGGTGGGAAAATGGGCGCCCGTCTCCCCTTTCCCATAACCATCCGATGAATGGGACCACCTGGCAGCATCGCACCGACCGCTTCGCCGTGGTCGCGTTTGATTTTGGCATCAAATTCAACATTCTCAGAAATCTGGAACAATCCGGGTGCGAGATCCTGGTCGTTCCTGCCGATACGTCTGCGGACCGGATTCGGTCTCTGGAACCCGACGGGATATTCCTCTCCAACGGTCCCGGCGATCCCGAACCTGTCACGTATGCCATAGAAACCATCGGAGATCTGCTCGACTACCGTCCCTTGTTCGGGATCTGCCTCGGGCACCAGCTTCTGGGATTGGCTCTGGGCGGCCGTACGTTCAAGTTGAAATTCGGTCACAGGGGCGCCAATCAACCGGTCAAGCAGTTGCGTACCGGCCGGGTTGAAATCACATCCCAAAATCATGGCTTCGCCGTGGATACGGAAACGGTGGCCGGTGACGACATCGACATCACCCATATCAATCTGAACGATAACACACTGGAAGGCTTCCGGCATCGCAAGCTGCCGATACAGGCGGTACAGTATCACCCCGAGGCCTCACCCGGGCCCCACGATGCCGAATATCTGTTCCACGATTTTACCCGTATGATGCACGAACACCGTTAGCCCGAATATGGCATGAAGTCGTTTCGGCATTTGGGTAAAATGAATCAAAATCAAAGTGCAACTGTAAATCGGGGCGTTTTCAGATATGCCACTGAGCGAGCAGCATGCCTAGACGAGACGACATACATAAAATCCTGATTATCGGTGCCGGCCCGATCATCATCAGTCAGGCGTGTGAATTCGACTACTCCGGCACCCAGGCATGCAAGGCCTTGATGGAAGAAGGGTTTGAGGTGGTTCTGGTGAACAGCAATCCGGCCACCATCATGACCGACCCGGAAATGGCCCATCGCACCTATGTGGAGCCGGTGCTTCCCGAAACGGTGGCCATGATCGTCGAAAAAGAGCGGCCGGATGCGCTGCTTCCCACCCTAGGCGGGCAGACCGGACTGAACACGGCCATCGAAGTCGCCCGGAGTGGGGTTTTAGCCCAATACAATGTGGAGATGATCGGTGCCACCATTGAATCGATCCAGAAGGCCGAAGACCGGGATCTGTTTCGCCGCGCCATGGAAAATATCGGGTTACGCGTCCCCAAAAGCGGTATCGCCACCACCATGCCGCAGGTTGTTGCCATTTCCGAAGAGATCGGATTTCCGATTATTGTCCGGCCCAGCTACACGCTGGGCGGCACCGGCGGCGGGGTGGCCTACAATTACGATGAACTTGAGATCATCGCCAAAGCGGGCTTGGATGCCAGTCTGATCAGCCAGATCATGCTGGAGGAATCGATCCTGGGATGGAAGGAATACGAACTGGAGGTCATGCGGGACCACAATGACAACGTGGTCATCATCTGTTCCATCGAAAATCTCGATCCCATGGGGGTTCACACGGGGGACAGTATTACGGTGGCGCCCGCCCAAACCCTGAGCGACCGCGAATACCAGCGCATGCGCGATGGCTCCATTGCCATCATGCGGGAGATCGGCGTGGACACGGGGGGTTCCAACGTCCAGTTTGCGGTCCACCCGGAAACCGGCGAACAGGTGGTCATCGAAATGAATCCGCGTGTCTCCAGAAGTTCGGCGCTGGCGTCCAAGGCTACCGGCTTCCCCATTGCCAAGATCGCCGCCAAACTGGCGGTCGGTTATACCCTGGACGAGATCCCGAACGACATTACCGGTGAAACCCTGGCCTCCTTCGAGCCTACCCTGGATTATTGCGTGGTGAAGATCCCCCGCTGGACATTCGAAAAATTCCCTGAAACCGAGGATGTCCTGACCACAAGCATGAAGTCGGTGGGCGAAACCATGGCCATCGGCCGAACGTTCAAAGAAGCCCTTCAAAAAGGGTTGCGTTCCCTGGAGATTGGCCGTTACGGGCTTGGATTCGACGGAAAAGATGAAGAAGGCACCGAAGGGGAGGCCCCGAGCCTGTCGGAAATCGAGAAACACCTGGCCATCCCAAATTCCGGCCGCATCTTCTACCTGAGGCACGCACTTCTGAAAGGGATGTCCATCGAGGCCATTTACAGTGCCACCGGTATCGATCCCTGGTTTCTCTACCACATTCGGCAGATCATCGAGATGGCCGGCCGGATCCGAAACGCCGGCGGCAACCTGGATCCGGAACTGCTGAGGCGGGCCAAGTCCTGGGGATTTTCCGACATTCAGCTGGCCCACTTGACCGGCAGCACCGAGGATGAGATCACAGCATATCGAAAGCCCATCGGAATCCGCCCGGTCTATAAATTGGTGGATACGTGCGCCGCAGAGTTCAAGGCCGCCACACCCTATTATTACAGTACCTATGAGACGGAAAACGAAGCCCGGGTGTCGGACCGGAAAAAGGTGATGATTTTAGGCGGAGGACCGAACCGTATCGGTCAGGGAATCGAATTTGACTACTGCTGCGTCCACGCGTCGTTTGCATTACGGGAAGAAGGCGTGGAAAGCATTATGGTCAACAGCAACCCGGAAACGGTGAGCACCGATTACGACACCTCCGACAAGCTCTACTTTGAGCCGTTAACCAAAGAAGATGTGCTGCACATTGTCGAATCCGAAAAGCCGGCCGGTGTCATCGTCCAGTTCGGCGGCCAAACCCCCTTGAATCTGTCCACGCCCCTGTCGCGGGCCGGCGTGCCGATTCTCGGCACCCAGCCGGAGAGCATCGATCGTGCCGAGGACCGTGAGCAGTTCCAGGCCATGCTCAAGAAGCTGGGCCTGGTCCAGCCCGCCAACGGCACGGCCATGACGACCCGGGAAGCGCTGGTCGTGGCCGAAGAGATCGGATATCCGGTCATTGTCCGCCCGTCCTTCGTTCTGGGGGGACGGGCCATGAAAATCGTATACGATCCCATGGAGTTGGAAAGCTTTGCCCGCCTGGCCATTCAGGCGTCTCCGGAGCATCCCGTGTTGATCGACAAGTTCCTGGAAGAAGCGGTGGAGGTCGACGTGGATGCCATCAGCGACGGCCGTCGGACCGTCATCGGCGGGATCATGGAGCACATCGAGGAGGCGGGCGTTCACTCCGGAGACTCGGCATGCGTCTTGCCGCCCCAGAGTATCGATCCGGGGATCCTCGACGGCATCAAGGCCGCCACATGGGCCATGGCTGCTGAGCTCAACGTCATCGGCCTAATGAATGTTCAGTATGCCATCAAGGCCAATCAGGTGTTTGTGATAGAGGTCAATCCCAGGGCCTCCCGGACCATCCCCTTCGTCAGCAAAGCCACCGGCGTGCCGCTGGCTAAACTGGCCACCCGTGTGATGCTCGGCCGAACACTGGACGATCTGGGGTTGACCGAGGAAATCATTCCGGAGCACGTATCGGTGAAAGAAGCCGTGCTGCCCTTTAACCGTTTTCCGGATGTGGACACTCTGCTGGGGCCGGAAATGAAATCCACCGGTGAGGTTATGGGCATCGACGACAGCTTCGGATCCGCCTATGCCAAGTCCCAACTGGGCGCCGGGCAAAAACTGACCATCCAGGGCGCCGTGTTTATCAGTGTCAAAAACAGCGACAAACCGGCAGCGCTTTCTTTGACAAAGCAGTTTCTCGATATCGGATTCTCTGTCATCGCCACCCGAGGTACATCCCGGTTTCTCACCAAAAATGGACTGACAAACACAATGATCAACAAGGTGTCCATGGGGCGTCCCCACGTTGTTGATGCCATCAAAAACGGGGAAGTCCAGATGGTCATCAATACTGGAACCGGCAATGAACCGCGACAGGACGGTTACATGATCCGCCGGGCGGCGCTGAAATTCAACATACCGTATGCCACCACCATTTCCGGGGCCATGGCCATGGCCCGGGGCATCACGGCGCTCAAGCGACAAAATCTTTCTGTAAAACCCCTGCAGGAGTACCACGGACAGGCACATGATCGAAACCAGAGGCAACACCGAAGACCGGGCTAACCGCCCGGATGACGACCACCCGCGCGAATCCTGCGGCCTGTTCGCCATCCACGGGCATCCGGAAGCCGCCAAAGCGACCTATTTCGGGCTCTACGCACTCCAGCATCGGGGGCAGGAAAGCGCCGGTATCGCGGTGGCCCGCGATAATGCCATCGTGGACCACCGGGGCATGGGGCTGGTGCCGGACGTGTTCGATGTCCAGCACATGGAGCAGCTCGCCGGGGATCGCGCCATCGGTCACGTGCGGTATTCCACGACCGGAAGCTCCGTTCTCGCAAATGCCCAGCCTTTCGTGGTGCGCCACCGCAACAAAGCCTATGCCCTGGCTCACAACGGAAACCTGGTCAACGCCCACACCCTGAAAAGAGAATTGGAAGAATCCGGATCCATTTTCCAGTCCACCATGGACACGGAAGTGTTTCTTCATTATTTTGTCAAAAGTCTCGGGCTCGGATTCGAAGGGGCGCTTGTCAAAACCGTCCAAAAAGTCTTGGGCGCATTTTCCTTCGCCATGCTGACCAGCAAGGGTGAGGTCATTGGCATCAAGGACCCCCACGGGTTCCGCCCCTTGTGCCTTGGCCAGCTCAACGGCCATTATGTGTTGGCCTCTGAAACCTGCGCACTGGATTTAGTACAGGCTGAGCTGGTCCGGGAGCTCGATCCGGGTGAGATTGTCATTATCGGTGACAATGGGATCCGGAGCATTCAGACCCCCCCCGGGAACAGGCGGGCGTTCTGTATTTTCGAGTTTATTTATTTCGCCCGCCCGGACAGCACCATATTTGGAAAAAATGTCTATCTGGCTCGAAAAGCCCATGGCCGTCGGCTGGCCCAGGAGTCTCCCGTGGAGGCGGATCTGGTCATGCCGTTTCCGGATTCCGGGAACTACGCTGCCGTCGGCTATTCGGAGACATCCGGTATTCCCTTTGAAATGGGAATGATCCGGAATCACTATGTGGGTCGCACCTTCATCCAGCCCACCCAGAGCATGCGGGATTTTGGCGTCCGGGTGAAGCTCAACCCAGTCAAGGAGCTGCTGAAGGGGAAAGACATCATCATCGTGGAAGACTCCATCATCCGGGGAACAACGGCAAAAACCCGCGTCAAGGCGCTCCGTGAGCTGGGTGTGGGACGCGTCCACATGCGGGTCGCCGGTCCGCCCCATCGGTTCCCCTGTCATTACGGCATCGATTTTTCCACACGGGGTGAGCTGATCGCATTCAACAAGTCCGAAAAAGAGCTGGCCGATGCTCTCGGGCTTGACTCCCTGGCCTATCTAAGCCTGGAAGGGCTCCTGGAAGCCACCGGAGTGGAAAATCCGGAGAATCATTTCTGTAAGGCTTGCTTCGACGGCTGTTATTGCGTAGAATTCGATGAATTCTTGTCAAAAAACTGTCTCGAAAGGATGTAGACATGCTCGAATCCAAGTATCTGACAGACGATATCCGCAACATCCAGAAACTGATGGCCATCCCGGCGTTGAGGGGTTTCGAAACCAAAAACCTCGGGAAGGTACTCCGTCTGAGCAAAATCCGTCAATACGAGGACGGGGAGTCCATTATCCAGGAAGGCGACAGAGACCGATGGCTCTATTTTTTGCTGAACGGCAAAATTCGGATCGTCAAAGGCGGCGTCGAGATCGCGGCCACAGAAAAAACCGGTGAGATGTTCGGCGAAATGACGCTGATCGACAACATCAGCCGCTCCGCATCGGTCTTTGCTGTCGGGAAAACCGTCTGCCTGGCCGTGGACACCTCCGGGGGTGGCCGCAGCGGCATCGAGGATGAGCGGGCCGATTTTCTGTTCTTGATATATCGGATGTTTGCCGAGTACCTCGCCGTCCGTCTTCGGTTGACCAATGAGGAATTGATCCAGCTGAAGCGAAAGCACGGGGTGAAAACCTGATGGTTCCGATCCCTGCGGTCCTGCCAGCATGAAAGAGACCGTAACCTTTTCAAAGGATGCGGCAAACCTTTTCTTTCACATCCTCACCGGTTGCAATCTCCGCTGCCGGCATTGCTACATCAACCCGGACCAGCACGGCACCCAGACCCTGCCCATCAAGACCATCGAGGCCTGGCTGGAGGTATTTGCCCGGCGCAGCCACTCGGCCAATGTCATATTTCTGGGCGGGGAACCGACCCTCCACCCTGATCTCCCACAGGCTGTCCAAACGGCGCGCAACCTCGGTTACCGATCCATCACTATCGACACCAACGGTTACCTGTTCCACGACATCCTCGACAAACTCTCTCCCCAGGACATCGACTACTTCAGCTTCAGCCTGGACGGCGCCACAGCTGCTGTCAATGACCGCATCCGGGGCGACGGCGCGTTTCGGCAATGCACCGATGGAATCCGTGACGCCGTCTCCCGGGGATTCCACACCAGCCTGATATTCACCGTCAGCCGGGATAACATTCACGAACTTCCTCTGATGCCGTCGTTTCTCGAAGAGCTGGGCATCGAGCGGTTTTTTATTCAGGTGTTGGGGTTACGGGGGCAATCTGCAGGCGTGGCCCGGAAGGACCGTCGGGTATCCCGGGCCGAATGGCTGGAATCGGTGCATGGGACCGCCGAAGCGGCGGTCGATCTTGGTATTGTCACCGTTTATCCAAAGGTGTTTCTCGACCTGGATGAGCCCTTTGAATGCGCCGGCCGGGTTGCCGATAATTATTTTGTCTTTCCAAACGGCCGGGTCTATCGCTGCCCCCTCTGCGAAGATCACCCGGTACACAGCCTCCGGATCGAAGAACATCAGCTCTTTCCCACCGAGCCCATCAACGAAAAAGATCTATTTGCACTGGACATCCCGGAGGGCTGCGTGATGAACAAGCTCATCCAGCCGGATAATCTCGCCTACAACGACCAGGGCGATCCTGAATACAAAATCGCCTGCTGTCTGCTCAAGGAAGAGCTCCGGCCGAAATAGCTTTTACCGCAGAGACGCAGAGCTCGCGGAGCGAATCATTGATGTTGCTTTTCGCTGAGAGGGCGAAAAGCAACACTATCCGCTCGTCTCGATTCTAGAATAAATGATCTTTTTGTTCCGATTCAAAAGAGGATAACTTTTTGGTTGCTCTGGGCGGGTGCGGTGCCCCGCCCTACGAAAGGCGTAACCTAGAGCCGGTCACCGCACCGGCCTGATTTTTTTCTGAATAGGAACATATGTTTAACAATCGCTATACAGTTGATCTACCTACCATGAATCCGGTTGAGATCACGCCATCCGGATGAGCAATCTTTTTTCAGAATCCCCCTCTCAGGGATTCTGAAAAAAGAATCCTCTTTGCGAACTCTGCGTCTCTGCGATGATCCCTTCACGCAATCAGAATTAAATGGTACCAATAAAGTCGAACTCCAGTTTGCTCTGGAACTGGCCGACCCGGGCAAAAATCTCTTTGAGCATTTTCTGTTCGATGCGGGTCAAGTTTTTGGGGTTGATATAGTTGTCGGGTTTGGATTTTTCATCGACAATCGCCGTAATCTGCCGGACAAAGCGCAGCTGCAGCATGAAGCCGTAGGCCTTTTCCAGCTCCTCATACTCCTTCTGGCGAAGAATCTCCTTTCGGCGCAGGTAGGCCAGCCGATCCAGGGTATTGGTCTCTCCCACGTTGTGGCGGAGCGCATAAATGCGGGCAAAATCGACGATGGGGGTCATGGCCGACTTGATGTCGAACTTGTCCCGGTGCTCGCCTTTGGATTCCACCACAAAAGTGCCGAAGAACCCGAGCGGGGGCCTGAAATTGAGCGCATTTTCAGTCAGGTGCCGGAAGAAACCGGCCCACCCGCCAAGGGAGGTAAACAGGTGTTTACGAAGGTCATCGATCAGCCCGAACTCACCGTAGCCGCCTCGAAAATCGAAAAAGATGCTGGCCTGGAGCAGATCTTCGGCCTCCGCCGCGCGTATCCAGTTTGAAAAATAGGATTTCCAGGTCGCCAGAGACTGGCACCATTTGGGATTTTTAGCCATGACGCCGCCGGTGCAGAAATCGTATCCGGCCTGATCGAGCATGTCGCAGGCGATCTCTCCGAATTTCAGAAAGTAGTCCCGGACTTCGGATTCTGATGACTCCGGCACATCTTCGAAAATGATGGCATTGTCCTGGTCGGTTTTCAGTGTTTGCTCGCGACGGCCCTCACTACCCAGAATCATGAAAACGAACCGGGCCGGCGGCGGTCCCATCTTCTCGAGGGTAAAGGACATGATCTTGTTGAGAATGCCGTCGGAAACCGTGGTAATGAACTGGGTCACATTATCGGCCCTTGCTCCCGATGTGATCAGGTTCCGGATGAGTTGCGGCAGCCGATGGTGGCAGGCAATGATCTCGTCGATGGATGCGGCGTCGGCGATTTCACGAACCAGGAACACCGGCGACTGGCCCTGGGCGGAAAGCAGATCCCGGTCGCTTAATACGCCGACGACCGTTTCGTCCACATCCGTCACCGCCAGATGGCGGATATTGCTTTCCATCATGATCATCATCGCCTCGAAGATCAGAGCAAACTCGGAAACAGTCGTCACCGGTGAGCTCATGATATCGGAAACTGGCCGCTCGACATCAACACCGGCGGCGATGACCCGACTGGTCAGGTCCCTTTCGGTCACGACACCGACGCAGTCGTCTGTCTCCGATTTGAGATACAGCGCACTGATGTTCTTCCCGGCCATGATTTCGGCCGCATCTCGGATGGACAGGGAGGTGCTCCCGAAAATCGGTTCACGGCTGTATATGCTGGCCACATGCTGGTTAAAAAACTGCAGGCCCTCTTCCCCGTTCGCCATGGTCTTGGCCACCACGGAGGCATAGGACTTTTCCAGCATGCGCTTACCGAATATATCGGTAAAAAATTCGGTTACCGATTCGTAGTCGCGGCAAATCTCCAGAAAACGCTTCTTGGGAAGCAGATAGAAAGTGGCTGTCTCGAGGATCTTGACCGTCCGGACCGATATCCCGTCGTGCAGCAGCATGGAGATACCGCCGTAAATGTCACCTTCACCCAACAATTCCTTCATCGCGTGACTGCCATTCTCCTCGAAATAACGCTCGGCCGAGCCTTTTTGAAGAATGTACAGATAACCGATCCGGGTGGCCCCCTGGACAAAGGGAATCGTCCCCCGGGGATACTGCACGACGGTCATCTCCCCGGCGATCCGTTCCAGTTCATCACCCGGCAGGAAGGAAAACGGTTCGATGGCGGATAAAAACCGACGCAGTTGCCCCGTTTCGATCAGTGCGGACATGGACGGATCGAACATGTTCTTGCTGAAATTTTCCAGGAAATAATCAAAAAATTCCCCGTAACGGGCACACACATCGAGAAACACGTCTTTGCCGACGGCGTATCCGGCACAGTCATTTTCGACTTCCACGGTGCGCAATGAAATGCCGCCGTTGAGCAGGATACTGATGCCCCCGAAAACGTCACCGGGTCTGATATAGCCGGAGAGCGTCTTGTCGTTTTCCGATTCTGTAAAGAGCGCCAGTGATCCTTCGACCGGAATGAAAATGCTGTCGATGCTCGACCGGCCCTGCTCTGCGAACAGCGTTCCGGCTGGATGACGAACAATCGTGATTGCTTCGGCAAGACGACGGCGTTCGATTTCAGGCAAAAATGAGAAATGCGGCATGCCGGAAATGTATGTGAAGGCGTCCGAGCCCATGGGTCCTCCGTAAATCGTTATATTGGCACGAGATCCGCTCAGGATAGTATGTGACCAGTGTAGCAGATGACTCTAAAAATGGCCATTGTCGTTACGGGGCGCTAACAAGTAGAGACCATCATTGTGAGCAATTTATTTCTTTGTGGTTATCCGTAACGCCCCGGTTGATGAATACAAGGGACATCGCACCAAGAAGGACAAGGTACAATGACGCCTGCGGGGAACCCCGGGAGCGACACTTTTCAACGATAATTATATGATTATCATTTCTTAATTGGAAACAAATTCGGGGTATCGACAACCAAGGTATCCTGTTCCGGCGCGAATCCCTCACACAAGGAGAGACACATGGCAAAGGTAAAAACATTCGCTATTCCGCTGAAAATATTCCATGCCAAGCAGGAAATCGAAGACCTGGACAACCTTGTCAATCGGTTCATCGAGGAAAACAACGTGAAGCAGGTGTTCTCGGTCAGCGACACCTGTACCACCGATGACAATGGTGCCTCCATGGGCGTGATTCGCGTTCTCGCCTACGAGTAACGATCCCGGGAAGTCAGTGAACCCATGAAACTTCTCATCATCGGTGCCACCCGTGGCATCGGCTTTGAGCTGTTGCGACAGGCCGTGGCGGCAGGGCATGAAATCACGGTGCTGGCGCGGTATCCGGAAAAATCTCCCGCGCGGATGTGGCGCATTTCATCCTCACCCAAATTGCCGACCCGATATTTCTCAAACAAGCGCCGCTGTTGACCTACTAAAAAACCTGTCTATAGCTAGAGTCAGAATACCGTTTCGATTTGTGGCGTGTTGACGCGGTTGAAAGTTGCCGAGGCACAGATATCGGAATCGGGTTCGGAATCGGTATCGGTGTCGACTTCGAAGTTGGCCATTCTGTCTCGATTCCGATACCGAACATGTTCGGATATAGAGTCTCTGAGCGGGGTGTTTTGGTGATAAGAACGCGATCAAACGGAACATAGATATGGCAACACATATAAAACGGCGTCCGGGAGCCCATGGTCCAGCCGGCGGCGGGATTGCGAGCAGGAGATAAAGCGGATGGCCGATCGGATATCAAACCAACGACTGCCGGCCCTCGATGCGTTGCGCGGCATCGTGATTGTTCTGATGGCGTTGGACCATGCTTCCTTTGCCTTTAATGCCGGAAAATATGCCACCGATTCAGCCGTGTTTTACACGGCAGGGGCCAAGATACCCGAGGTGCAGTTCTTCATTCGCTGGGTCACTCACATCTGCGCTCCAACTTTTTTGTTCTTAGCGGGATTTGCGCTGTGTTTGAGCATCACCGGCCGGTTGTCCCGGGGGGCGTCCGGGGGCGGGGTGGATCGTTATCTGTTTACCCGGGGCTTGATGATTTTGCTGCTCGATCCACTGTGGATGAGCATCGGATTCGGATACGGAGTCCTTTTCCAGGTATTGTATGCCATCGGTGGAAGTATGATCGCCATGATTGTCCTGCGCCGACTGAATCCGAGACTTCTGCTATCACTCAGTCTTGGATACCTGGTGTTCAGCGAAGTGTTCGCCGGTCTGGCATTGTGGGCCGGTGGAGGAGAGAGATCCGGACCGATCGGCGCGTTCCTGGTTACCGGCGGGAAGATAACCGATGGCGTGTTTGTTTTGTATCCCCTCCTGCCATGGCTGGCCTATATGGCGCTGGGCTGGACCATCGGCAACCTGATCATCACCAACCGGATCAAGCGGCCGTTTCGATTCTATGTGGCGGCCGGCTTGGGTTTCCTGGTGATCTTTCTGATCTTCAGAGGACTTAACGGGTATGGAAACATGGTATTGTACCGGTACGGCACATCCCTGGTGCAGTGGCTTCACGTGAGCAAATACCCGCCTAGCCTGACGTTTTCGGCATTGGAACTGGGTCTGATGTTCCTGCTTCTGGCAGGACTGACCCGGTTCTATGAGAACCGGCAGGCGTCGGCGGTGAACCCCGTGATCGTTTTCGGCCAAACACCCCTATTTTTCTATATCCTCCACGTGCACCTGCTGGCCGCCACTGCAAAACTGACTGGACTGTATAAATCCGCGGGCTTAATGGAAACCGCCCTGGCCACGTTCATCGTCCTTATCGTCCTTTATCCGCTGTGTATACAATATCGAAAATTCAAACGGGCGCATCCACATACTCTGCTGAAATACGTCTAGCGTCCAAACAGCCAATGGGGGAAACCATCGGAATTGGTATCGATGTTGAAAGACGGTGTCGGGGTGATTCGATACCGATTCCGATGCCGATCCCGACCCCGAGAGGATCAACATCCCGATTCCCGCAACACAGCATAGAAATTGTTGAAATAGTGCCGCTTCTATCGTTTGGGGGGGAGGACCGTTGTGTGCAGCAAGAACTGTCCTATCATTAAGGGTATGTAATTTATTAATCTTTTCATGGGTAGAATTTTCGGTCATCCGAAAATTCTACAAGGAGGGAAATCATGGATTTTGATCTCGCATATGCAGATTATCTTACCGAAGAAAACATTTCGGAAATCCAGAAACTGGAGGAGGATACCGGCACACGCATCCTTGCCTACTACACCCCGCCGGCTCCGGCCGATCTGAATGATCAACAACTGGAAAATATCAGGGAATTGGAAAAGAAACTCTGTGTTCGATTGGTGGCATATCACGCCCATTGATCAGCCAGGGCTTTTGCCCGTGTTCTGTTTCTTACACGTTTAAAACCGGGGGATGGCATCGGCTCAGCCCGGACTTTGCAACAAAAGGAGGGCCGGTCACCAGGCTTCGTCCCGCTTAAGCGGGACTTCGACCCGACAAGCCGCACGGGCTTACAGCATCCGTTGGAAACACCCCTTCGAATCGAAACAGAGTTATGGCATGTCTCTAAATGCTATATAATTTCAACGTTTTTCATTGGTAGAATTTTCGGCAATCCGAAAATTCTACTTAAACATTGAAGCGAATCGTCACAATGTCGCCGTCCGCCACGTCATAGGTTTTGCCCTCCAGGCGGACCGTCCCCAGCTTCCGCGCTTCTTTGAAACTGCCCGTAGCCATGAGGTCGTCATACGCCAGTACTTCCGCCCGGATGAAACCTTTCTGCATATCCGTATGGATGGTTCCGGCCGCCTCGGCGGCCGGCGTTCCCTTCCGAATAGTCCAGGCCCGGACTTCGTCCTCCCCGACGGTGAAAAAGGAGATCAGACCCAGCAAACTATAGGAGCGTTCGATGATCCGGTCCATCGCCGAGGCGGTGATGTTGAATTCTTCGAGAAATTCCAGCGCCTCATCGGACGTCATCTGGGCCAATTCCTGCTCGAGACGCCCTTTGATCAGATCACAGGATTCTCGGTTCTCGAGGCCTGCTGTGTCCGGAAGGGCGTCGTCCTCATCGGCATTGTTGAACAGCAGCAGCATCGGTTTCGCCGATAGAAATGTAAAACCCCGCAAGGTCGGCGAGGTGGCCAGTTCCTGTATATGGCGCAACGGGGTGTCGTCTTCCAATGCATCGCGGCATTGTTCCAGAAGACCCCGCTCCTCAGAGTCGGGTTTTCTTCCCCTGCTCCGATCCTGGCTCAGACGTTCAAGCCGTTTTTCGACCTGGACCAGATCCGACACCATCAACTCCTGATCGATGTCGGTGAAATCGTTTAGCGGGGAGGGTGCTTCCGAGCCCGGAAATGAGAAATTACGGATTACGTGAATCAGCGCATCGCAATCCCGCACCTGGGTCCAGAGGCTCTGTTCCTTGCCTTTCTCCTGTTGGGCGCCACCCAGAGCCGGAAGAAAATATTCCACCTGGGCGTAAATCGTTTTCTTCGGCTTGTATATGTCGCTCAAGACATCCACGCGGTCGTCCGGAACCCTGACGGTTCCGATGCGGCTCTCGGAATAGTGCCTTTCATCGGCAATGTTGTGCGTCAGGGCTTCGAAAACGGTTTTCTTTCCGGCCCCGGGAAGGCCGATAATGCCTAGTTTCACGACGTAATCTCCCAAGATAAAAGGATCCAAGGATTCAAGGGTTCAAGGGTCCAAGTGTTTGTCACTTAGGCTTTCAATCAGCGCCATTAGCATTCTTTCGATCTCAGCACTATCCCGCTTCACAAATGCCGATACCTCTTTTTAAATAAAGCCTAAATCCCCTTCTCGTAAAATTTCGGACTTGATCCGGAATCCATTTATTTTCGATAAGTTACACCACTGGATGCCGGCCTGCGCCGGCATGACGGACACATTTCAAGCACTGTTTCCAATTACGACACAGCCTCCCTTGGGGGAGGGATTCAAAGGGAGGGGTAAAAGAGTATCGTTCCTTATTTTCATTCATAGGGCCGCAAAATGTTAGGCTTCAAGTTCACAATCGGAAGCACAGATTTGGAGATTTTTATCACGTCACTCGGCCCCTTGGACCCTTGAACCCTTGAACCCTTGAATCCTTGGATCCTAAGTCGCCACACTCGTGAACGTGGATCTATTAGCGGTTTGCCATTAAAACAAGCAATAAATCTGTGCCGATCCAAACATCCTATGTATTCGGCTTTAAAAGCAGCGCCCCCACCGGGCAGATCGCCGAACAGGCCAAGCAGAGGCCACAGGCGTCCCTGGTTTTTTTGGCACCACCGAACGCCGTTACGACCGTATCGAATCCGCGACCGGCAAAGGCGAGCATGGGAAGATCGTGCTGCTGGCGGCAGACATAGACACATTTTCCGCACAGCACACACCTGTTCGGGTAGTAATCCAGGCAGGGATGCTCTTCCACGACCCTGGTCTCTTTGAGCTGCTTCTGAAGGTGCTTGGGTTTGAGGCCGATCTTGAGAAATTTGGCAATGTCCTGAAGCGCGCACTTCCTGTTGGCGGGACAGGGCTTGCAGTCCACATCGTGGACCGACAGGAGCAGTTGAAGCGCCGATTTCTGAAGGCGCCGCATCGCCGGGGTGTCCGTGTGAATCTGCATCGAGCCCCAGATCCGGATGGTACAGGAGGCAACAGGCGGATCCATCCCCTCGATCTCCACGAAACACAGCCGGCAGGAGGCCGGTGCAGGCGACATTTCTTTCAGATGACACAGGTTCGGAATATAAATGCCGCTTTCCAGGCACGTATGGAGCAGATTCGCTCCCGGCTCTGCCTCGATCTCGGTGTTATCAACAGTAAGTTTGATCATTTTCCCGCTCGTAACGATTCCCTGTCACCTTGAAACCCATGCGCCCGACTATCATGGGATCTCTACGATTCGTCTTAGGATTAACTTCTCAACGCAAAGACGCGGAGGGCGCAGAGCATATCATCTAATTTGCGTTTCGCTGACCCTTCGAGTGCCTCAGGACAGGTAGGGCGAAAAGCAAAAATGATCGCCCTTAAACAATGATGAGAATTGAAACCTATACAGAGGCCACCCGATTCCGGAATCCCCTCTCAGGGATTCCGGAAATAAGATTGCTCCTCTGCGATCCCTGCGTCTCTGCGGTGATTGCTATCATTATTCCTTTCGAGGTGTCTCTTTTGGTTTTTCGACAGCGGGGGCCAGGCCAAGTGGCGACACCCTCCGGACCGCATCGTATTCCGGTGGACAGGCTACCATACACTCCCCGCACTTTACGCACCGCACGAGATCCACGCCTTTTTTACGGGTGCTCGTGGTGAAAATGGCATCGGTGGGGCACACAGCGACACAGGCTTCACAGCCGATGGCACATGTGTCCAGATCGATGTAAAACGCCGTTAAGCTCCGGCACATGCATGCCGGGCATTTTTTCTCTGTGATGTGCGCTTCGTACTCATCCATGAAATATTGCAGGGAGGTCAGCACGGGATTGGGTGCGGTTTTCCCGAGTCCGCACAGAGAGCCGTTCTTGATGTCCTGGCTTAATGTTTGCGAAAGCTCGATATCTTCCGGGCGCCCCTCTCCCTGGGTCAGCCGTTCCAGGATGGTCAGCAGGTGATGGGTCCCGATGCGGCAAAACGTGCATTTTCCACAGGATTCGTTCTGGGTAAACTCGAGAAAATAGCGCGAGACATCCACCAGACAGGCGTCTTCGTCCATGACCACCATGCCGCCGGAGCCCATCATGGCACCGGCCTCGATCAGCGAGTCAAAGTCAATGGGGGTATCGAGAAATTCCTCGGGAAGACACCCGCCGGACGGGCCGCCGATCTGGACCGCCTTGAATTTTTTCTGGTTCGGAATCCCTCCGCAGATATCGAAGATGAGCGTCCGAAGCGTGACCCCCATCGGAATTTCCACGAGCCCCGGGTGCACCACATTCCCGACAACAGAGAAAATCGCCGTTCCCGGGCTTTGCTCCGTTCCGATGCCACGAAACCAGTCTGCCCCGTTTTCCAGGATTGGCGAGATGGTGGCCAGGGTTTTGACGTTGTTGATGATCGTCGGGCGGCCGTTCAGGCCCATTTGGACGGGAAAGGGCGGTCGGTGCAGCGGCATTCCGCGATTCCCCTCGATGGATTGGATCAGGGCCGTCTCCTCCCCGCACACAAACGCCCCGGAGCCCTGGAATACCTGGATATCGAAATCAAATGGACTTCCCAAAATCTGCTTGCCGAGCAGCCCGAGCTTCCGTGCCTGTTCGATGGCGCGGGTAACGAGTTTGACGGCAAGGGGATATTCCGCACGGACATAGACGATGGCGTTTTCGGCACCGACGGCATAGCCGCAGAGGATCATCCCCTCGAGCACCTGATGGGGATTGCTTTCGAGAATGGTCCGATCCATGTAGGCCCCCGGATCACCCTCGTCCGCGTTGCAAATAACCAGCTTTGATTCCCCTCCGGCCCCGGCCGCCAGCTCCCACTTTCGGCCGGTTGGGAACCCGGCACCGCCTCTCCCGCGCAACCCGGACGACACGACCTCATCGATGATTCTGGCCGCCGGCTCTTGCAGGGATTTCGCCAGGGCGGCATACCCGCCTTCGGCAATGTAATCGTAAATATCTTCGGGATCGATTTTCCCGCATTTTGCCATGACCACCCGCGTTTCCATGTTGAAACGGGGATAGTCGGTGATGACCGGTATCATGTCGTTGGGTTCTGTGGCCCCAAGAATGTGCTCAAGCCGGGGATCCCCCTCCTCGACAAAAAACTTGGCAAGCATCTTTGCCTTGCCCGGGTGCACCTCCGGGTAGAGTATGGGTGGAAATCCGGACGCCGGGTTGTCGATGACCACGATCGGTTCCGCATAACAGTGGCCGATGCAGCCAACGCTATGGATACGGGCACTGAGCCGGCGTTCTGCCAGCGCCTCCTCGAAGGCTTTTTTGGTTTCGAGAGCCCCCGAGGCGATACCGCAGGTGGCCATGCCGATATGAATTCTGGGTTCGGTCAATTCAACGAACGATTTTCGGCGGGTGTCCGCTTCCCGGCGAATGCGGAGATAATGTGTTTCAGGACTGGCGCTACTGGGTGGACTCATTCTTGGCCTGGCTTCTTTCTTCCCGTTCCTTTTCAAGCTGAACCCGCAAAATGAGACTCTCCACCTTGCTCGGTGCCATGCTGCCATGGACCGTCTCTCCGATGACGGCCACCGGAGCAATGGCGCAACAGCCGACACAGGCCACACGCTCGATACTGAACTCCCGGTCCCGGGTCGTTTCCCCTTCTGAAATCTCCAGTTTGCGCTCGAAATTTTCGAGTATGATGTCCCCGCCCCTCACGTGACAAGCGGTACCCAAACAGACCTTGATCGGATTCCGGCCGGGCGGGTTGAAACGAAACTGGTTATAAAAGGTCGCCACCCCATAGACGTCGCATTCGGAAATACCGAGGAAGTCGGCAACGATCCCGAATGCCGCGGCAGGGAGGTAAGCATGGGTTTCCTGGATCATTTGAAGAATGGGAATGAGCCGGCTTCGATCTTTTTCGAAAAGAGCGAGCCTGGATCGGACATTAGATAGGATAGCTTCTTCTTCGGCCTGTAAGACGTCGTCCATGGGATATTCGTTGACTCTTATTTCTCAGATTTTTTCAAGTGCCCCGTACGCCGACTGGACGCGATCCTTGAGCAGAAAGCACAGCCGCTCCATGAGCGTAAACCCCAAGACGCTGTTTTCACTCATGAGCCCTCTGAGCTCCGAGCCTCGAAACCGCAATATGGAAGAAGGTTTCTGGGTCATTGCCGAGCACATAAGAATGTGCGGTTCCCCCAGAAGCGTCGACCAGCAACCGAGGAGCCGGCCTTTCCCCAGCACCGAGATCACCACGGTACCGGTTTTCTTGTCACCAAGGTCGACACCCCGCTCCAGGTAGACCTGGCCTTCGGCAATCACATACAGGTGCTCTCCGAAGTCCCCCTGGCGGAATACCACATCTCCCGGCTCATATTCCCGCACCTCACATAGTTTCCCGATCGTTTCCAGGTACTCGGCGGGCAACCCCTGAAAAAACTCACATTCGACGAGACATCGTTCAATTGGGTCGCACTCCATTTTTCCTTCTCCGCTAAACGGAACGTTTACGCCGTTCAGGCAGCCATTGATCCGAGAACGGCGGTATTCAGGTTCAGTTTTAGAAGGTTGACCAGGGCTTGTCAATCATCGCCGGGCCCATGTTTGCGAATGGCCCGGCGAAGCGCGGCACTGTGTACCTCCCCGGCAAAATGAACCGGGCTTTTCCCGTGAATCGGATCCCACCCGGCCGGGTTGGCCGTACAAAAATACTGGGTATCGAGTCCCATGCGCACCACGGCCTCCTTGATGGGCAGACCCACCATCCGCGCAGCGGCCTCCCAGGTCGCCCCGCAGGGTGCGCCTCGAAGCACGCGAACCTCCGTGATGGTATCCGTGTCAAACTCGACTTCGAACTCGGGAGCCCCGAACGCGTCGGCATAGGGTCCAAGTCGTTTGTGCCGGGCCAGACCGCAGCAGGTGGGCGGCGTGGTCGTTCCTTTGACGCGAATTTTTCGGCCGGATGCGATCATCGGGATGCCGAGAGTGCGGCAGCGTTCGGCCAAGTCCTGGGAGAGGTCCGGATGCTGAAGATAGTCGAGTACCAGGTCCGCCTCGATGGTCTCAGGCAGATATTCGGAAGTATCGTCGATCACCGGAGGCAACAGCAGGTCGATGTCGACAACCTCCAACAAAAACCGGTCGCCACCATGCTCCCGGATGCCGCGAATCTTGGATTCGCCGCTGCCGTTTTGCTGGAACACGGCAATCCGTTGTCTATTTTTTTCGCTCATATCCCTACTTGGTTCCGTTCAATCTTGGTTATTGCAATTGATGAACGATCCATCAAGCCATTGAAATAATAATTATCACGGAAACTCGCCGCGTGTGCTTGCATCCCGCTTCGCGGGGCTCACTTCGTTCGCTCGACAAACGCAGACAATGGCCGGCCGACCTGGCCGACCATTTGGCTCGATGCCCTTCGGGCAAATCCAGAACTAGTCTTTTTATTTCAGCTTTAGGTTCCTTAAAGTTCACTATAAGCCCGATGTGGATACCTGTTGCTTTTAGATAATTTAAAAGCTGAGCTTCATGTATCTTCTCCAGTTTTTCGATGGCCTTTAATTCAACAATCACCTGCTTTTCAACATGGATATCGGCAAAATATTCGCCCACGATTTTTTCTTTGTAGAAAACCTTCAATGGTACCTGACTCTCAGCCTTTAAGCCTCGTTCTTGGAGTTCGAAGATCAATGCGTTCTCATACACTTTCTCTAGAAAGCCTGATCCCAATAACCGATTGACCTCGAAAATTGCCCCTCTAATCTCGTAAGTGATCTCGTTAATTTCCATTGCGTAAATGGCATCTTTCGCGAAGCGATGACACCTTTTAGTCGAGCAGGTCGCTCGGCTAAAAAGTCTGTGTCTGTCTGCGTAAGTCCGCGGCTAATTAATTTAATTTGAATCCGTATTGTCTCCATCGATCTCTCGCATCCGCTCGTCGAATTTCCTTTTACGGACTTCCAGATCCGTTGTGAGAGCCTCCAGCGTATCGAACAGGTTGTCAATATCAGTCTGATATTGATGGATCGCCTGGCCGAGATCCGCGATTTTATCAGTTTCGCCCGCTTGAGTCGCCGACTGCATAGCCCGGTTCAAGGCATCCAACTCCCGCTCGCGGGAATCGATGGCGTCTTCTGTTTCCTGAATTTCGTTTCCGATCGGTTTGAGTATTCTGGAGCGTTCGGCCACAAGTTCCGAACGCATCCGGCGAAGGGCTTTCTTCGATAGTTTCGGCGGCCCGGTCAATGGCGCCTGTTTTTCCGGTTTGGAAACCTTCGGGCCACGGGGCTCGTCCTCCCATCCGATGGTTTCCAGAAAGCTGCCGTACCCGTCATCGAAAACCTGAATTCCGCCCTTCTGGAATATGACCAGCCGTTCGGCCAGGGCATGGAGAAACATCTCGTTATGGGTCACCATGATGACCACCCCGTCGAAATAGTCGATCGCCGCCAGGAGTGCGTCACAGGACTCCAAGTCCAGGTGGTTGGTGGGCTCGTCCAAAAACAGCACATTGACCGGTGTCGCCAGCAGCTTGCCGAGCATGACCCGGCTTTTTTCCCCTCCGGAAAGCACGCTGATCCGTTTCAGCGCATCGTTGCCTTCAAACATCATGGCCCCGCTGATATTTCTTGCCAGCTGGCGGTCCACGTCCGGATGGGCCAGGATAATTTCTTCCTCCACGGTGTGTGACGGGTCCAGGGTCTGGATATTGGTTTGCTCAAAAAAACCGGCAGCCACCTGGGGATTGTACGTCACGTCACCGGACTCCGGAGCCAAGGCACCCGCCAGAAGCCGCAGCAGGGTGGTCTTCCCCCGACCGTTTTTGCCGACCACGCAAATCCGCTCCCTGCGCCCGACGGACAGGCTGAAACGCTTGATCACCGGGGCTCCCGGCGTATAGCCGAAGGACACATCCAGTGCCGTCAGAACATGCCGCCCCTCAAACGGTTTGCTGCGGAATGAAAAATCGAGATCTTTGATCTGTTCCAACCGGTCCTGTTTTTCCATCTTTGACAGGGTCTTGATACGGGACTGGACCAGATTGGCCAGCCGTGCCTTGGCACGAAACCGGGAAATAAATCGCTCGATATCCTTGCGCCGACGCTCATCCTTGAGCCGGGTCTTCTCGTAGATCTCCTCTTCCTGGGCGATCTGGGCGTAATATTTTTCGGTATTGCCCGGAATTTTGCGTACCTTCTTCCGGTGAATCCCGAGGGTATGGGTGACCACGGCATCCATAAAGCCCCGGTCATGGGTCACCAGCAGCACTTCCCGGGGCCAGGTCTGCAGAAACCGCTCTACCCATCGGATGGATGCAATGTCCAGATAGTTGGTCGGCTCGTCCAGCATGAGCAGATCCGGCTCGGAGACCAACACTTTCGCCAGATTCAGTCTCACCTGGTATCCGCCCGAAAACTCGTGGGGATCCCTGGCCATGTCCGCGGGTGAGAAGCCAAGCCCGGCCAGGATTTTTTCCACCTTCCAGTGGTGATCCTTTTCCGACCGGGGCAGCTCTTTCGCCCCTTCATCGAGGACCGTCGATTCGGTAAACGCGATGGTCTGACGCACATAACCCAGGCGGCAATGTTTCGGGATGATCACGCTTCCGGCATCCGGTGTCTCCTCCCCGATGATCAGTCGCAGCAGGGTGGTTTTACCATGGCCGTTGCGCCCGACGAGCCCTATCCGCTCCCGGGTATTGATCTGAAAACCGATATCTTCAAACAGGGTTTGGCGGCCAAAGCTCTTTGTCAGATTTTCAAGCTGGATCATCCTAACGCTTAATCGCTCCCGTACTGTAAGAGGTGGGATACATCATCGCGCAAACTCGCGCATCGTCTATAAAGGAATGCCGAAAGCCTGTCAATCCGGGACCCGAAGACACGGCAGCGGTTTCATGGATACTTGACACTGCATCGGCATTTTCATAAGCTCACAGGAACGGATTAATTATAATATGCCTGTAATCATTAATAAAATATTTGGACCATCGCCCGATGTGCGGCAGTCTTTAGATAACCACAGGACACCTTGACCCGTGGATCCATGCCAGAGGCAGGCAAGCCCTGGCCGCCTCCGGCGCCCCCATAGGTGTATCCGCCCCAGGCGGGCGGGTAAACCCTGAATCCGTTTCTCCCCCGAAGGTGGAGGTGAGCCTAAAATTTAGATAGATCATGTTCGCGACGGTTGTGTCGGTACCGGTCCCACCCCCGATCCTGCAATCCGGACCATTTCAGGGACTCCGTAAAGGAGGCAGATGCCATGCCGGAAAATAGAGACATTGCCCAAGCCATGACCATCCGGCTTGACGGCGATATCCCCGAAGCACCCCGAATTGTGGAAGACGTCCGGCGAGCCCCGGACAGGGGCTTCCGGTTGACCCGGGCGCAGACCGTTGTCGCCCTGAAAAATGCGCTGCGGTATATTCCCGAAGAACACCACGCCGTGTTAGCCCCGGAATTCCTGAAAGAACTCAAAACCCGCGGACGGATCTACGGTTACCGTTATCGCCCTGCCGGAAACATCGCCGCCAAACCGATCGATGGCTACTCGGGCAACTGCTTGGCGGGCAGAGCCGTCCAGTTGATGATCGACAACAACCTGGATTTTGATGTGGCGCTCTATCCCTATGAACTCATCACCTATGGCGAAAGCGGAAGCGTTTGTCAGAACTGGATGCAGTACCGGCTGATCAAGCGATACCTCGAGACCATGACGGACCGTCACACCCTGGTCATGCAGTCGGGGCACCCACTGGGTCTTTTTCAGTCATCTCCCGACCATCCGCGCGTGATTATTACCAACGGGCTTATGGTGGGGCTCTACGACAACCCGGAGGATTGGGAAATCGCCGCCCAGATGGGGGTGTCCGCCTACGGCCAGATGACCGCCGGCGGATGGATGTATATCGGACCCCAGGGCATTGTTCACGGGACCTACAACACTCTGCTCAACGCCGGCCGCAACATGTGCAACGTGCCCGGTGACGGGAACCTGGCCGGGTTGCTCTTTGTGTCGTCCGGTCTTGGCGGGATGAGTGGGGCACAGCCGAAAGCCGCCAAGATCGCCGGTGCGGTTTCGGTCATCGCCGAGGTGGACCCTTCGCGGATTCAGACCCGCCGGGACCAGGGTTGGGTGGACACGGTGTCCGCGGATTTACCCGAGACCTTTTCCATCGCTGAAAAAGCCGTGAAAACAGCCAATCCGCTGTCCATCGCCTATTCCGGAAATGTGGTCGACCTCTTGGAGTACATCGCGGCAAACCGTATCCACGTGGATCTTCTCTCGGATCAAACCTCCTGTCACGTGGCCTACGAGGGCGGCTACTGCCCCCAGGGCATATCCTTTGAGGAGCGGACCCGGCTGCTGGCGACAGACCGGGAGCGCTTCCGGAGCCTGGTGGACACCAGCCTGCGCCGGCACTTTGAACTGATCCAGACCGTCTCCCGCAGAGGCGTTTACTTCTTTGATTATGGAAATGCGTTTTTAAAGGCCGTTTTCGATGCGGGAGTCACCGAGGCGGCAAAAAACGGGGTGGATGCCAAGGACGGTTTCATCTTTCCCTCCTACTTCGAAGATATCATGGGCCCTATTTTCGACTACGGGTATGGACCGTTTCGCTGGGTCTGTTTGAGCGGAGAACCCGATGATTTGGCCAAGACCGACGCGGCGGCTATGGCCTGTATCGATCCGGAGAGACGCCCCGAAGACCGCGACAACTATGTCTGGATCAGGGACGCCGGAAAGAACCGCCTCGTTGTGGGCAGCTATGCCCGGATACTCTACCAGGATGCTGTGGGACGCACCCGTATCGCCCTTAAATTCAACGATATGGTCCGCTCGGGCAACGTTGGGCCCATCATGCTCGGACGGGATCATCATGATCCGGGCGGCACGGATTCCCCATTTCGCGAGACCGCCAATATCCTGGACGGCAGCAATGTCTGCGCGGACATGGCCACCCACTGCTTTGCCGGCAATGCCGCCAGAGGCATGACCATGGTGGCCCTCCATAACGGCGGGGGCACCGGCATCGGCAAAGCCGTCAACGGCGGGTTCGGCCTGGTCCTGGACGGAAGTCGTCGGGTCGACGAGATCATCCGATCCGCAATGACCTGGGATGTCATGGGCGGCGTGGCCCGTCGCAGCTGGGCGCGAAACCCCAATGCCATGGAAGTCGCCCTGAGATATAATCAGGAGAACGAAAACGGCGATCACATCAGCCTTCCCTATCTGGCAGACGAATCGCTGGTCAGCCAGGTGGTCGAGGAATTTTTCTCTGGTAACGGCTCGCGGGGAGACATCGTGCCATGACGCTCAGACTGTTTCGCAACGCCCGTATCGTCACACCGAAAGATGAGGGTTCTCCGGCAGCCGGAAAGAATCAGGGTAACGTCATCCGATACGATCCGGGGGCGCTGATCGTAAATGGCGGCCGGATCGCCGGCATCGGGGAGGAACATGCGGTTCTCGAGGGGTTGCCCGCCAGAGAGGTCCATATGGAGGTCGACTGCAAAGGCCGTTGCCTGATCCCCGGATTTGTCGATCCGCACACCCACATGTGTTTTGCCCGCCTTCGGGAGGCGGAGTTCGACATGCGCATCGGTGGAATGTCCTACCTCGACATTCTAAGACAGGGCGGCGGGATTCTCTCTTCGGTCGAAGCGGTGCGCAGAGAAAGCGAGTCGGGATTATACCGGGGAACCCGGTCCCGTGTCGTGACCGCTCTCGAACATGGGACGACAACCGTGGAGATAAAAAGCGGCTACGGTCTGGATACGGACAATGAGCTCAAGATGCTGCGGGTCATCGACCGGGTGGCCCGGCAGACGCCGCTGGATGTGGTCCCAACATTTCTGGGCGCCCATGCCATACCCCCGGAGTATGCGGATACTCCCGACACCTTTGTCGACCTGATCGTCAACGAGATGCTCCCGGCGGTCAGAGACCAGGGAATTGCCAAACACTGCGATGTGTTTTGTGAAGACGGGGTGTTCACCATCGATCAGAGCCGGCGGATCCTTTCGGCTGCAAAGCAGCTTGGAATGGCCGTAAAGCTTCATGCGGACGAGATCCGTGACCTGGGGGGCGCCGGTCTGGCAGGCGAGCTGAACGCTGTTTCGGCCGATCACGTGTTGGCGGCCAGCGATGAAAGCATCGACAAGATGGCACGCGCAGGCGTCATCGCAACGCTTCTGCCGGCAACCGCATATTGCCTGCGCAAACCGTATGCCCGGGCCCGGACATTCATCGGCCGGGATGTGCCGGTGGCATTGGCCACCGACTGCAATCCAGGGTCCAGCTACACGGAATCGATGCCCTTTGTGATTGGGCTGGCGGTGCTCAACATGGGATTGTCTCCGGCAGAAGCGTTGACAGCCGCCACGCTCAATGCGGCGTATGCCCTGGGCCTGGCCCGTCGAACCGGCAGCTTGGAGGAAGGGAAAAACGCCGACTTTTTACTGCTGGATGGCGAATCACCATCGATTCTGGCATATCATGCCGGGGTCTCTCCGGTTCGCCACGTGTACAAGCTCGGGGAAAGAATCGTTTAACCCGCGGCAGCGGTAGGCCGGAAAGGATATCCCCATGGGCAAGATCGTGGAATGTGTTCCCAATTTCTCCGAAGGCAGGGATCGGGACGTCATCGAGGCCATCGCCGATGCCATTCGGGAGACACCCGGGTGTCGATTGCTGGATGTCGATTCCGGCTGGTCCACCAACAGAACCGTATATACCTTTGTCGGAGACCCGGATGCGATTGTGGCCGGCGCCGTGAACGCCGCCCACATAGCCCGCGCTCGTATCGACATGCGCCGCCATTCCGGCGAACACCCCCGGCTGGGCGCCATGGACGACTGTCCCTTCATTCCGATCGCCGGCGTTTCCATGGCAGAATGTGTGGCCGTCGCCAAACGGTTTGCCAGCCAGGCGACTGAAACACTCCACGTGCCGGTCTACCTCTACGAGGAGGCAGCGCAGCACCATGACCGTAAAAGGCTGTCCCGGATCCGGGAAGGGGAATACGAAGGTCTTGCGGAAAAGCTAAAGGACCCCAAATGGACGCCGGATTATGGACCGGCCGAATTTGTCCCGGAGTGGGGAGCCACCGTTGCCGGGGCGCGTCACGTGCTCATAGCCTACAACGTCAACATCCTCGGCACACCGAACCAGGCACACCGAATCGCCCTGAATTTACGGGAGGCCGGGCGAGGATCAGCCCAACCGGGGCGCCTGAAAGCGGTCAAGGGAATGGGCTGGTTCGTCGATGAAATAAACTCGGCCCAGGTGACCGTTAACCTGACGAACTACCGAATCACGCCCCCCCATGTGTTATTCGAGGCGGTGAAACAGGAGGCCGCGGCCCTGAACGTCGGCGTGGCGGGATCGGAAATTGTCGGGCTGGTGCCTCTGGAGGCGCTGGTGATGGCGGCGGACTTCTATGCCGAACAGGAACATCTCTTCATCTACCAGGAAGACCAGAAAATTCGCCTCGCCGTGGATCGACTGGGGCTCCACGCCGTGACACCCTTTGTACCTGACGAAAAGATTATCGAATACCTTGTGGCCGAACCGGCGGACGAACCGCTGGCCGGCGGCAGCGTCAGATCCTTTATCGAGGCGATCGCCGCCCGATCTTCGGCGCCCGGCGGCGGGTCCGCCTCCGCGGCAATCGCCGCCATCGGCACCGCCCTGGGGGCCATGGTGGCCAAACTCACGTACGGCGTCCGCAAGTTCGAAGACGTCGAGCCGCAGATGCGTAAGATAATCCCGATCCTGAATGAGACCACACAAGAGCTGATCCCCATGATCGATGCCGACACCGAGGCCTTCAATGCCGTCATGACCGGGTTGAAAATGCCAAAAGCGACAACGGAAGAAAAAGCGGCTCGAAGGGAGAGGATACAGGCCGGCCTGAAATCGGCCGCCGGTGTGCCGCTGCACGCCATGCAACTTGCAGACCGTGCATGGGATCCTCTGTGCGAGGTTGCTCGACATGGGAACCCGGCCTCCACGTCGGACGTTCAGGTCGCGGCAAGGGCCCTCGATGCCGGCATCTGGGGAGCGCACCAGAACGTGCTCATCAACCTGGAAGATATCGCGGACAAGAAATTTAAAACCCGCGTGGGAAAAGAGGCCCAGGCCTTTGCGGCCCGGGCCTCAGAGAAATTCAGAGAGGTTCTGGAGCTTCTGGATCGAAGATAGTTCGATGAGCAAGGCACCCCGAATTCAAATATAAGATGTAAACGATGGTTATACGCGTATCATCCAATCTTAATGGAACATGCGGAAGGCAACCCGCTCGATAAAGGAAACCGGCCATGGCCCCCTTATGCCTGGATAAAGAACATATCACGATCGATGAAGTTGTCGAGGTCGCCCGGGAAAATGTGCCGGTTCAGGTCTCACCCCAAGGAGAGGCCAGGGTGGCCAGGGCATGGGATCTGATTTCCCGCTGGGTCCGGGAGAAGCGTGTGATTTACGGCATCACCACCGGATTCGGGGCGCTAAGCGATGTGACCATATCGACGGACAACATCGCACAGCTCCAGGAAAACATCCTGCTGAGCCACGCGGCGGGGGTTGGAGAGCCGTTTCCGATCGAAACGGTAAGAGGAATCATGGCGCTTCGGGTGCGCGACCTGTCCCTGGGGCATGCCGCCTGCCGGGCGGAGGTTCTGCACCAGCTTGTGGCGCTCCTGAACAACGGGGTGTCTCCGATCATACCCGAAAAAGGATCCGTCGGGGCGAGCGGAGACCTTGCTCCTGCCGCGCATATGGGACTGGTGCTCATCGGGCGTGGGGAAGCGTATTACAAAGGAAGGCGGGTGACCGGCGCCAAAGCGCTTGAAGAAATCGGTCTTTCACCCATTCGGCTGGAAGCCGGTGAAGGTCTGGCCATAATCAACGGCACCCAGGTCATGACCGCCATCGGCGTTCTGGCGGTGCACGATGCCATCCGCCTGTCGAAGGTGGCGGATATCGCCTGTGCCATGAGCCTGGAAGTGCTCATGGGCAGCCAATCGGAATTCGATCCCCTGATTCATCAAGTGAGACCCCATCCGGGACAGCTGACAACGGCGGAAAACATGCTGCGCCTAACGAAAGGATCGGAAATCATCGCATCCCACAAGGGGTGCAGCCGGGTGCAGGATGCCTACACGCTGCGATGTTCCCCCCAGATCCACGGTGCCAGCAAGGATGCCGTGGCCCATGCCGAACAGGTCATCGAGATCGAAATCAATTCCACGACGACAAACCCGCTGGTCTTCGCGGAAATCGAGGACATCCGACATGGCGGGAATTTTCATGGACAACCGGTGGCAATGGCTGCCGACTATCTCGGTATGGGGCTGGCGGAGTTGGGGAGCGTATCCGAAAGGCGCACCGAACGGATGGTCAACCCCCACCTCAGCCACCTGCCGGCGTTTCTGATACGAGACGGCGGGCTCAACTCCGGATACATGATTGCCCAGTATACCGCCGCCGCACTGGTCTCGGAGAATAAAGTGCTGGCCCATCCGGCGTGTGTGGATTCCATCCCCACCTCGGCCAACAAGGAAGATCACGTGAGCATGGGTACGATCGCCATCCGGCAGACACGGGAGATTATGTCCAATGTGGAAATTGTCGTAGCCATCGAACTGCTCTGCGCGGCCCAGGCATACGATCTCATCACGAAAGACCATCCCATGAAGGCCGGAAGGGGCACCCGGGTGGCCTATGACACTATCCGGAAGCGTGTTCCGTATCTCGAGAACGATCGGGAAATCCACGCGGACATTGATAAGGTCGTGTCCCTGATACGTTCGGGGAAACTGGTCAAATCCGTGGAAGCCGCGGTCGGCACCATCAAGGCGTAACAACGCCCGCGCCTGTACATGGTCGAGGAGGCCGCGCCGATGCTTGACAGGTCCATGCCGTTTCCATATACTCGCCCGTGCCGGAAAACGTTAATCTCACTGGAATCATTACAAAAATAAAATCGTTGCACGATTTTATGAAACGCGACGTTGTCGCTCATTGGGCGAAAGGCGCCGTTCTTTCGCTTTTATTAAGGATCTCGATCTAATCTGATGGCGCCCACGCGCCACCGCTGTGCGGGATTTCCGAGTCACTCCAGCAAGCAGTGGAAAACAATCAAGTTCAGGATGACACCATCATGAAACTATCCCCTTTGACGGCAATCTCTCCGGTAGACGGCAGGTATCGAAAGGCCACCGAAAAACTGACAGACTATTTTTCCGAAGGGGCCTTGATCCGCTACCGCGCCCGGATCGAAATCGAATACTTCATTGCCTTGTGCGATCTTCCCCTACCCGGTCTGGAAAGCGTCAAGAGCCGCCGGTATGATGATCTGCGGGCCATCTACCGGGACTTTACCCTGGATGACGCCACACGCGTGAAGGCCATAGAAAACGTCACCAACCATGACGTCAAGGCGGTCGAATATTTTCTCAAGGAGCGTTTCGATGCCCTCGGTCTGGAAACGGTCAAGGAATTTATCCACTTCGGGTTGACCTCCCAGGATATCAACAACACCGCCCTTCCCCTGTCCATGAAAGAGGCCTGGGTGGAGGTCCTGGAACCGGTCCTGGACGATGTGGTCCGCACCCTGCGAACCATGGCCGAAGAATGGCGTTTGATACCGATGCTGGCGAGAACCCACGGGCAGCCGGCCTCCCCGACACGGCTCGGAAAGGAATTGTATGTGTTCGTGGAGCGGCTCGAAAATCAGATCGATCTCCTTCGCCAGGTCCCATTCGCCGCCAAATTCGGGAGCGCCACGGGAAATTTCAACGCCCACCTGGCGGCCTACCCGGATATCGACTGGCCGGCATTTGCAGACCGGCTCGTCAACGATGCCCTGGGGCTGGCACGATCGAAGGTGACCACCCAGATCGAGCATTACGACAACATGGCCGCGTTCTGTGATGGGCTCAAACGGATCAATACCATTCTGATCGATCTGAACCGGGACGTGTGGACATATATTTCAATGGGATATTTCAAGCAGAAGATCAAAGCGGATGAAGTCGGCTCATCCACCATGCCCCACAAGGTAAACCCCATCGACTTTGAAAATTCGGAGGGAAATCTCGGTGTCGCCAACGCCGTTTTGGAGCATCTGTCCGCCAAACTGCCCATCTCACGGCTCCAGCGGGATCTGACCGATTCCACCGTCACCCGCAATATCGGCGTCCCCTTTGGCCATATGTTGATCGGCCTGAAATCCCTGCTTAGAGGTCTCGGCAAACTGATCATGAACGGGGATCGCATCCGGGAAGACCTTCAGGCAAATTGGGCGGTGGTCGCCGAGGGGATTCAGACCATTTTACGACGCGACGGCTATCCCGATCCGTTCGAGGCGTTGAAGGCGCTCACCCGGACCCACGGGAAAATAGACCGCGACACGCTTGCCGCGTTTATCGACTCCCTGGATGTCGCAGACGCCGTAAAGAAAGAGCTGAAGGCACTGACACCGGAGACGTATATCGGTGTCGATCTGTTTTAATCCAATTTCCCGATCGCCTTTCTGATTCTTGGATGACATTGGGGTGAAGGATTCTCAGCAGGATCGGGATCGCTATCGGTATCGGGTCCGGTATCGATTTTGAAAAAGGGCTTTAGGAGCGTTCGATTCCGATCCCGATAGCGATCCCGACGCCGAGAATGTTAACAATGATTAGGACTCCAATAGCCTAACCTTAATCGTCTCCGCAATATCCTCCTCAAAAGAGTGGCCCACATCGTCGGCTTTGAGCGTGGTATCCTTTCGAAGCAGTTCACCCGCCAGATCACCGGTGGAATCAAATTTATAAATCATCTTTACCTTAACGGTAACGCAAACGTCCAAGTCATCATTTACGGAAATACATTTCATCGTGATATATGAATCCTTTCCTTTAAAGGGCGAGAATAAATGACCGCCGGTTCATCCCCGCTCAACCCATAAAAACTCGTGTGCTCAATTAATACAAGTAACTCACACCAAAGGTACCATCACCCCAGTGTTCCACTACTCCAGCACTCCACTACTTCATTTTTTCGGACTCCCTCCAATCAATCGCTGTGTTAATTATTAGAACCGATAGTCTCACCACCAAAAGCTTTCTCCGGCCCCCTGAGAAGATTCAAGGACACCCGTTTCACCAGTGCCCAGATTCCGGATGCCGAAAAGCAGTTTTCGATGGACCGGTCGAACAATACCGAAAGGCTGGGCTTAAACTCCGCGTCCCCCACCCAGATCAGGAAATAAAGGGGTACGCGGGGAAAGGGCAGCAGGCGGTATGCGACATCGGCCATGTCCACCGGATCCCCTTCCAGGTACTCGGCCGCCAGGCGGAAACGTTCCGGTGTGTACCCATAGCATTCCAGAAGCGCCTCCATAGGCAGTTCGTGAGGTCCTGAAAAATAATGGGCTTCCTTTAGATCCTTGGTACCGACTATCTCCGCGCCCAGGGGATAGATAGCGTCAACCGTGTTAAAATAGAGAAGCGTCACAAGTTCCAGGAGGGGATCGTCGATGGGAGACCATTGTTTCTCGTGTTGCCGATAAAGATGGCGCTCGGAAACATCGAGACAGATGTCTTCCCTCAGAAAACGGAACACAAGCCGCCGGTTGTCAAGGGGTTCCGCCAGGGTTAGATTGCATATCCGTTGAAAATCCTGCTGCTCCAAATCATCCCAGAATTCAGCCGGGACCTCGACAGGTCGACTGTTGTGATCCAGCGCCGGTGGCAACTCTTTCCTTCGTCGGACCTGCATATCGAGGTAGCCTTGGCTGAACGGATAAGGCCCGCGCATAAAGTTCTCGCAGGGGAACTCGAAACAATCCCGAGAGCAGTAGGCCACACGGTTCATGACGGCGCACCCGAGGATGGCGCAAGTCCCACCGATGATCCGCTGTTGTGCTTCAAGCTTTCGCTTTGCCTGCTCACTGCGCCCGTGGTCACAGGTCGAACATGTCCCCTGAAGCCGCAATTTACAGACATCACAATTTATGCCACACGCACCTGTCGGCATGGTTTCTCCAGATCGGTTTGCCGGTCAACCGGTTTGCCAGTTTGCCGGATTATCCGGGATCCAGGATACAAGATTCAGGATCCAGGATATTAGAACTATCGGCCTTTCTTCGATCCAATGAGACCTGCATCTTGTATCATGTATCTTGCATCCGAAATTCGTTCATATTGCATCTTACGCCTTGAACCTTGAACCCTGAACCCTGAACCTTGAACTTATAAATTGCTGACACCTGCCTGCCTTGCCGAAGCTCGTCAGAGCCGAGGCAGGACACCCGACACCTGACACCCGACACCCGACACCCGACACCTATAAAAGTATATGTGAACAGCGTTGTTTGATCAAGAAAAGGCATGCTAAGTTCGTCATTGACACCCGTCAAACAGTGGCTGTAATATAGCTACATTTAATCCGGTCCCCCCGATTATTCCACGACACTTTCGGGCCGGTGCAGACATATCCGCCGACAATCGCTAAGGAGGCCATATGGACTTCAGCCTATCCATGGACCATGAAATTCTTCGGGAATCCGTACGCGGTTTCGCCGAAAAGGAAATCGGGCCGCTGGCCCAGGCGCTCGACAAAGAGGAGTCGTTCTCTTACGACACCATGGCCAAAATGGCCGAACTTGGACTTTTTGGAATTTTTGTTGCCGAGGAGTACGGCGGGCAGGCCATGGATTACCTGTCCTACATCATCGCCACCGAGGAAATCGCCCGGGTCGACGGCTCCCACGCGGCCACCGTTGCTGCGGGCAACTCGCTCGGGGTCGGCCCTTTGTATTACTTCGGAAACGAGGATCAAAAGAAAAAATACCTGCCGAAGCTGTGTACCGGAGAAGCCTTGTGGGCATTTGGCCTGACCGAACCGAACGCCGGGTCGGATGCCTCCAATTCCAAGACCAATGCCGTTCTAGACGGAAATGAGTGGGTCATTAACGGCAGTAAGATCTTTATCACCAACGCCTCCACGGACATCAGCATTGGGTCAACGGTCCTGTGTAAAACAGGCACCCGGGACGACGGCCGACCGGAACTGTCATGCATCCTGGTGGAAAACGGCACTCCGGGATTTGTGGCCAAGGAAATGCATGACAAGATGATGTGGCGGTCATCCAATACCAGCGAGCTGTACTTTGAAGATTGCCGGGTGCCCAAAGAGAATCTTCTTGGAAAGCGGGGCCACGGCTTTTACCAGATGATGGAAACCCTGGACGGTGGTCGTCTTTCCATCGGTGCCATGGGGCTCGGCGGTGCCCAGGGCTGTTTCGATATGGCCGTAAAATACGCCAATGAACGGGAGCAGTTTGATCGACCCATCGCAACGTTTCAGGCCAATGCGTTTAAACTGGCCGACATGGCCATGGAAATCGATGCCGGGCGAATGCTGCTCTACCGTGCCTGCTGGTTGAGAGACGAGCACAAACCGTTTTCCAAGGAAGCGGCCATGGCCAAACTGTATTGCAGCGAACTCATGTATCGATGCGCCAATCACGCCGTTCAACTCCACGGCGGGTATGGATTGATGAAGGAATACGATGTGGAACGCTTTTACCGGGATCAGAAACTGCTCGATATCGGCGAGGGCACCTCGGAAGTACAGCGTATCGTGATCGCCCGACACATCGGAGCGAAATGTCTATAAATCCGTATGCCCGTTTGCCGGTTAGCCGGTTTGCCCGTTAGTCGAAATCGGAAACATCGTTTGTTAAAATAGACGTCATGGAAATCAGGAGGGGACATGGCAGAAGAAACTAAAAAACCATATATGAATGTCGATTTCTTCGAGGACCTCACCGGGGACATAGAGACACCCAAGGCAGCCGGAGTGGAAGATGTCGGTGTCCGGGTGCGTCGACTCCGTGAAGAAAAGGGAATTTCTCTTGAAGAGCTGTCTCAGCTTACCGGCTTCGACAAGAATCTGCTGTCGGATATCGAAAGCAACAAAGTCCAACCCCAGCTGGGCACGGTGATCAAATTGTCAAAAGCCCTGGACAGTGCATTTGGCCGCATCGTATCCGGCGTCGGGGACAAACTCTATTCCATCACGCGCCGCGGTGAGCAGAAAACCGTATCGCGATCCACAGGGAGCAAAGGTTCCCAGAAACTGTACACCTACAAAGCGCTGGCCCCGGAAGTAAAAGGACGACACATGGAGGCGCTGATCGTACAACTCGAGGAAAATCCCGAGGGCGACATGTCGGTTCATGACGGGGAAGAGTTTATCCACGTTCTCGACGGTACCGCCAGTTTAAAAATAGGGAGCGAGGTGTTCGAACTGGAACCGGGAGACAGTGTCTATTACCTGTCCACGACCCCGCACTTGATTGCATCCAAGGAAGGAAAGACAACCATCCTGGCTGTCCTCTATGAGGGATGACCCAGGAAGGGTTGTGGCGTCATTTCTTTAAAAAACGAGGGTCGCGCGAGTTTGTCAAGTTTGTCAACAACGTCCCCCATTTTTTACTTTACTCTATTGAAGGAGCGCGATGGTGAGTGATGCTGCCGCTCCAAGGGCCGCAGCCGTTCGCACGTGGTTCCAAGCCGTCCAGATTTTAAGATAGCCGGCCCACAGGCTGGCCCCCTCGGCGCTCGCCGGGTCGACGACTGCCAGCGCATTGTTTCGGGGCACGTTGAATGCAACCGTCACCAAGATCGTGCCGAAAAGATAGAGCGCGCTCCCAAGGAGCAGGTAGCCGGTGCCGGGAATGTGCCATGAAAGCACCGAAAACACGGCCAGTATGATGCAAGCCACAGCCGTTCCGAAAAACGCCGTCATAAACCACGGGTTGATGACCACAACGTTGATGGATTGCATCGCGGTAATCCCCTGGGCCGGCGGAAGACGATCCAACGCCTTCATCACGGAGGTCGAGAAAGCGAAGAAAATACCTCCCACCAGACCGCAGCCGAGCGCCGAGATAAGCGTCAAAATGAGAAGCCACCCGTCGCTCACCTGGTGACCTCCTGTGCACCCAATTCCCAGACACCGGTGGCTGCGGTCTCCCGAACGTACGCTGCAAGTCGCCTCGGCTCTTGCCCGGTCACCTGCTTGATGTCATTGGTGATGAGACTCGCCCGGCCCTCGCGAAAGTAGCGCTCCAGGTCCAGCATCCGATCCGCGAGCTCCTCGGGCATCCCCTCTGCCAACATGCCCTGCTTCAAATCCTCAGGGGGAAGGCTCACGTGGCTAATCGGTCGCCCAAGCACCTTTGACATTTCGCTAGCCAGTTCGTCATAGCTCAGCGCCTCCGGCCCGGTCAGGGTATATGCTTTTCCCTCGTGGCCGGGGTTGGTCAGTGCCTGCACAGCCACCGCGGCGATGTCCCGTACATCCACATGGCCGATTTTTGCCTGTCCGCTCGCGCTGTAAATCGCCGATTCAGCCTTGATAGTTCCGCCCATGTACGTGACGGTGTTCTGCATAAAGCTGTTCGGGCGGATAAACGTCCACGCCATGTCGCTCGATTCGATGGCTTTTTCGACCGGCCGGTGGACCTTCGCCAGGCTGTACGACTCTCCTTCCGCTCCCATTACGGACTGCTTCACGATGTGCCGTACGCCCGTCGTTTGTGCCGCCTCAACTGCATTCCTTTCAAGCCTCGACTGGTTTGGCGTATTCGGTCCAAGCAGAAACAGTTTGTCACATCCCTGAAACGCCGCCAAAAGGGACTCGGGTCGGTTGTAGTCAATGATGACGGCATCTATTCCTTTCGCGCGTGCGGCTTCCGCCTTCTCGTTCGAGAAGTAGGCACCGCGAAAGGAAGCCTTTTCCGATGCAAGCTGAGTAATGAGCTCGCTGCCGACGGTCCCACCGGCTCCGGTAACGCAAATCATAATGGTACCTCCTTTTGAGAGTCATCAGGGTGACGATACCCATGTGACAGGTAGTGGCCTGATGAAATGGCGAAGTTGCGGCGTGGAGTTCGCCGAAAAGGATTCGACAACCTGAAGCCCAACCTGCGAATTGTCAAGTAATCTAAGGGGTAAATTCGCTCAAGATTCGGAGCGTATCGCCTTTCAGACCGTCCTCTTCCATGGCTTTCTTTGAATCACCGGATGCCATGAAGGACTGGAACTGCTCTATATCCGGTACATCCAGGATAAGCCCTGTCGAATCTGGGTTCTCTGGATCCCGAAAGGTACGAGCCGTAACACCGATCTTGGCGAACATGTCATGCCGGCTTCCAGCCCCTTTCTGCCAGGCGTTTGCCCAGCGCTGTCCATCTTCGACCTCATGAAAAATAATCAGTGTTGCCATGGGTTATTCCTCCTGCTGTTCACCTTAGGGAGAAGTGCGATAAGAAAGGAATTAATAACCCTAAATGCTCAAGCCGTTCAAACCGGCTGAACTGCAAATGCTGCAAGGGTCAAAATCCAGATAAAAACCCAATTCATGAATTAACCCTAAGGTCAATTTGGACTGGTACAACATGTTGGGAATTTAAAGATAGGCGGGTGTAGGTAGTCTCAGGCACACTAAACCCTACAATATCAAGGGATTAGGATCAATTAAGTCTATCGCAAAGAGTTGTGGCAGCCCAACTCGGTCTCCAATAGAGGTGTTGAGGATACGCTGTAGCAAATTCGAACCGAGGTATCATCTAAATGGCCCACTGAGGAGAAGCGCTGTTCGCGGGGGTGAAGCGATATCTGTCTTTTGGTTTACTCCGGTCATTCCGGTTGTGGAGATAATTTCTTGACAATCACCAGAGACCACAGTAAATTAATAAATAAGCATATACTAATATACGAATGGGGCACATCATGGATGACATTGAACAATTATCTGAAATCTTCAAAGCCCTATCCGATCCAACCCGTTTAAGGCTGGTCCAACTGTTGAACAACTGCAAACCGGGCGTTTGCAAAGGGGGCCCCTTGTGCGTAAATGCCCTGGCACACCAGCTGCGGGTCACCCAGTCGGCAGTGTCTCAACACCTTCGTGTGTTAAGACAAACGGGACTGGTTCGCGGCGCTCGACATGGCAATTTTATGCACTACTCCCTCGATCCAAATGGCCTGGATCGATATCGAGAGGCATTGCGAGACACGCTCGGGAAGGATTTCATCACAGGCTGACGCCTTTTTTTTAAAGTTATATATTAGTATATGCGAATATTAAAATTTACTAAATGACAGGAAGGGGGTGACATTATGTGTTGTACCACGGGTACTCATCACGGGCCACAGCGGTGGGGGCACCAACATGCCTGCGCCTGCGGATGCCTCGGTGCCGAAATGTCAAGACCGCGATTCCTGACCAAAAAGCAGCGAATCGCCGAATTGGAGCAACACCTCGAGGATCTGCAGGAGCAAGTAACCGCTGTAAAGGAAGCTATCGCTGACATGAAAAAAGGAAAATAGAAAAGATGCTTGGTGATCCAGCTTGACAACAAGACGGGCCGGAGATTCGGCCCGTCTTGTTTATCTAATAGGATCTATTCTGTAAGATTAATTCCCCTAAAAACAGAGGTCGAGCGCGTTTCTAAAGTTTGCCAGCAACGTCCACTATTCTTCTGTCTTCTGTGAAAGGGTGTAACATTACGCGGCCTTAATCCGCTTCAAATCGCTTACATCGAAGGATTTTTCTGCTTTCCACAGATCATATTGTAATTGCAGGTGCATCCATCCCTCTGGCGTTCGTCCGAACACCTTCGATAACCTCAACGCCATTTCCGGGCTTATTCCTGCCCTTCTGTTCAATAGTGTGGATAAGGTTTTCCTGGGCGGTCCTTCGCAAACTTTAGCAGGAATTCCCCCTTATGGCACCGGCTTGTCGGGTCGTCGCCGAAGGCGAAGCCTGGTGGGTAACGTGCCGGATATGACCCGGTATGAAGTGCCGATGTGCCCGTGCCAAGGATCTCCCCAATAACAGCGTTTCAGGGTGATAATTAGAATTCAATCTCTTCAACGATAAACGCCGAGGATCTTGAATGATCGATAAAATTGTTTTCATCAGCGATCAATTTAGGGCCAAGATCAGCCATTTCTTCAGATCCCATAGCCTCCATTAGACCTTCTTCAGATTCAAACCAGACCTCGGCAACTCCATCAAAAGCATCAAGCATTCCGCGTGATTTCTGCATACCTTCATTCAAAGGACTTGATAAGGTGTGGGATTGAACGTACCTCTTGGCCCTCATCACATGAACATTCTCCATGAAGAAAGGGCCATGGCTATTACGCCAATAATCCTGGAATTCCTCGCGAGACAGATCAGATCGCCTCATCAGACACATAACCAATTTAATCATAATAACCTCCTTTAACCGTTGCATAGGGCCTTGGTAGCTAACGCTGGAGCTAACCGGTTGAGAGCGCGTCAGCGCTGGCAATTCTCGTGCAACGATTAGTTGGGTTTTTTGTCACGTTCTAATTTTATGACTATTTTCCCTTTGAAATGTCCTTCTCCAAAATACTTGAAAGCCTTAACAGTTTCGCTTAACGTAAAACATTTATCTATAACAGGCTTTACTTTGCCGGATTCAAAAAGTTCGTTAAGAACGCTTAAATCTTTGTTGGGTTTATGCATTATTAAAGTCAGTTTCTTATTTCCTGTTTTGCATATCAATGGCCCAAGGAACAACAAATGTAGGATTCGAGCAGACTTGCCTCCGACCGTGACATAAATTCCATTAGAACTTAATGCACGCCGATAATCGAAAATAGAACGATTTGTTTTAACATCAAGGATCAGATCGTAACACTTTCCATTTTTAGTAAAATCTTCTCGAGTGTAATCAATCACATGGTCTGCACCAAGAGAACTCACCATGTCCAATTTACCTGTGCTGTCCACGCCGGTTACCTCAGCTCCAAATGATTTGGCAATTTGAATTCCAAATGTACCGACACCTCCACCAGCGCCATTAATCAAAATTCTTTCCTCCGGCTTAATTTCTCTTTTATCGAAAAGCCCCTGCAGTGCAAGGAGCCCTGCTTGAGGTGTGGCCGCTGCTTCTTCGAACGTCATATTTTCCGGTTTCAGAGTTAATTCGTTTCCACGAGCACATACATATTCGGCAAAGCCTCCCCAAGAACCTTCGCATAGGTCTCCGAATACAAGATCGCCTGGGTTGAATTGTTTAATCTGGTTATAAAGAAAGCCCAAGTGAATTAATTTTGTAGAAGTAAATCAGCTTGGATTCCACTTTTAATTTGTCTACAGGTTATCTTAGCCGATGAAGCGACTTGTTCTACAATTCGCATGAATT
>Ga0209786_1000038_pt1 | contig 56502 bp, 26 predicted proteins | sample WorMetilvaeELBA2_FD_187405 | JGI IMG/M metagenome (GOLD analysis project Ga0209786, IMG submission 187405) | Marine gutless worms symbiont microbial communities from Max Planck institute for Marine Microbiology, Germany - Olavius ilvae ELBA.2... ...
AAAATTCATGCGAATTGTAGAACAAGTCGCTTCATCAGCTAAAATAACCTGTAGACAAATTAAAAATGGAATCCAGGCTGATTTACTTCTACGAAATTAATTCACTTGGGCTTTCTATATAACCAGATTTTAGATTTTGGATTTTGGATTTTGGATTTAGGGAAGTCTGCCTGTCGTGAGCTTTTGTGTCGAACGGTCCATCAAATTGATAGATAGAGCGCAGCGATTCCACCAATCCAAAATCCGCAATCTAAAATCCAAAATCTTAGTTGAATGTCACCTGAAACACCATCTCCTTTTTTTGAATCAAATGCCGGATTTGTTTCTGAGCGGTCACATCGTGAATTGGTACCATCAGTGATATCGGGGCATCGTTGTGATTCTTTTTGTATTTCCACTGCCGGATGTATCCCGGCACGAGCACATAGGCCGTACCGCCGACTCCGCAGCAGGTTGAGTCCAGAACGGCATACCCGACAAAATACAGGATCTCCCGGCCATTAAAGGGCAGCCGAACCTCTTTGCCGAATACGTAGTGCCCGCCGATAGCCGTTATTTCCTGGCCGAGTCGGGGATGGACAAATTCTTGGGAGCCGGTGTCAATCATCAAATTATTTGCCTTTGCTTTGGCCATCGACTATATGAAAATGCAGAAACGCTGTCAATCCGGAAACGGAATACAGCCGATTAACATCAACCCAACCCGGCGAAGCCGGAATTGAAGATTGAAAATTGAAGATTTATGGTATCGCTTCGCTCTGTCTCTTTAATTGAAATCGATAGAATTGCTCATATTTTCAATCTGGCTATGACATAAATCCTGCGCAAACATGATGTGATTTCAATAAATAGGCACTAAGCTTTTTCCAAGACTACGCACGGAATAAGGGGCCCCTGCGGTGCAGCTACAGCGCAATTCAAAGAATTTAGGTGTCAGGTGTCAGGTTTCGGGTGTCAGGGAACCGAGTTGCTATATCCTGATCTGCCTCCGGCAGAAACACTGACCCGCCTCCGGCGGAACACCTTCAGTAACTTACAACATGTTGTCAGAAAAAAGGAGCTAAGGGCCTAATGGTGCGCAATATGGTGGACCCACAAATAATTGCTCGCAAGGTCGCCACGGCGCCAGGTTTTATCTATTCTCCCGTGCGCCTTGTAAGCGTGCCGTGAGTATTTAACAATTTCGCCTCCGGCAGCCTTGAAACCATCACCATCAATCCTATATTATGCCATTGGCTTTGTCCAATAATTGTGGTAAAATTCGTAATCATCTTAAATTTAAAGGAAAAACGATACCACATGACAACCTTGTACCTGAAAGATCTGGTAAAATCGTATTCCGGCAGACGGGTGGTCAATTCGGTCAGTCTGAATGTCAGAAGCGGGGAAGTGGTCGGTCTTCTGGGCCCCAACGGGGCCGGGAAAACCACAACCTTTTATATGTGCATCGGGTTGGTTAGACCCGACGGCGGCCGTGTCCTGTTGGATGAGGAAAATATTACCGATTTTCCAATGTACCAGAGAGCCCGCAGAGGCGTAGGCTATCTGCCCCAGGAGACGTCTATATTCCGTAAGCTGACGGTCAGACAAAATCTGATGGCGATATTGGAGATACTGCCGATAAATGCGGCCGAACGGGCAGAGCGTGCGGACATGCTACTGGAAGAGTTGGGCATAAAACACCTGCAGAAACAAAAGGCCAGTGTTTTGTCAGGCGGGGAAAAACGCCGTCTTGAGATATCGCGGGCCCTGGCCACCAATCCGTCTTTCATACTGCTCGATGAACCCTTTGCCGGCATCGACCCCTTGGCCGTCACGGACATCAAAAATATTATCATCCATCTCAAACGGCGCGGCATTGGTATTCTCATCTCCGATCACAATGTGAGAGAAACACTGGGGGCCTGCGACAATGCCTATATACTGGTAGACGGCCAGGTTCTCGAATCCGGCCCACCCGATCAAATAGCTGCCAGCGAAGCCGTCTGCCAGGCTTACCTGGGTGACGAATTCCAATTGTAAAAAAAAGCGCGCCTGGGTTCGCCAGGCGCGCTTTTTTTGAAATTGGGCTTTAGACCACCGTAACATTCACGGCTGCCGGTCCCTTGCGTCCTTCCTCGATGTCAAAAGAAACCCGATCACCTTCCTGCAGTGATTTAAAACCTCAACCGTTGATGCCGGTGTGATGAACGAATACATCCGGCCCTTCCTCTTGTTCAATAAACCCATAACCCTTGAGATCATTGAACCATTTGACGATACCATTGGCCATGGCGGCTATCCTCCTTCAACTAAAATTCTCATCAACCGGCAGTCATCTTATATGAAACTCTTCACCTGTTTAATCCAAACACATAGTGTTTAACTCATGCTCGTCGTCGTACTCGTCCTCGTAATCGAAACTGAAAAAGGTTCAAAAGACTCGAAGACGAGGACGAAGCGTCGGATGAGCTTATATGAACCTCGTGAACTTCAAATCGATATTCTTGAAGTAGGGCGGGCCACCGCGCCCGTCAAAGCCGGTCGGCACAGTAGTCGACCCTACACTGCCTTATGAACAATGATTTTATCCTCGATCAGACTGGCCGTTTGCGGCCAGCGGCTGCGCTCTTATGATACCAAGTTAAATTCAGTGTGATTCAGATATAAATTTAAGGTTTGTGGGAGTGGCCTCGATTCGGCTGAGTTCGTCGCAGGCCGGCCACGATTACCAGGGTAATCGCGGTTAAAAACCGCTCCCACCATCTATAATAGCGCTATGGAACAATGGTAGTTACTTTCTAGATCAGACTGGCCCCGCTGCAACGGGGCCAGCGGCGGCGCTGGTATCTGTCATCAGGTATCAGTCACCTGCTCTATGCCCTATGCCCTCCGCCCTCTGCCCTCTGCCCCATACCCTTTGCCCTCAGCCCCATGCCCTCCGCCCTCTGCCCTCCGCCCCCTGCCCCTCACAGCACCAGCGATTTAATAAAATCCAGCAGTTGGTTGAGGTTCTGGCAGGGGCGCACTTCGTCGCAGCAGGCTTGATAGGTGCGCATCTCGCTGTCGCCCGTATACCAGAAGTATTGAGTCTCCGGGTTCAGCCAGATGACGCGGCGCGACCGTTCCCGCATCTCCTCCAGAATCTGATCTTCGGGATTGCCATAGTTTGACCGGCCGTCGCCGATGACGATTAGCGTCGTCTTCTGGTTGAGGATGTCCATATAATGCTTGTTAAATTGGCGGAACGTCAGGCCGTAATCAGTGGCGGCGTTGTATTCGATATTTGCTTCTTTCAATACTTTATCAATCGCCTGGTTTATCTCACAGTCTTCAAATATTTTGGTTACTTCTTCCAGGCCGGCTACAAAAATGAAGCTGCGGACCTGGGTGAAGCACTCCTGCAGGGAGTACAGCATATTAAGCATAAACCTGGCGGCGGACCAGACCGATCCCGAGACATCACACAGGGTAACGATTTTGGATTTGCGCGGCGGGCGGTTGCGAAAAAAAAGCTCAAGGGGTATGCCCTGATAGCCGGCTGCCCGCCGCAATGTTTTCTTAACATCCAGGGGGCCCCTGTTTTTGACGGCATAGCGCCGGCTGGCGATATCCTTTAGTTTGCGCACGAGCTGTTCGATCACCTCGCGCATGGTCTCCACTTCTTTTTTGCTTAAGGAAGCAAAATGAACTTCGCCCAACCGATCAAGGTGCTGCTGGTGAGTGGTGGTTATCCGGCTGTCATCGTCAAATGGCCGCGGTTGGCGGGTAAGGAGCCGTCGGGCGCTTTCCAGGCGGGCATCGAAAAGCTCTTTTAGATCCCGTCGCGTTTCCCAGTGCATCCGATCGCGCTGATCGATTAACAATTGGTCCAGGGCGTCTTCCAGGGCGTTTATTTGCAGCATCAATTCGAGACGCTGGACCATCGGTCCCAGGTTGGAGCCCATGCCGCCGCCTTTTCCATCACCTTCTACCAGCCCCTGCTGCATTCGTTCCAAAAACGGCTGCGGATCCCCCCCCATGAAATCAAGTACGGCCTGGGAGGCATCATTGGCCGTTTCTTCGGGGCTCAAGGCCTGCAGGGTATTTTGGATCTGATCGGCAAGTGGATCGGCATGCGTTATATTGGACTCCTGGCGCAATTCGTGGAAAAACAGTTCATACAGCCGGTTGAAGTGAAATTGCTCCCGCCGGCTTTTGGCGAAATTGGCGCGCAGCACCGCACCGAACTGCGGTTCATCCAATACGTCGACCAATTCCAGCTGATGAAGACAATCGAGGACTTCGGAAGTCGACACCCTCAGCCCCGCAGCCCGGGCGATGGCAACGAATCTTAGCAATAAATTCACCATTTTTTAGATGCCTTCAACAGCTTGCGAATATTGAAAATCAACCGAACCAATGTTTAAATCTCAAATCCCAAGCATCAAATTACAAATAAATCTCAAATTCCAAATCTCAAAGACCGCTGTTGGGTATTGTTTGATATTTTGAATTTTGGTCATTGGTATTTGTTTGTGGTTTGTGGCTTGTGATTTGGAGCTTTTCTGCTCGAGCGGAAGTTATCAGACCCTCGAAAAGCAGAATATCCCGAACACTTTGAACATCAGGCAATGATCTTCCCCATTTTTTCCACCACCTGCACCACATCGGACCTGTATTTGCAGATAACATTCAGGGTGTCGCTGACCACTTCGGGTGTAAGATCTTCCACCTGCAAGGCAATCAGGGATTGGGCCCAGTCCAGGGTCTCTGAGATACAGGGCTTCTTTTTCAAATCCAGGTCCCGAATTTTGCGAATCGAATCCACCAGGCGCTCGGCCAATTGGTCTCTTATGCCGGGAATTTTCAACTTGACGATTTCCAGTTCCAGGGCACGCTCGGGGTAATCGATGTACAGGTGGATGCATCTTCTTTTCAGGGCATCGCTCATATCACGGGAGTCATTGGATGTCAGAAATACAAAGGGTATGTTGGTTGCCTTGCGGGTCCCCAGCTCCGGAATCGAAACCTGAAAATCGCTCAATACCTCCAGTAGGAATGCTTCGAACTCGGGATCGGACTTATCGACTTCGTCGACCAGCAACACGACCGGATGTTCGGAGCCAATGGCCTGCAAAAGCGGCCGCGGCTGAATAAAGCGCTCCGAAAAAAAAGCATCCTCCTGGGAGGCGATCCGATCGACGGCCTCCGACAGGGTCGTGGCTCCCGTAACGACATCGTCGATTTTGCCTTTCATCATTTGGGTATACAACAATTGCTTGGCATACTCCCACTCGTACAGGGCCTTGGCCTCATCCAGCCCTTCATAACATTGCAGCCGGATCAGCTGCCGTTCCAGGCTGCGGGCCACGGCCTTGGACAGCTCGGTCTTGCCCACACCGGCCGGTCCTTCCACCAGCACCGGCTTCTGGGTCGCCTGGGCCAAAAAGACAACCGTTGCGATCGTCTTGGAGCAGATATAATCGGCTTTTCGCAGCTCGGTTTTGACATGCTCGACACTTTCAAATTTCATAAGTTGATTCCTCGGAGTAAACCTGGACGTTGAAACTGCAAATCTTTTTATTTATTTCAGTACTATAACCAATAAATAGGCGATTTTAAAGTTGCAAGCAGCAATTAGAGGTCCCGATCTTGAGTATCGGAGTACTGGAGTAATGGAGTATTGGGGTATTTAATGGAGATCTCAAACTTTCAGCCATAACTCCAACACTCCAGTACTCCAAAACTCCGATATTGATAATAATTTAAAGCACCACCATGAACCATGAACCTTGAAACCCCTATATTTTTTCTCCCTATACCACAGCCTTTTTGCCAAGTACACCTCTATGGATCGGCAACAGTGCATATTCGAAAATATTAAGCGCCCCCCCCCGGCACCGGTGCCATCATACCTGATATATTGAAGTTCGAGATTTCCCTTGCTATCCTGGCCGGCCGTTATTAGATTACTCCCCATACGGGAGAACCGGATCATGACAAAAAAAAAGCTGCTACATCTAAAAAACGAGATGCTGATCGCGAATTGCCTGGCCAATTTCATTGGGGTTTCTCTGGTTCAACTCCTGATTGATATCGGCGAATCTCCCGTACCGGACCACATCTTCCAGATCCCGCTCGTCGACTTTATCGATTCGATGTTTACGCCCTTTGCCTTTTTGTTTGTCGGCCTCACGACATATTTATACGAAAGACCGATCAGGCAATATTTAACGGCAAAATTTAACAATACCGCTGTCTCGCGGGAACTGGCAAACACGGCCCGCAGAAGAGTGCTCAATGAACCATTTGTCGCGATTACGCTTAGTTTCAGCATGTGGATGCTGTCGACGATTATCTATCCGACGATGTTCTGGCTCGTGAATGCCGGCCCCTATGCCATCCAAAGATCGATCGTCCATGGTCTGAGTATCGGCCTGATTACCGTGACGGTGGCGTTTTTTATGCTGGAGCATGTTTCCCAAAAACGGTTAACGCCTCATTTCTTCCCGGAAGGCGGTTTATACGCCATACCGCGAACTTTGCGCATTCGAATTCGAACGCGGCTGGCCGCGCTTCTGATTGCCTGCAATTCGATCCCGCTAATTTCGATAATCCTGTCTATCCAACGCGTTACCGGCAATTACACGGACCCTGTCGTCGCCATGGGTCTGGTCCGTTCCGCGATCATTGTCAATGCCTTGCTTTTTATCGCTATCGGAATTTTTTTGACCGGATTGGTGAGCCGCAATTTAACCCTGCCGTTGAGAGAAATCATCCAAACTTTGCAAGATGTCAGAAACGGCTTTTTCGACAAAAAAGTACAGGTTACCAGCAATGACGAAATCGGCTATACGGGGGATGTAATCAACGAGATGACCGAGGGCCTCAAGGAGCGCGATCGTATTCGCCAATCCCTGGGCATCGCCATGGAGGTTCAACAGCATCTGCTGCCGCGGCAGGCACCCGCAATCCATGGTCTGGATATCCCCGGCCAGAGTATTTACTGTGAAGAAACCGGCGGAGATTACTTTGATTATTTGCCGGCCGGCGACAACGGTCAAAAAAAGGTTAAGATCGTCGTCGGTGACGTTTCGGATCATGGTGTGGCTTCGGCCCTGTTAATGACTACGGCGCGGGCCTTCATCCGTCAGCGCTCTTCGCGGCCCGGCAATCTGAACCAGATTGTCGGTGATGTCAACCGCCAGCTGTCAAGGGATGTGGAGGAATCCGGCCGGTTCATGACCTTGTTTTTATGTGAAATTGACAGTCACAACCAAACCATACGCTGGGCCAATGCCGGCCACGATCCGGCTGTCATTTACGATCAAGGCTTGGGCCGCTTTGAAGAACTCACCGGCGGCGCGCTGCCGCTGGGCGTCTCTGAAAAGACGGGCTACCGCGAATTCCGGCGCAAGCTTGCCGCGGGTCAAATCATTTTGATCGGCACCGATGGGATCTGGGAATCCCAAAACACCGAAGGGCAAATGTTCGGCAAAGAAAGGTTCCGCGAGGTCATCTGCACCCACGCTTCTAAAACAGCACAGGATATCCTGCAGGCGGTCATGGATGCCATCAGAAATTTTTGTCAACCACTGGAAAATGAAGATGATGTGACTTTGGTGGTCATAAAGGTTGATTCCTAAACAAACTTGGATTAGGTAGGACTGATTCGTTAAAAAACGGCAACATCCGGGAGGAATTCATGGAAAAACCGATTGACCACTACTGGAAATTGAGATTGGCTGATTTGAAAGCCGCGCTGGAATCCAATAATTTCGAAGTCTACCTGGCAGAGGATCGTCAAGCGGCGTGTAAAATCACGCTGGAAGACATCATCCCCCGATTGAATGCCAAATCCATATCATGGGGCGGGTCAATGACCTTTCTAGCCGCCGACGGTCTTTATGACCGGTTAAAGGAAAATCAAGCGTTTGAGGTCCTTGACACCTTTGACAAAAGCGGTACCAGTGAGGAGAATCTTGAACGGCGCCGACAGGCTCTGCTGGTTGATCTATTCATCACCGGGACAAATGCCGTCACGGAAACCGGCCAGCTGGTGAACCTGGATATGATCGGCAACCGAATAGGAGCCCTGACTTTTGGCCCCAAGTGGGTGGTCATCATGGTTGGTCGCAACAAACTTGTTGCCAATTTGGATGAAGCCATGTATCGCATTAAAAATTACGTCGCACCGGCAAACTCCATGAGGCTTGACAAAAAAACACCCTGCACGAAAACATCCTATTGTGAAGAGTGCAATAGCCCTGACAGAATTTGCAATACATGGACCGTCACTGAAAAATCTTTTCCCAAAGGAAGAGTCAAAGTGGTGCTGATAAACGAGGATCTGGGTCTTTAAGAGCGGTACCGCTCAGTTTAGGCCCTTAGCTCCTTTTTTCTGACAACATGTTGTAAGTTACTGAAGGTGTCAGGTGTCAGGTTTCAGGTGTCAGGATTTAGCAACTCGGTTCCCTGACACCCGAAACCAGACACCTGACACCTAAATTCTCTGAATTGCGCTGTAGCTGCACCGCAGGCGCCCCTTTTTCCGAGCGCAGTCTCGGAAAAAGCTTAGGCCCTAATTATTGAAATCACATCATGTTTGGACATGATTTATGCCATAGTCAGGTTGAATATTTAAGCAACTCTATCGATTCAATTAGATAAGACTGAGCGAAGCGATACCACAAATCTTCAATATTCAATCATCAATATTCAATTATAGAGACGGGGAGGTCACAATGAAAATTCTAGTAGGATTCGACGGTTCGAATGTTTCCAAGGAAGCCATATCATTGGCCGAGCGACATGCCGCGACGTTCGAGGCTGAGTTGATTATCGCCCATTCGATGGTCGGTGGGCCTGAGGTGCCGCGCAAGGATTTCCAGATCGCCGAAAATAATCTTGAACAAGAAAAAAACCGGCTGCTGGATAAAAATATCCCGTGTGAATCCATCCTGTCGGTGCGCGGGTTGCAGTCCGGTGAGGATCTGGTGAAGCTGGCCGAAGAAAATGAAGTTGACGAAATCATCATCGGCGTGCGCCGTCGATCTAAAGTCGGCAAGCTGCTTTTCGGCTCCACCGCCCAATATGTAATCCTGACGGCAACCTGTCCGGTGGTCTCGGTTAAATAAGGTTTCGGGTTAATCGATTGCGGATTTTAGATTGCGGATTGCGGATTGCAAGGTGAGCATTCTTTGGAATGTTGAATGATGATCGATGAATGGCGAATTAGGGAATTCTGCCAATTAGAAAATTGTCCAACAAAAGAAACAATGTCGATCATCAAATTCTGATTTCTAAGTGTATTCTTTCCGACTTCCGAATTCATCTATTCTCTCATCTGACATCGGGACACGGGTTGCGGGGTACGGGTTGCGGGGTACAGGTTGCGGGGTGCGGGGTGCGGCATACCAGATGCCGGATACCTGATACCAGGCACTGATCACTGATTACTGATTACTGGATACGGGTTGCGGGCTTAATCGAGAGAAAAACTAATGAACGTCGAACATCGAACGTCCAACATCGAACATCGAATAAGGTATTCTGCCTAATTTAAAATGGACAGAATTCATTCATTCGCCATTCGTCGTTCGTCATTCGTCATATGAAAAATTCGTCATTTGTCATTCGTCATTCGCAACATTCCTCATTCGACATTATTCATTATTCATTATTCATTCATTAGGGAGGGTAATCTTGGCGGTTTCATTTGTGTGGTTCGATATCGGCTATACGCTGCTATATATGCAGCGCGAAGTCACCTATCAACAGGTCTTAAAGGAGTTCGGTCACGAGGTCGCGCTCGATGACATCGAACGGGAATTTCATTTAATGGACAAGCTGTTCATGCGGGAGTATCCGGGCCTTTTTCTTAAAGATCGCAAAGCTTTTATGCCGTCTTATCTGGGCCTCATGAATTACCGCCTGGGGCTGAGTCTGGATGTTTGCGAGCTGGATGTAAGATGGGATGAAATAAAAAAGAGTATCTCTGATTACTGGCTGCCATATGACGGTGTCAAAGAAGTGCTGGCTGAACTTCGGCGTAAGTCGGTCGGGCTGGGGGTTATTTCCAACTGGGACTGCACGGCCAGAGACACCCTGTCCGCCAGCGGGCTGATCGATTTATTCGACCAGATCGTTATTTCATGCGAGGTGGACTGTATTAAACCGGATGCCCGCATCTTTGAAATCGCTCTGCAGAAAGCGGCTGTAGCGGCCCGGGACTGCATTTATATCGGCGACAACTACTATGACGATGCCCTTGGCAGCCGACAGGTAGGCATGCCGGCCCTGATTATCAACCGCTTTGGCAAACTGGGGGTTGAGGAAATCAGTGATTGTCCGATGATCGAGCGCCTGTCCGATCTCTTTAAATTAATCGAATTCAAGGAACAACAATAAATATGGGCAGTAATAACGAGACCCTGATAATTGGTATCGATCGCGGCGCGACGTTCACGGATTTTGCGGTCGTCACAGCCGAACGTCTGACAGAAAAGTTCAGCCTTGAGAACCGGGATTGGGGTGCCATCAGTTCGTCCTATACGCGCCTGAAAACCCAGTACCATACCGACCACATCGTATTCTCGGGCTGTGCGACCGGCATGCCGGCTGCCATGCTGGATCACATCAGCGTCATTTCCGAAATCGACGCCATCGGATTTGGCGGGGCGGCGCTGGCCGGCAGCAGCAGCTGCGTCGTTGTGAGCATGGGCACGGGAACGGCGGTTGTTCATTTCGCTGAAAACAGCGCCAAACATGTCGGCGGTTCCGGCGTCGGCGGCGGCACCATCAAGGGCCTGGCTTCTCTGATATGCGGCATTGAGGATCCTATCCGGCTTGACGCCCTGGCCATGCAGGGCAGTGCATCAAACCTCAATTTGACCATCTCGGATCTAGGATATGAAGAAATCAGCTTTTTGGGGGCGGATATGACGGCCAGCAATTTTGCATCCGTCAAATCGAAAAAGACTGAAGATCTGGCGGCCGGGATTTTGCGCCTGGTGGGAGAACAGGTTGGCATCATAGCCTCGATTTGCGCCCGGGAGCTGGATTGCCGGGAAAGCATCGTCATGATCGGCAAGGTTGCCCAAAGCCCCTACATCCGGCAGGTATTGGATCTGGTTGGGAAACTGTACCAGACAAAATTTCTTTATCCGGATAACCCGGGGTTTGCCACGGTATACGGGGCGGTCTTGAAATACCGGCATGATCAAAGAGCCGGTATTGAATAATTGCCGATACTGGATGATATTATCCATTTCAAATTTGAAGGCCACGAATTGACACGAATTGGCACGAATAAAACTACAGGCCAAAAACGGAAACCCTAAAATAATAATTTCGTGAAAATTCGTGTTAATTCGTGGCTTCTTTTACTCTTTTTTTATTGGTTTTATTTTTCTAATTGAGTTTATGGTATTCTCCGCCTATTTAACACCGGAGTAGAAGATTAAATATGAAAATTACCACAATCGGTTGGTGGGGGGCATACCCGGATGCCGATCAGGCCACTTCCGGCTATCTAATACAATCTGGACAATTCTCTGTTCTAATCGATTGCGGATCGGGGGTTTTGGCGCGGTTGCAACAGTATGCGGAGCTGCAGGCGATCGATGCGGTGGTCCTGTCCCATTATCATGCGGACCATGTGGCGGACTTAGGCTGCTTGCAATATGCAGCCAGAATTTTAATGGACCTTGGCCGGAGAAAAAACCCTCTGAAAATATACGGTCACGCTGAAGATAAATACTTCGATAAATTGAACTATTTGCACTACAGCACCGGACACGCCTATGACGCCCGGACAGCCCTGCAATTGGGGCCTTTGACCTTTACTTTCTGCGCCAATATTCATCCGGATCCCTGCTACTCGATGCGGGTCGAGGAAAACGGCCTGGTCTTTGTTTATATATCAGACACCGGATATATCGACGACCTGGTTGATTTCGCCCGGGGAGCCGATTTGCTGCTGTGTGAATCCAGTCTCTACGACGAATACCAGGGACGCATACCGGGGCATTTAACTGCCGGTGAAACAGGGCATATCGCCGCTGCCGCCGGCGCCAGGCACCTGGTCCTGACTCATCTGCCGCATTTCGGCGATCACGGCGATCTGGTGAAACAGGCCCGCCAGAAATATCAAGGCCCCGTCGAGCTGGCCACGACCGGCCGGTGCTGGCAGCTGTAATTGTCGGTTAGTTGTTTGTTGCATGTTGTCCGTCGCTCGTTGTGAGTCATGGGTTGCATGTCCCCACCGGGTATCGCTATTTTTTAGGGCAGAGCGATTAGTCACAGCTGACTTGAAACAAATTTACTTTTGTACAGCCTATGATTGTAGCAGGAATCGACCAAAGCCTCTTTAAAACAACAGACAACCGACAACGGACCATTGACACTGAGCGTTTTTGGCCACCAACAGTCTAACAAGATTCACCCTTATATCTGAGAAAGGATAAAATCATCTTTCTATTCGCGCTCAGACGATTCGGCCGCTTGATTTTGACGGTTTTGCTGATATCGACGATCATATTTGTTGTGATCAGGGTAATACCGGGTGATCCCGCCCTGGTCATAGCAGGCATTGATGCATCGCAATCCGACATCGATGCCATCCGTGCTCGCCTGGGCACCGATGCGCCGATGCTTTCCCAGTACTTCAACTGGCTCTGGGACGTTGTGCGCTTTGACTTCGGCGACTCCATGATTTCAGGCCAGCCGGTCACCCGCCTGGTATTGGAGCGCTTCCCCCTGACCCTGTCTCTGGCCCTGATGGGAATCGTTATTTCAATTATTATTGCCATACCCCTGGGTGTAATCTCGGCCGTTAAAAGATGGTCATTCTGGGATTATCTGGGCATGGTATTTTCCCAGATCGGGATGGCCATACCGAGCTTCTGGTTGGGCATCCTGTTGCTGCTTTTATTTTCGGTTAAAATTAAAATTTTCCCTCTCTTTGGCTCCGGCACCATAATGCACCTGATCCTGCCGGCGATATCATTAGGGATTGCAAGGGCGGCCGTACTGTTGCGCCTGACCCGGGCATCCATGACGGAAGAACTCAGCAAGGAGTATGTAGTCACCGCCCGATCCAAGGGCCTGACCGATCGCATGGTTCATTACAAGCACGCTTTAAAGAATGCCCTGCTGCCGGTCATCACGATCGGCGGTATCCAACTCGGTTATATGCTGGGCGGAGCCATTATTATTGAACAGGTGTTTTCCTTACCTGGTCTAGGGAGGCTGTTTCTGTTCGGCGTCTACCAGCGGGATTTCCCGTTGATCCAGGGCGGAGTCGTGTTTGTGGCCTTCGTCTTCTCGCTGATCAATTTTTTGGTTGATATGCTGTACAGTGTTTTGAATCCCAAAATCAGGATTAGTTAGGCGCTTTGCATCACCACATCGACTCATTGTTTTCGATCTAAAGTTAGTTACTAAATTTCATTGTCATAAATGAACTAAAAATCAAAATGGCTAAAATGATCTAAAATTGTGGTATTCTGTCGGTTTTATAAAAAAGACAGAGCGCAGCGTCTCCTCAATTTTAGTCATTTTAGATCATTTTAGACAATTTAGGCATTTATTTAGATTTACTTTGATCAGTTCCGGTATGTCCGGGTTAAGGTTGGTCATGTCAGAAGCGCTAGCATATGAACATCTACTCGAAATTCAAGACCTGGATGTCAGTTTCGAAACCCAGCGGGGGCAGGCCCATGCCCTGCGGGGGTTCAACATCAGCCTGCGGCCCGCTGAGACCCATGCCCTGGTAGGAGAGTCGGGCTCCGGCAAAACCGTGACCTCCATGTGCATCATGGGGCTATTAGCCATTCCGCCCGGCAGGGTCAATCGCGGTCAGGTCATTTTTCAAAAGCGCGACCTCTTGCAGCTATCAGAAAACGCAAGGCGCAAAGTGCGCGGAAAAGATATCGGGATGATCTTCCAGGAACCCGGCAAATATCTCAATCCCGCCTACAAAATCGGAGAACAGATTACCGAATCATTGATGTTGCATTTTCAGATGGAAAAAAAGGCGGCCGTCGACAAAGCCCTTGACCTGTTGCGCCTGGTTGGCCTGGGAAAAAGCCGGCGGGTTTTAAGCAGCTACCCCCATGAACTATCCGGCGGCATGAAGCAACGCGCCATGATTGCCATGGCAATTGCCTGTGACCCGGCCCTGTTAATTGCCGATGAACCGACCACGGCCCTGGATGTCACCCTGCAGCGGCAGATCTTGAAACTGCTCATCGACCTGAAGAACAAGTTCGGCATGGGGGTGCTTTTCATTTCTCACGATCTTGGCGTCGTCCGGGAAATTGCGGACCGGGTTTCAGTCATCTACGCCGGCAAGGTCATCGAGTCCGCCACCAAAAAGCAGTTATTCGAAAATCCCCTGCATCCTTATACCCGGCTGCTGTTGCTGTCGATTCCGGATGCCGCCAAACGCGGCGAACGCTTGCGGGCCATTCCGGGAAACGTACCCAATGCGGAGCATATTCCAGCCGGATGCAGTTTTCACCCGCGCTGCCCCCTGGCGGAAGAGGTATGCCGCGCTGAGATGCCCCAGGATAGGGATTATGGCGACGGCCACGCGGCCGCCTGCTTTCTGATCGGTAAAAAATGGATCGATTCATAGAAGTCAAAAATGTGGTCAAAGATTTTTACGGCCGGGGTTTGCTGAATCGCCGCAAACTCTCCGTGCGCGCCGTCGACCGCGTGAGCTTCGGCATCGATCGCAATACGGTGTTCGGCCTGGTGGGAGAATCGGGCTGTGGCAAAACCACTCTGGTTAGATCGATCCTGTATCTCGATCCACCAACGTCCGGTGAAATCAGGGTTGATGGAACATCGCTGGAAGCGCTTTCATCCCGCCGGCTCCGATCATTCCGCCAGAGAATGCAAATCGTCTTTCAGGATCCCAACAGCGCCTTGAATCCTAAAATGCGGATTGAAGACAGTCTGGCCGAAGGGCTGATCAACCGTGGATTTCCGGCGGCCGAGCGCCAAAGGCGCATCGAACGCCTGCTGGACCTGGTGGGGATTGCGTCCGCGCACCGCTCGCGTTATCCCCACGAGTTTTCCGGCGGTCAGAAGCAGCGGATTGTCATCGCGCGGGCCTTGTGCATGGAGCCTGATTTTCTGGTGCTCGATGAACCGGTCTCCAATCTCGATGTCTCGATCCAGGCCCAGATTATCAACCTGCTGCTGGATCTCAAAAAAGAGCTGGCGTTGACCTATTTGTTTATTTCGCACGATTTGAACCTCGTGGGTTATTTCAGTGACCGTTTGGGTGTGATGTATCGGGGGCGGCTGGTGGAGTTAGCATCTGCCGGCCAGATAATAAAAAATCCCTGCCATCCGTATACCCGCAAGCTGTTTTCCTCGGTACCGGGCGGGCAGACCAATATTGAAGAAGAAGATAATTCGGCACGGGCTGGATCGGCGGAAAAAAATTCAGCCAGGCCGTTTGCCGGCTGCTCCTTTGCCGATGAGTGCCCCGTGGGTGATCGAAAATGCAGAGCAGACGAACCCGTATTAACGGAAATAGCAGCGGGACACCAGGTCGCTTGTTTTAGGCGGAAGGGTTTATAGGTTCAAGGTTCAGAGGTTCAAAGGTTTAGCCGCCTTAGGCGGCAGGGTTGAACAGCGAACTGCAGAATATCGAACCGAGTGCAGTCTGCCAAAGCGATCAGAACGAACCTTGAACCCTGAACCTCTGAACCTTTGAACCTATAAACCCAGAACCTTTGAACCATGAACCTCTGAACCTTTGAACCTTTGAACCTATAAACCCAGAACCTTTGAACCATGAACCTCTGAACCTTTGAACCCTGAACCTCTGAACCTTTGAACCTATTAATCTCTGAACCCTGAACCACTGAACCTCTGAACCCAGAACCTTTGAACCTTCAAACAAGGAGGAAAACATGAAAAAATCTATCTATTCAATCGTATGCCTGACGTTGATGGCAGTGCTGGGGGCGGCAGTTGCGGTCCATTCCGGCCCGGCGGAAGCCAAAACGCTGAACTTTGCCCTGGCGGGCAATCCGGATACCCTGGACCCCCACAAAACTTCGGGAACCCTTACTTTCCAGACCATCAAATCTGTTTATGATACGCTGGCGGAACCGGATATGAGCGGCAAACTCGTCCCGGCCCTGGCCGAGAAGTGGGAGGTTTCCGAGGATGCCCTCACCTGGACTTTTCATATCAGAAAAGGAGTGGTTTTTCACAATGGCGATAAACTGACGGCCCGGGATGTCAAAGCAACTTTCGACAGGATCATGGACAAGGCCACCGCCTCTCCCAAGGCTAAAGAGTTTAGTTCGATTACCGCTATTGAAGCGGCCGACGATTTCACCGTCATCCTAAAATTAAAGGAGCCGTCCTCACCGCTGCTGGCAACCCTGGCGTCCGGTTGGGGGGCGATTTTACCAAAGAGCCTGATCGACGCCGGTCATGATTTCGGCAACCAGCCGGTCGGAACCGGGCCGTTTGCTCTGAAAAAATGGGTGCGGGACAGTCAGGTCGTACTGGAGAAAAATGACAAGTACTGGATCAAAGGCCATCCCCTGCTGGATGGGGTTAACATGCACATCATCCCGGAACGCTCCGTCTCGGTTCAGGGTCTGATATCCGGCCAAATCGATGTGGCCTATCTGATTGACAAGGATGACTTGCCGCTGCTGGAGGCCAGCCAGGATGTAAAAATCGACAAATCCATGACCGCACTGATCCTAGTTATGTCCATCAACTGCAGCAATCCCGTATTGCAGGATGTCCGGGTACGCCAGGCGCTCAACCATGCCATTGACAAGCAGAAAGTGCTGGATGTGGCTTACGGCGGCGGAAAACCGATCGGCACCTTTATGGACTACAGCAACGCCTATTACAGGGATTTCGCCGCACTGTATCCCTATAATCCGGAGAAGGCCAAAAAGCTGCTGGCTGAGGCCGGTGTCGGGGCGGATACGGTCTTTGAGCTGTTTTTACCGCAAAATTACGAAGTACACGTCAAGGCCGGCGAAATGTACCAGGACATGCTGACCAAGGTCGGGCTGAATGTGAAAATCAAACTGGTTGACTGGTCGACCTGGATCAGTGACGTGTATCGCGGTGGCAAATACGATTTGACCGTCATCGGCCACACCGGCAAACTCGACCCGGACGGCACCCTGGGCTCATACGGCACCAAAAAGCGCTACGTCAAATGGATCAATCCCCGCGCCGCCGGGCTGATCGAGCAGGCCCGCAAGGTGTCAGGGTTTGAAAACCGCAAAGTACTTTATAATGAAGTACTGGAGCTGATGGCCAAAGAAGTCCCCTTCATGTACCTGGGATCTTCATACCGCCACACCGCCGTCAGAAAAAATGTCTCCGACTTCAGAATGACGCCCAAACTGGACACGTTTGACTTCCGGTGGACCGCCATAAAATGAATAATGAAAATTGAATAATGAATATTGGGAATTGCGGATTGCGGATTGCAGATTGCAGATTTCTGATTGATAAATTGTAATGATTCCAATTTTGCTGTCAGAGATCGGCCGCCCCATCCGAACTTGGAATGTTAAAGCGGGTTACCCGCAACCCGAGACTCGTAACACGAAACGTGGATCGTGGATCTCAAAATTCGCTTTATTCCATCACTCCATTACTCCAGCACTCCAATACTCCGGTTGTTGATACAATATGCATAAACAGCGCAACATCATATTTTATCTTTCGATTTTGTTTCTGGTGATCCTGGGAGTTGCCGCCGCGGCAGCTCCCCTGATTGCCCCGCACCATCCGACGGTCCAGAATCTGGATCAGCGGTTCGAGTCTCCCGGCCCGAAGCACCTTCTGGGAACCGACAATTTCGGCCGCGACATTCTGAGCCGAATTATCTATGGCTCCCGGTCCGCCCTGCTCGTGGGCATTGTTGCCGTCACCATTGCCGTCATTCTCGGCACCTTTGTCGGGTTGGCGGCCGGCCTGGCCGAGGGATATACCGACAATTTTTTAATGCTGCTGATGGACAGCCTGCTGTCGTTTCCGACGATTTTGCTGGCCATAACCGTGGTGTCTTTTCTGGGCTACGGCCTGCTGCAGGTAATGCTGGCGATCGGCATCATTTTCAGTCCGGTATTCGCCCGTTTAGTGCGGGCGGAAACGCTGGCCATCAAAACCGAGGCTTATGTAGAAGCGTCACGATCGCTGGGAACCCCGCTTATAAAGACAGTGTTCAAACATATCGTTCCCAACCTGCTGGGCAAAGTCATTGTGCAATGTTCAATTACCTTTGCGCTGACCGTCGTCATCGAAGCGTCACTCTCCTATTTAGGGCTGGGTTCTCAGCCGCCGGATCCAAGCTGGGGACTGATGCTCAAGGATGCCCGCAACTATCTGGTATTGGCACCCTGGATGGCAATCTATCCAGGCCTGGCACTGGCCCTGACGGTACTTTGCTTCAATATCCTGGGCGACACCCTGGCGGAAAAGCTGAATCCGAAGTTGTAGCGAGGGACTGGATGCTCGATACTGGATACTCGAAACTGGATACTGGATGCTGGATTTTTCGATTGCGGATTTTAGATTTCGGATTGCGGATTGAAAGAGCCGGTGTTCGGTGTTCGCGTTTTCGGCATTCGGTGTTCGGCGTTCGGGATTCGGAAATGGAAGTTTATCTTTAGAGGGACAATGGTAGACATTAGATGTTGGAAGCTATGAGGTGGGTGGTGTAAGGTATAAGGTATAAGGTGTAGGGTTTAAGGTGGATGGCGAAAGGAAAAAGTTCAGGTGTAAAATACGGAAGATGTGGGTTTGAAGACCGAACGTCAATGATTGAAGGCAACCGAATTATTACCAAACCTCGTAATCAATTCGTTCCTTCTCTCACCTTCTCATTTTCTCAACTTCTCACCTTCTTTCCTTTCCGACCTTCTCATCTTCTCAACTTCTTACCTTCTTTCCTTTCCGACCTTCTCATCTTCTCACCTTCTTCATTTTCTTTCTTCTGTCATCTGTTTTCTGTCCTCTGTTATCTGTCATCTGTCATCTGTCTTCTGCGTGCCGCGGCGTAGCTCGGAGAGCGAAGACGGGTCATCTAACCCAAATTAGGAGGTGTAATTGAAACTAGGCATCCTATCCGACATCCATGTCGATCTCGAAAATTCCGATCCCCGACAATTGCTGCAGGGATTTGTCGAAGCAATCAAAGATAATCAGGTGGACGTCATGATTATCGCCGGGGACGTGGCCAATGACTTTGAGGTCACCCTCGACTTCCTCCACCAAATTGAAGATGCGGCCAATGTGCGCTGCCTTTTCGTCCCGGGCAATCATGATATTTGGAATGAACATCACCCTGACAAAACTGCCTGGGAAACCTATGAAGGCCTGATGGCGTTCAGCGGCAACCTGGCGCGCGAGCCCTTGGAATTAACGGATCAATGGGTGGTGATCGGCGATCTTGGCTGGTATGATTATTCCTTGGGCAGCCCGGCATACACGGTGGCGGAATATGACCGCATGCAAATCCATGGCCGGCTGTGGCAGGATAAAATTAAAGCGGTATGGGATAGATCGACGATCGAGATGCACCGATATTTCTACGACAAACTCGAAACGCAGTTGGAAAGATTTCAAGACAAACGCATCATTTTAGTGACCCATGTGCTGCCGATCGTCGATTTTACCGTCCGGCCCCCCGATAAAATGTGGCGGTATCTGAATGCATTTTTAGGCAGCCGGCGTTACGGAGAACTGGCCTTGAAATACGACGTGCGCTACTCGATCAGCGGCCATGTCCATTATCGCCGCCAGGTGAAATATAACGACACCCTGTTCATCTGCAACTGTCTCAACTACGCCAGCCAGTGGATTGACAACGACGACCCGGTGGTGGAGGTCAAAAAGGCCTTTAAAACCATCGAAATTAATACCTGAATTATGAACAAACAGATCACAGCTATATGCCCTTCCAAAAATGATAGTCTTGTCAGAATAAGCTCCTTATTTTTCGTTATAAAGTGCTAATGATGCGAAATTCTGCTCAAATATTGTCGTTAAACCGATTATACGGCAATCTTCCATATTAAATGATTCCATGCAGCATACTTTGGAAAAGGTCCGCATACGATGGCCCCGCTATCATATCGATGTCTTGCTACCCTGAGTGTGCAAGCAGAATGTTGCTTGATTTATAATCAGAAGCGGGTAATGCAATTCGGCGAATGGTTAATACTTAATTTTTCACGAATGGCTTTTGGAATGGTTATTTGTCCTTAGTTGAAGGATCATGACGGTCAGGGCGATTATGATCATCCAGCGACTACGGTCGGTCGAAAAATCTAAGTCAGCATCGGCCATCCAAAAAATCCGAAGCTGCTTTTTTGAGGATCAACAAATTATGAGCGATTAATCAATAACGAATAACGCCTTCCTAGCTTTCACTCAATTGGCATATTACGCGCATTGACTTGCCCGGAAGTATGATTTATGTTCCATAGTATGTTTAGATCATCTAATCGACTACTAAAAGGAGACTCCCTGACACCCCCTACCCAGGGAGTACATCATAAAGGTTGAGCGGTTCCGGGTTCAACGTTCGGGATTGAAAAACCACCATAAAATTTAAACCAACCGGATTTCTTTGTCATCCTGTTTTATTCGGACACGGATAATCGCGGAAAACACGGCTATACTGTTGGCTGATGCCATCGCAGAAAAAAGCAATCCGCCATCGCTGGAATTGACAACTGTTAGTAAATCCGTGTTCATCTGTGAAAATCTACCCGCCCTGTGCAATGCGGAGACTATTTCACTGGGGTGTCCTCTATTTCAAATCACTAAAAAGACTAGACTCATGTTTTGCCCGCCGGGCGTGAGTCCATTAAATGCCGTTAATATGCCGTCTTTCTTGTCCGGCGGCATTTTTGGAGGATCAACGGAAAATAAAAAATAAATGATGTCAATAATAAAAATTTTCGTTTCCTTTGGCCTCTTACCTTTAGCCTTGAACCTTGCTTTTTCCATCCAAAATGCATCTGCGTTGTCGGAGAAAGACATCCGTGTTATCAAAATTTCAGGTTCGGATGCGACGGCCGTTGTGCGCTTACAAGGGGGTGATCTTCAAATCATCCGGGTGGGTGATGATTTGAGTGACATCGGCAAAGTCGTCAATATTGCAGCGGGCAGGATCGTGATCCACAGGACAAGCGATGAAGGGCTCGAAAAAATCATCATCCGTTTGGATGCCGAAGGTCAAAAGATTCAGCGTATAACAAGCGACCAGAAGACCCCCACAAGGCTTTATGAACCGAAAACTGTGGAGGGTTCCAATTGATTTGACGTCTCGAGTTAATCGCGGTTGCCCCGCTAAAAAACAGCGGGATGCCCCGCTTGAAAGCGGGATGCCCCGCTAAAATGCAGCGGGATGCAAGCACAAGCACAAACCGCTCCTCCACTACCTAGTGGCGAATATGAATCTACTACCTGAATGTTGCATGTCAATAACCCCTATTAAAGATCGGGGTCAAGTTGCTTCAAATGACTCAGCTCGATGACTGTTGCGCTAAAATTCAGGTATTACGTTTTTTTTCGACTTAACTCGCCGCTTTTCTAGCCAGTAAGAAGCGCTTTACAAAAAGTCGATTTTTCTGATGAGGTGAAGCCATGGCAGTCAGGCAGGAGTGCAGCATGCGTTTTTTCCATCGCTTTTTTTACGTCCTTTTGATTTCCCTTGTTTCCTTATTTTTTCTGTCTCCCCAGGCCTTGGGGCAGGATTTTACGGCCACCGCTATCGGCAATTTCGGCGATATTACCGTGATGGAGGTTTCCGGCAACTATGATTCCAAGACGCCTTACGGAGCGACCAATGCCGGGCCGCGGCAGGAAATCGCCAAGGAGTTTTTCAAAACCCATCCGGACGACTACGATTTTTTGGTGATATTCTCCAATTTCGACTTCAAGATGCCCGAGGAAGAGGTGGTGGCCTTCTATGTGGGGGTGCGCAACGACATCCAGGGAATCGGGGAGCGCATTTTCGACAACACGGCGCTATACGGCAGCAACGGGCGGCTGCAAGGCACCATCGATATGGGCAATATCGCCGCGAATGTCTCCGATGCGCTGGACCCCGGCTTTTCGTTTACCATGGGCACCCTCAGTCACGAACTGCTGCATCGCTGGGCCGCGCGGGTGAAATTTCGCCAGGCGGACGGCAGCATGAGCGACGGGCTGCTGGGAAAGATGGGATCGCACTGGAGCTTTCTGCTGGATACCGCCGGCTCGCTGGAGTACGGCAACCTCTGGCGGGACAACGGCGACGGCACCTTCACCGCGTTGCCGGGCCGTAAATATTTCAGCCCCCTCGATCTGTACCTGATGGGTTTTGTCGACCAATCCGACGTTCCCCCGATGCTTCTGATCGAAAACGCCGACATCGACCCGCAGCGATTGCCGGAGCCCGGGGTGACCATCGAGGGAACGGCCCGAACCGTGACCATCGACGATATCATCGCCGCCGAGGGCGACCGAATTCCCGCGGCGGCCGATGCGCAAACGACATTTAAAATCGGCACGATCTTTATTACGCGGCCGGGCACGTTTGTCGACACGGATATTCAGCCGATCCGAACGATCATCCGCCACTGGGTGTTGTGGTTTTCCAGCCTGACCGACGGCCGGGGAAAGCTGATACCGGATGTCTCGCCTTTTGAAGACATTGCCGCCAACCCGGGCGTTGCCGTGCCCGAGCACGTTCCGCGCACCACGCCGCCGCAAATCAGCGACGGCATCGCCTGGCTAGTCGACCGGCAGCAAGCCGACGGCCGCTGGCAGGACACGGCCCTGACCACGGAACGGGATACCGCCGGGACCGTGTTGACCTTGCAGAAATTCAGCGATGCGGCCGCCGATGCGTCCGAAGGCGCCCAATGGCTGACGGCGGCCACATCGTCAAATTTGGATTTTCTGGCGCGCCGGCTGGAAGCCCTGGCGGTTTCCGGCGCGGATACCGCTGCGCTGCGCGACGAGGTGCGTGGACGGCAAAATCCCGATGGAGGCTGGGGCAGCAATCGTGGATATCTCAGCAGCTCCACGGATACGGCCTTGGCGCTCAAAGCGCTGGCTGCGGCCAACGTGGCCGACACCGGGCCTTTGGCAGATGCCATCGATTATCTCAAGGGCCGGCAAAACGCCGATTTTGGCTGGGGCAATGAGGACGCCGAAAGCCACGTTCAGACCACAGCGGATGTTCTCAGCGCTTTGGCCGCCCTGCGGGATATGTTTCCGGCTGCGCTGGAAACGGTCATTCAAACCGGATTGAGCTGGCTGACCGGCAAGCAGAATGCGGACGGCGGATTCGGCAACAGTCCCAGCACGGTCTATGACACGGCCGCGGCCATGCTGGTGATTCAGACATTGAACCCGGGCCTTGCCTCGGCGGCCGACGCGCTCACGTATCTGCTGAATCTGCAGTCGGAAAACGGCAGCTGGTTCGACAGCACCTATCAGACCGCGCTGGCGGTGCGGGCCTTGAATGCCTGGAAAGATACGATCGACTCGGATCTGGTCATTACGGCGGCCGACATTCAGTTTACGCCGGCCGCCGTGACCCAGCTGCCCGAGGATGTCTCAATCGAAGCCCAGATCCGCAACTTCGGACTGACCGATGCCCTGGGGGTCAAGGTGACGCTATATGACGGACCCGTGACGGATGCCACCAAGTTGGACGAACAGATTCTGGATCTGATCGGCGGCACGGCCGTTACCGTCGGCTTTGACGTTACGGTTGACGATACCCAGTCGCACCAATACACCGTTGCGGTAGATTCGGACGGGCAGGTGGCCGAGTCTTCGGAAACCAATAATGTCGCCCTCAAGGTGTTGGTCAACGATGTCAACACCGACCCGGACTTGGCCGTTACCACGGCCGACATCCAATTCGATCCCCCGGTGGTCGCTGTGCTGCCTTCCGTGGTGACGGTCAATGCCACCATTCGCAATATCGGACTGACGGCGGCACCGGCTGTGCAGGTGGCGCTGTATGAAAAGGCCGTGGCCCCGCAAAACAAGCTGCAGGAGCAGACGGTGACTCTGGCGGCCCAATCCGAGCAGGTGGTCAGCTTCACGGCCACGGTCAGCGCCGGCACCTCACAGCCCTTTTATATCGTGGTGGACGGGGACGATCTGGTGCCTGAAAAAAGCGAATTCAACAATACGGCGCTTAAAATCCTCTACCCGGACGCCACCTATGATTTTAAAATCAGCGCGGCCGACATCACCCTGTCTGAAAGTCCCATCACCCGGGATCAAACCCTGACCATCACGGTGCGCATTCACAACATCGGCACCCTGGATGCTTTTGACGTGCCGTTTAAAATCTTCATCGACGATCCGGCCGACCCGCTGGATATCGCTATTGTGACGGCCGATATCCCCGCCGGCGCCGGCGCTGAAAAAGAGGTGGCCTGGGTTGCCAGGCGCCAGGGCACGGATCTGCCCTTGACCGTGACCGCGGATTCCAGCGGATTGTTTGCCGAAGTGTCGGAGAACAACAATACGGCAACGGTTGCGCTGACCGTCAACCCGCATCCGGAGCCCAACCTGATCCTGACCCACGAGGCCATCAGCATTGCACCGGATCCGGCCAACGAAGGCGGCGACGCCACCCTGTCGGCGGTCATCCGCAATGACGGCGGCAGTGCGGCGGCCAACTTTAAGGTCGCGTTTTATCGCGGCGTTCCCGGTGACGCTAGCGAACTGATCGGCAACCGGAGCATCGCGTCGCTGCCGGCGGGAGAGAGCACCACGGCCGTCGTGGAATGGAGCGCCATTCCGGTGCGCGGCGAGCAGGTCATCACGGTCGTGGCGGACGCGGATGAACAAATTGCCGAGTTTAGCGAGACGGACAATGATGCCTTTATCCAGACGGACATTCGAAGTCTGCCGGATTTTGTGGTTTCACGCAGTGCGGTGGTGCTGACCCCGCCCACACCCCTTGAGACCGAGCCGTTGAGCATTGCAGTAACCGTGCAAAATGCCGGCGAACAGGACGGGCAAAATGTCGTGGTGGGCCTGTACGAGAAGGCCGAGCGCCTGAGCACCGCAACCGTCCCGCTGATACCCGGCAATTCCCAGGAAACCGTCACCATGACCTACGACACCGCCGGCCAGCCGGGCTCGCACACCGTTGAAATCCTGGTGGACCCGGATTTGGCGATCGCCGAGCAAAACGAAGACAACAACCGGGCGGTGCGCAGCTTCGGCGTGCAAAACGAAAATCTCTTTCTCACCGACCGCTACCTGGCCCACGGCGGCCCGGACAGCAGCGGTGACACCCGGTTCTCGTTCCGGCTGGAGGAATCCCAGACCGTCACCATCGTGGTCGTCGATGCCAAGGGGCGGGTCATCCGAACCTTTGCGGGCGAGGAATTTGAAAATATCAGCGGCGGCACGATTCCCTGGGACGGGCGCGATGAACGCGGCCGGATCGTGCCCGACGGCCTGTACCAGATCCAGGTGCGGGATGCGGCCGGAACCGTCATCGCCGGCCTGCCGGTTACGGTGGACAACAATCGCTCGCCGATTGCCGAAGCGGTGGGAACCGATTACCTGTTGCAGGCCAATTTGTCCTGCTTTTTGCCATATTTTACCGATTGGCGCTGGTTCGGTGATGAAAGCGGCATCGTCTTTCATATTTCCGAGGCCGACGAAGATGCACCGGAATATCCTTCGGGTCTCTACACCGTGGGGCCGGATGGTGAAGGCATTTTGCGCATCGTGCCTTTTGAATGGAATACCGAGACCGATCCCAAGTACATTTATCGCTATGGCCCCAATTCCTATGAGGACGGATTTTACCTCTCCCCGGACAATCAACAGGTGGCCTTCATCTTAAAGAAATACCTGCGCTCCGGCAATCGCTTTTTACAGAGCCGACTGGGGGTGGTGGATCGGGTCGGCGAAAATCGAATCGAGCTGGATTTGGTTGAATATCAGGACGAAAGCGGCAGCATCCAACCCAAGGAACTGCTCAACGCCGTCGCCTGGGCGCCGGACAGCACCAGTTTGGCCTACAAGGTGCGCAACGAAGCCGAGCGCTACGACCCGCATGACAAACTGTTCCTGATTCAGGCCGACGCGGGCGGCAAAATCGAGCTGCCCTGGCAAAGCTATCAGACCTTCAACACCCTGCGCTGGGCGCCGGACGCTTCCAAACTGGCCTATGACCGGCATTCTTCCGACGATGATGTGGTCAAAATCATCCTGGCGGATCCCGCCGGGGACACCCGCGAAGCCCTGGTGTTGGATGACCGGCGCATCGATTTTTTCGACTGGCTCAACAACCACGTCCTGGCGGTGGTGGAGCGCGAACGCTATGGCTACCAGTACAATATCTGGCTGGTGGACGCTGCCCATGATCCGCCCCAGGCCGTGCGCATTGCGCAGTTCGAATACGGCGATCGCGTCAGCTCACCGGCCGTCAACGCCCTGGACGGCAAACTTGCCTTCCTGCACGCCCAAGGATCCGATGACGAAGACGGGGGCTACGGCGGCTCGGAGCAAGATGGCGAAGACCGCTGGTCGGTGCGCGTCTGTGATGCCGCCGGGCAGTGCGACAGCCTGCATGAAGCCCCGGCCTTTTCATACTTTGACAGCCTCAGCGACTTGAACTGGTCGGCCGACGGCAGCCGCCTGGCGGTGGTGGATCATGTCTACGAGCAGATCGACACCTGCGAATACAACGGCTATCTAGTGACGATGGACCTTCCGACCGACGCCAAGGACGCCTTCAAGGTCTCCAGCGAGGAAGATCCGTGTGATTTCGGCGAAACCTATCACATCGCCACCCTGCAGGACAGCCAATGGCAGGAGCGGGGCACGCTGCACTACCGTGCCGATTACGAAACCCAGCAGCTGGATCTCAGCCTCTGGCTGGCGGGACAAACCGGTCCCTATCAACTGCGCATCACCCAGCACGGCCTGGCCGCCGCCCATGTGGATGCCGTCGCGCTGGTGGTGGACGGGGTGACCTACGCCCCCAGCGGGGCCGTCAACACGTCCGCATCGCCGCCAGCGGATATCCTGGCGCCGGTGGCGACCCAGGACAGTGAGGTGACCGATGCCCACCAGGCCGCCCTGGAGTTCACCTGGGATAATGTTCCCGCCGGCGGACTGGCGTTCACCCTGGTCATGGTGGCCAACGAGGTGGATTTTAACGACGGCGACGGCGGAGCCGACGAGGAGCCGGAAGACCCGGAAGACGATCTTTACTTCCACCAGGGCTCGCTGCAGTGGCTGCCCGACGGGATTTCGCTGATGGGCCGGGACAACGTCGGGGTATTTGTCATCGCTACCGACAGCGGCGTCAAAACCTATCTGCCGGTGGGCGAAAACAACTACAACCCCGATCCCGGGGTATCGCCCCAGGGCCGGTATATTACCTATTACCAGAACGTTGCGGAAGAAAGCATCTGCTTCGGGCGCGGTTATCGCGACCTGTGGGCCATGAGCTCCATGCTCAATCTGACCGCGGATCTGAGAATTCAGCGCAATTCCGACGGCATCCTGCTCAAAGGCATTGCCATGGACTTGAATTTTGCCAGCTACACCCTCGAATACGCCGACATCACCCTGCCGGATGAGTGGAATCTGGTGGCCCCGCCCGCCGACACCCCCGTGGTCAACGATGAGTTTGCCCTGTGGGTGCCGCCCTATGTCGGGACGTTTTTGGTGCGCCTGACGGTAACGGATCTGGCGGGCAATACGGCCCAGGATCGCAAACGGGTGACCTGGGGACAGGCGCTGGCCGTTACCAACCTTTTCAAGACCGAAGAGCTCTTTTCGCCCGCCAACGGCGACGGTGTCAAAGATACGGTCCAGCTGCACTACCGCGTCGTGGCCCCGGTGCATCTGGAATTTTTTGTCTTTGATGAGAATGAGAATGTGGTGCGCACGTTCGTGCGCGACTACCCGGCGGCGCCGCCCGGGGAAGGCACCGATTTTATCGCCTGGGACGGCCGCGACGAGAACGGCAGCATCGTGCCCGACGGGCACTACACGCTGCGGGTGCTGGATTACAGCTTTTCTTTCGAAGTCGACAACCGCCTGCCCAGCGTCCATCTGGCCTTCAGCCCGATCCAGGTCAGGGTAGACTTCCTGGGAAACCAGTTTTTGGCCATCGATCTGGCCGGCCACGTGGATGACCGGCATCTCAAGCGCTGGAGCATCGAATACGGCGAGGGCGAAAACCCGCAGATCTGGTTCGAGCATCAGTCCGGCAGCGGTGCGGTCTTCAAACACGATCGCTTCGGCCGGCCGGAGCTGGATGCCGCCGACCAATTGATGGATGAAACTTTCTGGACTTTCGGCGAAGAAAGCCTCGGCTTTCTGACGGGCAAAAAGTTTCGAATCGTCGCCGAAGACACGGCCGGCAACCAGAGCACCTGGGTCAGCGGGTTTATCGAGGAGATTCTGGTAATCCACCAATGGGAGGTGCCCGACGATGTCATCGGCCTGGGGGACTGGTTTCGCATCAGCCTCGCGCGGCTCGAGGACGGCACTTTCCGAACCCCCGATGAGCTGCCGGCCACCCTCAGCCGGGCGGGGCGGCACCTGATCCGCGCCCTGTCCACCTTCAGGCGGCCCCTGGACCGTTTTCAAATCCAGTACCGCATCGGAATGGATTGGTTCGATGGGGCCGATGAATTCGATCCGGCGGTGGGGCTGCTCGAATTACTATGGGACAACGCCGAGCTCGATGTTGAAGATATCGATGCCGTCCGCATCAAGGCCGTGGACAGCACCGCTCTGGCCCATTTTTCCAATCCCGTACCGCTAAAGCCCGTTTTGGAAGTCAACGGAACCTGCCGCCCCAAGGGCACCCAGGCCATGGGGAATCCGTTTACGGCCAAGGTATTGCCGTTTGAGGACCTCAAGCTGCTGAAAATTCAAATTCAAAGAGGCGGCGGCGAGTGGAGCGACAGCATCGTGTATGATGCCGACCAGGGCGACACGGTGCCGCTGGGAATCTTTCCGTTGTGGGGCGGCGGACTGCCGCCGGGCGGCCTGGCCGACGGGGATCTGATCAGACCGTTTGCAATCGGGGTCAACGATGCCGTCTATTACGGCGGCGCCTTCCGCGCGCCCCCGGGCGATTGCCCGGCTGACAACACGACAGCTATAATGGTGGTCCATGGCGCCTTCCGCGCGCCCCCGGGCGATTGCCCGGAGGAGCCGCCGGAACCCGGTGCAACCGATCTGGGCGGCGGCGCCGGAACCCGCCCGGGCGCCCCGCTGGAGCTGGTGATCACCTACGAGCAGGCCACGGAGTGCGACACCCTCGCCCCCGGCGGCGTGTTTCTGCTGGCCCGGCTGAATACGGTCATCGATTCGCCGCTGGTGTCCCTGAGCTACTACATCCAGGACTCCGAACAAGCACGGCTGCTGCAGCGCTTCGATCTGGCCACCGAGGGCTGGAACAGTTATACGGTGGATTCTCTGGCGCTGGAAGAAGGCGTCTATCCGGTCTCGACCGTGCTCGAGTACGAGTCCGGAACCGGGACCGCCAAGATCAAGGCCAGCGACGTCATCGTTGTGGACCGGATGTTGCCGGAAGCCCGGATCACCCGGCCGAGCGGGGCGGTCAAGGTCTGTCCCATCCGGGTCGAAACGGCCCGCGGGGAGCGCTTCGTAGTGGATGTGCTGGGATCCGCGCGCGACAACCGCAAGGTGACCCGCCAGCACTTGTTCTACGGCATCGGGGACGATCCGCAGCAATGGATTCCGATTCGCACCCTGGAGCCTGCCCTGGCAGGCCTGGCGCCGGATGAAAACCGCCTGGCCCTGTGGGACATCACCGAGCTGCGCGGCGACGTGTTCACCCTGCGGCTCGAGGTCCAGGACGAAGCCGGCAACCTCAAGTGCGACATCCTGACCTTCTCTTTGGACACGGTGGAGGCGTTGACGGCCTTGGCCGACAAAAAACTTTTTTCCCCCAACGGCGACGGCATTCTGGATGACGTCACCATCTCCTACACCGTCGAGGAGGAAGTCACCATCGATGTCCAGATCTACCAGGATGCAAACCTGGTCAAGACGGTGGCGGCCAATATCCCGCATGCCGGCGGCGCTGCATCGGTGCTGTGGGACGGCACAGACAATTCCCTGGCCGCGGCGGCGGACGGCAAATACCGCATCGTCGTATCGGCCACCGACGGCTGCGGCAACGTGATCGAAAAACGGATCGACGATGTCGAAGTGGACAATACGCCCCCGGACACCATCATTGCCTTTCCCCAGCCGAGCGATCCGCTGACCACGGTGGTGGAGATCAGCGGCACGGTGGATGACCAAAATTTTCTGAACTTCCGCCTGGAAGTGTTAAATGCGGGCGATCCGGAGAAAATCCTGGCCGACGGCGAGCAGCCGCGCCGGGAGACCGTGCTGGGGGTCTGGAACACCTTCGGCAGCGAAGGGCAGCGCAGCCTGAAGCTTTTCGCCCAGGACAAGGCGGGCAACCGCGGCGAAATTTTAGTCGATGTCGATCTGGGCCAGCGCCAGAACCTCTTTACGGATTTGGCGGCCGACCCCGTGCTCTTTTCCCCCAATGACGACGGCAAGCTGGAGCAGACGGACATTCGATACATCCTGAACAGCGATTTGAACGAGACCTTTGATGTCACCCTGGAAATCCTGGACGGTACCACGGTGGTGTATTCGCGCAGCACGAACGGACTGGCGGCGGCCGCATACACGGAAACCTGGGACGGCCGGGATACCGGCGGTCAGGTCGTTGCCGACGGGGCCTATACGGTGGTTCTGACGGCCGCGCTGAGCGCCAATGCGGGTGTCAATCAAAAAGAGCAGGTCACGGTTTTCGTGGACGCCACCCCGCCGGAGATCGCGATGGCCGGCCCGGCGGACGAAGCCTTTTTGCCCGGTGCCGTCACGGTGCTGGGCTCCATTACGGATGCCAACATCACGTCCTACACCATCACGAACACCGGCGATGACGGGGCGCTGCCCGTGGATTCCGCGACCCAAAACCGTGAGAACCACACCTTCGCCACACTCAACGATCTGGCCGACGGCCGCTACACGATCGACGTGGCCGCCGAAGACCTCGGCCAAAATGTCAGCCGGACCGCCATCCGATTGACCCAGGACCGCACTCCGCCGAAGGTCACCATCGACTCGCCGGCATCCGGTGATCTATTCGGCGGCGAATCGGATCAGATCCGCATCGACGGCACGGTGGATGATGCCAATATCGCAACCTGGACGCTGCGCTACCGCAAAACCGGTGATACCGGCGACTGGACCGCGTTGAGAACTTCCGACAGTTTACCGGCGGCATCGACGCTGTTCGACTGGGCAGTGGGTCCGGCCGATGGTTTGGCGGACGGCAACTACACTTTGTCGCTGTACGCCAAGGACAAGGCCGGCTGGGAGAAGGAAGTCCAGGTCAGCGTCACCATCGACAACACCCCGCCGGATCTCGTTATCTCCGAGCCGGCCGACGACGGATATGTCCTGCGGCCCATGGACGTGGCCGGCACGGCCTGGGATCCGCATCTGGACGAATATTTGGTGGAGGTGTCCGCCGGGACCTGCGTGGTCGCCGAGCGCTGGTTGCCCCTGGCAACATCGGACACTGCCGTGCAGGACGGCACCCTGGCCGCCTGGAAGCAGCTGCCGGCCGACGGCGATTATTGCCTGAGCCTGGAGGGTTTCGACACCCTCGGCAACACGGATGCGGTCCGGATCGATCTGCTCGTTGACACCCAGCCGCCGGCAGCCCCCGTGCTTTCCGGCGAGGTGGTCAACGGCGTCGATGCCGACTTGAATTGGACCGCCAACAGCGAACCGGATCTGGCCGGCTACAATCTTTACCGCGACGGCGCCAGGCTCAACGGCGACCTGCTCGGCACCGTACAGTACACCGATCTGCAGCTGGCAGAGGCCACCTACGGCTACGTGGTCAAGGCCGTGGACTTCGCCGGCTGGGAAAGCGATCCCTCCAACGAGGTGCGGCTGCGCATCGACCTGACCGGCCCCCTGGCGCAGATTCGCGTCCCCGGCAACAGCGACACCGTCAATGATCTGGTGCAGGTCAAAGGCACCGCCTACAGCGAAGACGACTTCAAAGAATACCGGGTCTACACGGGCCCGGGGGCGGCACCGGCGGACTGGACCCTCATCAATCGGTCCTCCCTGCCGCTGGCCTACGGCATCCTGGCGCCGTGGGATACCGCCTTTCTGGCAGAAGATGCGATCTACGCCGTCAAGCTGGAAGCCGAAGATCTGACCGGCAACGTCAGCACGGACCAGGTGGTGGTGCAAATCGACAACACCCCGCCGGCCGCACCGGTATTGATTGCGGCGACGGCCGCCGGGTCCACGGCCGATGTGAACTGGCAGGCCAACAGCGAGCCGGATCTGGCCGGCTATCTGCTTTTCAGCAACGACCGGCCGGCCAATGTCGACGGCAATGTCAGCGGCGATCTGACGCCGTTTTTGATCGTATCCACGCTGTATGCCGATACAGGATTGCCGGACGGTAAGTACACTTATTACGTGGTGGCCCAGGATCGCGCCGGCAATACGAGCGGCCCGTCAAACAAGCAGGAGGTGACCATCGATACCCGTCCGCCGGCCGCGGTCATCGCTGCACCGCCCGATCAGCACCGGTTTGAAGACACCCTCAGCATCCGGGCCGAATCCCAGGACCAGGATATCGCCGCCGTGCAGTTCCAGTACCAGCGCAGTGTCGGCGGTACCTGGCAGGATCTGGGCGCGGCCGTCAGCGTCGCGCCCTATGTCACGACCCTGGATCCGGCGGCTCTGGGGCTGGCCTTTGACTACTACGACCTGCGGGCCGTGGCCACGGACACCGGCGGGCAGACCGATCCTGCACCGGCCCGGATTACGGTGATCTATACGGACATCACCCCGCCGACGGCCCCTATTGCTTTGCAGGCGCGCACCAACGGCAGCGATGTCACCTTGACCTGGACGGCCAACAGCGAAGCGGATCTGGATGGATACAATGTCTATGAGATCTCGCAATCACCCGCCGAACGGCAGAACAGCACCGTCGTCGGGGACACCGCGTTCATCGTGGAAGATTCGGAAGACCGCGTTTACACCTTCGAGGTCCGGGCGGTGGACATATTCGGCAACGAGAGCGACCCCTCCAACCCGGCGACGGCTACGGTCTACACGCCCGTGCTGGAACCGCCCTTTACCCCCACGGCCGAGCGAACTATCAACGTAGCCGGCGGCGAGGCCCTGCCGGACGTCAAGGTGGAGCTGTTGGCCGATGCCGGCAGCGGCAATGTGTCCCAGGGCAGCGTTGACGCGGATGCGGCCGGTAGATTTGCCGGCGATGTGGCCCTGGAGCCCGGCGAAAATCGGATTACGGCCCGGGCCGCGGATGCCGACGGCAACACCAGCAAGGAATCCGAACCGGTGGCGGTCGTTTCCAATCTGCCGCCGGCCGCCCCCACCGGCCTGGCAGGGTCGACCGACGGTTATGACGTCACGCTTACCTGGAATGCGAACAGCGAGCCGGATGTGATCGGCTACAACGTCCGGCGCGACGACACGCAGCTGAACCGGCCGACACCATTTTACGGCGGCTTTGCCAGCGCGTCCACCTATAACTGGCGTGCCGACGATGCCCGCGACGGCAATTCCTTCTCTTACTGGATTGCCTATTTTTATGACGCCGACGACGTCCGCTGGTGGCAGCTCGACCTGGGCCGGCCGGTGCTGATCAGTCGTCTGGATCTGGATTGGTATTCATCCAACTACTATGCGGCCCGGGATTACCAAATCCAGGCCTGGAGCGGCTATGGCTGGCTGCCCCTGCAAACCGTAACCGACAACACGGATCGCACGCAGACCTTCAACTTCGACGTGCCCTATCGGACCGACAAGATCCGGATTTATATCACGGCCGCGCGCAGCTTTTCCGTCCGGCTGGCCGAGCTTCGCATCCGGCAAGCCGATCCGGTGGCGGATACGACCTATCTGGATGAAAGCGTTGACGACGGGACCTACCAATACACGGTGACCGCAGTCGATGCGTACGGCTTTGAGAGCCCGCCCTCGGCCCCGGCGACCGTGCCGGTGGGAGACGTCGCGCCGCCCGCCATCCCCCTCAACCTGACGGCCGCGGCGGTCGCCTCCGCAGTAAACCTCAACTGGACCGCCGTCGACAATCCCGACCTGCTGGGTTACCATGTTTATCGCGGGACCCCCGGGGGATCGATCCGCCTCACGGCGCAACCCGTGCCCGATCCGGACTACACCGATGGGGATCTGGCCAACGGCACCTATCGTTATATCGTGACCGCGGTCGATCAGATCGGCAACGAAAGTTTGCCCTCCAACGAGGCCTCGGCCACCGTCAATATCGAACTGCCGTCGCAGCCCATCAACCTGCAGGCCGATGCGCTGCCCGAAGGCGGCCGGATCGAAGTCTGCTGGGAAGACAGCGGGACCGCGGCCCCGGGCTACAATGTCTATCGCAGCGCGTCCGCCGGCGGACCCTATGTGCGGGTCAACAGCGAGATGGTGACGGATACCTGTTATGTGGATGCGGGGCTGGTCAACGGGCAAATCTACTACTACGTCGTGACGGCCGTGGACGATCTCGTCAACGAAAGTACGCAGTCCAACGAGGCCAATGCCTTGCCGGCGGACCTGGTTGCACCTGATGCACCGGTCTTGTTTGGACCCACCGTTGCCGGCGTGCCCGTCAAATTGGGCCGCGACACGACCGACATTCTCGGCTGGGCCGAGCCCGGCGCGCTGGTGGAGGCCTTTAAAGCCGGCGTTTCACTAGGCAGTGCGCCGGCCCGCGCCGTGGACTTCAGCGAGCAAATCGAGGTGGGCAACGGCGACGAGAGCATCCTGCAACCCGCCCTGAGTCCCGACGGCCGGACACTGGCCTATGTCATGTACGACGATACGACCGATGAGGATGCCCTCTGGCTGAAGAATCTGCTCAGCGGTGAAGAAACCGCCATCGTTCCAATCGCCGGCCGGCCGCAGTGGTCGCCGGACGGCACCCAGTTGCTCTACCAGTACAAGGACCCCAACTGGGATGATCACATCGCAATTTATGATCCGGCCGGCGGGACCCTGACACCGGTCGCGTTTGAAAACAATGTCGAAGATGAATACCCGTCCTGGAGCGCCGACGGCCGGCGGATCGTTTTTGTCAGCGACCGCGACCGCGACAACGACGCCATCTGGATCAAGGATCTGGCATCGGGCGCACTGACCCAGGTGACTGCAGGCTTTGACGCGGCCTATCCTCGATTTTCGCCCGACGGCCGCAAAATCGCCTACCTGAATTGGGATGACTACAGCCTGTACGTGTTAGATCTTGATGACGGCGCGTCAATCCTGGTGGATGACGCCATTGTCTTCAACTACGATTATCCCCTTTTCGCGTGGTCGCCGGACAGCGAGCGCCTGGCCTTTGTGTCGTACCGCAGCGCGCCCTACCAGGCCTACTGGTTTGATGCGGCCACCCAGGGCATTACGGTGATCACCAACGCCGACGATGACATCACGGCCTTTGATGTCAGTCCCGACGGGCAGCAGGTGGCCTATGTCGTCGACGGCGAGGAGGTCTTTACGTTGCCGACCGCGACGGCGGCCGGCGAGCCGCGCCTGATCGGGGAATTTGACGACCCCATCAACTCCCTGTCCTGGACCGCCAGGGGCGATATTATCCTGTCGAGCTATTATTTTATCCAACGTATTTCCCCGCAGGGCGGATTTCGCTTGAACGGTGTCGGGCTGGATGTGGGCGACAATCGATTTACGGCCCGGGCCACGGATGCCGCCGGCAATGGCGGTCCGCTCGCTGAGGAGATTCTGGTGATTCTGGATCCCGCCCAATTGCCGGATTTGACCGTCAGTGCGGCGGATATCTATCTTTTCCCCGCGGCACCCATCGCCGGCGAGACGCTTGAAATCAGTATCTTTGTCGGCAATATCGGCGACCGGGGGGCCGAAAATATCGACTTGACGGTGTATACTTGGGACAGCACCGGTCGCCTGGAGCTGGTCAACTCAGAAACCCTGGCGGCCCTGGCACCCGGTGATGAGGCCCTGATCCAGTTCAACTGGGATACGACCGGCAGAACCGGCCCGGTGTCGTTGATCGTGGATCTTGATCCGGACGGCACAATTTTGGAGGCATCCGAGGAGAACAATTTTGCGGTCAAAGACTTCGTTGTCTCCGAGCAGGAGGAAATCAGCCTCGACACCGCCCTGGACGCGGAGGCGTACGAAGCCAATCAGGAGGTTCTGATCGATGTGACGGTCTACAACAGCGTGGCCCAGACCGACGCCGACCTCGAAGTGCGGGTGGTGGACGCCGCCGGGGTGGCCGTGGCGGATGTAGCGCAACAGCAACTCACGCTGTTATACGGTGTGCCGCAGACCTATCGCTTTACCTGGAATACCGCAACCACCTTTGCCGGTTCCTACCAGGTCAAGGCCGTACTGGTCCCCGCGGCGGCCGATCGTCTGGAGAACCTGGTGCCCTTTACCATCACACCGGATATACGGGTGGATTCAAACCTGACCACCGACCGATCGCGCTACGAACCGGACCAGGACGTGCACCTGACAGCCACCGTCACTCAATTGGGAGAGAATTACCTGATTCCCGAGCTGGAGGCCGTGCTGACCGTCAAAACCGACGGCGATGCGGTGCTCTTTACCGAGGTGCAGTCGCTGGTCGACCTGTTTCCCGCGCTTTCCGTCAACGTCGCTGCCACCTGGAACACGGCAAATTACGCGCCCGGAACCTACCGGGCCGTGGTAGAGGTCCTTCAGCCGCCGGAGTTTGTCAGCACCAGCGAAAGCTTTTTTGAAATCAATGAAACCGCGGTATTTACCGGATCACTCGAGCTGGCACCGACCGCGGTCCAGCGCGGGGTACAAATCACCGCAGACTACACGGTCACCAACAACGGCAACGCGGACGCCTTTGATCTGCCGCTGGCGGTGGCGCTGGTGGATCCGGATGACGGCACGCGCATCGCGGTCAGGGAAACGGCGGTGGATCTTGCTGCAGCCGGCAGTGTGGCCGGGCAGTTTTTCTTTGAATCCGATTATCTTGACCTCAAAACCTATTGGCTGCAGCTTGAGATCGAGCCGCAGGGAGAGCCCGTCACCCTGGCCACCGCCGTATTCGCGGTCCAGGACGACGATGCCTGGGCCGACTCCCCCGCGCAGCAGGTCAGCGGAACCCTGGCGGCGTCACCCGACCCGGTGATTGGCGGCGATCCGGTCACGTTGGACTTCACGGCGACCAATGACGGCGCCGAAGACCTGCTGGGGCTGATTCTGCGTGTCGAGGTGATCGATCCCTTCACGGATACCCTGGTGGACTTTTTCGAACTGCCGACGGCGCTGCCCGTCAATGTCAGCCTGGCGGGGGACTTCGCGGTAGCCACCGATGATCTGGCGCTGCGGACCTACCAAGCGGTTTTGATGCTCGTCTCGGCCGCCATTGTCGAGCCGAAAACCCTGGCCGTGGCCGAATTTACGGTGGACACGCAAGTCCATGCCCCGGTGGCCGTTACGGGCGGACCGTATATCGCCACCGTGGGTGAAGCCGTCACCGTGGACGGCTCCGCATCCTATGATCCGGATGAGGGCCGCAGCGAATCCGGTGATCCGCCTTTTGACGGCATCACCACCTATGAATGGGAAGCGGAAATGATCGCGCCCTTTGATTTCGATGACGCCCAGGGCGCTGAGGCTGAGCTGCCGGCCTATGACCTGCCGGGATTTTATGAAACGATCCTGCTGGTGACCGACAACACGGCGCAAGCCTTCCCGGGAGAGGGTCAGGAAGATTTGCAGCATGGCGCCGCCGCGCAAATCACGGTGTATGCGGCCGGATTGGCGGATCTTTACGCACGACCCAAATCCACCAAAGTGCAGCTCGTTTGGACGCATGCGGGTGCGGCCGAGTATGAGATCCTGCGTTCGGAGAAGGGGCCCAACGAGGGCTATGTGGCCATCGCGACCACCGATTCGATCTATTCGACGTATCTGGACAACGGCATCGAACTGTACACGGACTACTGGTACCGGGTGCGGGCGAAAATTGGCGGCGAGCCGATTCAGTCCCAGGCGGTGTATGTTTACTCCAGAGGGCGGAGGCGGTAGTTGCGGGTTGGAGTGGTGGAGTGATGGGGTGGTGGAGTGTTGGGGTGGTGGAGTGTTGGAGAGTTGGAGTGGTGGAGTGGTGGATTGTTGGAGTGTTGGAGTGGTGGGGTGGTGGAGTGATGGATTAGCCGGTTGCGAATTTGGTTTCAGGTGTCAGGTGTCAGGTGTCAGGTTTCGGCCCGCCCTGGTGCAAGGCAACGGTTAATTACTTTACACTGTATGAGACCCAATAACGTCTTATATTCCAGATTCATACAAGGTTAGGTCTGGGCCAGGTGTGTCAGGGAACCGAGGTGCTAAGTCCTGACACCTGAACACTGACACCTGAAACCTTCTGAATGACGCCTGGTTTTTCGCCGTAAATTTTGTGACAGACGACCCGGCGATGTAGGGCCGGTCATCGTGCCGGCCGCGCGATGCTCGATCAGCCCTCCAGGCCAAGATCCTTAGACTAACCTAGGTTGAGCAGTTCAGCGTTCAAGGTTCTGGGTTGAACATCCATAACCGGCTGTTACCAAACGGTAAACACGTTGATAATTGCAAATGCTATGTTTCACCCAACGAGTGAAAAAGGCGAATCTGAGTCTTGCCTCAAACTCCAGGAATAAAGTTAAGAATATCAGTTGACTACAACCTTTGAACCTTGAACCCTGAACCTGGAACCGCTCATTTTAGGACTAAAAAAGGGGAAGTTTTGATGGCACGATATACTCTCTACCCGGCAGTGATTGTGGCAATACTGGTTTCTCTGTTTGCCGGCCCGGCCGCGGCGGCCGATGTCAGCCTCGAAAAAGACATGCAGCAGGCGCTTGTGGCGGCGCGCGCCATCGTCAAGCGGATGCAGGCCGGGTTGGATGCTCAGCACGGCATCGGGCCGGAGCTGGCGCGGCTGAAAACCCTGGCGGCCGACATCCGGGTCAATCATCTGCTTTTGACGGAGCGCTACCAGCGCCGGCAGGAGCGGCTCGACGCGCTCAGTCCCAAGGCCGGCTTACGACACCGCCAAATGGTAGCGGCCTATCGCGCCGTCGTGCAAGCGTTTCTGGCCGTTGTGGATGAGCTGCCAACAGCAGACGATGTCACGCCGGACGTGCTGGAAAATCTGTCAACTTTGCTCAAAGACGCCCCCGCCGCAAAAAAACGCCCCATATTCGGCAGCCTGCCTTACCGTCATCTCAACCTGGCATCCAAAGCACCACTGGCTGCGCCGACCATCACCCCGGCTTACAAGGGCGGCAACAAAACCGTCAGCGCAGCCGACACCCAGAGCAGCGCCGCGGCCCCGATCACGGCCGAGATTGCGGCGTTGGCCCAATCCCTGGACTGGAATCCGGTTCGCATTTACGAGTGGGTCAAAAACAACATCGAGACCCAGTGGTATTGGGGGGTTATGAAAGGGGCGGTGGAAACGCTGCGGCAAAAAAGCGGCAACGATGCCGACCAGGCCGCCTTGCTGGTGGCCCTGCTGCGCGCGGCCGGCTACCCGAGCCGTTTTGTGCAGGGGGTGATCGAATTTTATCCGGACCTTGCGGTGGCCAAAAACCTGACCGGCGTGGCGGATGAGCGTGAGCTGGCCGCTTTTTTCCAGAACGCCGGCATTGCCTACAGGCCGCTGTTGGGCCAGGGCACGATTGTCAATTTTCAGATCGCACACATTTGGGTCGAAACCCAGGTGCCCTATGCCAACTATCGGGGGGCGGTGATCGACGAATACGGCAAGAGCTGGCTGGGGCTGGATACGAGCATCAAAACCGCCGGCTACCTGGTGGGCGAACCGCCGCCGCTTTTAGATGAGATCGGCCTGGCGGAGATCCGCTCGAACTACCTGGCGAGCCTGCGCGAGGAGACCGTGCTGGAATTTATGCGCACCGAGATCGATGCCTACCTCGACCAGAACCGGCCTGGTACGAGCTATGACGATCTGCTGCGTAGCCGGGATCTGGTGGCCGAGACCCTGAACATATTACCGGCCGCGCTGCAGTTCAAGCAAGTGGCCATAACCGGGGAATTCACGGAGCTTCCGGCCGAGCTGTTCCACCAAGCGCGGTTTGCGGCGCGGGATGCCGAGGGCACCGTCCTGTTCGACATCACGCGGGACACGTTTAGTCTGTCGAACCGCAAAATTATCCTGGCCTATGAGCCCGACACGGTGGAAGACCAGGAAATCATCAACAGCTACGGTGGATTGAGCAACACGCCGTCCTATCTGGTCCGGTTGCGGCCGGTGTTAAAAGTCGATGACGAGCGTCTGGCCGTCGGTGCCGACGGCTTGCCAGTGGGTGAGACCTACCGCCTGTCGCTGGAACTGATTGCCCCCCACGCCAGCCAGGTTGTCGAAAATGAAAACATCGTCGGCAACCTGGCGGCCGTGGGGCTGGTGGCCCAGGATGCGGTGGCCCCGGAGCCGATCGATGCGGAACAGGCCGATGCCGAGCGAATACTGTACGAGGCCGCGCTGGACTACATCGACCAGTGGAACCTGGCCGAAGCCGAATTGGCGGCTTTGCTGCAGCTGGGTCTGACGCGGCCCATCGCCACCGCCGTCACCCTGGGGGGCGTAATCGAGGTGACCCCGCTGTTTGACACGCCCCATGGGTTTGAGTGGCAGGGCGTGTTCGTGGATGCGGACCTGCGGGCGGTGGAGATTGCCGGTGGGACTGAGCTTGGGGCCGGGATCGATCCGGCGCTGCTGTTTATGCAGCTTTCCGGCATGCAGGGATCGGTGCTGGAAAGCCGCACGCTGGCGGATCATTTTCAGGTTGAAAGTATCTCCACCGCCGGTGTACTGGGTCTGGCGGACACTACGGGTATCCCTATTGTGATCATCGACACGGACAGTGTTGACAGCCTGCTGCCCACGCTGCCGTTTGGCGACTATATCAAAGACGACATCCGCGACGCGGTCAACCAGGGATTCGTCGTGACGATTCCGGTTGCCGAAATCGACTTCGAAGACTGGACGGGCATCGGCTATCTCAAAGAGCAGCCGGCGACCGGCGAGTCCGGCTGGATGCTGAGCGGCATGATCGCCGGCGGCATGACCGTTTGGGGCGCGGACCGCTGGTCGCAGTACTACTTCGAACGGCTGGTCAACCCCTATGCGGAGCCGCCCAATTTCGATCCGGCATCGGCCCTGTTCATCCAGAAGCTTACCGTGACCGATCTGCAGCAAGGTACGGCCGGACAGGCGTTGACCACCCCGCTGCAGGTGATCGTCAAAGACGATCAAGACCGTCCGGTGAGCGGGACGGAGGTCGTGTTTAGCGTGCGGGCCGGCGGCGGCCGATTGGGCGGCGGTTCGAACACGCTGACGGCCAGCACGGATTTCAACGGCATAGCCAGCGCCCCCTTCACCCTGGGCCAACGGACGGCGGATAATCCGACCCTGTGGTGGGAGCCGGGGTTTACCTTCAGCCAGCAGGTGGGGGAAAATATCATCGACGCCGCCCTGGCATCAGGGACCTCGATCAAGGCTCCTTTTGTGGCCTACGGGATGCCCGGCGAACCCGCGGCGGTCAGGAAGACCCATGGTGATGACAAGTTTGGGGACGTGCTGACCTGGCGCGGGTTTATCAAGGTCATGGTGGAGGATTCGTTCGGCAATCCGGTTGCGAATCAGCCGGTCAACTTCGCCGTGCAGGCGCCGGTCGAACAAAGTTCCTGCAGCAACGCCAATCAGGACAGCCGGCCGGGCCTGGTTTTCAAACTGGCGGACAGCTGCATGGACACCATTCCCAACTACGGGGATTGTTCCAGCGCCGCGACCTCCCTGGAGGTCACCTCCGACCACAAGGGTGCGGCGGTGTATATCATGACCGGCGGCACCCCGGCAGCCGACTATGACATCACGGCCGGCAGCGGGGGCCTGAGCACCACCTTTACCATGCATACCTATCCTTTCGGCAACTGTGGCGGCAACTCATCGCCGGACATGCGCTTCTGGCTCAGCACCATCTTTTTTGCCGATAGCTTCGGCAACAACATCAATGCCGCCAAGCCGGGGGACACCATTCCACTGATGGCCAAGATGTCCTTTACGCGGGAAAAAGAACTGGAGGAGGACTACACCTTCGAATGCGACGGCAGTCAACGGACCTGCACCCGCATTGTCGGCGGCCGGCAGTATTTTCGCGACACTGATTTTGCCGGTGCCAGCCTGTCGTTTGGCTCGGTCGGCGGATCGGCGCAGGGCGGCGGTGTCTTTACGGCCGAATACCCCGTGCAGCCGGGGATCAACGACATCCGCATCGACGGCGAAGCCGCCGTCGGCTACCGCCAATCCATTCTCACCTGCGATGAGTGCAGCATCGAGGACCGCGAGCTGACCCGCCAATCCAACACGACCCTGCGCGTCTACGGCGTGCAGGTCCAAATCGACACCACGGGCGCTGAAATTCCCAATACGATCATCATCCCGCTGGATGACAGCGGGTTCGCCCGCTGCGACACGCGTATCGATTTTACCATTACACCGTCCGAATATCAGGCCGACAGCGCCTATATGATCATCTACAAAGACGGCGCGGCAATCAACTACATTCCCACCGAAATCCAGGGTGCTGGATTTGCAACCCTTTCCCAGGGATATCAGTTCGACCTGGCAAGCAATTACGAGGCCGAGGTGGTCTTAAATTACGGTGGTGCCGTCGAGATCCGCAGTGAGCGCGTCTCCCTGGGAGCCGGCGATGTGCGCATCGAATCCATTTACATCGAAGACGGCTACGTCAAGCTTCCGATTCCGCCGGGGGAAACCGCCCGGGCCAAGGCGGTGACCGTCCCCGCCGGACGCAGGCTGAAATGGACCATCGAAGGCCGGGACGAGGGCGTGCTGGCGACCATCCATCCAGTGCGCGGCGTGATCGAAGCCGATGAAAACACCGAAGCCGGCTGGATTACGGTGCGGGCCACGGATACGCGACTGGCTTGCGTCTACAAAGATGTGCGCGTCTTTATCGGCTGCGAAGAGTGCGAGCGGGACGGCAACTACTGCAAGGATATCGAAGGCGGCGGATTTTTGGAGCTGGCCAGCATCGATTTTCGCACGAGTCTGGGCAAGGCCGAGTTCGGGCAATCGGCAGGAGATCTCTATCTGCGGGCCGACGAACCGTCGCGCGAACTGGCCACCCCGGCCGCCCTGGCATTTTCATCGCTGGTCAGAGGCATCGACGTGGTCTACACGCCGGATGAGGTGCTGCGGCAGGTGCTGGCCCCCAAAACGGTTGTCGACATCGCCGTGATCGATGATTTTAGCTATGACATCCTGTTTTACAGCGCGACGGCCGTCACGGGTCAAACCGACGGTGTGTACGATCTCGATCCGGCCGCCGAGCCCTTCGTGGTCTGGCGCATCGAAAATCCGGATGCGGCCGTCGCATACAACCGGCTTAAAATCACGGAGATCCGCGGGGGCACGAACACGGTGTCCGAATACCTCTGGGACGAGAATTTGAGCGCCTGGTCCCTGAACAACGGCAACGGCCTGCAGATCACGACCCGGGCCGTGGCGGAAACCGGCGATGACCGCATCGTCGTCGAAACATTGAAGGACCGGGACGGCAATATCGCCTCCCAAACCCGACTGACCCTCCACCGCTATCCCTGGGGAGAAGAACTCGTTGAACGGGTCGTCGATCCCGACGGTGCCGCCCTGACAACCACCAGAACCTTTTATGAAGATCCGGATGCCGCCGGCAGCTACGGCCGGATCAAGGACCAGATCGATGCGGACGGCTCCTGGGTCAGATATCAGTACGACGAGAGCGGCCGCAAAATTCTCGAGGTGCGGCCCTGGCTGGATACGGCGGCGGATGCGCCGGCGGACAATGCCCGCGCCATCTCCTATGACTACGCCCCCGTGGATCCGCTGGACGGCAACGCCACCGATGACGAGCGTCTGCCGCGCACCGTGACCGAAACGGTCCTAGGGATCGTGACGGCCAAAACCTATTACGCCTATTTGACGGACGGCGACGGCAGCCGGGTTGAAGTCGTGGAGCAGGGTCTCGACCCGGCCGCAGACTACGGCGCCGCCGGCAATCTGAGGACGGAGACCGTTTATTATCCGTCCGGAACCGATCGCGTCGAGTCCGGGCGCCTCAAATCCATTCGTCACCCGGGGGGCCGATTGGATACTTACCTTTACGAAGCCGGCACGTTTACACCCGCCGCCGATCCGACGCTCAGTGTTTTTACCCCCGGCGCCGGCAGCGCCCTGCGCGAGACCATCACCCATGGAACCGTGGATGCGCCCGAGGGTGTTGCATTTAAAACCACGCGTGAGACGAGCATCCAGGATGAATTCGGGCAAAGCGTGCTGGAAGAAACCTATGTTTATGACGGCGATGCATTCGCCAGAATTCAATGGACGGCCAACTTCTACGATGAATTCAACCGCCTGATTCGCACCGCGCAGTCCGATGGAACGCAGACGGAGAGTTCCTGGAGCTGCTGCAACAAGCTGACCGATACCGATAGCCGCGGCATCATCCGAACCTACAAATATGATGATCTCAAGCGCCTGGCGAGCGAAACGAAAGCCGGCTTCGATCCGGCCGCCTGGCCGGCCCAAAGTGACGTCGTCACCACTTACACCTATGATGCCGCCGATCGCCGCCTGACGGAAACGCGCAGTGCCGACGGCCTCAGTCTGGTGAAACGAAATGTCTACGATGCGGCCGGCCGTCTGATTCGCAGCGTCGACGAAGCCGGTCTGGTGACGACCTTTGAATTCGATGCCGGCGGCCGGGTGACCACCGTGACCCGACCGGGCGGGGCCACCGGGGTGACCACCTTGTTTGCCGACGGCCGCACCCAAAGTATCACCGGCACCAATGTCATTCCCCAGTATCTGGAGTATGGGATCAACCCGGACGGCAGCCAGTGGACGAAAGTCTATGCCGGCAGCCCGGATTCGACCATGTGGGAAAAAACCACGGTCGACCTGCTGAGTCGTCCCATGCGCGTTGAAAAGCCGGGCTTCAGCGGATTGGAGGTCTCCGAGAATTTTTATGATTCCACCGGCCTGGTGATCAAAACCACGACCAGCGGCGAGGCCGATACCCTGTATGTCTACGACAGCCTGGACCATCAAATCCGCAGCGGTCTGGATGTGGATGACAACGGCATTCTGGAGCCCGCTTCCAACGATCGGATCAGTGAGAGTGACACCGCTTTTGCCGGTATCGACGGCGCCTGGTGGCAGCAGACCGTCAGCCGGGTCTATGCCGGGGAAGGCGACGGCAATCCGACGACAACCGGCAGCCAAAGAATCCGCCTGACCGGAATGGGTGCGGGCGGAGTGACCGAAGAAAGCATTCTGACCGACATCCACGGTAATGTGACCGCCAATCAGGTCGTCATTGACCGGGACCGTAAGACGGTCAGCCGGATCACCGATTTTCCGGACTCGGACATCGATGAGATCGCAATCGGCGTCAACGGCCGGCAGATGTCCATGCAAAGCAAAACGGGGGTGGTCATCACCTTTGCCTACGATGCCCTGGGTCGCCAAACCGGCGTTGTCGATCCACGCACCGGTTCTACCCTGACCCACTACAATGCCAAAGGGCAGGTGGATTACACGGAAGATCCGGCCGGCAATCGCACCCAACACACCTACGATCCGGACTCCGGCTTCAAGGTGAGCGAAACCAACGCCCTGGGCAAGACCACCCGTTTTGCCTACGATGTGCGCGGACAGATCGTTCGCATCTGGGGCGATGTGCCCTATCCGGTTCAGTATGAATACGATATTTTCGGCCGCATGATCCGGATGCAGACCTATCGCGCAGAGTCCGGCTGGGATGGCCCAGGCTGGCCGCAAAATCCGGGTCCCGGGGATACCACCCGCTGGCAGTATCAGGAGGCCACGGGACTTTTGATCGCCAAGGAAGATGCCCGCGGACAGGCCGTCGGCTACACCTATACGACCCAGGGTCGCCTGGCTTCCCGCACCTGGGCCCGACGGGTCGACGACCAGCCGCTGGCCACGACCTACAGCTACGATCCCGCCACCGGCGAGCTGACCCGGATCGACTACGCCGATGCCACACCGGACGTCGAATTCAGCTATGATCGGCTGGGTCGCCGCAAGACGGTGACCGATGCGGTCGGTGTACGGTCCTTCGCCTACGATGCGTCCTTGCAGCTCCAATCCGAAACGAACACGGGTCTCTATGACCATGTGATCACCCACGTCTACGAAACGGCCGGCCTGCCGGGCCGGGCGGCCGGGTTTACCCTCGGACCGGATTACAGCGTCAATTACGGCTACGATGCCGTCGGCCGCATCGATTCGGTGGGCTGGAATGTAAACGGGGAGTCCCACGCGGCCGACTATGCCTATCTGCCGGACACCAACATGCTCAGACAACTGACAATAGCCGGCGGACCGCGGACCACCTATGCCTACGAGCCCAAGCGCGATTTACGCAGCGGCGTTAAAAATGAGTTCAATGCCAATGTTGTTTCCCAATACGACTATACCTTCGACGCGTTGGGCCGCCGCACCTTGGCTTTGAACGGCGGGCAGGCGTTTGCCGCCGTCACCAATGCCTTTAATCGCTATGAATACAATGCCCGCAATGAACTGGTCGAATCCACCCGGTATCTGGGCGCCGATATCACGGATCTGGCCAGCCCGGTGCAATCCGAATATCGTAATTACACGTATGATCCGATCGGAAACCGCACGGCGGCCACGGGTTGGAACGCCGCCGCCGATTCCGCGCTAACCGCAACATACAAAAGCGATGCCTTAAACCAGTATTTTGAAATCACGACCGACGACGGCCAACTCACGCGCAGCAGTTTGGACTATGACCCCGACGGGAATCTCGTTTTGGCCGAAGCGGCCGGCAAATCCATGAACTATGCCTACGATGCCGAAAATCGCCTGATCGCCGCCGAGCCCCGGAATCCGGCCGAAAGCGATACCCGGGTCGAGCTCCGCTACGATTACCTGGGGCGCCGTGTTGAAAAACAAGTATTTCGTTATACGGCCGGCGCCTGGCTGCTCGAAACGCAGCATCGATTTTTATTCGACAACTGGAATGCCATTGTGGAAACCGTGAATCAAGGCCCCCAGGAGATATCGGAGTTTTACGTCTGGGGGCTGGATCTGAATGGGACGTTGCACGCAACCGGAGGCGTCGGCGGTCTGCTCTGGATGAAGACCGGGGGAGATCCGGCCGGCTACTATGTGTGTTACGACGGCCACGGCAATGTGACCCAGCTCTTAGATGCAAATGTCGGCAGCATCGCGGCCCACTATGCGTATGATCCATACGGCAATCTGATCACCGCCGCCGGGGCGGCAGCCGGGGAGAATCCGTATCGCTACAGCACGAAGTATTTTGAAAGCGCTATGGATCTGTATTACTTCGGCAAACGGTTTTACTCCGCCATGCAGGGCAGGTGGCTCAGCCGCGATCCGGCCGGAGAGCTTGGCGGGGTGAATCTGTATATCTATGTTGAAAATTCGCCCGTGAACAAGATCGACGTTATCGGCCTGACCTCCTTGACCGCAGTTCAACAAAATATCACCTTTTACACTTGGCACATGGGGTGGATCGATAAATCCCATGCCTACTCCCCGAGCCGGTCTTTGCAGGAAGCCTGGGACAAGGTCAAGGACGCCAAAGACGGTAAAATCGTGTCCTTTAGTTTGACGATGAAACAAACCTTCAAGCGCTCCACGGCCGAGTTCTGCCTGAGGGTCAAGGGAGATCAGATGAACCGCAAAAACCAGTTGCTGTACGCCTGGATGGTGATTAGTAATCAGTTTGAATCCTATCAGGGTGAGGGGCTGCAGGGCAATGCTTTCATTAATAAACTATACGGCCTGTTTACGGGAGAAAAAGATAAAATCCCCTCCAGTTTCTCGACGGAAGACCTCGTGTCGAATCTGGTCAATTTCTACTCGGTGGTCGATGCCACCAAGGCCAGTGATTTAATCGACCGGCATGCCGGAAAATTCGATCAGCGGGACGAAGTGCTCATTTCCACCGCCATTTGGGTGTTCTCCCTGAAACCCCGGCCGGGATATAGGCAATGGAGACCGCAGTATTTCGATCATGAAGAGTTCATGAAATTTGACTTTGACCTGTCCAAAAATACGTTTTATCCAATCAGCAAGGAGTTTAACGTCATCGCAGCCGAAGCCCAGAAACGGCTGCCGAAATATATCAGCAAGTTCGGTGAACCGCGGTTTCCGCGATATTTCCAAAAATACAGAGCTGTGGAAGACGGTTATATCTCCATCAAGAAGGAGAACGATTGACGCAGCGGGGCCAGAGCTTTACTTCTAGTGCCTGAAATATCGCTCGAATCCATACATTTTTATCTATCTGTTTTTCAGAGACGGGTAAATCCAAAATTCGAATACCCCGCCTCGGGGGGGGGGACAAGTTCCAATGACCGAAATATTAATGACCAAAAATATTTTCGCCTGGACCGGGATCATGATCTTTGCCGCGTGTTTTCTGTCCTGCGCAGATCCGGTGGTCCTGGAACATACGCTTGATGCGTCGACTTCGGTCAGGATTCGAGCATTTAAGGATTGGGAAATAAGTGTTCCCGTATATCTGGAGGTGATCCGCAAAAACCGGGAGGATCTGAAGTCCGGCCCCTTTTACTTTTATGCTCCGGAAAGTATCGAATCCAAATCGCTTGAGATCGATTTTAAAGAAATCGACGGTGTCCTGATCGTGTACAAAAAAGATGAGCCTGACATCATTCTATCCATGGTCGATCCGGCAAATCGTCTCGTCTACCCGCCGAATACACTCAAAGATGATGCCTACTATCGCAGTGTCGAAAAACTGTTTTCCAAACTAAAAGATAGTCTTGAAAACGATCAGCTGAAATTGAACCGCTAGTACGTGAAACTTGTACTGCATGATGTAGTTCAACGCGGAAAAAAGGAGGGAATCCAGGTGAAAAAAATATATTTTCTCATATTGGTTTTGTTCTTGTTTTGTGGAGTTTCATCTGTCTCGGCCGTCCAGATTGATTTATTTGACTGGGCTTTCAACGAAAATGGCGTCACTTACGAGGACTTTTTGGGTGATACGCCGCCGGGCTCTGTGGATGACAGCCTGTTTGACTGGGACACGGGGCTCGGGACTCTGACGGTTAACTATGAGCCGGGCATTGCCGGCGATTATTTTTGGATCGCCTACTTCGATCATGAAATCGATGAGCTAGCAAATACGTATTTTAACGAATTCGGATCCACCAGCGACATCCCGGCAGCCGGGCAATCATGGGAGATCGACAAGCCGGGATTCGTTATTGGCGGTATCTTGGACAATGTACTTGCCGGACAACTGGATAATAGCAACGGGGTTCCGGCCGGATCTAAAGATGACGTGTCCATGGCCCTGGGTTGGGATTTCACATTAGGTGCCGGCGAGTGGGCGGAAATCAGCTTTATACTTGGTGAAGAAGATCCTGGCGGATTTTACCTTTCACATACAGACCCGGACAGTGACTATACATTCAACTTTTCAAGCTCGCTCGATATCCTAGGCGACACTCCCAAGCCGATTCCGGAGCCCGCAACCCTGATTCTGTTGGGTGCCGGCGTGTTGGGTCTTGCCGGTTTCCGGCACCGGCGGAGGAAAACAACATAATTTGGTTTTAAATAGCTTCGTAGCATTCTCGCTCAAAAGATGATAGGCGACATGAACGTGCGATACAGACGATCGGAGATGTACAGACGATCGGGGACATTCCGGAGTTGACTAACTTCCGACTACTGTGTTCGTCAATTTATAGTCTATAAGATCAATTTTATCTTATTCGTAGAATATACTTTGCTGGGGAGGTCTTCTCAATTCTATATGGTTATTGCGGGTTGAATATCTGTTTGACTGAAATCGTTGCTTTTGAAAAGCAGGGGTTCTCCTGATTATATACATTTTCACCAAAAAATCAAAGTCAGTCTTGGCCATCCAAAAAATCTGCGGACGCTTTTTTAAGCATCACCAAATTTTGGGCAGGAACATTGGGTGGGATGCCGCAGCCGGGCATCAGGATATAGCCGCGCGGGGCTTGTCTGCCCTGGGTCAGAGCGGCCATTGAGAGGCGGTAGACTTCTTCGGGCCGACCCAAATGGATGACCGCCAGCTCGATGTTGCCGGCGATGATGCAATCGCGGCCGAAGAACTTGAGGGCAGTTTCGATGGCCACTTCATGACCGAAACTGACGATGCCCGGATTGCCCATGGGAATGTCGCGCCACATGGGCAGGTTCTTGTTCTGTTCCCCGCAGATGTGGCAATAGATGTGGCGAATTCCCGTCTCAAGAATTTTTTCATGCAGCTCTTTCTGGTAGGGCAGCACAAAGGTTTCAAAAAATTTGGGAGAAAGCATCTGGTTCGAAGCGGTGGGTGCCGCCAGATAGGTCAGAATATCCTCGGGCGGGAGATGATCGGGGACGCCCATAAAAATATAACTTTCTATTTCCCCATCAGCTCTAATTGATCGGCTTTGCCGATCTTTTCACGACGCTTTACCGAAATACTCACCGATGGCTGTGCGACGCCAAGCATTTTGGAAAGTTCAGTGGCACTGAATCCCAACTTTCTCACCACCCAATAGCACAATAAACTTCGTGCCTTGACGGCGATCGGATATTTGCCGGGCTGCCATACCTGTTTGGGATCTATTCCCGACTCAGATGATGCTCGACTCGTTATTCTCTCAAGGCCATACCCCTGAGCTTGCAGCCCGCAGCGGGCGACTAAACGCTGCCTCGCCTCATCTAATACAAACTGCGTAAATTCACCGTCGCCTAAAATACGTTCATCACTTTTCATGTGATCCGGCGCTCGGCGCATCGCTGTGACCCCTGACAAACCACCGGCACTGCGAATCAAACCGCCTGCAACCAATTCCGGCCGGCGACTTTGAGTAATGCCCTTTTCCACATAGGCCCGGTAAGCTCTAGACGCGGCTTAAACTTTTTCCCCTTTGAAACAAATGTCCATGTCGTCGGTGACGGCGAATACACCAAACCGCATATCCGGCGAGTAGACGACTCATAACCGTGGCAAGGGGAGTTTGGCCGGTTCGCAATAAAATATGGGCATGTGATGTGGGGATTAGTGCCCACGCCAAACAAAATGTTTGCGTCTCGGTGACAACATCACCAAGCCGTTCAACGAAATTGTCCCGGTCCTGATCATCTGAAAATATCCGCCGACGTTCAATTCCACGAACAATTACCTGATGCAAGCTCCGGGAGCATCGATGCGTGCTTTACGTGGCATACAAATCCCATATCTCAGGAAGCTCAATTATAAAAGTTATAATTTTATGGGCCTAAAGCCTCAGCTGGGGGGCTATCCGGTGCAGGTTCGCATAGTCGGTGATATCAAAGCACTTTAGACCGCCAGCCGATTCTTTTTAAAGTTAACCTGATCATTTCCAGGTTTGGAATTTTTAACCTGCGAAATAAAAGGCACTTAGGATAAGCCTAGGTGCCTTAAAAATCGGTGCCGAAAACCGGATTTTTCAGAGATTCAATGATAACAAAGGATCAGATGCTGATCGGCGGCTTGCGGTCTATCCACGGCGCGGCCTGCTCCAGTTGGCCGGCCAATCGGAACAGAGTCGCCTCATCCCCAAAACTTCCAACGAAGTGGATGCCGATCGGCAGACCGTCGCTCGCCTGTTGCAGCGGCAGGGAAATCGCCGGTTGGCCGGTGACATTGACCACACCCGTGAAATGGGCCCAGCCATTAAAGAGTTTGTCGACCCAACCTCGTGCATCCAATGATCTATCATCTGCGTTGTAGTAGTCGATTTCGACCAGCGGCGTCGGCATGGTTGGTGTCATCAAGATATCGTGTTCTTCGAAGAAGGGAGCCACCTCACGTCTGATCTGGTTGTATAAGGCGACCGAATTCAGCACGTCAAGTGCAGACGCTTTAAGGCCATACTGGTAAGCGGTCCACGTAGTTGCTTCAAGATTGTCCTGTGTTGGGGTTCGGCCCATAAGCTGCCGTATGGTTTCAACAGCGCTCGCCACCCAGCCAGTCCATGCCGGCACCGAGGCAACAAGCATGGCCTCGAAATTCACCTGGGGTGCCCCTTCGACGATGGTATGGCCCAGTGACTCCAGCCTGCGTGCAGACTCTTCGACTGCCGCTACACACGCCGGATCTGATTTGCGACCGTTAAATCCGGTCGTGGTGAAAGCGATTTTCAGCTTGCCCGGTGAGGTTTCCGCTTCTTCAAGATACGGCCGTTTTGGCGGCGTTATGATATACGGCTCGCCCGGGGCAGATCCTTGAACTGCGTCCAACATGGCCGCACAGTCGCGCACCGTGCGTGTGACGACGTGCTCACACGCCAGACCGAGCAGCGCCTCACCAAAATCAGGACCGAGTGAAACGCGTCCACGAGTCGGTTTCAGACCAACGAGGCCGCATGCCGAGGCCGGAATACGAATGGAGCCTCCACCATCATTGGCATGTGCCCACGGCACAATACGAGCTGCTACCGCGGCGGCCGATCCTCCACTTGATCCACCGGCCGATTTTGACGGATCCCACGGATTACGCGTTGGCCCATGAAGAACCGGTGCAGTATTCGCGTTGTAGCCGAATTCGGGCGTATTGGTTCTACCGATGGTGACTAGTCCCGCCTTTCTGAAGCGGGCCATCAACTCGGTGTCATGAGGAAATTCAATGTTTTGTGTAAACCGACTGCCCATGTCGGTTGCAATGCCCGCTGCGTGGACCACGAGATCTTTGATCAAAAACGGAACGCCACGAAAGGGACCTTCAGGCAGTGTGGCTTCGGCGACTTGATCGGCACTTTTGATGATGGGAGCGATCACAGCGTTCAGCTTTGGATTGACCTGTTGAATCGCCCGCAAAGCCAAGTCGACCAACTCACTCGGTTTAACCTCCTTGCGTCGAATTAGTTCAGCCAGCCCTAAACCGTCATACTTTGCGTACTCTTCGAGATTCATACGATTCCTCCTTTTAAGGTTTTGGGTGATTTGGGAACAGTCCATGGTTTCTAAGCGACACTCGACCTTCTGACATTCGCCCTCTGCATCGAATTGATAATCCGGCCGTGGGTTCACTTTACCTTGGTTTCAATAAAAGCCGCCTTTACTTGCCCCTCGGAAATGTGCGATACCGGGAGAAAACCTCCGCGAAAAGACGCACCGCCGGAGCAGGACTTAAAAAACGCTATTTCAAAAGCAGGTCACGCGAAAATGTAAATTGTGCACCGGATTCAGCTGCAGCGCATGAGCGTAGAAAGGTCGAATGTACCAGAAGGATTGAAATGTATCTATAGGAGACAGTTTTAAATGTCAATGCGCATTTTAAAGCAGGTGGTATAATTTCCGGGAAAAAAGAGGTAATTTAGGACACAGATTTATTCTGCTTTTGACTGGTTTTAATGGCACGAAACAGGCAAATTCATCACCCAGGTTTTAAAGCCGTGAAAGTTAGGGGATTTTTCAAAATCCCGAGTACCTATAAAAAACAATACCAAAAGCGCCGAAAAAAAAATCTTTAGCACAGACGGCGAAGGTAGAGAATCCAATGGGGGAACAAAGGCCGGAAGTCCCTCCCCCGGACCCGCTGCCCAAATCTCGGACGGAAGCGGAGGCGGCGGCGCCATTGATCGCGATTTTATTAGGCAAAAACACATTAGCCGGTGCAAAAGGGTGCCCAAAAAGGTTCATCCAATTCGGTGACGGCGATTATACCAAACCCCATAGCCGGTGAGTAAGACGTCTCATAACCGTGGCAAGGGGTGTTTGGCCGGTTCGCAATTTCTAAATTTCAATCCCTGGTTTAATAAAAACCTGATAAGCTCTCTTTTCAAGACCTTTCAGAGAGTTTTCGATTTGCCTTTTCGAAACTGTTTTTTCATCTATTACGTTTCTGAGCATTTTGGTTGCCTGATCGTATTTTCCCAGCCACAGCAGATAAACAAGGTATTTCTCCGTAGCCTGCGGATAATAGCGCTGTTGGGCATGGATTCCCTCCAATATCCTGAAGGATTCCGTGTGGCGGTGAAGCTTATTTAATGTTAAAGCCTTTTTTATTTTTTGACCACGGTTTAATGGTGATATGCTTTCCAGGTCCGTCAATTGCTTTATCAATTTTTCCGCTCGATGACTTAATTTGTCATTTTTTGAAGCCCGGTTTAAAAAACCCTTTTTGTGTTTCTCCATAACCGGCTGGTAGGCCAGCAGGCCGCATACCACTAACGGCAGGATGGTCGCAAGGCTGAATCTCAGCAGCCGAGATCCAAGGGTCGTTTCCGATTTAACAAGGTACCCTAAATAATTGTACAGGTGTTGAATCCCGTATGCGGCAAAGATAATGAGAGGGACGACATTGTGCAATCGATAACGCCACGAGATAAAGCCTAAAATGTTCCCAAAAAGCATGCAGCCTAAAAGTCCCCCCAAAAGAAACAGGATGCGAAATTGTTTTCGTGTCGCCAGGCGAATAACCCCCAATCCAGAAAGCAAAACAAGTATGCCGAGTCCGAGTGGATTGAGTGCCAGCAAAGTGGTCTGCTTTTTCAAATAATACAGATCATCGATGCCTTTGATTTCATAATTATTAAAAAACAGAAAAAATTTGGTTACCATGAGACGAATGGTTTCCAGGGGATTGTCTTTAATAAAATCTTTACCCTGATTTAGAAAGTATCGATCGGTTTCATCCGGGGTCATCACTCTATTGGTTTGGGTTTCCGCATATAAGCGGGCATGAAACACATGACCATACGGCCAGGGTCGAATGCCTTGCACCTGGTGATAGGCACCATGGGCACCCTTGTGAAAACCGATGCGAAAATGAATACCTTTTTGAGGTAAAAACCAAGGATATTGATTGTTCCAGATGGTATTGCGGAATTGAAAACCCAATAATGTAACACAAAACAGCGGGACTGCTATTACAAGGATCTGAACCCTCTCTTTTTTAAGCAGGCTGTTATCTATGGCTAAGTAACTGAAAATTATGAGGCAATAAAGAAATGTGTTACCCTGCAGCAGCAAGAGTATTGAGAGCAAAGAACCCATCAAAAAGCCTTTTAAAAGAAAAATAAATGAATGCGCCGATTGAGATGGATTCAGAATCAGATATAGTAACCATACGAGAATGAGAATTTCCAGGGCTGATTTGTGAAGGGTTGAATCGAAATAAATGAGACTGGGCAGCCCTGCCCAAATCACTGAACAAACAAAGGCAATTTGGCGGTTTTGAACCCGTTTTTCGATCAAAAGGAAAATCAACACCGCACTGACCGACGACAACAAGGCATTGAACAACCGATGAATTAGCATGGATTCGCCGAAAATCAGTTGGCACAACGCCAGCCAGTATTGATGAAAGGGCGTCGATGGGAGCATCAGTTCGAAATAAGGCCGGTCCGTGGTGGCGCCCTGCAACAGTAATCTGGCCGCCTGCCAGTGAAGATCGATATCCATCCCGGGATTAGGTGTTCTGAAGGCCGGGATATTCATGGTTTCCAGGATAAACAGCAGCCGGATGGCAAAAGTAAGCAGGAAAACAATAATTGGAATCCATATCTTGAGTGATCCATTCTTTTCCGGGATAGGGTTATCTGCTGCCTGGTCGGCAGGTTGGCGGCTTGGGTTATGGATTTTCACGATGCTGAAGCCTCATTTGGCGGAGAGAACCGATTGGCGGGGAAACAGCGTCTGCGAAACCACAAAATTGCAAAACAATCAATCAGTCCGCGAAACATGCGGTTTCGAATACCATATTTTGACTCCCCCCGGGTTCGCGGCCGGTGGTTGACGGGGATTTCGACCACCTCAAATCCCTTGAGGCGCAGCAGCGTCGGCAAGAAACGGTGCATACCCCTAAATACAGGCACCTCAAGCAGCGCATCTCTTCTGATCGCCCGCAAAGTGCAGCCGGCATCGACGATCCCATCCTTGGTTACCCAGTTGCGAAACCCGTTGGCAATTTTAGAGGATGTTCGCTTGACCCAGTCATCTTGACGCTTTTGGCGGATCCCGCACACCATATCCGCATTTTGGGATGCCTCGATCAGCGCCGGGATGTCGGCCGGATCATTTTGCTGATCCGCATCCATGGTTATAATCCATGTGCCGCGCGCCTTGGCAAAGCCGGCGGCCTCGCCGGCGCTTTTGCCGTAATTGAGCCGGTGTCGAATTATTCTCAATGCCGCATATTTAGTGTTCGAACGGGTATCCAGAACTCTTTGATATTGCTGATTAATATCGCATAAAAGGAAAACGAAGATTTTCCAGTTTAATGCATTTTTTACTTGCATTAAAAACTCGTAAACGGTAGTTATCTT
>Ga0209786_1000039_pt1 | contig 55787 bp, 49 predicted proteins | sample WorMetilvaeELBA2_FD_187405 | JGI IMG/M metagenome (GOLD analysis project Ga0209786, IMG submission 187405) | Marine gutless worms symbiont microbial communities from Max Planck institute for Marine Microbiology, Germany - Olavius ilvae ELBA.2... ...
AAATTCATGCGAATTGTAGAACAAGTCGCTTCATCGGCTAAGATAACCTGTAGACAAATTAAAAGTGGAATCCAAGCTGATTTACTTCTACAAAATTAATTCACTTGGGCTTTCTTTATAACCAGATTAGGTTTTTTAAAAGCGGTCCTTTTGATTTTGGCTTACCGACGAGTTGAGGGACAATCTTATTAAACAAATAAATAAAAGGCATACATATCGCCAAGCTTACCACTGTCATTATTAGACCCACACCGAGTATGCTTATAGCCGAATTGGGAAGATTCGCAAGTACCCATTTGGCAGTCGGCGGATTGATGTAGTGATAGAAAATTCCATTCAAACACATAAGAATAAAAGTGTTTTGCCCCAGCCAAACGATTGTTTTTTGGGTGCGGGTCATACCGGCGATTAGAAGAATGAGTGCGCAGCCTGCTATGGCTGTTAAAGGAAATAGCAATATATGGCCATGAGAAGAGAACAAAATCACCACATAATTATAAACGTAAAAATTAAACGGGCCCGTGTTTAGCTGGTATGTAAACAAGACAATTAAGAAAGCAACGACAGCACCCGGTAACAAAATTCCTATAGAAACCGGATCTACAAAAATTCGCCTGCGACGGAGGTATATCCCCATCAAATAGAAAGCGTATAGTGTTATCGCTTCATGGATGAAAAGATAGTTCCAGCCAACGATCCGGCCCTTAAGTGGGTTAAATATATCGAGCTTCAGGTTAAGCCAATATCCCACAACATATAACACTATTGCAGCAATCAAGATTTTTACGTTGGAGTTTTTTAAAAAACGAAAAACCCCATAGTGAACCAATTCTACTCCAATTATCAGCAGCAGGAACCAAGAAGGGATGCAAAACGATGGTAAACCGAAAACAGTGTTGACAAGCCCCTTGGTATAACCCTCGACGCTGGGCAATACCAAACCGAAAAATTTGCCGTTAAAGAAAATCGGCGGTATCATCATCAACAGTGTGAAAAAGATAAAAGGCAAAAGTCGGCTGAAAAACCGATGCTTTAAAAACTTGCCAACACTCCATTCGACATTGCTCTCATTCGCAACATATCCCGCCAGTACAATAAACAGTACCATATGAAAGGAGTAAATAAACTTGTAATGAGCAGCTGCCGCCGGGTTCTTCAGCAGCATCAACTCTTCGATAAAGTGGCCATAAAAAACCAATGCGATTGCGTAAAAGCGTGCGATGTCAATTATTAAAATTCTATTTGTTTTTAGTCCAGCACCCATAAGACCTCATATCAGGAACTTTATATATTGAGACTATCTGTAATTAATCGGGTAGGACCAAGTAAGCAATTTCTTGCCAATATCACAAATCAATTAAAACTTCATTTATGTTAAGGATATCTGGAATGAGAACTATGCCGAGTAGTGCGCACGCCAGGAAGATCATCCCAGGGTGCACATGGCAATATATTAACCACACGTTTCATTAGATCCGGTCAACCACAACATGCTGTGGTCCATGGGAAATATCGAGGGGTTAGTCGATTTGGTGGCAAATATGGTGACGTAATTTTGAACCGCATGCAGAAAAAGAATTCGAGCGTCTGCATAATATTTGTGCTTCGGGGTTTCAGTGTTCCCCGCTTTCGCTTTGCTCCAGACGGGATCTTCGACAGGTGTCAGCAATAAAAAGGTGTCAGTGTTCAGGTGTCAGTAACAGCCGTTCGTCCTGAAACCTGAAACCCGTGTTCTGCTGAAACCCGAAACCTGAAACCTGGAATCTATAGTCACCTGACACCTGACACCCGACACCCGACACCCGACACCCGACACCTGAGCCCTGGACCCAGCCAGTTACGGTACTGAGATCTTTAACTCCTCCGGGGTGGACCAACGCCGGCACCTCTGGGGTCGGATAGTTACCTCCCGTTGGCCACCGCCTCGTTGAAATACCGGAGGCAGTAGCGGCAGAAGTGCAGGGGCAGTCCGTCGAGGGCCTCCAGGCCGCCGGAAAAGTGCATGAGACAGCGGTCGTCCTCGCAGTGGAACAGGTCGAACAGGTGCCCGAGTTCGTGGAGCGACACCTTGGCCGTCCGTTCATGAAGCAGGGGCGAAGCGGGCGTGGAACCGTCCGGATGCTTTCCCAGGCGGTACAGGGAGACCAGCGCGACGTTACCTCCCTGACGGGCTTCTCCAAAGACATGGGTGAAGATGGGAACGAACAGATCGATATCGAGAACCGCAACGACTTTTCGAAGGGCGCCGAAATCCCGTGATTCGAAGAACTCCATCACCCGCCCGGCATCGTACTGAAGGCGCAGGCTGTCGAACGCCGCTTCCGGGATGTCGGCGGGACCGAGCACTTTTGCCGGCAGATTCAGGTAGCCGGAGATATGGGCGGCCGTGATCTTGGGGGCGATTTCCGGCACCCTCCCGACCGGCAGTACGCCGATGGCCGCCGCCTTTTCGAGCGCTTTAGTCACGGTCCTTCAGACCATAGCGTTTGATCTTTTTGTGCAGGGTGACGCGGTTGATCCCCAGGGCTTCGGCCGATCGGGTGACATTCCAGTTGAATTCCGCGAGGGTGTTCAGGATATGGTCTTTCTCCATTTCCAGGAGTGTGCGACGGCCCGGGGCGGAGGTCTCCGGCGGCATCAGAAAGGCAAAGTCACGCACATCCAGCGTTCGGCGCCGGGATAGAACGACGGCCCGCTCGATGGCATTTTCCAGTTCCCTGACGTTTCCGGGCCAGTCGTAGCGCATGAGATGGGTTCCGGCATCCGCCGTTACGTGATCCACATGCTTGGTCGTTTCCTGGCTGTATTTTTCGAGAAAATGCTCCACCAGCAGGGGGATGTCCCCCTTGCGCTCCCGCAGCGGCGGGATCTGGATCTCGATCACCTTGATGCGGTAAAAAAAGTCCTGCCGGAACGTTTTGCCGGCGATGTGCTCTTCGAGGTTCCGGCGTGTTGCCGATATCAGGCGGAAATCGACATCGATCCGCTCGCTGCTCCCGACGCGTGTGATTTTCTTCTCTTCGAGCACCCGCAGCAGATCGATCTGCATTTTCGGGCTGATTTCGCCGATTTCATCGAGAAACAGGGTCCCGCCGGAGACCACCTCGAGAAATCCCTTTCGAGCATGGGTCGCTCCGGTAAAGGCACCCTTGTTGTGTCCGAACAGCTCACTTTCGAGGAGCGAGTCCGGAATCGCCCCGCAGTTGATGGGAATGAACGGATAGGGGGCCCTCGGGCTTTTGGCGTGGATGGCCTTTGCCACAAGTTCCTTGCCGGTCCCGGTTTCTCCGGTAATCAGCACGGAGGCGTCATTTTCAGCGATCTCGGGAATCAGTTGAAATATGGCTTCCATCGGTTCGGACGCGCCGATAATATTATCGAAGCGGGTGATTTTTTCGAGGCGCCCCTTGAGGTAGTTGTATTCCGAGGTCATCGTCCGCTGCTGAAGGATTTTTTCCATGACCAGATTGAGCTGGTCCGGGCGGAACGGTTTGAGCAGGTAGTCGCTGGCACCGATTTTCATGGCTTTCACGGCGGTTTCGATCGACCCGAAAGCGGTAATAATGACGACAAGAGTGTCGGGGTATTCGGATGTGACCTTTTCAAGGAGTTCGATGCCGTTCATTCCCGGCATCTTGATATCCACAAAGAGCAGGTCAAAGGGCGTGCGCTCGATCTTTTCAAGGGCTTCGAAACCGGAAGCCGCACTGTCCACGACATGGCCCTGCTTGGTAAACCAGTGGAGAAACGATTCGCGAACGATCATCTCATCGTCAACGATCATTATGCGAAGTTTACTGGACATTGGGAACCTCCGTTGGCCTGACGATGGGAAACCGCAGCGTAAACGATGTCCCTTCGCCGGGATGGCTTCGTACCGCGATATCGCCTTCATGCACTTTCACCACACCGTAAACGATCGACAGCCCCAGGCCGGTGCCTTCACCGGAATTTTTCGTCGAAAAGAAGGGATCATAGATATGATCGAGGGAATCGGCGGGGATCCCGTATCCACTGTCCGTAATTTCGAGGCACGCCCACTCATCCGTTTCTCTGAGTTCTATCGATAGACGTCCCCCTTCCGGCATCGCTTCGACGGCGTTGAAAATCAGGTTGAGAAAGCACTGCTGCAGCCGGTTGGCATCGCCGTAAATATAGAGCGGCTTGGCCGGAGCCCGCAGGTCCAGTTCAATATTCTGCAGTTCTATTTTATGCCGGGTCAGTGCCAGGACGGCCTGGACCACGTCGATCAGGTCCAGGCGCGTGTTCTCCAATTCGGTGGATCGTGAAAATGAGAGAAGGCCGGAAATAATGTTGCCGCACCGTTCCAGTTCACTGCTCATCAGTGTGGCGTAGTGTCTCAGATCCTGGCGTTCATCCGGGGAGGGCGTTTCCGCCGACAGCATCTCCACCATCATATGGCTGAATGTGAGCAGCCCCTGGATGGGATTGTTGATCTCATGGACGCAGCTGGCCGCCAGTTTTCCCAGCGAGATCATCCGGTCTTCCTGTACGATTTTATGGAGGTTCGCCTTCAGGGTCTCGAGCCGCTCGTTAACCCGCTGGGACAGGGCGTCGGTAATGTCCCGCCAGATTTCGATCACCCGCACGATCTTCCCCTCACGATCCTGCATCGGGTAGGTGACGATTTCGGAATACGTTGCGCGATCCCCGGACCGCGGCACCTCTCGGATGATGTGGGCCGACTCACCGGTACGAAGGGTTTCGACCATGGGACAGCCGAAGCCGATTTCGGAATCCGAGCACGGCCGCTTGAGTCCGTGCATGACCGTGTAGCAGGGCTTTCCAACCGCTTCTTCCCGGGATTTTCCGATCGCTTTCAGATAGGCCTTGTTGGCATCGGCGATGGTAAAGTCGGTATTCAGGACCACGATCATCTGCTTGGCCTGCTTGATGAGGAAATCGGTAACCAGTTCATCATGGGCCACCTGCTGTTCCGCCGCCTTGAGCCGGAGATCGGTTTCAAAGAGGTTTCGGAACAGCCGGCCGATATTGTGTTCCAGGATGGCGATCCGCTTGGGCCGGTTTTGAATCAGTTCCTGAAGGACTTCGTTGCTGTTCGTGAGTTCGAGAATACCGTCCAGATCGTCGAGGGAAAAGAAATCGTGGAAGTTGTCGGTGGTGAAAATCCCCATTTCCCGGGCCATGACGAACCCTTCGGCCTCCGGGTCGATGTCGCACACGCCGGCGATTTCGATTTTCATGTTCAGGAAGGTTTCCTGCTGCAACAGCTCCAAAAAATAGCGGCAGGCCCTTCCACCGCCCACGATGGCGATTTTTACGGGGATCTCTCCGGAGGAGAGGCGGTTGATGATTCGGTTTTCCGGCATGTTCGGTCCTTGCGGACGGCAACGCCCGGGGTCGATTTATAGGGATTTCCAGAAATATGTTCCACTTGCACAATAGTGAAACCGATTACCGCAGAGGCGCAAAGTACGCGGAGGAATTGGTTTGTGCCCGGAATCCCTAAGAGGGGGATTCCGGGAACGAATTTGCATATAACCACTTCGAATTTATAGTTTTTGCACAGTCCACCGTTTTGCATTTCGCCCTCCCTGTCCTGAGGCTCTCGAAGGGCAGCGAAATGCAAAATCTGGATCCCTCTGCGATCTCTGCGCCTCTGCGGTGAAGAACTCCTCGTAAGATGAATCGGAACGCAATTATGACATACGCTCTATAACGCGCTTTCCAGTGCCGCATCGATAACATCGAACATCTGCGGGTCGGAGAAGCCGTGCACCACCGATGCGCTGTTGGGGCAAACCGAGGCACATTCACCGCAACCCTGGCACATGGCCGGGTTCACCACCACCCGGCCCAGATCGGCCGGCAGGGAGCGTGCGTTGTAGGGGCAGGTTTCGATACAGCGCTCGCATAGACTGCACAGGCTGTGGCGTACCGCCGACACCACCTTGCCGGTTTTCATCCGTTCGTGGGAGAGAATTCTCAAACACCGCTGAGCGGCTGCCCCGGCGGTGGCGATCGAATCCGGAATGGAGCGGGGAGACAGCGCCAGCCCGCAGGCAAACACTCCTTCCTTCAGAGAATCCACCGGGCGCCATTTCGATTCGGCTTCATCGAAGAAACCGTCCGTGTCGATCCCGGCACCGTAGCATCGGGCCAGATTTTCCGGCAGGCGGGGGACCACCCCGGTGGCCAGCACGAGAAGGTCTGCGCCGATTTCAACCGGGCGCCCCAGGACAGGGTCGAAAGCGGAGACCTCTACCGGGTAATCATCCGACTGTAAGAGGTGGACATCGGGCTTCTCTTCGGGGGAATACTGTATGAACATCACGCCCTGACGGCGTGCTTCGGTGAAATAGCTTTCGGTAAACCCGCAGGCCATCATGTCGCGGTAAAGGACATAAATGGCGATGTCCGGGTTCGCCTGTTTCAGGTAAAGCATCTGCTTGAGGGACGTCGGACAGCACACCCGGCTGCAGTAGTTTCTCGGCTCTTCCCGGGAACCGACGCACTGGATCATGACCACCGACGCCACGGCCGTCGGGTCGAAAGCGTTCTCCGTGATACGGGACTCCAGTTCCATCTGAGTGACGATCGCTTCGGAGGTGCCGTAACCATACTCTGACGCCGGTGCTTCGGTTCCGCCGGTGGCCAGGAGGACCGCCCCGTGGGAGACGGTGTTTACCTCACCGTCGCCCGTTTCGAGGGTCGTATGGAATTGCCCCACTTCGCCGAAGGCATCGGCAACGCGGGATCCCAGATGGACGTCGATATGGGGGTGCTTTTCGATCTGCTGAACGGTCTCTTCGAGAAGGGGGCGGGTCGATTGCCCGTCGATGGTCCGGCTCAGCCAGTGCAGGTTGCCGCCCAGCCTGTCGTCCTGCTCCACCAGGTCAACCGGGTAACCATGATCGGCGATGGCCAGCGCGCCGTGCATTCCGGCAATCCCGCCGCCGATCACCAGCGCCCGGCGGGTGACATCGACCGTGGGGGCGGGTACCGGATTCAGGTGCCTGAGCCGGGACAGGGCCATTTCAAGCGCCGACGTCTGGAGGCTCCGGACCGGCGATTCGTCCGGACCTTCGCTGTTGTCTTTCAGCCTGCTACCCGCTGAAATAACCGGTGACATAATGTCCACCACATCCATCAGAGCGGCGTCGAGATGGATGTGACGGGCCAGTTCTCTGAGTTGTTCGATAAAGAGATAGGGATGGCAGGCACCGATGAGGATTCGATTGGGTTTCGCTTCCTTCGCGGCCTCCGCCAGCTGTTCCCATCCTGCTGCGGTGCAGCACTGGTCGAGGGTCAGCACCTGATCGACACAGGGGTCCCGTTCCAGCCGGTCGGCGATTCCCTCGACATCGAGCCGTTCCGCGTACCGGCCGTTACAGGTACACAGGGCCGCCAGAACCTTCGGGTGTTCCCGGGAGACATCCCGCATCTCCGGTTCCGGCAGCGATTCGACCGCCAGGCTGCCCCCGGCGGCGTGAATCACCCGGGACGCCTCGAGGGACGCCGCGGATGCGCAGATCACCGATTCACTGATGTCTTTCAATCCGCTGTAAGATCCGCCCACCACCAGGCCGGGTTTGTCGGTCCGGGCGGGCAGGAAGGGATCCGTTTGGACGAAGCCCCAGGGATTCAGGGGGATGTCGGTCAGTTCCGCTATCTCCCGGGTACCCTTCGACGGGCGCTGTCCCACCGCGAGGATCACCAGGTCGAATCTTTCGTCGTGGGTGCTGCCGTCGAGCCTTACATACCGGATTAACGGATCCCCGCTTTCCCCGGCGGGGTGCACGGAATGCACCCGGCCCCGTTCGAACCGGACCCCGTGGGTTTTTTCAGCCTGGTCCCGGTAGCGCTGGAAGGGTTTTCCAAAGGTTCGCATGTCCATATAAAAGATGGCGGTTTCCGTCCCCCCGTTTCCCCGCTCCCTGGCAAGCATCGCCTCCTTGATCGCGACCATGCAGCAAATACTCGAACAGAAATCCGCGTTGCTCTGTACATCCCGGGAGCCCACACACTGAAGCCAGGCAATCTTCTCCACGGGCTTTCCGTCGTGGGGCCGGACCAGTCTCCCGCCGCTGGGGCCGGTGCCGCTCAGAACCCGCTCGAATTCCAGGCTGGTCATCACGCCGGGATGGGTGTTGTACCCGTACACGTTCTTTTCGTCCGCCGGGTGGAAGTAATCCGTCCCGCCGCAGAAAACGATGGCGCCGACGTCCAGCTGTCGGGTTTTACCTGCTTCCAGGTGTTCATACACGGTCACGACTTTTGGAATCATCTGCTCCGGATCAAACGGTTTGACGAGGTAATCTTCGGCGCCGATCTTCATGGCCTCCACCGCGGTTTCCACGGTGGCATAGGCGGTCATCATCAGCACGCACAGATCCGGCGCCACTTCCCTGGCCGCTTTCAACAGTTCGACCCCGTCCATACCGGGCATTTTGATGTCGGTGAGCATCAGGTGAACGGTCGTCCCGGCCAGTTTTTCCAGTGCCGCCGGCCCGGATTCAGCGGTATCCACAGAAAAGTCCTCGTCCTCCAGCCATGCCTTCAGGGAATCGCGGACGATCTGTTCGTCATCGACCACCAGGATGCGAAACTCTTTGCGCCGGTCCGCCTGCAGCCGGATGGCGTCCGTCGGGCAGACGCGTTCGCATTCACCGCAGTGTGTACAGGACGGAAGATCGATGACATAGGCGTTGGGAATGTTATGGGGAACGGGAAGGTAGATGGCCTTTCGGGTGCTCAGCCCCTCATTGAAGGCATCCGGAACGTCGACCGGGCAAACCTCCTCGCACACGCCGCACCCGACACAGAGCCGGGGGTCCACCCAGGTCGGCTTTTCTCGAAGGGACACGGTGAAATTACCGGGTTCGCCGTCCACCGCGGAGACATCCGTATTTAGGAGGATGTCGATGTTTTCGTGGAAAAGCCCCTTGCGCAGGCAGAACTGGGAAGCGGCGTCGCGCTCGACCAGAGGGAGCATCTTACACATACCGCAGTGGTTTGTCGGGAACTGAACATCGAGCTGGCTCAGGATTCCGCCGATATGGGGGGAGTGGTCGATGAGCGTCACCCCGTATCCGGTCTCCGCCAGATCCAGGGCGGCGCGAATCCCGCTGATACCCCCTCCAACGACAAGAGCTCTACCGATTTTTCTGTTCATGATCGCAGCTCCTATTCCGGACTATAGCAATTTCCATAAATATGTTCCGTTATACGCCCGCTGATGGCCGGGACAGTGCCCGGCCCTACATGACCGTTTTCGTAAAGCTATCGTAGGGCGGGGCACTGTCCCCGCCCACAACGCATCGTGATGTTGCGCTGTTCCAATCGGAACAGAATTCTGACAATTTGCTATATGCCGACAACCTCGGGGTACTCCTCTTCCCGGAATTCCGACAACGGCGGTTTCTCTTCCAGGCTCCTTCCGGCCTCGTATTCGAAGCCGAGTTGTGTCCTGTGGGCGATACTTCGAAACAGCTCCATGACCGGGATATCGTTCGGGCATGCGTTGCTGCACTGGCCGCACCCTACGCAGGCGGTACTCATATGGGCCAGCCGTGTGATGTGATAGAAGACCGTATCGGTCGGCATTTTGATCAGCCCCTTCTGGTCGGCCCATCGCAGGTACTGGACGGGCTCGTGGTCGAAAACATCCGTCACAAACACGCATTCCCGGCAGTAGCATACCGGGCAGGCCACCCGGCAGTTGTAACAGTTGACACAGTTGGCCAGATACCCGGTCAGCTTTTCCAGACTGTCTGTCGCTTCATGGGTCTCGGCGAACATGGTGTCCCGGGCGGCGGTCCGCTCCGCGACCAGCCGATCGATCTCTTTTCGCCGTGGCAGGGGTGGATCTGCCTTCTTGTAACGCAATCCTTCGGACAGCGCTTCGCCGGCCGGGGTCAGGGCCTCCAGCAGAACCCGGTTGTCGGTGTCCATGCCGAACAGGCCAACGGCGATATCGGCCCCCCGGGGCACGGGCTGTTCACAGACCTGACAGGCCGGGGCCAGGTCGACACCGTCCGCGGCCCCCCCGCCGCCACCCAGGACGCCCGAGACAAATTTTCGGGTCGCTTCGTCCATGTCGTCGCCGACCCATCTGGTGTAGTCGGTATTTCGATAGGCCCCCAGGCAATCGACCCCGATGATCACCAGATCTTCGGTCCTTCCCTGGTTGAGTTTGACGAGTTCGATAAAGGCCCGGATTTCACACGGACGCATGACCGCCGCGACTTTGCCGCCGGATGCCTTGCGGGTGAGTCGGGAGACGACCTTGGCGCCGTTGATGGGAAATGCCGGTGCGAGCGGGTCCGCCCCGTCGAGCTGCTCGGGATCGGTTATCAGGGTGGGCATGACACTGTTTTTCATGGGCAGCCGCCCGGGAACCAGGATGGCCTGGATGGCGTCCTGGGCCAGCACGGCCCTGAATAAATCTCTCAGGGCACCCAGCAGGTCGTTGTCCTTGACGTCTATCTGTGCGGTTTTTGCCATGGTTCCCTCCGTTTGCGGGGTTGGGCATGGATCCTGTGATGACTCGAAATCTATATGACCATTTTGAGCTTGGCCTCACTCGGTCCCAGCTCCTTGAGCTGGACCACCAGTTCCTGGACCGTTTCGGCCAGCAGAACGCCGTCACTGGCAGCGATCCAGGTCAACCGAAGCCGTTCGGGTTCGAAACCGAATTGCGGCAGGATCTCCTTGAGCAATTTGATCCGCCGCCGGGCCTTGTAGTTCCCGTTGATGTAGTGACAGTCGCCGGGATTGCATCCGCTCACCAGCACCCCGTCGGCCCCGCCGAGAAAGGCTTTGATCACGTACTTGGGGTCGACCATTCCGCTGCACATGACCCGGATGATTTTGACGTTCGGCGGATAGGCCAGGCGGGACGTTCCGGCCAGGTCGGCCGCCGTGTACGTGCACCAGTTGCAGAAGAAGGCGACAATTGCGGGTTCGAAATCGTTCATCGGATGACTCCTTTCATGAAACCGCTAACCGGCCAGCAGGCCGTCTATTTCGGCAAATATCTGCTTGTCTGTGAAGTGGCGGACTTTGGCCGCTCCGCTCGGGCAGTGCCCCGAGCAGCTGCCGCAGCCTTTACAGACCGCTTCGTTCACTTCACTGATACCTTTCCGATCATTGAATTCGATCGCGGAGTAGGCGCAGAGCCCGATGCACATCTTGCAGCCAATACACACGTCCGGATCGATATTAGAGATCATTGGGGCCACGGAGACCTGGCCGGCGGAACTCAGCGCGAGTGCCTCCGCGGCGGCGCCCTTTGCCTGTGCGACGGTGTCGGGAATGTCCTTGGGACCCTGGCATGCGCCGGCGACAAAAATTCCGCTCGACGCGGTGGAGACCGGTTCGAGTTTGGGATGTTCTTCGAGAAGGAATCCGTCGCTGCCTGTGGTGACGCCGAACATGCGCGACACCGCGTTCGCATCCGCCCGGGGTTCCATCGCCGTACACAGGATCACCATGTCGACCGGGACGTTCACCATGCTCGCGGACAGCGTGTCTTCGGCCTTCACGAGGAGCATGCCGTCCGGCTGCTCTTCCACCCGTGCCGCCTTGCCGCGAATCATGCGCACACCTTCGCTCTGGACGCGCTGATAAAACTCCTCGTAACCCTTTCCGAAACAGCGCATGTCGATGTAGAAATTGTACACTTCGGTATCATGGCCGCACTTGTCCTTGAGGAGGTGCGCATACTTCAGCGCATACATACAGCAGGTGCGGGAGCAGTATTCATGGTAGTTTTGATCCCGGCTTCCGATGCAGTGAAGGATCGCCACGCTTTTGGGCGGATCGGTGAATTTGAGCCGGTCCCCGGGATCCCGTTTCAGGAGTCTGCCGGCGGTGGGGCCGGTGGCGTTCGACAATCTTTCAAACTCCAGATTGGTGATGACGTTGGCATAGGTGCCATACCCGTACTGTTTCATCGGCGTCGGATCGAGGGGATCGAAACCGGTGGCGACGATAATCGAACCCACCTCGATCTCTTCCACCATATCTTTCATTTCATGGTTGACGGCCTTGGCTTCGCAGGCGTCCACACAGAGCTTGCATTCACAGCATCCTCCGCAGTCCACGCATCGTGCCGCCTCTTTCTGCGCGGCCGCTTCGGAAAAGCTCCGATCGACCTCGTCGAAATTGTCGGTACGACGTCCAGGATCGAGGTGGTCGGCCGTGACCCGTTCCAACGGTTCCTCCTCCTCGGGAATCGGCTGCCAGTCCTTTCCCGTCGCCCCCTCGGGGTCGAGGGTTTCGATATATGCCTCGAGATCCTTACCCTGCATAAACTGGTGCATGGCCGCCACCGCCTTGTGACCGGCCGATATGGCCTCCACCACTGTGGCCGGGCCGGTTACAACGTCGCCGGCGGCAAATACGTCGGGAATGGAGGTCTGCAGGGTATGGGGGTTGACTCTGAACGTGTTTCGCCGTGTCAATTCCAGGTCGGGTTCCTGTTCGACCCAGCCCACCCGGGTTTTTTGGCCGATGGCCGGTATCACCGCATCACAGGGGATGACGAATTCGGAGTCTTTGACCGGAACCGGTCGCCTTCTGCCGCTGGCATCGGGCGGCCCCAGCTCCGTTCGAATACATTCAAAGCCGGTGATCGCGCCACCGTCGCTCTGGATACTGACCGGAGCGGTCAGGTAGGAAAAGGCGATACCTTCCTCGCGTGCCCCCTCGATTTCCTCGGCGTAGGCCGGCATTTCCCGTTCGGAGCGCCGGTACACCACCGTTACATGTTCCGCCCCGAGGCGCTTCACCACCCGGGCGGCATCGATGGCCACATTCCCGCCGCCGATGACAATGACGTCTTTACCGGGAAGGGATCCCTTGCCCAGGTTGCTATCTCTCAGAAATCGCACGGCATCGACAACCCCGTCGGCGTCGTCTTCCCCGGGGATGTGCATCTGAAGGGAGTCATGGGCACCGATCCCCAGAAATACCGCGGAAAAACCCTCTTCGCGTAGATCCGCGAGGGTCAGATTGGAACCGAATCGGACGCCGGTTCGAACGTCGACACCGTGCCGCAGGAGATAATCGATTTCGGCGTCGAGAATATCCTGGGGCAGACGATAATCCGGAATTCCCACTCGAAGCATCCCCCCGAGTGTGTCGAGGGCCTCGAACAGGGTGATCCGATACCCTTTCAAGCGCAGATAATACGCCACGGTCAGGCCAGCGGGCCCGGAGCCGACGACCGCCACGCGTTCCGGACGATCCTCGATTTCCGGCACTGGCAGTTCTGAAAAGTCCACGTGGTCCGCTGCAAACCGCTTGAGTTCCCGGATTGCCAGGGGTGTATCGACCTCTGCCCGGCGGCAGGCGTCTTCGCAGGGGGCCGGACACACGCGTCCGAGCGTCCCCGGCAGGGGGATTTTTTCCATGATGACCTTTACGGCCTCGGCATATCGGCCCTTTCGGACCAGCGCGACATACCCCTGTACATTGGTCCCGGCCGGGCAGGACCGGACGCAGGGGCCGCGGTCATATTTGTCGATGCAGTAGGTGATCGGAACGGCCTGTGGAAACGGCCGGTAGATCGCCTTTCTCATTTTCATGCCCACATCCCACTCGTTGGGAAATTCCATCGGACAGACCGTTTCGCACTCTCCGCATCCGGTACAGGTGGTATCGACGAATCGTGACTTTCGACGGACGGTGACCTTGAAGTTCCCGATAAAGCCGCTGACATCCTCGACGTCACTGTAGGAGAGGAGTTCGATGTTGGGCTCCTGCCCCACGGAAACCATCTTCGGGGTACCGATGCACGCGGCGCAGTCGAGGGTGGGAAATGTCTTGTCATACTGGAGCATGTGGCCGCCGACGGTCGGCTGTCGCTCGACCAGGTAAGCCTTGAATCCTGCCTTGGCGATGTCGAGGGAGGCCTGCATTCCGGCAATGCCCCCGCCCACAACCAGCGTGTTCGTGCAGACCGGGAATGTTTCCGGTGTCAGGTCGGACTGGTGTGAGACCCTCAGGATACCGGCTCCCACTAGAATCTTGGCCTTTCGGGTGGCGTCGTCCTCATCCTCCGTCACCCAGGAGACATGCTCCCGCACGCAGACCATGTGAAAAGCCCGGAAGGGATTGAGGCCCGCCCGCTGGCATGCGGCGCGGAATGTTCTTTCATGCATCCGCGGCGAACACGACGCCACGACCACGCGTGAGAGGCGATGGGCCCGGATGTCGCTTTCGATCAACTCCTGACCGGGATCGGAACACATGAACAGGTAGTCCCGCGAGACCGCGACATGCGGGAGGGTCGCGACATATTCCGCGACCTCCTTGACCCGAACCCGGGAGGCAATGTTGACACCGCAGTGGCAGATGTAAAAGCCGATTCGTTCAGACATGAAGTACCTCCTGACCAGAGTCTGCACTCACAACCACCGCCGGAACCGCTTTATCGGCCATGATGACCGACTGCAGCAGCAGTTCGGCCAGGTCCCGCACGGCGATTCGCTCGGTGACACCCAGTTCAACAACCGCCTCGTTGAGGAGGCGGATACAGTAGGGGCAGGCCGTGGTGATGATGCCCGCCCCGGTTTCGAGGGCTTCACGAATCCGTACGACGCCGAAGCGCTCCCCGGGGGCACGGTCGCTCCATACGCCGCCGCCCCCCCCGCCGCAGCACAGACTGTCCTCGCGGTTGTGGGGCATTTCGACCAGTTCCAGCCCCGGTATGCTCCGGAGAATCCGCCGGGGGGCCTCGAATACCCCGTTGTGACGGCCCAGATAGCAGGGATCGTGGTAGGTGACGACCGACGGCACGGCCCCGGCGGGTGTGAGCCGGCCCTCTTCGAGGAGTCGGTCGAGAAAGACGGTATAATGGATGATCTCGGCGTCGAGGCCCGGATACCGTTTGGTAAACGTGTCGAAGCAGTGGGGTGAAGAGACCAGGATTCGCCGGACGCCCGCTTCCGAAAAGAGCTGCGTGTTGCGGCGGGCCATTTCCATGGCCGTCTCCTCCGCCCCCAGCCGGTGCGCGGGGTCTCCGCAGCAGCTTTCCCGGGTGCCGAGTGTCCCCGCAGACACACCCGCAGCTTCCAGAAGCTGCGGAAGCGCCCTGCCGGCCGCCGCGCTGACCGGGTCGTATGCGGTCGTGCAGCAGGTAAAGAGGTGGATGTCTTGATCCGGCTGGAAGTCGGGTATATCGAGATCACCGGTCCACACCGTCCGGTCCTCCCGGGCCCCTCCCCAGGGGTTGCCGTTCTGTTCGAGTTCGTCCAGCAGCAGCCGGAAGCGTTCGGGAACGACCCCCTGTTCGATGTTGAGCGATCGCACCGATGTCATGACCTCGACGATATCGATGCCCCGCGGACAGTGGACCCCGCACTGGTTACAGGTGACGCAGTTCCAGACGGCCCGATCCACCGCTTCCTCGGTAGCCGTATCGAGGGTGAGCTGGCGCATCACCTGGCGCGGGCGGATTGCCGAAATCGGATCCCACGGGCACAACCCTGTGCAGGTTCCGCACTGCAGACAGCTTAAAAAGGTGTCGCCCACAGCCGCCCGGATCTCTTCGGTCGACACCCGGGATTCGGTTCTCGCTTTTTCCTTTACGGTGGCCAGGAACATGGCCAGCGGCCGGTAGAAGAGGTGTGCCCATTTCCCGAAGGGAACTTCGATGACCAGCATGGGCACCGCGACGGCCAGATGGATGACGTACATCACGTAGGTTCCCATGGGCCAGCCGGCCAGGCGAACCACGTGCATGAGGATCCCGGTGAGGGTGGTCAAGAAAAGGAGAATCAGAAAAAGCCAGTCCGACAGTTCGGAGTAGCGGTGAATCGCCGCTTCCTTTTTCAACCGGCTGAGGAACATTTCGACCGTCATGACCAGCAGCACGGCGGTGGCGTAATAACCGAAGATGCTCGTGAAATGCCAGCTGCTGTCATCGACCTGGAACCACCGGATGAACACGATCACCAGGGTCATCATGGTCAGGTAGCCGGTGACCAGGATAAAATGCTTCAACCAGCGGCTCCGGTCCTCTCCGCATTCCCGCCAGCGTTTCTGGGTCAAAAAATGGAGCACGAAGGTTTTGGCCTCACGGATGTAGAGAGACAGCGGGGCCCGGGTGCCTTCCATGACCAAAAAAAACATCCGGGCGGCATTGGTCAGGAGAAACGTCGTCAGGACGATCGCCATTATGATGTCGCCAAGTTCGATCCAGAACACCGGTGCAAAGGTGTTGACCGCCACGCGGTCGGTGACGATCGGGCCGTGAAAGACGGCGAATAGGAGGATAATTCCCAGGGCGAGGGTAATCAGGGCGCCGATCTCCCAGGCCGCCTAAAGGTAGAACCGCCGGGCAAGCCCGGTCCAGTCATACTGGGTGGTGAGCCAGCGCCGGGTGGCCATCATGGTCTCGGCCGGTTCGGCCCCCCGGGGGCAGTCCGTATTGCATTCCCCGCAGTAATAGCAAAGCCAGGGTTCGGGGGAAGCCAGCAGTTTGTCCCTCAAACCGAGCTGCAGGTACCGGTAGATCTTTCGCGGAAACGTATTCGATCCGCTGGACAGAGGGCACGATGCGCTGCAGTTGGCGCACTGCATGCACACCTCCATATCCCTGGCACCAAATTGCCGGACCTCCTGGACCAGTTCGGTATCAATCGTGTTTTCCATAAACCATCCCTGTTGTAGGCATCGTCCCGGGTTAACCGCGAACCAGCAGATGGATCTGTTTCAGGAGCTCCTCGGAGTCCGGTGGAATTTCGATGAATGCCTCCGGCTCGGGAACCCGTGTCCCGTCCTGCGTATGATGAATTTTATGGTAATTGAGAAAGATCCGCCGCTCGATGGTCGACAGAATGATGACCGGCACGGTTTTGAGCCGGTCATCACACTTCAGGTTGACATACATGGAGACGCCGTCTTCCGTCGGCACCATGGCATTGACGATAAAGCACGACGGATTGCGGTCCTTTGCCAGTTCAAGGCCCTCGGCGGCACTGCCGGCGATGATCGGATCGAACCCGTTTTCCTGTAAAAGGGTGTCCAGAAACATCTGCATGTCCGGATCGTCTTCAACGATGATGATCCTGGGCTTCGCGTTTTCACCTTTCACGGCCACACCTCCGGAGAATCGGTAATCCTGTCGCCACTGCACCATGCGATGGCCTTGATGAAAGGATCTACAGCACGGATCGTGCCAGCTCCTCCCGGGGGCCGGACAACTATCTGATTTACCGCGCAATTTTCAAATTTGCAGACGATGGAGACGGTCGTTCAGGAGGGGCAGAATGTTGCATAATTGCAACAGATATGCTATTGAACAGACAGAAAAATATATAAATTCTAATATATTATACAGAAAATAAATTAAAGAAACGCAACGCAACAATATGTTTCATAAAAGAAACATCAAACGCCGCGCTATCCATCGGCGATCTATAGTGGTTGTCATAAATATGTTCCGTTTGCAGAAAAATGGAAACGATGACCGCAGAGTCGCAGAGGGCGCAAAGGAACTGTATTTTTCCCAGAATCCCTGAGAGGTAGATTCTGGGAAAGAGCTCCAGCAACCTATTGAAATTCTATGAATTTTTTCAGACGATCGTTTTGCATTTCGCCCTCTCAGCGAAATGCAAAATTAAAATCTACTCTGCGACCTCTGCGCCTTTGCGATGATACGTTGATCGTAAAATGAATCGGAACGCAATTCTGACAATCGCTATAACCCGAACTTGGTGCAATCTCCGGGCCACGCAGGCAGATCAGGCGTCAGGGGCGGCCGTCTTCGTTCCGGCGGGAAAATGCAGCCAGAAGGTGGTGCCTTTCCCGGGACCCGTCTCCACATCCATTTCCCCGCCGTGATCCTCGATAATTCCGTAAACCGTCGAAAGGCCCAGACCGACGCCGAACCCCTCGCTTTTGGTCGTAAAGAACGGTTCGAAGATGCGGGGCAGGTCCACGTCGGAAATTCCCGGACCGGTATCCGAGACACCGAGGCTGACGCGGTCCTTACCCCGGTCCGCTTTGGCCGTGAGGGTCAGGTCTCCGCCTTCGGGCATGGCGTCGATCGCATTGAAGATGAGGTTGATCAGACACTGCTGGATCTGGTTGATGTCCCCGCGGATGATGGGGATTTCGGCCTCGATGTCGGCTTCGAGCGTGATGTGACTCAGTTCCAGTTTGTGCCGGCTGAGGAGGATGCACCGCTGAATCAGCTCGTCGATGCGGACATCCCCCTTGGAGGGGGGCGTTTTCCGTGAGAATGTCAGAAGGCTGGAGATGATCCGGGAGCAGCGGTCGGTTTCACTTTCGACAAGTTCCAGGTAATTCTGAAATTTCTGCTGGCTGTCGCCTTTCAAAGGGCCCCGTTTGAGGATCCGGATCATGAGCCGAAGGTAATTGAGGATTCCGGCCAGGGGGTTGTTGATCTCGTGAACGACGCTGGCTGCCAGCCGGCCCAGGGACACCATCTTGTCCTGGTGGAGGATTTTCGCCTGATCGGCCATTTCCCGTTCCAACCGTCGCAGCTCGCGAAGATCCCGGATGAACAGAACCATCCCGGCATCGGCATCATCCTCGAACAGCTGTGCCGCGGTTAACTGAACAGGGATGTGCTTGCCTGCTTTATCCGACATTACGGTCTCATAAAGGGACAGCCGATGTTTTCCCCCGTAGGCATCGGAGGCAATGTCCGATTTGAATTTTCCGGAACCGCCGCCGGGGAAAAACTGATCGATGGACAGCGTGTGCAACACGTCGCCCTTGGCGTAGCCGAGCATCTGCTCCAGGCTCCTGTTGAAGGTCAGCACCTGGCCCTCGGCATCGAGGCCCATAATGCCGTCCATGGAGCTTTCGATCAGATTCCGCTGATATGCAAAGGTCTCCATGAGTTCCTGGGTGGTTTCGGCCCACCCGTTCTCCAGATACCGGGTGTAATCTTTAATCTGCTGTTGGGTGGCATGGCGGTGCCGGGCTCTGTCCAAAGCAATGAACAGGATGTCGTTGTCGATCGGCTTGGTGATAAAATCCGACGCATCGAGTTGCAGCGCTTGGATGGCCAGGTCCATTTCTCCAAAGGCGGTGACGACAATCACTTCAATATCCGGAAAGCGTTGTTTGACCGTTTCCAGCACCTGGAGACCGTCCATGCCCGGCATGCGGATATCTGTGATGACAATCTGTGGCGATATCTCCGAGCAGAGCCCAAGGCCGGCCTGTCCGTCCGGTGCGGTGACGACCGTATACCCGGCATCCTCCAGCGTGATGCGCATCACCCGGCGGATGCCCTCCTCATCGTCGATAACAACGATTTTCCAAGGTTCCGGTGCAGCCATGGAAAGCCTGTCTGGTTATATTCGGAGGTTATAGACAATGCGATAATTCTGTTCCGATTCGAAGGGCGTGTTTCTAACGGATGCTGGGTAGGCCGGTGCGGTGACCGGCCTTACGAAAGCGGGGATGTAGGGCCGGTCACCGTACCGGCCTGATGCCTTCTGGAAACGGAACACATTGATGACAACCACTATACATGAACTCCGGCCTGTGATGGTTTGCCCCAAGCCTACGGCAAACTTAATCGATATGAGATCGGAAGGCAAGCAAAGGGGAGGCGGCTGCAGCATGGCTGGATATCATGCCGGTTTGGGGTTATCCAGTGAGTGAAACCCTCGATATATCGATTGAAACGAGTTCTTGTTGCGTTTCAGAAACAGCTCATAGCTCCAGTCGGTGTCGGATAACCGATCGGTATGGGCGGCACCCAGAACATAGGTCTGCGCAGCCACACGCTCTTCGTCATTGACGTTGACAAGCACCCCGGTTCGGACATAGAGCGGGCCTTCGAACTGGTCCAATCGATCAAATGCCCCGGGTGAAACATCAACATAGAGGACACCCTCGACTATCGCGTCCGCATGCGGGATGATGGCGGGATAAACTTCTTTTTTTAGTGTTCTACGGATATAGTCGGGCAAGGTGGCGGGTCTGCCGCGATGTGCGGAACCGGAAACCTGGGTCATGATGTCCGGATCCATCAGGGTGCCGTATGCAAATAAATTCAACATGGTTATCGGGTCGGTTCCAGGCGGACACGGGAACGGTTCCAGGAATCGAGGCGAAACCAACTCTCTCCCATCCGGAATTCGCGTGTTGTCCGGTTCGGGTCAATCCGGTGGGGATAAGTAACGTCCGGGTCCAGCTCCAGCAAGGTCGCCTCGATGAACAGCCGGCCATTCTCCACCCCCCGGTACACCAGTTTTAGTTTTGGCAATACCACTTGCCGGTCTCTGATGAGAACGACTCGATGGCCGATAACCGCCCCGTCCCCATCGGGGTGCCGCATGGTGTCGGTTCTTCGCCAATCATAGGCCGGGTCCTTGGGACCCAGAATAAAGTAGAACAGACCGGTAGCAATCAGCAGCATCCAAGCCATCAGAAAGACTCGGGCCGGCCAGCCCATTTTTTTTTCGTCATTTTCCCACATGGAAAAAAATAAAGTGCATCCGAATTTGTGTCAAGTTTCGGGGTCCGGCCGCCGTGCACCCAACTGGAGTAAACAACGCGCGGATCATGTGGCGCCGCCTTTTCCGAAGCGGTCTGCAAAGGGATTGTGAAACGGTTTCCTGGCGGGTGCTTTTTTCCGTTCGGTCCGGGGTGTGGGAGGCGATTTTTTTCGTCGGACGGGATGGTGTTTCGGATCGCGCTTCATGGATAGGGCGATCCGCTTTCGTTCCAGGTCGACATCCAGGACGGTGACGGTTACCTGTTGGCGGGGGCGTACGACATCGGCCGGATTCTTGACAAACCTGTCGGCCAGTTGACTGATGTGGACCAGACCGTCCTGGTGCACCCCGACATCCACAAAAGCCCCAAACGCCGTCACGTTGGTGACCACGCCGGGCAGCTTCATTCCCGGTTCCAGATCCTCCATCCGTTCGATGCCGGATGCGAATGCCATGGATTCGAATGCGCCTCGCGGATCTCTGCCCGGTTTGGCCAGCTCATCCAGAATATCCCGCAGGGTGGGCAGGCCAACGGTCGAAGTCACATAGCGTTGCAGGTTGATTTTAGATCGACGTGCGTCGTTGCGCATGAGTTCGGATACCGGGCAATCCAGGTCTGCTGCCATGGCGGCGACCACACGATAACTTTCCGGATGAACGGCGCTGGCATCCAAGGGACTGTCACCGTCCACCACCCGTAAAAAGCCCGCCGATTGCTCAAAGGCTTTCGGCCCCAACCGGGGCACATGTTTGAATTCTTCCCGGTTCCGGAACGGCCCGTTCGTATCCCGATAGATGACGATCTGCTTGGCCAGGGCCGGCCCAAGGCCCGATACGTAGGTGAGCAGCTGAGCGCTGGCCCGGTTGACATCCACACCGACGGCATTGACGCAGCTGATCACCATGTCGTCCAGGGCTTTTTTCAAATCGGTCTGGTCGACATCGTGCTGATATTGCCCGATACCGATGGATTTGGGATCGATCTTGACCAGTTCGGAGAGGGGGTCCATGAGGCGGCGGCCGATGGAAACAGCGCCTCGGATGGTCAGATCAAGATCCGGAAATTCGTCTCTGGCCACCTCGGAAGCGGAATAGACAGAGGCACCGCTTTCATCCACGCGAATGACCGGAATGTCGGCGGTTTCGACGACGGCCTTCAAAAAGGCCTCGGTTTCTCTTCCGCCGGTGCCATTGCCAACGGCAATCGTTTCAATCCGGTGTTGTTTCAGCAGGGAATCCACCGTTCGGGCGCTTTGTGCTGGTGCCCGCTGGGGATAAATGGTGTCATATTGGAGAAGTTTGCCCTGACGATCCAGGCAGGCCACCTTGCAGCCGGTTCGTAGTCCCGGATCAACGGCCAGAACCCGTTTGGGGCCCAGCGGCGCTTCCAGGAGCAGCTCTCTCAAGTTTGTCGCAAAGATGGTTATGGCCTCGGTATCCGCCCGTTCTTTGATGGATAGCCGAGCCTCGGTTTCCATGGACCGGGATAACAGCCGCCGGTAGCTGTCCTGCAGCGCCAGCGCCACCTGTTCTGAATCCGGGCCGTCTCCTGCAACCAACAGCGGCGTTAACAGGTCCAGGGCTTCGGCTTCCGGGGGCTGAACGGTCATATTCAGCACATCTTCCCGCTCCCCCCGCCGGATGGCCAGGATACGATGTGAAGGGGCCTTGGCAGCCGGTTCCTCCCAGTCAAAATAATCCCGATACTTTTGGCCGTCCTTTTCTTTTCCCCTTGCAACCCGGCTTTTCAAGGTGGCCCGCTTGAGAAAAAAGCCGCGCAGCGTGTTGCGTGTTGCGGCATCCTCATTGATCCACTCCGCGATAATGTCCCTGGCCCCGGCAAGCGCGTCCTCTACAGATTCCACGCCAATTTCGGAATTTAGGAAATCCCCGGAAGCCTCTTCCGGGACCACCCCGTTCTGATCAAAAATGGCACGGGCCAGCGGCTCCAGGCCTTTTTCACGGGCCATCGTGGCCCGTGTGCGTCGTTTGGGCCGGTAGGGCAGATAAATATCTTCCAGTTGGGCCAGGGTCGGCGCATTGAGGACGCTGATGCGGAGCTCGTCGGTGAGATGCCCGTTTTCATCCAGAGACGTCAGAATGGCCTGGCGCCGCTGATCCAACTCCCGGAGCTGGCCCAACCGGTCCCGAATGGCGGCAACGCCCAGCTCGTCAAGGCTGTCTGTGGCCTCTTTGCGATAACGTGCGATAAACGGAATGGTTGCGCCATCTTCGAGAAGAGCGGCAGTAGCGTTCACCTGCTCGACCGACAGGTTCAGTTCACGGGCGATAATATCAGGGAAAGCGGATGTTGAGTTTGTCTCGTTCATGGGATCATCTATTTATGGTTTCAGGTGTCGGTGTTCAGGTGTCAGGGGTCTCGAGACTTCAGGTGTCCGATGTGAGGTGTCGGGTGTCAGTACCATTTTTTCCTGACACCTGAAACCCGACACCTGAAATCCATCCGTTTTCCTTGGCAGTGCCATGTTGTTGATGAAACGGCGGGTTACCGGATGACACAGGACCGCACATACGGCGTGACGATGTCTTTGAGCCGGGCCATTTCCGTTTCACTGAAGCGGCTGTCCCGGTTCCGGAAAAACTCCGGGTGCAGCAGGTGGCCGTCTTCGAAATGCTGCAACGCATACCGTGTGGCACCGCGAATGGTCCGGGCAATCTGTTCGATGATGACATCGTTGATGAAGGGCTTCACGCAGGTGGTTCTGAACTCGTAGGCAGGGGCCCGTTCCATGATCATGCGGATGCTGGCGAGGATGGCACCGGGATCGCATGTCCTTCGGATCCACGGCTCGTACTGGAGGGGATCGGTCTTGATGTCCATGGCGATGTAGTCGACCAGGCCCTGATCCAGCAGATTGCCGATGGCTTCCGGCCGGCTTCCGTTGGTGTCCAGCTTGACGGGGTAGCCCATGGATTTGATACGCCGGCAGAGTTCGGTCAAATCGTGGTGCAGCGTCGGCTCACCGCCGGAGATCACCACACCGTCCAGAAATCCCTTTCGGTCCTCGAGAAAATCGAAAACACCATCCTCTTTCAACAGGGCCGGGCAATCCCGGCATCCCCGGGCCAATTCCGGATTATGGCAGAAAGGGCAGTCGAAGTTGCATCCGGATAGAAACAAGACACAACTGAGTTTTCCCGGGTAGTCGATCAGGGAGTTTTTTTGTATCCCGCCGAGTTGCATGATGCGTCCTGTCCGTGAAAACGGCCTAACAGTTGCCTTCCATCCGCCGCTCGTCCGGTGTGCACTCGACTCCCGCATCCATGGAAACGGCCGATACCGCCATGGTATGGTCGCTGACACGGTAGGTCTTCCGGTCATCGAACTCGGCGGATTTGCCTTCATTCCACTGCTTGATGGGCCTCAGGTACCCGACCACTCTGGAATAGACTTCGGTCTCGGCCTGACACCGGTTGCATCGGTGCTGTTTTCCCGTCAGGTATCCGTGGGATGGACAGATGCTGAAGGTGGGCGTCAAGGTGAAGTAGGGCAGGTGGTAGTTGTTGGCAATCTTCCGCACGAGGGCCTTTACTGCTTCGATATCGGTGATTAACTCCCCGAGAAAGATATGCAGGACCGTACCCCCGGTATACTTGGTCTGGAGTTCGTCCTGCAGGGCCAGGGTGTCGAACAGGTCGTCGCTGTAATTGACCGGCAGCTGCGTTGAATTCGTGTAATAGGGGGCCGCGCCGCGCTGGAACTCGTCTTCATTGGCACAGAGGATCTCCGGATACCGTTTTTTGTCCATCATGGAGAGTCGAAACGAGGTTCCTTCTCCCGGTGTGGCCTCGAGGTTAAAAATATCCCCCGTCTCTTCCTGAATCTCGGTGATCAACGCCCGGATATGGTCCATTATCTTCAGGGCGAAGGCCTGCCCCTGGGCGGTCGTAATGTTTTTTCCGAAAAAGTTCGTACAGGCTTCGTTCATGCCGATGATGCCGATGGTTGAAAAATGATTTTTCCAGTACAGGTCGGAGTTTTGTTTGATCTCCCGAAGGTAGTATTTCGAATATGGATAGAGGTTCAGATCGGTGAATCGTTCGAGGATCTTTCGTTTGATGACAAGAGATTCTTTGGCCATCTGAACCATCTGGCTGAGCCGGTCGAAGAAGTCGGTCTCGTTACTGGCCAGATGGCCGATGCGGGGCAGGTTGATGGTGACCACCCCGATGGAGCCGGTCAGCGGGTTTGCGCCAAACAGGCCTCCGCCCCGCTTGAGGAGTTCACGGTTGTCGAGGCGCAGCCGGCAGCACATGGACCGGGCATCCTCCGGGCTCATGTCCGAGTTGACGAAGTTTGAAAAGTACGGGATGCCGTATTTGCCGGTCATCTGCCAGAGCATTTCGAGATTGGGATTATTCCAGTCGAAATCCTCCGTAATGTTGTAAGTGGGGATCGGGAACGTAAACACGCGGCCCTTGGCGTCACCTTCCATCATCACCTCGGCGAAGGCACGATTGATCAGGTCCATTTCATTCTGGAACTCACCGTATGTCCTTTCCTGAAACTCACCCCCGATGATGACCGGATGATCCTTGAGGATAGACGGTACGTACAGGTCCATGGTGATGTTGGTAAACGGCGTCTGGAACCCCACCCGAGTGGGGATGTTGATGTTGAAAATAAATTCCTGGAGGGCCTGCTTGACGTCATCGTATTGGAGATTGTCGTAACCGATGAAGGGCGCCAGAAGAGTGTCGAAATTGGATATCGCCTGGGCCCCCGCCGCTTCGCCCTGGAGCGTGTAAAAGAAATTGACGATCTGGCCAAGGGCGGAGCGCAGATGTCTCGGCGGCCCACTTTCTACCTTGCCTTCAACCCCTCTGAAACCCTGCATGAGAAGATCCTTGAGATCCCAGCCGACGCAATAGACGGACAAGAGACTCAGGTCGTGAATATGAAGGTCCCCTTCCTTGTGGGCGCGACGGAGCTCCGGCGGATAGATCCGGTTGAGCCAATACTCGGACGTGACATCCGAGGAGATGTAGTTGTTGAGACCTTGCAGGGAAAAGCTCATGTTGCTGTTTTCTTTTATCTTCCAGTCGAGCTTTTCGATGTAGTTCTCTACAAGGCTGACACTGGCCTTTGTCGCGATATTGCGTATCTGGGCATGCTGTTCGCGATAGAGGATGTAGGCTTTGGCGGTTTTATAATACGGGGAATCGAGCAGCACCCGCTCGACGATATCCTGTATTTCCTCTACTTCCGGAACCGGCCCGAGTCGCAGTTCGTGGGCCAGGGTCAACACGCGAAGGGTCAGCTTCTTGGCTTCCCGATCTTCGAATTCGCCGGTGGCCTGACCGGCCTTGGCAAGCGCGGATGTGATTTTCGAGGAATCAAAAGGAACAACGCGGCCATCTCGTTTCTTGATATTTTCGAACACAGTTTTCACCTCAGAGGCTTCCGGTTAGCATTGACCAATCAATTCGAAACAGCAAGGGCCGGCCTGACGATCGGGCACGGCGTTGGGTAACGGATGTGACACGAACGCAGTGTTTCGAGGTACGTTCAGCCATACAACAATATGTTGTTGTGTGTCAATACTAAAAAGCCAAGATGTTGTATGAGGAGATGTTTTGGTACGCCATCGTTATTACGGCGGGGGATGCGGTTTCGCCTTCTCTTTGGACGTGATCCAGATGAAGTCGCCCTGGTCAAGCTCGAACTCCTGACCGGCTTCGGCCAGGTAAACGGTTCGAAACGGGACCCGTGAGCGTCGATAAGCACGTTGGGGGATGCCGAACTTATTGACGATGTGGCCGTTTCCGACAATGACCACCAAAATTTCAGAGTTCAGGGCTGCGGCAATGGATTCGGCCATGGCTTCATCCCAGGTGCACTGGGCTTCGTAAAAATAATCGAAATTGTCCCGGCCCCGTACCTTATGCATGTCGAATATCTCCTGGACATAGGCCCGGTGAGCTTCGTCGCTCAGATCGATATCCTCCGGCAGAAATTCCCTGTCGAACGATTGAAGGTTGTCCAGACCCCCTGTGGCGATTTTTGCCGGTAGATGGAAAGGGATGTTTAATCCGATCAGGGGCACCTGATGGGTTTGGACAAAATCCAGAATCGGTCGATACAGCGCGTAGTCATAGCGCCAGTTGGCATACCAGTGTGTCTGCTGGATCAGCTCTGTTTCCTCCAGCCCGCCCCGGGACCAGTTTTCCAGAATCGCGTTGTAGGTCCGGTCGAACATTTCCATACCGACGGCGATCGGAAGCTCCCGCTGGTGCAAGCCGTTTAGGATCTCGAGCTGGATGTCATGATGCCGGGCATTGGTATGCCGTTCACCGATGTAAACGACTCCGGCCGACGACAGATCATCCAGCAGCACGTCAACGGTGATGGGTTTGCCTGTTTCGGAAGAGAGAATCGTTCCGGGTTCGTAGGTCACCGCCGAGGCATCAATGGCTGCCGGCTTTGCAGACATGGCACATCCTCCAATGATCAGCGCCGATCCAATCCCGATACCGATGCCGATGCAGACTCGCAGCCAGCGGCGGCCAGTTCGGCTCCCACCCGCTCCGGCAAGGGCGTGGTGCCCGTTATTTCGCGATACGGCCGGATGTCTGGTCCCGGCTTGTGTTTGCGATATCGACATGGTATTTTTTATTTAGGTTTTTGAGGATTTGGATCTGCCGAAGCAGACGACCCGTCCGCATAGCCAACGGCATGTATCGAATCGTAACACCAAACACCAAACACCAAACACCATTACCATGCAATTAGACCAGAATCCCGTTTTCAGAAGAATCATCGCGCCCTGGTATGACTCGACCACGGCCTGCTGGGTCGTGCTGGCGTTGATGGCGCTGGTCTTTGTGTTTGCCACCGTCGGCATCGCTGTCGCCCAGAAAACCATCGAATTTCGGGGTCATCTCTGGCTGCCGATGATTCTATTGCTGTTAAGCGGCAGCGTCATGGTGTCTACCCTCTTTCGTCTCCTTAAACGCCGGTCCCGCAGAGGGCCCCGCTGACAGTCAGAGGCAAAGTCTGACGCAGCGGATCACTTCTTGGCAAACTCGGCAAAACTCATTTCCCGATAGCTATTTGTATGCATGTACTTGAGGATGGACAGGAACAGATCCGGTGACATGAAGCCCGGCCGGCTGCCGATCCGTTTCCCTCTCTCGTTGAGAAACCAGGTGGTGGGAAGCCCCCGAACAGAGTACGTGGCAGCGAGTCTCTTTTCTTTGTCGGAGTCTATTTTGACCGGGATGAAATTCTTGTTCAGAAAGGCAATGACGTCCGGTACCCGAAAGGTTTCCCGTTTCATTTTTTCGCAGGAGTCACACCATTCCGCCCAAAAAAAAAGCAAGACTTTCCTGCCCTGCTCTTTTCCCAGTGAGGTTCCTTCGGCATAGTCATACCATCGGATTTGGCTTGCCACGGCCGGTATCGCCACCGATATCGCCAGTGCCACCGATGCTGCCAGGGCGATGCGGGCCGTCCGATTGTGGAGTTTGTTCATTGTCACGTATCCCCATTCAGAATTGAATCCTGTCCAAAATAAGGCCGATGCCCACCAGAATCAACAAGCTTCCGGCAGCCACGTTGATATATCGTATGGCCGACGATGCCTTCTGCATCAGTGTCAGGATCAGGTGGATGAAAACGGAGATCACCAGAAAGGGGACGGCCAGTCCGGCCGAGTAAACTCCCAGAAGGCCGATACCCTGCCATATGGTTTCCTGGCTGCCGGCGATGATCAGTATAGAACCCAGCAAGGGACCGACGCAGGGGCTCCAGCCGGCACCAAAGGCCATCCCGACAAGAAAGGTGCCGAACATATGCAGCGGTTTTTTTCGGAGTTGCAGCCGTTTTTCAAAATCCAGGGCCCGTATGCGGAAAAGTCCCATGAGGTGAAGTCCGAACACCAGGATAATAACCCCGCCGATGACCCGCACATACTGTCGATACTGAAAAAAGAGACCACCGAGAAACGACGCCGATGCCCCCAATAGCACAAACACAAACGAAAATCCCATCACGAAGGCCAGGGTGGATAGAACCACTTTCTTCCGGATCCGAGAGGTTTCCGATCCGGTGAGTTCTTCCAGACTGTACCCGGTGATAAAGGTAAAATAGGCCGGGATCAGCGGCAGCACACACGGTGAGAAAAACGACAGCAATCCGGCCAGCAATGCGGCCGGGTATGTGACCGGTTCGGCAAACATGGTTTCAATGAATCAATCCTGCGGCGCGTAACTTTCTAAGAGACAGCGTCGGTCATCCCGTTACAGGTTTACATCAATTTAAATAATCATCGTATCGTCAAAAGGCAAAAACACACGGCAACTGAATCACCCTGAATGTTGGAAAGCGTCTCAATACTGGCCCTTTCCAACCATCCCCTGAAAAGATTGCATCCAAAAGAAAAGGCGCCCAGCCCCTTGGTCCTGCGGACTTCCCTGTGCTTCTCGATCCGGGCCGGTCGCGCAAAAACTCGTCCCGCTGCCAGCGGGACTCAGACAGTTTGCGCGCCTTATCGTCCCGGCTCTACGATGTTTACCCGCCGATTTTGTGGCGGGCTCGGCTACGGGGCAACGGGGGAACGGCCCAACGCCATTGGCCCCGACGGGGGTCTTCCTGAAGTCCCCCGCTATGCGGGAGGAGTGTTCACGTGCTGAGATCCCTGCTCCTCTCCCGGGCCGCCAGGATCGCATCCACGATGTGCTGCCGGACGTTGCGATCGTCCAGCACACCGGTGGCGGCGGCGGTGGTCCCCCCCGGCGATGTCACTTTCCGCCGAAGCGATTCCGGGGGCTCGCGATGCTCTTCCATAAGCCGGACCGCTCCTTTCAGTGTCCCCAGAGTGAGGGCCGCGCTCTCTTCCCTGGAAAACCCCATCCGGAGGCCGGCCGCGATCATCGCTTCAGCAAGATAGAAGAGGTAGGCCGGTCCGGAGCCGGACATGGCGGTTACGGCGTCCATTTGATTTTCTTCGAATTCGATCACCGCACCCATGGCCTCGAAGATGCGGCGTGCCTGATGCATATCATCGTCCCTGGCGTGCCGGTTTGGACTCATTCCGGACATGCCTTCCAGGACCAGCGCCGGAGTGTTGGGCATGACCCGGACAATGGGAAGGTTGGCCCGCATGGGGTCATCCAGCGGCCCATATAGCGTTTCCTCGATTTGCCGAATCCGGATCCCCGCCGCAATGGAAATGACCAGCTTGCGTGTTTCGATACGGTATCCGATATGCCCTGACAGTTCGTTCAGGACCTGGCCCATCTGCTGCGGCTTGACCGCCAGAATGACGACCCGCGATGATGAAAACAGACCGGTATTGTCCCCGGTGGTGAACACCCCATAGGTGGTTTCGAGGTGCTGTAAACGGCTGTCATCCATATCTGCCAGGGTAATGTCTCCGGCGTTGGCGGCTCCGGATCGAATTAGCGCTGCGGCAATGGCTTCTCCCATGTTTCCGGCTCCGATGATTCCGATTCTACTGTTCATGGTAACCCCTTAGACTGTTGACGTACCGGGACCAGTGCTTTTCCGATCCGGGCTGTGTCTGTGTGATATGTGATTCCGCGGCGTTTGTCGACAAACGGGGGAACCATTGCCGGTTCCCCATCGGGAGTTGGACAGGCTCGGCCATAGCGGGTGGTCTGGTCAGCATCCGCAAATAGTTATCGCCGGTCAACAGGGACTGTCAACGGTTTTGCTGGAATTCACTTGACTTGCGGCCTCTATATAGTTTAAATTATTTACATTTAATGGCTTTTCGCTCGGATGTGGGATGCTCGGTGCCGGGCTGATTTCTCTTTGGGACACAATTTTTTTTCAAGGTTATCGATTATGCTGATTATTGGAAACCTCCTGGCAGCCCTGGCCGTCGTCGTATCCTATGCGTTGACGATATATATGTGGCTGATAATCGCCAGAGCCATATTGTCATGGGTGAACCCGGATCCTTACAATCCGATCGTAAGGTTTCTGTACAATGTTACCGAACCGGTACTGCACCAGGTTCGCAGCCGTCTTCCCGTTAATTTCGGAGGCATCGACGTATCGCCGATCATCGTATTTCTGGTCATAATATTTCTACAAAAGTTTGTCGTCGGCAGCCTCTCCGGGATGGCAGCGTCTCTTTTGTCAAAATAAAGCTGGAGGAAACGGCATGAAACTCACCGCCCTTGACATTCAACAGCAGCGGTTTCGTACCCGATTCAGGGGATTTGATATCCGTGAGGTCGATGCGTTTCTCGATCTGACGGCGGATTCCTTCGCCCAGCTGCTGGCGGAAAATGACTCCCTCCGGGATCGCATCGACCGGCTTGAACATGAGCTCCTTGGGTACAAGCAGCGCGAGGAAACCTTCAAAAAAGCGATGCTCAATTCCCAGCAGGCCATCGATCAGATGAAAAAGAACGCTCAGCAATCGGCAGACCTGGTTGTCGCCGAAGCGGAGGTGAAGGCGGAAAAGATCTTGAACAGTGCTCACCAACGGCTGGGTCGGCTGCAGGAAGACATCCAGGAGTTGAAACGCCAGCGCGTCCAGATAGAAGCTCAGATACGATCGATTCTGGATGGACACAGCCGTTTGCTCGAAATGGGCGTTGAGGCCTCCAAGGCCCGGGACCGGGAAGACACCAAGGTCCAAGTATTGAAAAAAACATGATGGCACATTATATTTCCGTATGATTTTCGGCCGGCACCAACGGCCCCTGTCATCCGAATCAGCGGTCTCTTCATGTAACCGATCGGGAGTGGCACATGGCTAAAATCGATGCATTCTTCAAGCTGATGAACGACCAGGGGGCATCGGATCTCCACCTTGTTTCCGGGCAACAGCCGGTGCTGAGGATCCGTGGCGATTTGGAGCGGGTCAAATTCAAGACGCTCCATAATGACGAGCTCAAAGCCATGCTGTATGAAATTGCGCCGGAGCAGAAGGTAAAAGTATACGAGGAAACCGGCGACATCGACTTCGGGTATGAGATCCCGGGTTTGGCCCGGTACCGGGCGAACTTTTTTACGCAAAAATATGGGGTCGCGGCGGTGTTCCGGGAAATTCCAAGTAAAATTATGACAGCCGAGCAGCTCGGGCTACCACCGGTCGTTCCCAAGCTGGCCGGCCTGCCCAGGGGGCTTGTCGTTGTCACGGGGCCGACCGGAAGCGGCAAGTCCACCACACTTGCGGCCATTATCGACGTGGCCAATCGAAGCCGGAAAGATCACATCCTCACCATCGAAGATCCCATCGAATTCGTTCATGAAAGCGCCAGCTGTATCGTTAACCACCGGGAAGTGGGGACCCACACCGAATCTTTTGAGGCGGCCCTGAGGGGTGCCCTGCGTGAGGATCCGGACATCATTCTGGTCGGCGAAATGCGGGATCTGGAGACCATCTCCCTGGCGGTGGAAGCCGCTTCCACGGGGCATCTGGTGTTCGGTACCCTTCATACCACCAGCGCCGCCAAGACCGTCGACCGGATTATTGAGGTGTTTCCCGATTCGGGCCAGGCCCAGATCCGATCGACCCTCGCCGATGGTGTTCGTGCCATCCTGGCCCAGACGCTGTTTAAGCGGATCGATATAAAGGGCCGTTGCGCGGCTCTTGAAATCCTCATTGCCACTCCGGCGGTACGCAATCTGATTCGAGAAAACAAGACCTACCAGATACCCTCGATGATTCAAACCGGGAAGAAGTATGGCATGCAGCTTCTCGACGATGCTATCATGGACCTTGTCGAAAAAGGGTATATCAATCCGGATGATGCGTATGCGAAGGCCAATGAGAAAGCCCGCTTTCGGCCCCTTCTGAAGCACCCGCCAACCGATTTTACCGAGGCGTAATCCGAACGGCGCGTGGCACGGTCACTTGCGCATTTACCGTTACTGAATGGAAACGATTTCGACATTCCGGTGAGGGGAGAAGAAGCGTTTCTTTTGCGAGCGACATACTGGCATTCGCATTGTGTTAAGGAACTTCCCCCCGCCCAAACACTGAACAGGGTTCACCCTGTTCGATCGAGGTTCACGGGATTTCACTGATCAACCATAACGCTCCGGTACCATTGTCGGACGACAGCTGCAGCCCCGATCCCGTTTACCCCGGTTCCATTGTTAGGAGGCGGTCATGCAAAAACAAGAAGTTGACTATATCCTTACCCGTATGCTCGATGCTTACGGCAATGTCTCGGACCTCAACCTCACCGTGGGTAAACCCTTCCAGGTCGAATCATCCGGGTTGCTCACAAGGGTTGAAATGGATCCGCCGGTCCATGAACTGACCCCTTTCCAGTCGGAGGTGTTTGCCCTCACACTGCTGAATCAGAACCGGCGTCTGACAGAGGCCCTTCTATCAGAGGGTTCGTGTGACATGTCCTATGAATTGCCGGGCAAAGCCCGCTTCAGGGTGAACATATTCTCCCAGCGTAACAATTACTCTGTTGTTCTGCGGAAGCTGGAGACCAAGATTCCGACCATCGAGGAGATGCATTTACCGGAGCCCTTCTACGATGTGGCCAAGGAAAAGAATGGCATTGTGTTTGTCACCGGTGCTACCGGCAGTGGTAAGTCGACCTCCCTGGCAGCGGTGTTAAACGAGATAAATGAGAACACGTCGGTGCATGTCGTTACCCTTGAAGATCCCGTCGAGTATCAGCACCCTCATAAAAAATCCACCTTCAACCAGAGAGAGATGGGCAATGATTTTGACACGTTTGCCACCGGGCTGCGTGCGGCTTTGCGTCAGGCGCCGAAAGTCATCCTGGTCGGTGAGATGCGGGACCGGGAAACGGTAGAGATTGGGCTCAGCGCGGCAGAGACCGGTCACCTGGTGCTCACGACTCTGCATACGGTGGATGCCGGATCATCCGTCAACCGTATCCTCGGGATGTTTTCCAAAGAAGAAGAAAACCAGATCCGAATCCGACTGGCAGACACCATACGATGGATTATCTGCCAGCGGCTCCTGCCAAAAATCGGCGGCGGACGGGTGGCCGCCTTTGAAGTCATGGGCGTCAATCTCCGGGTCAAGGACACGGTTCTCCGCGGCGAATCCGAGGGGAAGACGTTTTATGACATTATCGAAAAAGGCGATGCCTATGGATGGACGACATTCGACAAACACATCGTTGGACTTTACAAGACGGAGCAGATCACCGAGGAAACGGCCATGGCATACGCCTCTCACAGGGGGGTCGTGGGGCGTGGCATTGACCGGGTCAAATCCGCCAGGGGCGAAAAGACGACCGACATTGACGACCTGGAAATTGATATCGATTACGGCAAGAAGAGTTAATCGCGTACCATCGGCGACAGCGTAAAACGTTGCACGAGAGAGTCGGGGGAAATACATGGATATCATTTGCGATAAATGTAACGCGAAATTCAGAATACCGGATAAAAAGGTTCCCAAAGGCCAGGCCTTTTCCCTGGCCTGCCCCAAGTGCAAAGAGAAAATCACTGTGGACCCCGAAGCCCCTGAAGATGCCGGACCGGCGGCGGCACCCGGACTGGTGACAGAAGAAGGGGGCGAAAATTACGATGCCGAGGACAAGCCGTTTGATTTTCTAGAGGAAGGGGCCGAGACGGCATTGCTGTGTGAAAGCGAGCCGGACATCCGGGCCAAGATCCGTGAGGCCCTGGGGGCTCTCGGATACCAGGTGCGGGAGGCCAAGACACCGGTAGATGCGCTGAAGCAAATGCGATTTCACGTATTTGACGTGGTGGTCCTGAACGAGATGTTCGGCACCTCGGATCCGGATGAAAACAACGTGCTGCGGTTTTTAGACCGGCTTGGCATGGTTGTTCGCCGGAACATTTTTGTTGCCCTGATCACCGAACGTTTTCGTACCAACGACCATATGATGGCCTTTGCCAAGAGCGCTAATGTCGTGGTCAACAAAAAGAATATCAACGACTTTCAGGCGATCGTCAAAAAGGGAGTAGCAGATTCCGTGGCGTTTTACAGAGTATATCGCGAGGCGATGTACAAGACGGGAAGAGCCTGATCAGGATTCCATATTGCGGATTCTGGATGCTTGCCCGCCCACCTGAGGCGGGTAAACCCTGGTCGCCTTTGGCGCCGCCGGAGGCGGGTGAACCTCTGGCGGACTGGATGCTGGATGCTGGATACTGGGATACTGGATGCTGGATGCTGGATGCTGGATGCTGGATGCTGAGTAGGAACCGGGTTCACCGTACCCGTACGGACCACAGGAGTAGTGGAGTACTGGAGTGCTGGATACGGATTCAAGATGCAGGAAGCAAGACGCATGAAACCGGCATCCGGATGTTTATTTCTTTTGCCTGAATCCTGAGTCTTGGATCTTGTATCTCAGGGTAACCGGCTAAACCGGCCAACGGGCAAACGGGCCAACGGGCAAACGGGCAAACGGGCCAACGGGCTGACGGGATACTGGATACTTGCCCGCCCTCGGCGGATTGGAATGTGAGTTTTGGAATTTGTAACTTGGAATGGAAATAGGCACATGACGGAACTCATGGTCGCACGTGCAGAAGCAACTTGAATTCCCGGTTAGGCCGTTACCATGGACTACACCTGCAACGAATATCGGGCCGAAATGATCCTTTTGGGACTGCAGCGGCGACTCCGGGACGAAAATCTTTCCGAGGTAGAGAAGGAAAAGATCGAAAAGCAGATTCGCCAACTTGAGCAATCAATGGGCATGGCCTAAACTGCTCCGTCCTCCCACCCGGTTTGATGCTGCCTGCCGTCATTCAATCCGCTGAGAAATAGCCGGGGAGCAATCTATAGAGCATGTAGCATCCTTGTCGAGGGCCCCGATACAGCTTGATCCCGCCCCTGCCGTGCAGCTAAAGCAATGACTTGCGGTGATAATCGGATGCCCGTTGGTGACCGATTCGATGTTCTCGATACGGACCGGTTTAAATTCCGTATCCAGAATCGGCAGTCCGAGGGCCTGATTAAAGTCACAGTTGTAAAGCAGCCCTTCATAATCCACACTGATCAATGTCCGGCACATAATGTTCGAGGCTGCCGTCATGTTCAGGTTTCCGCGGAGCAGATCGATGTAGGCATCCAGCCGCCCCTGCTTTTTCAGTTTCTCACCGAACCTGCCGATGGGAACATTCGTGATGGTAAAGAGATTGGAGAACGTGATCCCATATTTTTCATAGAGTTCCCGCTTGTAGTCGGCCTCGAGCTTGCCCTGGTGAACCGGGAGAAAATCCGCCCCCGGATTGTAAACCAGATTCAATTCGAGCTCTTTGCCGTACCCCAAACGGTTCAGCATTTGAAGCGCCGTGACGCTCTTTTCGAAGACACCCGGCCCCCGCTGCCTGGCGACGTTCTCGGCCGTGTAGCAGGGAAGCGATCCGATCAGGATGATCCCCTGATCGGCATACCACTGGGGAATCCATTCGTACCCAGGTTCAAGAAGGACGCAAATATTCGATCTGACCATCAACCTGTCAACGGTGGGGCGTGCGCTGTCGATGAGGTACTTGAAGTTGGGATTCATCTCCGGACTGCCCCCGGTGATATCCAGGGTCAGACCGGGATGCTTTCCGAGCACGGCCAGCACCCGATCCATAATCTCTCTGGACATGACCTTTTCCCCGTTGGGACCGGCGTTCACATGGCAGTGCCTGCAGCTCAGATTGCAGCGATCGCCGAGGTTCACCTGAAGCGTTTTCAGCTCATCAAAACTCAGCAGTTCCGGGGCCGCCTCTTTAAGAGCTGTTGCAAAGTCATTGGCCATTGTTTTCTCCTTACCCGTTTTCAGACATGAACCAATAAGAAGGGGATTCACCTGAAGATGGCATCGAAATTTTTAAACGGATATTTTATCCGTACTGTCGACACCACATTTTTGCTTTCTTGGCACCCACCCATTCCTTGACCGCACTATCAACATCCAAGAAGCGGGCTGTTTTTAAATGCACGTCAAATGCCGTTGTATCGGTATACACCTCCGAATGGAAAATTCTTTTCGGACCCGTCTGCGGGACACAAACATCGGACTGACCTCAGTGCTCCCCGGTCACGAGGGAATTTCAGGCCTGTAGGATCACTTTTTCAGCGAAACGCTGAGCCAACGGCTCCCGGCACACAAACACCCACCGTGACAACGATCGCAACGACCCTTCCGAACCGGTTGTCGTACCATCCCCCCAAAACTTACATTTACGGTTCCGTGGCGGCCCAAGAGAACCGCTTTGTGTTTCCGGTTCGTGTCGCCGACAGGGTCTGACGCTTAAATGATAAGGAGACCGTTTCTATCGGCGGCCCGTGTCCAAGTCACCACTTCGTCGATCACATCCGGGGCCCTCTCCGGGCGGAGCGGACCAAGTTTGTACACCGGGTGGTCCTGCGACGTATCATAAAATGGAATTCTGACCTTCGTTTTATCATAGGACAGCCGGAGGGCGCCGGAAGTGGGGGATCGGGGCAACCCTTTTTACGTACCATACGTCTTGCGCCCCCGGTTATCCGGTGATGAGATCACCAATAATCCGCAGGCCTTCCAGGGTCAAGGACTGGTCCACTTCTTCGATGGATCGGCAAACGCCGGCCATTAGCTCGGCCAAGCCACCGGTGGCGATGATTTTCGGCTGGGTCGCCATTTCCGAGGCCAGGCGGTGAGCCATACCGTCAACCAGTCCGGCATATCCCAGGATGATTCCGGCCTGCATGCTGCTGGCCGTGTCTTTTCCGATGGCTGCTTCGGGCGGGGAGAAAAGCTCGACCCTCGGCAGCTTTGATGCTTTCTGAAATAACGCCTCCGCCGAAATCATGATTCCCGGGCTGATGGCACCACCGAGGTATTCCCCTCTTTCCGATATGGCATCAAAGGTCGTTGCCGTGCCGAAATCGATGACCACGAGGCTCGATTGATAGCGATGAAAGGCTCCGATGCCGTTGACGATGCGGTCGGCACCGACCTCGGCAGGGTTTGGGAGAAGAATCGGCATCAAATCAAATGCACGCGGGTCCACCCAGAAGGGTGCATGGCCCAGATATTTTCGACAAAAGGAATCGAAAATGGTTTTCATCGGAGGGACCACACAGGAGATGACCGTGCGGGTGATGCCGGCAGGGCGGATGCCGCCGGCAGTGAACAGACTGGAGACCAGCACATTGAACTCGTCTTCCGTGGTGTTGCGCTCGGTGCGGACACGCCAGTCTTTCAAAAGGCTGCTGCCGTCGTAAATCCCCATGACCGTGTTCGTATTGCCGATGTCGATGACCAGTAGCATGATTCGATACCGTTCCTATAAATAAAATCGTGCAACATAATTCTTTAGCATTTCAATCAAAGCCTTGAATCCCTGGCCCCTTGAACCCTCTGCTATCCCACCGACTCAATTAGAAAATATCCACTTATGCGGCCTGGATGAACACCAACTATTCAGGATCTAGGGCGCATTATTTACGATGGCGTCGATGATGGTGGCCGTGGATCGGGTACTGCCCACGTCGTGAACACGGACGATATGTGCGCCGTTTAGAATGGATGCCGCCACGGCGGCCTGGGTGCCGGTTTCCACCTCCGGGACCAGGGGAGATGGATCCGAGTCCCTGTCTCCCTTTAACAGGTGCCGGATGAATGCTTTCCGGGATGGCCCGACCAGGATTGGTGCGCGCATGTCCTGGAAGTTTCCCAATTGCTGCAACAGGGACAGATTGTGATCATACGTTTTCCCAAAACCGATGCCGGGATCGACGATGATCATTTCCCTGGGGATGCCGGCCGACTCGGCCCTCTCCACAGCCTGTTCCAGAAATGTCCGGATCTCGCCGATGAGATCTCCGTATTTCGGGGTCAGTTGCATGGTTTTGGGGGTGCCAAGCATGTGCATCAGAATGATGGGGACCCTGTATTCGGATGCGACGGCCCCCAACTCGGCATCGTGACGGAGGGCGCCGATGTCGTTGATGATCGCGGCACCCGCATCGAGAGCCTGTCGGGCGACCTCTGCCTTGGTGGTATCGATGGATATGGGGATGGAAACCTGATCGACCAGGGATTCGATGACCGGAAGGACGCGCTGCAATTCCTCTTTTACAGTGACCGGTTCCGAGAAAGGGCGGGTGGACTCTCCCCCGATATCCAGTATGTCAGCGCCATCTTCGGCCAATTTTCGGCCGTGGGCTACGGCGCTATCGGCGGAATAGAAGTGACCCCCGTCGGAAAAGGAATCGGGCGTAACGTTGACCACCCCCATGACAGCGGTCTTGGCACCCAGTTCCAGTCTGTGCCGTCCCCAGATCAGGCTGTAAGTGTTTCGGGAGATCATTTATCGTTGTATCGCCGGGTGGCGCAATCAGGCGTCGCGTGGCTGTTCGGTATCATCTGCCGCTTTGTCCGTGTGGTTGAACGGCAGTTGTATCCCCGGCCTCATTTCCTTGATCAGTTCATCCAGCTCGGCGCCCATGACCGTTTCCTTTTCGATCAGTTCCCCGGCCAGACGATGCAGAATGTCCAAATTCTCTTCGAGAATGCTCTTTGACCGGGCATAGGCACTTTGGATGAGTTTCATGACCTCTCCATCGATACGACGTGCCGTCTCTTCGGAGTAGTCCCGGTGTTGGGAGATCTCACGGCCGAGGAAAATCTGTTCTTCGCCGACTTCGTAAGACAGGGGCCCCAAGTCGTCGCTCATTCCCCACGAGCGGATCATTTTTTGGGCCAGAGCCGTAGCCTGCTTGATGTCATTGGCTGCGCCGGTGCTGATACGGTTAAATACCAGCTCTTCGGCGGCGCGACCTCCAAAAGCCACGGACAGTTCGCTCTCGAGCTGGTCCCTGTATTTGAAATCACGCTCTTCGGGAAGAAACCAGGTGATGCCGGCCGCCCGGCCCCGTGGAATGATGGTGATCTTGTTGACTGCGTCGGTTTCAGGCAGGAATCTGGCTACCAATGCATGCCCGCCTTCATGGTAGGCGGTGGTTTTCTTGTCTTCGTCGCTGATGACTTTGGATTTTCGCTCGAGACCCATATAGACTTTGTCTTTGGCGTCCTCGAAGTCCATCATATCCAGGTGATCTTTGTTCCGCTTTGCGGCTAGCAGGGCAGCTTCATTGACCAGGTTTTCCAGATCGGCTCCGGAAAAACCCGGTGTCCCCTTGGCCAGAATGGTGACATTGACCCCTTCGTCCACCGGGGTGCGTTTCATGTGGACCCGGAGGATTTTTTCACGACCCCGGATATCGGGCATGGAAACCACCACCTGTCTGTCAAATCGGCCCGGTCTCAAAAGGGCCGGGTCGAGAACATCCGGGCGATTGGTGGCGGATATGAGAATGACGCCCTCGTTGGATTCAAAGCCGTCCATTTCAACCAGGAGCTGATTGAGCGTCTGCTCCCGCTCATCGTGGCCGCCGCCCAGCCCCGCGCCGCGGTGACGCCCCACGGCATCGATTTCGTCAATGAAGATGATGCACGGTGCGTTTTTCTTACCCTGGACGAACAGGTCGCGGACCCTGGACGCACCGACGCCGACGAACATTTCCACAAAGTCTGAACCGCTGATACTGAAGAACGGGACGCCGGCCTCTCCGGCAATGGCCCGGGCCAAAAGCGTCTTTCCGGTCCCCGGCGGTCCCATCAGCAGCACACCTTTGGGAATGCGGCCGCCGAGTCGGGTAAATTTTTTGGGATCTCGAAGGAATTCGACAATCTCACTGAGCTCTTCCTTGGCCTCGTCGATCCCGGCGACATCATCGAAAGTGACCTTGGCCGACTGGTCCGACATCAACCGGGCACGGCTTTTCCCAAAGGACAACGCCTTCCCACCGCCGCTTTGCATCTGCCGCATGAAGAATATCCACACGGCGATCAGAACGATCATGGGAAACCATGATAGGAGAATATTCATGTACCACGGGGATTCGGTCGGCGGCTTGGCTGAAATAACCACACCTTTTTGACGCAGGGTCTGGATCAGATCGGTATCCTGGGGGGCGAAGACCTTGAAACGGGTCCGATTGGAATCGGTTACGAAAAGCTCCTGCCCCTGGATTACCACTTCATCGACACGCTCGTTGTCGACCATTTCCAGAAATTCGGTATAGCTGATGCTGTTTTCTGCAATGTTTTGCTGGGTAAACAGGTTGTAGAGCATGATCATCATCATCGTGATGACCAGCCAAAGCGCAAGGTTCTTGTAGAACGGATTCAAAGACTTCATCCTCCTCATGGGGCTCGGGACGGATATGCGGATCTGCTCACCTCTGCGGCCGGTCCGCCGGTAAACCGCACGACCCGAAAGTATTATGACACTTCTATATTAACCATTACCGGCGGTCAGGCAAGAAGCAGTTCGCCGCGCAGCACCGATCGGGTCGACGCGTCGACCTTGACCGTTTCAGCGATACGATGTCCCGCGACCCATACAATGGTGTCTCCGCTGACCAGCACCGGGCAGCGGCGGCGGTCCCCAAGCGGGACCTTTTGATTGATAAAGTAATCCGAGAGCTTCTGTGTGCCCGTCATGCCCAAGGGTTGAAACCGGTCCCCGGGGCTGGCGTTTCGAACCGTGACGGGAAAACAAACCTTTTTCATATCAAAAAAGGCGACCTGCTGTCCAGCAAAGCGGAATTTGGGCAGAGCGGTCCGGTCGATCGCGGAAAGTTTCAGGATCATCCCAATTTCAGGTATTTCCAACGAACCCGGTTTCCGAAGTTCGTAGGTGAAGCCCCGCGATTGCGGCTGCGGGTGTTCACAAGAGGTCGCCTTGGAAAAAAGGATCTCACCCGCATGTCGGTCTACCTGAAGCCCCTCCGGCAGGTCCACATGGCCTCGCGGCGGTCCCTCCTGAATCAGTTTCAGAACCGCTTCCACGTGCAAGTAGGTCAATTTTCGCAGTCGTCCCGTAACCACGGCCACCGCTCTCCGTACGATCCGCCGTTGTGCTCCGGGATGACTCTTTACGAGGCGATCTACCGTGAGCCTGACGGACCCGGCCTCTCGTGCGACCAGGCAGTGATTGAACATGGACTCGGTGCGGGCGTCCAGCCACGTGTCCTCGTCACGCATGATGGCGGCCATGCGGTTGAGGCTGGCCGATACCGCCGGATGCACCATTTCCTCTAAATACGGAATGACCCGGTGACGGATCCTGTTGCGCAGCAGCCGCTCGTCCCTGTTGGAGGCATCATCCACCCAGGGGATTCCGCCGGCGGCAAGAAACGCAAGGATGTCTTTCCGGGTCGTCTGGATCAAGGGCCGGACGATCGGCCCCCGCACAGGCGGGATTCCCGACAGCCCTTTGGGACCGCTGCCCCGAAGCACATGCATCAAGACCAGTTCCGCATTGTCGTCTGCGGTATGGCCCACAGTGATCCGTCCATAGCCATGTTTCTGTGCTGTTTGAATCAGAAAAGCGTAACGCCGTTCCCGCGCAGCCTCTTCGGGAGAAAGGTGAAAGGCGCGCCGGTAGGCGCTGACATCCTCTGATCGCGAATAGAAGGCAAGAGAGAGTTGTGCCGCTGTTTTGGCGGCGAATGCGGCATCCCTTTCGGATGCCGCTTCCCTGAGCTGATGGTTCAGATGGGCCACCCCCAGGCGGATGGGGAACTCCGGGGTTAACTGAAGAAGGCCGTGCAGCATGGCCATGGAATCCGGCCCCCCTGAAAGCGCCACCAGGACCCGATCACCGGGGTGGAACATGGCAAATTGCGCAATGGTCTCTTTTAAGTTGCGGAGAAACCGGAAACTACTGAAGCCGTTGCGCGATGTTGGCATGTACCAGTTTTGATACTTTCTTGTCCCACAATCCGACAGTGCCGGAACGGACCGAAACTTCTGTAATGTTCGGAGCCACCAGAGTGACGGTAACCGTCACCGGCGTGCCGCTGGAGTTTTTGGCTTTTATCACCGACGTTATGGCGTCCCCGGCCGGTTTCTCTTCGATGGCCATCTCAAGGTTCTCAAGGGTGTCCAGGGAAGCTGCTATTGTCCTATCGTAATCGGCCTGATAGGAGCGAGTCAACTTCCCCTTGCTGTAGGCATAAGCCCCGGCACCTGCGGCACCCCCGACCACCACGACCGGGCAACCGGTCGTGACCGTAAGACTGCACAACCCGATCGCAATGACCATCAGACGCATTAAGGACAGCATCGTTTCCTCACTATACTTCCGCGCATATGCGCATTGGCCGGTCACGGAATCATGAAAAACCGGATAACCTCACATTATTTTAGGAGGGGATAAAAGTCAATATCAACCCACAATATTGTATACCGAGGCATCTGCATGTTGAAGATGTTGTGGGCAGGCAGATGACGACCATTTCTCCAAAAGGCTGAATTTTCACACGTACGCTTGCAATATTTTCCGTTTCAGCTATAACCATGTTCCCGGTTGTGCTAGGCGGGGAGCTAGCGGTGCCCTTTTCCCGAAATCCGCTTATGCGGGGCTGAATTCCCCCCAGAGGGTTTGTTAACAAAGCGGATTGGCCATCGACCGGCCGCCGCGCAACAGACGATCACGAACCTCGTCAGGTCCGGAAGGAAGCAGCGATAAGTGATGCAGACTGTGTCGCGGACCGATCCCGGTCACGTGCTGGCCATGATGCCGAGGAGATAACTCGACAGGGGGTGCACAACCTCTCCTATATCGTGCCCGGAATGCGGTGACGGTGCCCTTCAGGTTCTGAACAAAGTCCCCCGGAAAGCCTTTCATTACACGGTTTTGTCGCGGCAAATCCGTCTTGACATCCAACTACTCCGTCTTATTTTTGCTCAGAGATAATTCCCCGGTTCTTGGACATTTACATGAAAAGAGAACGGCATCGGATGGCACGCCGGAAAACGATCGATATCCAGTCAAAAGACAGCGATTCCAACAATACAAACCAGCATCAGGCTGCCGGCGGTGATCCGGAAATGTCCAGCGAGACGATCGATGGGCTGGAAGAGCCCTTGGTTGAACAACCCGCTGAGACACTCGACGAACTGAAGACGGAGCTGGAATCCGTCAAAAAAGAAGCCCAGGAGAACTACGACAGATTTCTAAGGGCTTCGGCCGAACTGGATAACCTCAGAAAGCGGACCGCCCGGGAAAAAGAGGATTTTCGCAAGTTCGCTGTCGAGAATGTGGTTAAAGAGCTTCTGCCTGTAGTGGATAACCTGGAACGGGCAATCCATTCATCAGACTCGAACGATCAGGATGTCGCGGGCCTCGTCAAGGGCGTCGATCTGGTGCTTAGAGATTTCCTGAAGGTTTTTGACAAATTCGGCGTAAAGCCGATCGAATCGCTTGAAAAGCCCTTCGATCCGACCTTCCATCAGGCGGTAATGCAGGAAGAGTCGCCCGACCAGCCGAATAATACAGTGATTTCCGAGTTGCAAAAAGGCTATTTGATACATGATCGCCTGCTACGGCCGGCGATGGTCGTTGTATCGCGAATACCCGGTTAATTCTACGGGTTGAGGAGGGCGCCACGGCGGCTAATCTGAGTATTCACGAGTTTGATAGTTTTGGGTGAAGGAGGAGTTCAGATGGGTAAAATTATTGGGATTGATCTTGGTACCACAAATTCCTGCGTAGCGGTGATGGAAGGGGCCGATGCCCAGGTGATCACCAACCCGGAAGGTGGACGAACCACGCCATCGGTCGTTGCCGTTTCCGACAGCGGCGAACGGCTGGTTGGTCAGATTGCAAAGAGGCAGGCCGTGACCAATCCGGAGAATACGGTTTTTGCGGTCAAACGTCTCATCGGGCGGAAGTTCAAATCAAAAGAGGTGCAGGACGATATCAACATTCTGCCGTATAAACTGGAAGAGGCATCCAACGGCGATGTCCGCATCCGACTGAAAGACAAGGTGCACAGCCCGGCAGAGATTTCCTCTTTCGTGTTGGCGCACATCAAGAAATATGCGGAAGATTACCTGGGTGAGCCTGTCTCCGATGCTGTCATTACGGTTCCTGCGTACTTTAACGACAGTCAGCGCCAGGCTACCAAGACGGCGGGTAAAATCGCCGGCCTCAATGTTCAACGGATTATCAACGAGCCGACGGCCGCCTCCCTGGCCTATGGGCTGGACAAGAAATCCGATCAGAAGATCGCGGTGTTCGACCTGGGCGGCGGAACCTTCGATATATCGATCCTGGAAATCGGCGAAGGGGTGTTCGAGGTCAAGGCGACCAACGGCGATACGCATCTCGGTGGTGAAGATTTTGACTTGCGTATCATCGATTATCTCGCGGACGAATTCAAAAAGGATCAGGGGATCGACTTGCGAGGCGACAAGATGGCGCTCCAGCGTCTGAAGGAAGCGGCCGAAAAGGCCAAAATGGAGCTTTCCACCTCCATGGAAACGGATGTGAATCTGCCGTTTATCACCGCCGATGCCAGCGGGCCCAAACATCTGAACATGAAACTGTCCCGCGCGAAACTGGAGTCCCTTGTCGCCGACCTGATCGACAAGCTGGAGGGCCCTTGCCGCACTGCACTGAAGGACGCCGGGCTCAGCCCCGGTGATATCCAGGAGGTCATTCTGGTCGGTGGCATGACCCGGATGCCGGTTGTTCAGGATCGGGTTAAAAAACTCTTTGAGAGAGATCCCCACAAGGGCGTGAACCCCGATGAAGTTGTGGCGCTCGGTGCGGCCATTCAGGGCGGCGTTCTCAGGGGTGACGTCAAGGACGTGCTGCTCCTCGATGTGACCCCCCTGTCCCTGGGTATCGAGACCCTTGGCGGGGTCATGACCCGGTTGATTGAAAAGAACACGACGATTCCCACCAAAAAGAGCCAGATTTTTTCAACGGCGGCAGACAGCCAGCCGGCGGTATCCATTCATGTCCTGCAGGGGGAGCGGGAAATGGCTGCCACCAACAAGACCCTCGGTCGCTTTGAACTGGTCGGCATACCGCCTGCGCCAAGGGGTGTGCCCCAGATCGAGGTCACCTTCGACATCGATGCCAATGGTATCGTCAACGTTTCCGCGAAGGACCTGGCTACCAACAAGGAGCAGTCTATCCAGATTACGGCATCCTCCGGTCTGAGCCAGGAAGAGATCGATCAGGCGGTCAAGGATGCCGAATTGCACGCGGAAGACGATAAGAAGAAAAAAGAGCTCGTAGAAGCCCGAAATCAGGCCGATGCCTTGATTTATTCCACCGAAAAATCGATGAAAGAGCTTGGTGACAAGGTCGACAGCGAGACGCGGAACAAGGTCGATGAGGCCAAGGTCGCATTGCAGACGGCCATCGAAGGCGAAGATGTTGACGAAATCAAGCGGCTCACGGAAGAGTTGACCCAGGCATCCCATAAACTGGCGGAAGCGATGTATCAGCAGGCATCCGCCGCCGGGCAGCAGCAGGACGGCGGCGCCGATGCCGGCGCCCAGGGTGGCGCCGCACCTGAAGAGGATGTTGTGGACGCCGACTTCGAAGAGGTCAAAGACGAGCAGAAGTAGGAATTGACGAAATCGATTAGAGCCCCCGCTGTGAAAACAGAGGGGGCTTCTATTTTGTAGGGCATCGGCATAAAGAACATCCCCACCTTCTGGATAGCAATGCCTAAAATTTCTAAATGCCTAAAATGCCTAAAATGAATAGAGGAAACGGCTGAATCCTACTTTGGTGCGTAGTAACACCGTTTGGGTGAAATGATCTTGCCGCTTTCCTTCAGAGACTTGATGACTTTGGATACGGATTTGCTGTCTTTCCCGATCATCTCGGCGACTTCGCCGGCCTTGACCGGCTTGCCGGCCTTTTTCATGGCGCTCAGTACTTCCTTTTCCATAATAACCAACCCTCCTTTGAATTCATCTGCTTCATGCCGTGTGTAATCCTGGACTCTATGCTTGTTTTGGCCAAAATGCTGAAAAGATGTCATGAAGAGTCCGGAATCGGGGAGGTTCTTTAGCACATCCCCTTCGCCGATATCAAGGCTTGTGCTGTATCATCAGATGGGATAAAAATTAGGGCCACTGCAACCCACCCTTCTACTTCCATATCAACGATGTCGGCGTCTTTTTTGGAGAGCCCGGGGAAACGGTTCCGGACCCGTATTTTGACGGAAGAGGCCCGGCCCGGCCCGGCTGCACCCTGTGCAGTGCCTGCATGACCGGTTGCCGTGACGGCGGCAAGAATACCCTCGATAAGAATTACCTGTATCTTGCCGAGCAGATGGGTGTTCAGGTGCTTTCCGAAACCGAGGTCGTTGCTGTCCGGCCGCAAAGCGGCGGATACACGTTGCGGGCTCGAAAATCGAGAGGGTTTCGGAAACCCTCCCGCCGATTCCATTCCCGGGGGGTGGCCCGGTCTGACAACCTGGGGCTGTATCTTTGAATGGGACGCGATACTCCCAATTTCATTACATCACGATAGATATTTTTCTTGACTTCAATGACGCGGAGCGTCATATTCGATTCTATGGCACGTTGCGTTATTATTAATGCAAAGCCATTGATCCGGAGGATAACACCGTGACCGAGAATACCATTGATGCCCTCGCTGACGGACCTACCACCGGGCACCGGATGGTGCTCAAGATTTCTGCCGTTGCGCGGGCTGAAGGTATGGTGTCGTCTGCCGTAAACGGATTGCCCGATCGGCTCGATTTGGTCTGGGCCGAAGATATCGCCGCTCTCGAACGGTCGGTCGATTCTCTCAATCGGCAGATCGACCGGCTCGTCGAAAAGGCCCCGGTATAGGGGGCCGGCGGGGAGGCCGGGCTTAACGCGTATGCTCTGAAAGGAGGCCGCACGATGCAAAAAATCAAAAAGTATGCCAATCGGAAACTATATGATACCACCGACAAACGCTACATTTCTTTGAAGCGTTTGGCCGAGTTGATCAAAGACGGAGAAGAAGTCCAAATTATTGATAATACCAACGGGGAGGATATTACATCGTCCATCGTGTCCCAGCTGCTTGCCCGGGACAGGAAGGATGCCAAGGAAGATGAGGTTCCCCCCGGGTTGCTGTTTGACCTGCTCCGAAAGGGTGGCGGGGCGGTCTCCGATTATGCACAGAAGTATGCTTCTTTTTGGAAAAGCGCCGTGCATCTGGCCGAAGACGAAGGAGACAAGCTGATCAAGCGTCTCGTTAAAAACAGGGAGTTGACGGCGGCCGAAGCCGGCAATTTGAAGAAGGAGATCGTCGGTTACGCCGGCAATATGAAAGACTGGATCTCAGAAACGGTAGACCGTCGGGTTAAAGATGTCATGGGTAAGATGAACCTGGCAACCAAGGAGCAGGTTGCTGAATTGACCAAGAAGGTCGAGGCCCTGGCCAAGAAGATAGAGAAACTACAGCCGAAATAGCTCGAATAGTTTGTGACATCCTTTATGAGCGTGTTGGCACATCGCCTTGTTCACCGTTCCGTTTTTCCGAAGTGTGCCCGTAATTTCGGACAGATCGCGATCCTCGTGTTTGTCAAAGATATGTTCCCTCTGAACCGGCTGCGCAGCGAAATGATGCCGTTTCGAGGGGGTTTACGGGTTGTGACCGTTTCGGTATCGGGGTCGCTGTCGGAATCGGGATCGAAACAACCAGGGCCGCCATTGGACATCGATACCGATACCGGACCCGATTCTGATTCCGAAGTCATCGATTGATTCCCCCCTCGAGGCAGTGTCAAAATTCAGAAAGTACTGAAAGGGCCCCGTTATGCCGGACGTGATCCCCACTGAATAAGGGATCTACGACCGGCATCCAGCGCCCGAACCCTCTTACAAGACTCGGATTGCGGATCGATTCCCGTATGACCAGAGCATCAAGATTCCCAGTTTTCCCCATTGTGACACAGTTCCTCTCGCCGATATGGACTTGACGTGTTTCCCAAAAAGCTATAATAAAGATCTCATAAAGGTGTGCACATCTATCTTATGTATATCTCATATGGAGGCATCGATGGAACTAAAACAGGCAGAAATCATCCAGGTGCTTCGAAGGCGCGCCCAGATGAACCAGGGAGATTTTGGCGCAAAGGCGTTTTCCACCTCCTTTGAATCGGGCCGAACCAAGGTGAAGAACATTGAACTCGGCAAGCAGGTGCCGACCTACGATGATCTGAAAAACATGGCTGAGGTTCTCGGCCTGCCGGTTTCCGAATTGATGCCGAGTACGGATGCTCAACCGACAGCGGGCATCCATGGTGTTGAAATCAGCAGACCTGTGCTGGATCGCTTCCCGGGGCTGGAAGACTATCTGGGGATGCTGGAAAAAGCGGTCAAAATTGACGACAGTGACCTGATCGGCTACATTACGGATAAGATTTCATCCCTGCTCCATCAACCACAGGACGCCGAATATACCCGGCGGCGGTCCGGATAACGGCTGGAGGGAAGACCTATGCCCGGCTTACCAACCTTTGATGGCGACAACATCGACCTGTATATGCAGTTGTTGTCCGACGCCCAAAGACTGGAAGACAAGAAAATGATCCGGATGATCGTGCGGCAGCTTCGGGTTCAAACCGGTCGAACGGCCTTCCCGGAGAACAGCGACGGTGTCATCCCGTTTCCATGCGCTGCGACCGGCTCGGCGTGCGTGGTGGCCGAAGTGGAGTTCTGGAAAGATTCACAGTTCTGGACGGATCTTGTCCAGTTTATCGTGGTCCTCATTGCCGGCCTGTCATGGTTCACGCTGCCGTTGCTCCTCAACGCGTTCAATCTTCACGGGTAGCGAACCGTCCGCTTCGGCCCTTTAACCCGGGGTCAGGGTTAAAGGGCATACGTTCCGGGGCCGCTTCCGCTCCGCTGTTTCATGAGTGCCGCCTTCCAGACCCTCAAACCAACCTTACCCGCTAAACGGTCCTTTCTATAGCGATTTACAGAATTCCGTTCCGATTCCTTTTATGATCAACCTATCACCGCAACGGCGCAGAGGTCGCAGAGGTGATTTTAATTTTGCATTTCACTGCCCTACGACTCTGCGGTCATCGTTTCCATCGATTTTATTTATATTTGTACTTGACAGAAATACTCATATGAGTCATTAAAAGCTCAAAAGGGTATTTCTGTCATGACAGAACCGGACCATCATACAGAACTCAAACGGGATATCGGGTTGTTTACCGCCACAGCCCTGGTGATCGCCAACATGGTCGGCACAGGGATTTTTACGACATCCGGATTTGTCATCGGCGAAGTGGGCAGCCCATATCTGATGCTGTTGTGCTGGATGGTCGGTGGTATCTTCGCCCTCTGCGGCGCCCTCTGTTACGGAGAACTCGGGGTCAGGTTTCCCGGTGCCGGTGGTGAGTACCTCTTTCTTAAGAAGGCGTTCGGGCGACCGATGGGGTTTTTATCCGGATGGATCTCCCTGATTGTGGGATTTTCAGCACCCATCGCTGCGGCCGCCATCGCGTTTGCGACGTATTTCTTAAAGGCGATGTCCTCTTCGCCGAATGTTGAATGGTCCGTCTCCATCGCCGGCCTTCCCCCCGTTGCGATGTCGCCTCGGCTGGTCATCGCCATCGGTGTGGTGGGTGCCGTCTCCATCCTTCATTGTCATAGCCTCAAATTGGGCGGTCGGGTTCAGAATGTGTTGACCCTCTTCAAGGTGGGTCTCATCGTCATTTTTATTGTCGCCGGGTTTACATCCGGAAATGGTAGTTTTGAGCATCTGGGCGAATTTCCCGGATCAGGGCAAATTTTTAGAGTCGAGTTTGCGATTGCCCTGATTTTTGTGTCCTTTGCCTACAGCGGCTGGAATGCGGCGGCCTATCTCGGCGGGGAGATCCAACGGCCACGGCGAAATATTCCGATGGCCCTGCTTATCGGCACGATGGTCGTCAGCGGACTCTACATTCTATTGAATTTCGTCTATATCTATGCATTACCGCCGGCGCAGATGGCCGGGCTTCTCGAGATCGGTGCCGCCGCTGCAAACGCGTTGTTCGGGAATACCGTCGGCGCTCTGATCAACGGCGCCATCGCGGTGGGGTTGCTGTCGGTTCTCAGCGCCATGATTCTCACCGGTCCCAGGGTCTATTATGCCATGGCCCGGGACGGACTTTTTTTCAGTGCATTCGGCCGTGTCGATGCCTGTCGGCGCACGCCGGCGCCGGCCATCGGTCTGCAGGCCGGTCTTTCGGTAGTCATGATACTCACGGCGGCCTATGACTGGCTGCTGCTGTATATCGGGTTTACCCTGTCCCTGTCGGCCATGCTCACGGTTGCCGGTTTGATCCGGCTCCGGTTTCGGGATCCCTTGCCGTCCGGGGTGTATGCCACGTTCGCCTATCCCATCCCGCCGCTGATTTTTATTCTCGGTAATCTCTGGATTGTTTACATCTCGGTGATTAATCGGCCCGGACCGATACTGGCCGGAGTCGCAACACTGGCCCTGGGGCTTTGTGTTTATGTGGTTTTTGGACGACGGTCAGGGGCTGCAGGAATCGTCGAAGGTCGCCAACCGGAACCCGTATCTGTCTCGGACAGCCCGCCGGCGTGACAGCCCGGCTGGAGAAAGGAGGAGCATTCAATGAAGCGGAACAGCACCCATCAGCGTTATCTCGTATTTGTCACAATCTTTCTCATGCTGGGGGCGGTGGCCATTCTCGATGCCCGAAAGGCCGATGCCGTCCGGCCCGGGGAAGTCTCATGGACGGCCGAGGGGGTTGCGGCCCTTCGGGCAATTGGCGCCCTGTGCCCGGACGAAAAGATCCGAAATCCGGACTACCTTGCCGTAAAATTTATCAATCCCGCCTACTGGCACTATTCCGTATACATGCCGTCAAACTACGACGTTTCCATGAGAGTGGTCCGGGCCTATCGGGTCGACACCTATTTCCTGGTCAATGCCCGGACCCACAAGCTCGACCAAACTTTGCTGCAAATGGCCTCAGACGGTCTGGAGCAGGTGGTGGTGCTCGGCGCAGGTTTCGACACGAGGGCGTATCGATTTGCGAAGAAGATGCCGGGTATCCGGTTCTTCGAGCTGGATCTGCCGGCGACTCTGGAAAGAAAAAAGCAGGTCGTTGCGCAAGCCCTTGGGGAAGTACCGGATTACGTGGCATACGCCCCCATCGATTTCAATACGGAGACCATCGAAGAGGCCCTGGTTCGGGTCGGGTACGATCCTGCAAAGAAAACCTATTTCGTGTGGGAAGGGGTCACCATGTACATCACCGAGGAAGCCGTGAAGGCGACCCTGCAGTTTATCGCCACGCGATCGGCACCCGGCTCCGCCGTGGTGTTTGACTACCTTTTGGCCGGTGTTGCGGCCCGGGACTGGAAAAAATACCCCAAGGCCCGCTTTTCGGCGATCCTCTGCGCAGTGCACGGCGAGCCCTGGATATTCGGATTTCCCGAACCATCGGCAGAAGAGTTTGTCCGGAAGACCGGCCTGGAAGTCGTCGAAGACCTCAACGGTGAAGAAATGACCGCCAAATATATGACGCGATCCGATGGTAAAGTGGATGGCATGGCCGGAAGTCACTGGGGACTGATGCATGCAAGGGTGCCAGAACGATAGGAGCATTCCGGAACGTGGAAATCGGGCTTTCTGATTCCTATGACTTCAAGGAGGAACCTGACATGTTTCGACACGCACAAGCACATACCTTGATTCGAAACGGATGGATCGCATCCATCGTGACCATGATGATACTGATGATCCCGGCAGGATCATCGGCGGTTCGCCCCGGTAAGGTTTCATTTACTGCTGAAATCACCACGGCCCAGCGGGCTGTGGCCGCCATGCATCCGGATGAAAAGCTGCGAAATCCGGATTATCTCGCGGAAAAGTTCGTGAGCGACGCATGCTGGCACTACTATCACTACAGCCGGGATTTCAAAACATCCATGACATTTATCAAGACCTTCCGCGTCGGGACGTACTACTACATCAACGCACGTACCAAACATATCGACCGCCTTCTCCAGGAAGCGGCAAAGGATGGCCTGGAGCAGGTCCTGGTGCTGGGGGCGGGGTTCGACAGCCGCGCGTACCGATTTCAAAAACACCTGCCGAAGGTAAAATTCTTCGAGATGGACCTGCCGGCGACCATCGCCCAGAAACAGGCCACCGTCATAAAGCTCTTCGGAAAGGCCCCAATAAACGTGATCTATGTACCGATCGATTTTAACACCCAGGACATCGGGGCGGCGCTCAAGGCGGAGGGGTACCTTCCGAAACGGAAGACCTTTATCATTTGGGAAGGGGTGACCTATTACATTGCCGCCCAGGCGGTCGACAAAACATTGCGCTTTATCGCCAGCCATTCCGCACCCGGCAGTACCGTGGTCTTTGACTATATGCCGGAGCCCGCGGTCAAAGGAGATTACAAGAAATACCCGGCGGTTCGACGGGCCGCCTTCCGGCTCGCACTCGCAGGAGAACCACTGCTCAGTGGGCTTCCGGAAGGTAGCGAAGCGGTAAACGGATACATCAATGAACGCGGGCTGGAGGTGATTTCCGATGTGGGGTCACAGGAACTCACCCGGATGTACCTAATCGGTAGCGACGGAAAGCCGGACGGCACACCGCCCGGTCACTTTCGGATCGTGCATGCGAAGGTCCCTTAAGCCAGCCATTTCATAACATCTTGTGAAGTGCATCCAACATTGGTATGAGAGCGTTATATGTGAATCGGAGGGTACGCTCGTGTTTGGGCAGAATTCCATGGCTGGGTATACGGACCACATCAAAACCGCGGTGAAGCGGTTTTTTGGTACGTTTGTTAAACCACTATTGATTATCATCAATTGCCTCGTCGGTTTTATCTTCGAATTTCTCGTCGAACTTCCCTTTCTGGTGATCCTCGGATTTCATTATCTGTTCCGCAAGAAGCGCCCAGTGGAATAGCGCATTATCGACGGAATCGCCGGATGCCCGCCTTGACACCGCCGGGGTCCGTATCCTATTCTAACCATGTCAATGTCACGTCACCCGCAGCCTTCCACAGCTATCTAGCGGACCGCCCCGCGGGCGGGTGCTTCACATCCAGCCTTGCAGGGTATTTCTTCTGAAATTGGAACAGGACGCATGCCCGGGAAACACTTTATATCGAGACGCGTAACGGCAGTTCTGGTCTACAGCCGTCCGCCCCTGGTCTTTGGTGGGATGCTCTGCGCAATATCGGTGATGTGGTCCCGAAGTCCGGTCATTTACACCCTCGGCGTCGTTTTCCTGTTTATCTCCATGACTTTCGATCTTGTCGACGGCTGGTTTGCCGCCCGATACCAGCCCGATTCCCCAATGGGGCAACTGGCCGAGAGGATCATGGACAAGCTGGTGTATTCGATCATCTTCCCCGTTGTGGCTGTCGGAGAGATGTGGCGATTGGTGTTCATTTCAGAGGGGCACACCCGCGGTGAGCTGCTCCACGCCATTTTTATCCTGATTCTGTGTATCACGGTGCTCGTTAGGGACAACTTTGCGGCGTTCATGCGGGGTTTTGCTTTCCGGCAGGGGCAGGATCCCGAAATGAGAGAATTTACCCGCCTGAGAACCGCCGTGGCCGCGCCGGTTGCCGCCCTGCTGTACGCACATGCGTTTTACGTGCCCGAAGGTCCCCCGTCGTGGATTTATTTCTGGATCTCGTGGCTGGGCAATCTGCCCCTGCGACTCCTGTTCGTGATCGAAATTGTTTTTCTGGTCATCAATCTCGGTTCCATCGCAGGATACTGCCGGAAATACGGCAGCTATTGTCTCGACGAGCTCTGTCTGGAGAACGAGGTTCTACGCCGGAAGATTCTAACCTTTTTCCCCAATTCCCTGACCGTGATGAACGCCATGATGGGTCTGCTGTCCGTCTTCTTCGCCTATCAGGGTCGTATCCGGGAAGCCTTCCTGATTCTGATCGGTGCCACCCTGTTTGATAAGCTTGACGGTGCTGTGGCCCGGAAACTGGGCCTGAACGAGCCGCCTGCGGACACCGACCATCCCCGCAAAATCAGCCTCGGGGCGCTTCTCGATGACCTGGCCGACGGTGTCAGTTTCTGCATCGTTCCGGCGTGGATTTTCTACATTGTTCTATCCGGGATCGATGCTCCGGTGATGGACCGGATTCCACTGGGGTGGATTGCCATCTTCTATATGGCGATGGGGATCCTTCGGCTGATATACTTTACACTGGATAAACATCCGATCCCAGGCTTCTTCAAGGGGCTTCCAACACCGGCTGCGGCATTGCTGGCGGTCTCTCCACTGGTGATTCTGGACCAGATCCGGCTGGACGCTTCGGAGGCCTTTGTTTCCTGGGGTGTTTTCTGCTCGGGGTTGATGGTGTTTACCGCGATTCTGATGAACGTCTACCCCATCCGTTATCTGCATTACGGGCGATTCATGAACCGGAATCCCCTGTTCGCATCCATCATGATGCTCCTGGGGGTGGCCTTTGTGTTCACGCCGTATTTCGGCCATTTTTGTTTCGCGTGCATGGTTATCTATGTGCTGTCTCCTTTGGTGACCCGGCGAATACGGCCGGAAATTGCAGCACGGGAGACCTAGAGCCGAATCAGCACCAGAGACCGGGCTGAAGTTGTCGGGTTGTCGGGATGCCAGAAGGGCTTAACAGGCCCTATTTTTGTGCTAATATTTCAGTTTAACGGAAAAAGCCGGGTGGGGACGTGCCCGGCGGTTCTCGGTCCCATTAGACCAATCGTTGCGCTTTCATGATAAACAGATTCTATTCCGAGAGGGAGATCATATCATGCGGAACCTGTTTCTTCTGTTACTTCTGGTGCCGGCGATGGCAACGGCAGATTCGGAGTTGGTGACCGGACGGGCGGCGCCCCTGGAGGTCTATGAAAAGGTCAGGGAAGCCGCCCGATATCTGTCTGAGGCGGGAGAGGCAGGACTGAAAGAATTCGAAAATCCCCGGGGGCGTTTTGTCTGGAAGAACGCCTTCGTCTGGGTCACCCAGTGCGATGAGTTGTATTGCCTGCCCGGTCCCAAAGCCAACAATATCGGGATCAACATCTCCAAGGCAAAGTGCTATCAAACCGGCAAACTATATATTCTAAACCTGTGTTTCGAAGCGAAGGATAATCCGAATGGGGCATGGGTGGAGTACTGGTGGCCCAAACAAGGGTATGAAAAGCCCCAGCGGCGGGTGAGTTACATGCGGCAGGTGCCCGGCACTCCGTACCAGGTCGTTGCCGGCACGTTCGATGACCAGACGTCCCTGGATGCCCTGAACGATCTGATCAAATAAACAGGTTCTTCAGCATTCTTTCCAAATATTTAATTTGATAATTCCCTGTAGCTTGCTGCAGGGTGGCCTTTGGTTCCCTCTCCCCGCGGTGGGTGTATAGACTTGGGAGAGAGGTGACAGTTGTTCGGAGACATGGGTAACACTACCATCAGGCATATCGTTTATACTGGGGAGAACGACTATGCCATGGAAAGCGCGTACCACAATGTCTCTGAGGTTC
>Ga0209786_1000040_pt1 | contig 55495 bp, 54 predicted proteins | sample WorMetilvaeELBA2_FD_187405 | JGI IMG/M metagenome (GOLD analysis project Ga0209786, IMG submission 187405) | Marine gutless worms symbiont microbial communities from Max Planck institute for Marine Microbiology, Germany - Olavius ilvae ELBA.2... ...
ATGATATAAAATGTTGTCATAATAGGCCTCCTCTATGTTTTTGAGGCCATTGTACCGTAGACCTGTGACAGATACGGTCACAGATGAATCAATTATTTTTATCACTTGGGCTTTCTATATAACCATATAAAAAAATTCAACCTTGTCGCGATCATGAAACTTCAGGAGCGGTTCAATTCTTGCAGCAAGGAACACCTTATGATTAGTTTAACCGAAGCCTTGAAGGTTGCCGGCAGTTATCATCGTAGTGGCGACATTCAACAGGCACAAACGCAGTACCAAAGGATTCTTCAAGTTGAACCGGATCAACCGGAGGCCCTGCATGCACTGGGCATTATTGCCTACCAGTTGAAAAGGTATGACACTGCCATTGCTCTCATCGGAAAGGCAATTGAAAACAAGCCAACGGCGTCTCAATTCCATTACCACCTAGGGCTGGTCTTTATCGCACTTAAAAACCATGAAAAAGCCATTCAGGCCTTTAAAAAAGCAATTAAAATAAACCCCGACTATGCTGAAGCCTACTATAATCTTGGGCTTGCCTTAAAAAAACAACAGCAATTTGAAAAAGCCGTTTTAAATTTCAAACACGTCCTACAACTCACTCCTGATGATGCCGATGCCTATTATAACCTGGGAAATACCTATGAAGCCCTAGGCCATAATGAGGCAGCTGTAAAAAATTACCAGCTGGCAATAAAAAAAAATGGGGCTTTTGCCGGGGCCTTCAATAACCTTGCTCTGGTCTTAAAGGCAATGGGTCGAATCGATGAAGCCATAAATCATTTTAGGAAAGCTGCACGGCTGCAGCCGGGTTTTGCCGAGGCCCACTGGAACCTGTCACTGGCCCTGCTGTTAAAAGGAGAATTTGAAGAGGGATGGAAGGAGTTTGAGTGGCGATTTCTGAGGGGCAAATGGAGCACAATCTATCCCCATCGCTTTGGTATACCATTGTGGGATGGATCGTCTTTTACCGGAAAACGCCTTTTTGTTCATTCAGAACAGGGTTTCGGAGACACGCTGCAGTTTATCCGCTATCTTCCCCTGGTAAAACGCCGGGGAGGCACCGTGATCTTTGAGACCTTTAGGCCGCTCTTTGGAATTTTAAATAGCTTCCCCGGTATTGATGAGCTAGTGGAGACCTCTCCGGACAGATCTCACGCTGAAAACTGTGATTACTACGCGCCTATTATGAGCCTTCCCCTGTTACTATCAAAAGATATTCCTACCATCCCTTCAGATATTCCCTATCTATTCGCAGAGCCGGTAAAGGTAAAACAATGGAAGAATCGTATCAACCGAAATTGCCTTAAAATCGGGATCGTGTGGGCCGGTAAACCTAGCCATGGAAATGACAAGAATCGGTCGTGTGAATTGAAGTACTTTTTGCCTTTGACCGAAATCCCCGGCATTGAGATATACTCATTGCAAACAGGCGATGCAACCCGGCAGAAAGAAACTTTGGCTGGGATGAAAAATATTATCAACTTAGACCGTGAGTTGAAAGATTTTTCAGAGACAGCGGCTGCAATCGAAAACTTGGATCTGATTATTTCTGTTGACACAGCTGTGGCACATCTGGCAGGGGCAATGGGCAAATTGGTCTGGACCCTTCTGCCATACGCCCCGGACTGGCGCTGGCTATTGGAACGGGAAAATAGCCCCTGGTACCCGACCATGCGGCTTTTCCGCCAACCTGCGCCTGGAGACTGGGGGGCTGTTTTTGATAAGGTGAAGGAGGAATTGGAGAAACTGGTAGGGGTTAGATGATTGGATGATTGGTTGATTCGTTGATTGGGGAGGGGATGGATGATTCGATGATTCGTTGTTTCGATGATTGGGGAACAACAGATGATTCGATGATTTGTTGATTGGATGATTCGGGAAGGATAGATGGATGAGCACGAATTATCTAATGATCGAATAAACGAATGATCGAGTGGATGATTGGGGAACAACAGATGATTCGATGATTAGTTGATTGGATAATTGGGGAACAACAAGATGATTCGATGATTGGTTGATTCGTTGATTGGGGAACGACAGAGTTCGGAGGGCGAACGGATAGAGTGATGAGCACGAATTACCTAATGATCGAATTAACGAATGATCGAGTTGATGATTGGGGAAAGGATGGATGATTGGTTGATTAGGTGATTCGATGATTCGGGAAGGATAGATGGATTAACACTAATCAACTAATGAACGAATCCTCGAATCATCCAATCATCCAATCATCCAATTCCGAATGATCGAATCAACGAATCAACGAATAAGCGAATCAACGAATCAACGAATGATCGAGTGGATGATAGGGGGGAAGGGATGGATTCACAATGAAGGACCTAGTAAATCTTAACCTGGGATGCGGCCAAAATCTTCTTCCGGGGCATATTAATGTTGATATTTTTGGCAGGCCTGATGTTCGCCACGATTTGGAGACTTTCCCTTGGCCGTGGCATGATAACAGTGTTCAGTCGATCGTTCTGAATCATTGCCTCGAACACTTAGGCGCAATAGCATCCGTATATTTTCGCATATTTCAGGAGATCTATCGAATCTGTGCGCCGGATGCAAAAATATATATCGGTGTTCCGCACCCAAGACACGATGATTTCATCAATGACCCGACGCACGTTCGTATCGTCACACCAAATACTCTGAGACTTTTCTCAAAAGAAATGAATCGCAAATGGAAAATAGGAAAATGTGCCAACTCACCATTGGGATTATTTCTGGATGTGGATTTTGAATTGGTTGAATACACTTACACACTTGATCCGGAGTGGCAAAGTAGAGTGGTCAAAAAAGAGTGTTCCGATTCTGAACTCCATCAAGCTATCCGGAAATATAATAACGTTGTAAAAGAAATCCGGATGCTTCTAAGGGTCGTTAAGTAGGATTTTTCGTTAATTGGATGATTGGTTGATTCGTTAATTGGTGAATACGATGATTCGATGATTGGTTGATTCGTTGATTGGGGAACAACAGATGATTCGATGATTCGATGATTCGTTAATTGGGTAACAACAGATGATTCGATGATTGGTGAATTCGTTGATTGGGGAAAGGGATGAGGGATGGATGATTCGATGATTGATTGATTGGGGAAGGATAGAAGGATTAGCACTAATCCACTAATGATCGAATTAACGAATGATCGAATCAACGAATCAACGAATTATCGAATCAACAAATCATTGAATTAACGAATCAACGAATTATCGAATCAACAAATCAACGAATTATCGAATCATCCATACGGCGTAGGGGGAACGTCGAAGCTGCGCGGCGGGGAGCCTGATTTATAACACTGCCAGGCAATCTCGTAAGCCTTTTCCAGATGGCCTACAAACCGCGGTGTATTAAACAGCGGTTCGGTTTCCCTGTTTTTTGCCAACCTCTCCTTCAGCATCTCCAATGCTGCTTTATCCTTTGCTAAAGATACTGCTCGATCTTCATATTCCAAGGTGGTTTTACAAATCATATCGGCCAGGCCCACATTGGCCAGCATGCTGGCGCAGATCCGGGAATAAAAATTTTTGCCGGGACACGTGACGATCGGCAGGCCGGCCCAAAGTGCATCGATGGCAGTTGTCGATGCGTTGTACGAAAATGTGTCGAGAAACAGGTCGGCCAGGCGATGGCGCGCAAAGTGTTGGGACTTGTCCGGTAATCTTGCTGCAAAAATTAGGCGTTTCGGATCAACATTCCGGTTTTGAGCCTCATTTTGCAGGTTTTGAACCAGCCCCTGAGATTGCCTTGGATTGGAGAGCCACAGGAGGCTGTCCGGGACCCTTTGAAGAATCCTCATCCATACCTCAAAAACTTCGGTATTGATTTTCTGAGGGTTGTTGAAGGCGCAAAAAACAGTGGCATCTTCATCAAGGCTGAATTCGCTTCGGCATACAGGCGCATGGGAGATTGGCGGTGTGTCGGCAGGGTGGTAAACCTCCGGCAGGCGGATGATTTTTTCCTGGTAAAGGACATCTTCTCCCGGAGGAATAACGATGGTATCGGCAATGACATAGTCGATAAACGACAGACCCAATCCTCCGCCGTGCCCGAGCCAATAGATTTGGACCGGTGCCGGACGACGGGCAAAAATCTCAAGGCGTGCATTTTTCATATAGCCGGTCAGATCAACGAGAATGGAAATACTGTCGTCAGCAATACGCCTGGCAGCATCATCGTCTGAAAGTCGGGAGAGGTCGATAAAATGATCGCAATTAGTAGCAATTTTCCGGTGAAAATCCGAGGCTTCATTGGATCGATCCTTCAGGGAATAGGCGAATATCTCAAAGGAGGAACGGTCATGGCCGGAAAATACCCCATTCAGGACATGGCTGATCGGGTGATCGCCGTAGTCGGGCGAGACATATCCGACTTTAAGTCTTTTATTCGAATCAATTAATGAAAAACAAGGGTTTGTCTGAAATTGGGACAACGTTCGGTCCATTTTATCCGTCAGACGCCTGCGAATTTTATTGTCCAATGAAAGCAGGGGCGAGAGGTAAATCAGTTCATCCAACCAGCGGGATGGATCGCGGTCAAGAAACATATCAAGGTTCGTGCAGATGGTTTCTTTAAGTTTATCGATTGCGTTTATTGCTCCAAGACTCAGCATTATGAAGGCAAGCCCGGCATAAGGGGCAGCATAATGAGTATGTAACTGCAATGCCTTGATGTAACAATCCCGTGCCGCTTCGAACAGCCCCAGGTCCTGAAATGCGCTTCCCGAGTTGATGACGGCTTCCTCATTGTGCGGATTTAATTCCAAAGATTTCTTGTAGCAGGCCATGGCCATATCCAGTTTACCCAGAATCTTAAACGCATGCCCCATGTTGTTATGCGCCGCGGAATGGCCTGGATTTCGTTTTATGACCTGCTGATAACTTTCTAGGGCCTGATCCGGTTTACCCCGGCTTTTGAGGGCGTTGCCCATGTTATACCAGGCTTCCACATAGTTTGAATCGATTTTCAGGGCACTTTGATAACTCGAGATTGCCTGATCGAGCATCCCCTGTTTTTGGTGGATATTCCCTATATTGTAGTGGGCATCCGCGTAATCGGAATCTAATTTAAGGGCGCTCTGATAACTCGATAAGGCTTCGGTATGGCGACCCTGCGCATTAAAAACAGCTCCTAAGTTGTTGTAATAAAGAGGGCTTTTGGGATTACTCAGGAGGGCTTTTTTTATCAACTGAACAGCTTCATTAAGATTGCCGTTTTGATAGGCCATAACACCCAACAGGTGCAGGGCATCCGGTTGATTCGGGTCGACCCTTAAAATTTTCTTATACCGGCTTTCAGCATTTTGAAGCTGGCCGGATTCATGATATTGAATCGCTGTTTGAAGTTCATTTCCAATATCTATTCTGTCCCTTGCATATAGGGTCTTTTGCTTTCTCCTTTTTCGTTTCATAGGGGAATTCGGATATAGTTGATTAGTTGATTGGTTAAGTGGTTGTAAATATGGACTCACCCCATATTTGCAAAATAATTGGACTCTTTATTTCAACAATCGTAACATTCTGAAATTATACGTCTCGGAATTTCTATAATAAAATGTACCCAATATTCCATCATTCCATTGTTCCAATTGTGAGCGAAGCGATCTAAGTTCTACTATTAATTCTAAGCTATATTTCGGTTTGAAACAAGGGATATATAATGGCATATTTATTCATGCCAATTTTGAGTACCTGGCCCTCCCTCTGCGTTTCAGGTCTGTCCTCTGGGGCGCAGTCTCCTTCGGGGAGGCGGACCAGAAGCTGGGCCTAGTCATTGATAAATGCGTCGGCTGATCCGATAATATCGAGCCGGAGTGTTGGATTGCTGGCCTCCGGCTCGTAGACCTACGGCTCGGAAAGAGTATGGGAATGTCGGGGGTATACTATATCGAGGATTAGAAACCAGGTCTCAGGCACTATAGCAATACATTCATTTGCTTGGTGAATTTAAAGGCTAAACAATTTCGGGAAAGTATGGATAGCAGCGAGCCGTCTATTTTAGGGCAGAATGGTATTTTTCGCGTATTTCAAATTCCGGATTGTACTTCTGCTGGTTTTTCAGAAACTCGGTGATGATCAGGCTGTGTTGCGGTAGACCTTCTGAGGCCGGCTGCCAGGCCGTTGTTAATGTTGATTATTGCGGTGAGTTTTTCGGGATCAGGATCGGCTCTGGTTTCGTATATCCTTTTGTCAATGTATATGCTGAGGTTGAGCAGGTTCTGGCGCAGTTCTTTGTCCATCGGATGGTCGGGTTCTGACAGTTCGCTCTGAAATATGGACCATATCCTCTGATTGTATTGGAACGCCTCTTCCAGCTCGATCCGGCGGTTTTTGGAGTTCCAGTTTTTTTGACATTCCTGCAGCATGCGTGCTGCTTTGCTCAGTACTCTTGCTTCGTTTTCACGGGGGGACATGGTTGCCACGGCCGAGTTCTCATAGGCCTTGTATGCATTACTTGACATGCTCTAGTAACTCCTTTTCATATGCTATAAGCTTGCGGGTCATTTTAAGCGCCTGGTAGTAATTGGTTTGAAGTATGTGGTCGCTGATCGTATCAATGAGTTTCAACGTGCTGGGTGCTGCGGCCACAACATCTCGAACCAGCTCCCAGTAGGTGTTGTGGTACTCGACTGCATTCCCCTCATCTATGTACATGAGCTGTATGACAAGATATATCCTGCTACAAGGTGTATCCGCCTCCTTCATGATATCTTTTTCGCGAAGGATGGAGACCCTGTTTTCTATGATCAGATTGCTTCTCGCGCTGCCGTTGGTTACGACCGCGCCGTTGATTATCATTTTTTCACTGGGTTTTAAAGAGATCTTCAGTGCCACGCCTTCACCAACCTCTCAATAAATTGTGGGGGGGGGAAGCCGAAGCCTTCCCCCCACGTTGCATGATATCTCTTTTAGAAGAGTCTAAGCACGGACTGGGCTGCCTGGGATGACAGGCTCAGTGCATTTACGCCGAGGGCCTGCTGGGTCTGAAGCATCAGCATGTTGGCCCCCTCCTCATTCATGTCGGCGAGGGTAAGGTTATCCGCTCCCGTTTCAAGTGTGTTGACTATGTTCGAGGTGAAGTCCTGACGTGTCTTTACAATATTCAGTGAGGATGCCAACGACGATTGCTTTGACTCCAGAGCATCGATGGCCGTTGATATAGCAGCGATATCTGCATCAATGGTACTTGAGGTGCCCCAATGAGTGGAAGATGCATCTCTTGTTTTAGTCAAATTTAATACGCTTGATTCTACATCCGCATTAAACCCGGTCACAGTAAGTTCATTCGTACCTTCGAAGTCCACAGTCAAGTTTTCGGCTGCCAACAGGTTAATTCCCTTATAGCCGGAATCATTCGACAAATCATCAATCTGAGACATCAACGTAGTATATTGAGCCGCCAAATTACCCAACTCATCATTTCCAGCTATAAGCCCCGATTCAGTGAAGCTGGCGGCCATATTCTGGACGGAGGTATTCACCATGTCGCTACCACTTATTTCGAGGGTTATCGATGCCCCGTTGACCGCTGTGGCAACAACTTGATTGTCTGTCTCCTCATTGGAATTTATCAGGGTGGCTAAGTTCATGGCAGTAATTTCGTTGCTAGCACCAACTTCAAAGTCTGCCGTATGGCCGGTGGTACCATTAGCCGTTGCGGAGTAGGTCAGGCCGCCGATAGTTATTTGATCATCTGCCGCCACACCGCTTAGAGTAATGGTTTGGGTTACGTTGGCTGAGCCTGTGGAGGCGGCCTTCCCTGATTGCGCCGTCGCCTTGGCAGATTCGAGCATGGTAATCATGCTCTCGATACCGCTATTCGCAGCAGTAATTGTCTGGATAGCTTCACTCATGCCGTTTTTCAGGGAGTCAAGATCGGTTGCGCGGCTCATATGGCTCCTGGCGGTAAAATAACTGGTAGGATCATCAAGGGCGGAATTGACCTTTTTGCCCGTGTTCAGACGAACCTGAGTTTGTTCCATGAGTTTGGAGGTACTCTGCAAGTTAAAAAGATTTGCCCTCATTCCTGCTGTTAGTGAAATTGACATGATTTGTTTTCCTTTCTAGGTTTATTGTTTTGGCTTTCTTGCCAAAAGGTTTTGGTTTAGCCGATTTGGTCGGCACCCCTAAGCGCATTTCCCGTCCTTTTCTGCTCCTTTCGCCTCCTCTCAGGATTTTATTTGGAAATGAGCTTTAGTATCTTTATCGGATTGGATTGGGAAAACTTTAGGGGAAAATGACCTTTTTTAAAAATGACCCAAAAGAAATGTGACGGATTCAAAGTTGATTTACCATATCTTTAGGCCTATTTTTTGCCGTCATATAGAATATTTTGGTTTATTTAGCAGCGTGCTAGAGGACCACTATGCGTACATCCCACACAATTCACATTGATCCTCCCACCCTCGGGTCCCAACAATAGCCACCTCTCATCTGATAATCTACCTCTTTGTGGCTGAGAATTGTTCCTTTGCGATGACAATCCTCAAACAAAGCCGCCTCGATTTACTGCATGCCTTATTCATGTCCATTTGTGCTCATATTTATCTGGATTGAGTGATTAGCTGATTGCTTCGAATCTATCATTTAAAATAGTGGACAAGCCGGAATCATTGTGGCATTTAATTGAATAGACCCGATTTGGATAATTGGTTGATTGGTTGATTGGTCGATTCGTTGATTGTTGATTCGTTGATTTGGTAAATTATAGTTATAATTCCAGAATTTTTTCGATGGTTGAAACATGAAGGGTCCAATTATTTTGCGAATATGGAATAAATCCATATTTACGAATACTTAACCAATTAACTAATCAACCTATCAACGATATCCGGAGTTGGGGATCTGATGATAAATTTGAATATCGAGGATATTAAGCCCGGTATGATACTGGCGCAGCCGGTTCGCAACCATCAGGGCGTATTGTTGTTGGAAGCCGGCGCCAAGGTATCCAAAAAAAATATACGGATATTGAAATCCTGGGGGGTGCTTGAAGTTCACATCAAAGGGCGGCTGTCCCAAGGCAAGTCCCGCCCCGAGGCGTCCGGGACCAAGGATAATGAATCCATTGAAAAGCAATTGAAAGAAAAATTTTGCGATGTGCTGGATGATCCCATCATGGTTGAGATTTTCAATGCGGCCAGAAATCAACTGAAAAAAGATTCCCCTTGAATTTGCATTGATATCGCCTCGAGCGCCTGGGATTCGCATTATTCTCAAATATTGTAGGATTAGCTGGCATTCATTGCCGAGAGCGAAAATGAGCACACCTGATCTGCGAAAAATCATTGCCGGAATCGACGATCTACCGACCCTGCCGCGTACCGTTTTAAAAATTACCGAGCTGATTAACGATCCGCAGTCATCCGCCAGGGATATCGGCCGGATAATTACCGACGATCAGGTGCTGACCGCCAGACTGCTGAAGCTGGTCAATTCATCATTTTATGGATTTCCCCGGCGAATCGCGACCGTTAACTCCGCAATTGTGCTGCTTGGCTTCGAAGCTATTCGCAGTTTGCTGCTGACGACCTCCGTTTTTGATTTGTTTGGCGGCCGAAGCAAGAAGCGCAGGCAAGATCAGGAAAAATTTTGGGATCATTCCCTGGGATGTGCCGTGGGTGCCAAGGTGATCGGCGAATATCTGCGCCATGATAAAATCGAGGAATTGTTCGTCGCCGGACTGTTGCATGACATCGGGAAAATTGTCGAAATGCTGTATTTGCCGGATGAATATGCCAAAGTCGTGGATGAAGTTAATCAAAATAATATCCTGATGGCAATCGCCGAGGAAAATATATTGGGATATGGCCACGCTGAAATCGGCAAATTACTGGCAGGTAAATGGAATCTCCCGATCAAGCTGGAACAGGTCATAGCCCATCATCACCAGCCGGCATCCGCCGGCAGTTTTATCAAGGAAACGTCAATTGTTCATGTCGCCGACATCTTGTGTCGGGCCCTCGATATGGGCTACGGCGGCGATAATAAAATTCCGCCCCTGGATCATCTGGCCTGGGAGAGCCTCAAAATCAAAGTCGAATCCCTCGAAGTGATCATGGAAACGATGAAAGAAGAATTCGACGATATCAGTTCGTTTTTAGCCTAGATTTTCAGTGCCGGATGATGCTGGATGCTGGATGCTGGATACTGGATGCTGGATTCTGGATTCTGGATGCTGGATACTGGATGCTGGATGCTGGATGCTGGATTCTGGATGCTGGATACTGGATGCTGGATTCTGGATGCTGGATACTGGATGCTGGATGCTGGATGCTGGATGCTGGATTCTGGATGCTGGATACTGGATGCTGGATGCTGGATGCTGGATGCTGGATGCTGGATACTGGATTCTGGATTGAAATGGTTAAATGGTTAATGGCGTAGGGTGTAAGGTATAAGGGGGAAGGCATTCGGCATTCGGCTTTCGGTGATGGAATTCTGTTATCTGAGGTCTGTCCTCTGACATCTGGCTGAGATGCTGGATGCTGGATACTGGATGCTGGATACTGGATGTTGGATACTGGATGCTGGATTCTGGATACTGGATGCTGGATTCTGGATGCTGGATTGAAATGGTTAATTGGTTAATGGCATAGGGTGTAAGGTATAAGGTGGAAGGCATTCGGCGTTCGGCATTAGGCTTTCGGTGATGGAATTCTGTTATCTGAGGTCTGTCCTCTGACATCTGGCTGAGATGCTGAGATGCTGGATGCTGGATGCTGGATGCTGGATGCTGGATGCTGGATGCTGGATACTGGATTCTGGATTGAAATGGTTAAATGGTTAATGGCGTAGGGTGTAAGGTATAAGGGGGAAGGCATTCGGCATTCGGCTTTCGGTGATGGAATTCTGTTATCTGAGGTCTGTCCTCTGACATCTGGCTGAGATGCTGGATGCTGGATACTGGATGCTGGATGCTGGATGCTGGATTCTGGATACTTGATACTGGGTTGAAATGGTTAATTGGTTAATGGCATAGGGTGTAAGGTATAAGGTGGAAGGCATTCGGCGTTCGGCATTCGGCTTTCGGTGATGGAATTCTGTTATCTGAGGTCTGTCCTCTGACATCTGGCTGAGATGCTGGATTTTGGATGCCGGGTGCCGAATAACGGATACCAATAACAAATAACCATTAACCAATAACAAAGGTTCCGTCCGTCCTCCAATCTCGTTGCTTCCCATTTCCGACTTTGTCTCGCCTGAGCTCGTCGAAGGCCGCATTCCGATTTCCGAATTCTACCCTCTACCCTCTGTCCTCTGTCCTCATACCTTTATATTCCCCCATTTTACCTTCTCACCTTCCCACCTTCCCACCTTCCCACCCTCTCAACTTCCCACCTTCCCACCTTCTCACCTTCTCAACTTCCCACCTTCCCACCTTCTCAACTTCCCACCTTCCCACCTTCTCACCTTCCCACCTTCCCACCTTCTCACCTTCCCACCTTCCCACCTTCTCAACTTCCCACCTTCCCACCTTCTCGCCTTCCCACCTTCCCACCTTCCCACCTTCTCACCTTCCCACCATCTCACCTTCTCACCGTCCGTCCTCAGTCCTCAAACCTCAGTCCTTCGTCATTCGTCCTCCGACAGCCGTAAAACCTAAAAAAACCGCTACAGTTTTTTAAATGTCGGCCGATAGAGGGTATCAAGAATTGACTATGGCATCTATGTGTATCCAATAGCGTGAGGGGAAATTTTATGAGTTCGATAAATTCACTGGATTTAAGGACGTTAATAACCAGGTCCGTAAATGACGTGTTCGATACCATGCTTTCTATGCCGGTGGAAACCATCGAGGACGCAACAGCAGAGATAGTTAACGGTCATCACATCGTCGGAACGGTGGGATTTGCCGGAACCGTGTTGGGCAATTTGAACCTGCACGTGGGAGAGGCGTTAGCCTGCCAGATGACGGCCGCCATGCTGGACATGGAGACCGATGAGATTGAAGACGACGAGGAAGTGCATGACGTCATCGGTGAATTGTGCAATATGATCTGCGGCGATTTGAAATCCCGCTTGTGTGATGCCGGCCTTACCTGTGATTTATCAATTCCGTCTATCACTAGCGGAAAGGATTTTCAAATTGAATCCAAAGGCTGGGATCGGAACGAACAATACGGATTTTGCAGCGGTGATCACACGGCACTGGTGGCAGTATATATGAAATCGGCACACTAATTTTATTGGAGGAGCGATATGGCGTTAAAAGTTCTAACTGTTGATGACAGTAAAACCATTCGGATGATTGTAAAAAAGGCTTTTAAAAAATACGACTGCGAAATGTTTGAAGCTGAAAACGGCGTGGAAGGATTGGCTGCAGCCGCCAAAGAAAAACCGGGTTTGATTGTATTGGATATAACGATGCCGGTAATGAATGGTATTGAAATGCTCGAAAAACTGAAAGGCGAGCCGGCTCTGAAGGACATCCCCGTGATTATGCTGACGGCCGAATCCGGCAAAGACAACGTTATGCAAATCGTAAAGATGGGGGTCAAGGACTACATGGTAAAGCCCTTCAAAGGCGAGGACCTGATCGGCCGTGTTGAAAAAATTATGAAACTGGCACCTAAACCCGAGGATGATTCGGCTGCGGGCAACGGCAATAAGTATTTTTCAGAGATAGAAGATGTTACCGTATTGGCGCTGCCGCTTAGGGTTACCCGGCCGGTCTCGGTTGAAGTCGAGGGGAATTTGCAGTCAAAGCTCAAAGACATGGCCGAGGCACAGAAAAATAAAATGATTCTGGATCTCTGCAAAGTTGCTGAAACGAATGTGTCGCTGATCAAGCTAATACTTTCAACCTTGCAGCGCTGTCAGACTGCCAAGGTGGCTGTCAAATTGGTTGCCTCGCCCAAACAGGGTGAAGAGCTGAAATCATTTCAGGAAACCGGCGGTATCCCGGTGATACATTCTCTTGAAGATGCCCGGGCTGCGCTTGGCTAACTAATCCGGCTTGAATAACAGAGCGTTCAGGGGCGCAACCTGGAGTGGTGAAAGGTTGCAAAATCTGCATTTACAAATTCATCCGGTTTTAATTCCTAAAACGTCAGGAGTGATAATTTTGGATTTGTTTTTGCAAAATCAGCATCAGATTTCGCAATTTGCATATTTTACATCGATTTATCCAACGTTCGCCTAGGTAAATTTGAATGTATCCGAAACCAATGGATTGCTTCCGCCCGGCAAGTGGTTAAGTGGCTAAATTCATGGGTCGATCGGTCGGGCGGCTGCCTTTCTGTTTAATACCCGACCCGGGGTATGGCTCATCGCCAAGTCGGTGGCAGGCCTTTGGATTCCTTTTGCAGCCGATAAAGCTGCCGTACCTGCCGTCATTTATTTGCAAATTGCAAAAAATCAAGGCCGGATTCGGCGACTTGCGGGGGGAGGAAATTGCTGTCCCTGGACGGATTCTATTTTTCCTGATTTATTTGGTTCCCAGCTAAAAAAATCGACCCCCACAAAATGTTGTAGCATCTCATCTCCTCAATATACTTCATATTGGAAATTTTCATCCATTCATTTTTAGCGGGTTGCAGCTGGTTTCCGTCTTTCAGGGCCACTGATTTTTGGCGGCATGGATATTGCTATCCCTTTGGCTGCCGGACTGAGGACGTCCGGCAACCCCAAGGTCAATCTTTCTGCAAATTTAGGCAATGAAAAATAAAATCTTTTGTTTCCAATGGTCATTCGGCTATAATCTTTTAATATTGGTACGAGGAGGATGGAGTGCAGAACGCAGCCCTACACAAAAGCGAACTTGATGCCGCGGATCGATGCAATATTCAAGCTAACGATGTTAACGAAGAAAACGGTTTTCATGATATCATCGGTCAGAGTAGAAAGATGCGAGAAGTGTTTGATCTCGTCATGAAAGTGGCGGACTGTGACAGCACCATCCTTTTAAATGGAGAAACCGGGACGGGCAAGGGCATGGTTGCCAGAGCCATTCATCAGAGATCCAAACGCAGGAATAAGCCTTTTATTTCTATTAATTGCGGCGCCATCCCGGAGAACTTGCTGGAAAGTGAATTGTTCGGGCACGTGCGCGGCGCCTTTACCGGTGCGACTTCCTCCAAGCAGGGCAAATTTGAATTGGCCGACAGTGGTACGATCCTGTTGGACGAAATCGGAGACATGAGCTCCGACCTTCAGGTTAAGGTACTGAAAGTGCTTGAAGAAGGTGAGTTTGAGCAAGTCGGCGGCGCTAAAACCATAAAAGTGGATGTTAGAATAATTGCAGCCACCCATCGCGATTTAAGCGACGAAGTCCAAAAAGGAAATTTTCGGGAAGATCTCTATTATCGGCTTTACGTTATTCCGTTGATGCTTCCCTCATTGCGGGATCGCAGGTCCGATATACCGCATCTGATTTCTCACTTTATGGAACAGTCCAATAGAAAAAATGATCGCAGTGTTCAGGACATTACTGAGGAAGCGCTGGGCATGATGATGAGCCACTCCTGGCCGGGCAATGTCCGGGAACTGAAAAATATGATCGAGCGACTGATCGTTTTAAAAGGATCCGGAAAAATTGTCGCCCAGGATCTCCCCACCGAAATCAAAGCCACCCATAACTATGGACCCTCAACCACCATCGAAATTTCAGACGAAGGTATTTGCCTGAACAGCGCCGTGACCGAGTTCGAAAAAGCGCTGATCCTGCAGTCACTGGAAAAAACCAAATGGGTAAAAAATAAAGCCGCCAAGCTCCTTCATCTGAATCGAACCACCCTGGTGGAGAAAATAAAAAGACACCATCTGCAACCTTGCAACGCCTAATCCAAATGAATAATGACGATTGAATATTTAAGGATTCCACAAATCTTTAATATTCAATCGTCGTTATTCAATTCCAAATCCCCATCCTGCCCGGCCTAGTATAAGCTGCACTTCTGGCCCGGCGTCAAGGCCGTGACTCATGACCTCCAAAAATTGACTGTTCCAGCAGCCTACAGCCGGCTTAGCCTCGGTCCGGTGCTACAAAAGAAACTGAAATTATTATATTAAATACGCTGCGGATACAGGCGCCAGGTGGTTGGTCGATGGCATGATAATTGCTGATATAAAAAGGGTTTACTTGATCTATCCAAGCCTTTGAGCCGCAGAAGCCCTTGTCCTTGGAAACTTTGACAGATGCGGCTTGCACTAAGAAAAAGGGATAACGCTTGCAGAATTTGCCGCCAATTTTAGTCGTTGATCATCAGCCGGATATGCGCACGAAACTTGTGCAAAGTTTGAACCGTGTCGGGTTCCCGGTTGAAAGTGCCTCGGATGGATCGGAAGCCCTGGACATGTTCAATGCCGTCAAGTACAGCATGGTGATTGCTGACGAACAATCCCCCGGGATTGATGGTATGGCCGTTTTACATTCGGTCAAAAAAATATCACCGCAGGTGCCGGTGATTATCATGACCGCCCAGGGGAGCGTGCATAATGCGGTTGAAGCAATGCAGGCGGGGGCCTGCGATTATATCCTGAAGCCGTTCTCATCTGACGTCCTTGAAAGAACCGTCAAAAAAGCGATCGGCCCCATGTACGGCGCTGCCGGAGTAATGCCCGGCGGTGGAGCAGTTCAAATTCCAAAAAACGGCAAGGATATCATTACCCGCAGTTCGAAGCTGAAGGGGATATTAAAACAGGCTCGCAACATTGCTCCCAGCAGTGCCACAGTGCTTATTCAAGGTGAAAGCGGCACCGGTAAGGAGCTGCTCGCAGCTTATGTCCACAGCCACAGTCTCCACCCGGAGGATCCCTATGTCGCGGTGAACTGCGCTGCTTTGCCGGACACGCTGGCTGAAAGTGAACTGTTTGGCCACGAAAAAGGTTCATTTACCGGTGCCGTGGGGCGCAAAATTGGAAAATTTGAACTGGTCAAAAAAGGAACCCTGGTTCTCGACGAGATCAGCGAAATGGCCCTGCCGCTTCAGGCTAAACTACTGCGGGTGCTGCAGGAAAGAGAAATCGATCGTATCGGCGGCAGTTCTCCCATTCCGATTGATGCGAGGATTATTGCCATAAGTAATGTGGATCTTAAAAAGGCCGTAAAAGATGGAACGTTCAGAGGGGATTTGTATTACCGCATCAATGTGATACCGCTCACTTTGCCGCCTTTGCGGCAAAGAAATGAAGATATAGAGTTATTGGTGCACTATTTTATGGATAAATATTGCCGGTTGAATGATAAAAAAATATCCGGAATTGACCAGGCTGCCATGGAACTGCTGCTGAATCATGTCTGGGAGGGAAATGTACGCGAATTGGAAAATACAATGGAGCGGGCGGTGTTGATTAGCGGCGGTCCTTATATCTTGCCCCAGGATCTGCTATTGGAGCCGACGGAACATGGAGCGGAATCCACTGACGCTTTTCGAGTGAAAGCCGGCTGTACCGTGCGCGATATGGAAAAAGAACTGATTTATCAAACCCTGAATGACGTCAATCACAACCGAACCCAGGCGGCCGAGCTTTTAGGAATCAGTATTCGTACCCTGCGCAATAAATTGCGCGAATATAAAGACCGCAGCTGAAAGCAGTAAAGCTCAAAGCTCAAAGCTGAAAGCAGTGAAGCTCAAAGCTGTAAGCTCAAAGCTCAAAGCAGTAGAGCTCAAAGCAGTAAAGCTCAAAGCTGAAAGCTCGAAGCTCAAAGGATGGGAGCTGAAAGCTGTAAACTAAAAGGATGAAAGCTCTAAGCTCAAATGGTAAAGGATGGACATAAGAATTCGGAATTCGGAAAATAGAATAGAATTACTATCTCAGCCATCTGTTTTCTGTCATCTGTCATCTGTTATCTGTCATCTGACCTCCGATTTCTGATTTTTGGTACGGAAATTGCTGTTAATTTATAAAATTCATTATTTAATTGGGAGGATATATAATGCCGACGAATGGGATTTTTGGTAAAACTATCTCCGCGCTGGAAAGATCCTTGGATTTGAGATCCCTGAATCAGCGGGTGCTGGCATCTAATATCGCCAACATGGATACGCCGAATTACAAGGCTGTCGAGCTTGGGGTGGCAGAAGAAATGGAACGCACCAAAGCACCGAAACGGGCCATTGCGCTCGTGCGAACCCATGTCCATCATATCCCGCTTAAAACCAGGGCTCACCATGGTGTCAAACTCAAGGCGGCGAAAGCTCCTGATTTCAGCCTTAGAGGTGACGGAAACACCGTTGATATTGATCGAACCATGGGGAAACTGGCCAAAAACACCTTGCTGTACAATGCGGCGGCTCAGCTTATTTCCGAAAAATTCAAAGGATTGAAGAATGCCATGAAAGGAGGGAGCCAATAATGGATTTTTTTGATTCCATCAATACCAGTTCCGCGGCGCTAAGTGCCCAGCGTCTGCGGATGAATTTGATATCAGGCAATCTTGCCAATGTTAATACAACGCGAACCCATCAGGGGGGGCCTTACCGTCGGAAAGAGGCAGTATTTGCCGCCGGTCCGGTGGACCAATCCTTTAAACGAATTCTGACGGATCGCCAGAATAAACATTTGTCAACGGTAAAAGTCGCCCGGGTCGTCGAAGATCGAAATCCGCCGGTGATGAAATATGATCCCCAGCATCCGGATGCCGATGCCAAGGGGTATGTGGCCATGCCGAATATAAACCTGATGGAAGAAATGGTGAACATGATTTCAGCTACCCGGGGCTACGAGGCGAATGTCACGGCCCTGAAGGCTGCGAAAGATATGGCCCTGAAAGCTCTTGAAATAGGACGATAGCGATGCAAGATTTTAAAATTCAAAACCAGATTCAATCTTTAACAAGCCCTCAATTTAGCGTTAATCCGGTCGAAAAATCGCAACCGTCTGATTTCGGCCAAGCCTTGCGGCAGTCCTTGGAGCAGGTCAACCGACTGCAAACGGAAGCAAATGCGAGTATTGATGAATTGGCCAACGGCAAGCAGACCGATATCCATCAGACAATGATTGCCGTAGAGAAGGCCAGCGTATCATTCGAGCTGTTGATGCAAATTCGCAATAAAGTTATCTCAGCCTACGATAAAATTATGCGTACCCCGGTCTAAGTAAGGTGTCAGGCCTCAGGTTTCAGTATAAGGAAGTCGGTGAAAAAAAGGTGAGAAGGTGAGAGGGTGAGAGGGTGAGAGGATGAGAAGGTGAGAGGGTGAGAAGGTGGGAAGTTGGTGAGCTCATAAGTTCTTGAGTTCGTGAGCGTTTAAAATAATCAACTTAGACAACCCATTCAACTCAATCAACCTAATCAATCAACTTAGTCAACTTAATATACTATTCTACCAGTCAACTCAGAATCATTTGTGACTGTTGAACTGTGAACCTTGAACCTCTGAACTTTGAACCCTGAACCTTGAACGCTGAACCCTGAACTTTGAACCTTTGAACCTCTGGGGGTAAGGATCACTATGGAAGTCCTCCGTCAAATATTGTCACAACTAGTAGCCACGTTTAAAAATCTCAGCCGTGGCAAACAATTTACCCTGGTAACTTTAATCCTGGGTTCTTTGGCCGGATTTATTTTTCTTATGAGCTGGTCCGGCAAAAGTGAATTCCATCCCCTTTTTACCAAGCTGAATCCGGAAGATGCCAGCGTAATTTTGACCAAGCTCAAAGAGCAAAAAATCGAATATCGCATCGCATCCAACGGCACCACCATTTCAATTCCTCAGGAACATATCCATGAATTCAGGATGAAAATGGCCTCCGAGGGATTGCCCCAAGGCAGCGGGGTGGGGTTTGAAATATTTAACGAAACCAAACTCGGAATGACCGAATTCGCACAAAATGTAAATTATCAGAGGGCGCTGCAGGGAGAACTATCCCGCACCATCAACCGGATCGAGGAAATTGAAAACTCCAGAGTCCATATTGTCCTGCCTGAAAAATCACTTTTCGTGGAAGATGAGGAGCCGGCAAGTGCTTCTGTGGTATTGCATCTTCAGACAGGCAAATGGTTAAGCCGGAGTCAAATAAAAGGCATCGTGCATTTGCTGTCTTCCAGCGTTGCCCGATTAAATCCTGAGAATGTAACAATCGTTGATCAGAATGGAAAGCTGCTGGCCGGCCAGAAAGACGATTCGACATTCGGTAACCTCACCTCCAACCAACTCGAATACCAGACCCGGGTGGAGAAGAGCCTTGAAAATCGCATTCGAACCATGCTGGAGTCAGCCTTGGGAGAGGATAAGGCGATTGTCAGATTATCCTGCTCTTTTGATTTTAAAAGCCAGGAGAAAACAGAGGAGCTGTATCTGCCGAATAACAGGGTTGTTCGCAGTGAGCAGGCGTTAAAGGAATTGACCAGCGCCCCGGAGCTGGCGCCCCAGGGCGTGCCGGGAATTCGGTCGAATATCCCTGGAGATTCCCTGTCCAGTGAACAGAATAAATCGGCTGCCCGGACTTCGGTTTTCGAGAAAAATGATCGCACCGTGAATTATGAGATCGGCAAGGTGATCAGCCACATCAAGGATCCGGTAGGTGAGATGACGAGGGTCTCGATTGCGGTCCTGGTAGACGGCACCTACCAGCGGGCGGAAAAAGAAGATGGGCAGGTAGATTGGAATTACATTCCCAGGACCCCGGAGGAGATGCAGAAATTTGAGAACATCGTCAAGCGCGCCGTGAATTTTAATGAAACCCGGGGCGATGAAGTTGAAATTATCAACATCCCCTTTGAATCGACGAAACTGGCGCTGAAGCGAGAGCCCGCGAAGGAAGGAAAATGGACCACGCTGTTTAAAGAATACCGGGTGCATTTGAAATACGCTTTCTTATGCCTTTTCCTGATTTTGTCTTTCCTGTTTTTTGTAAGACCGCTGGTTCGATGGTTAACGGAGTATTCTTTCGGCGACCTGGAGATGTTCAAGCGACTGCCTCGAACCGTGGGTGAACTCGAGGCTGAGTATGACCCGAATGCCCGGGGGCTGAGCTTCAGAGATCAGGCATCCCAGATGATTTCAAACGAAAGCGATGCTTCGATGGGGGTCATGCGCGATTGGCTGAAGGAAAATAATTGATCGAATGACGCAATATGTGCCGTTGGCGGTTGATCATGGTTGAGACTAAATGGGAAGCTAATCAAAGAAATGGCTAAAGTTTGAAAGTGCCTAAAATGCCTAAAATTAATGAATTCTATCGATTTTATGTAGAATGGACTGTTGAACCATTTTAGGGTTTGCAGCATGGATACCTCTAAATAGCAGGTGTTGATATTGAATAAAATAAGGCTGAGCGCAGCGACTCAACATTTTTAGGCATTTTAGGCAATTTAGGTCATTTAAAAATTTTCTTTACCAGCTATGGATCCACGAAAAATATCAGGCTCTCTTAAAGCTGCAATCTTAATACGCTCCCTGGGCTCAGAGGTTGCCAGAATGATATACAGCAATCTTTCCGAAAAAGAGAAAAAGGTCGTGCAGGGTCATCTGGATGATATGGGGGCCGTCCCGGCAGATGTCATTGAATTCGTGGCCAGGGAGTTCATGGATAACGCTGCCATGAAAGCCCATATGGCCCGGTTGGGCCCCCCGCCGCAGCCTGATACGGAAGGCGAAGAGGCTGCCGAAGGCGAGCTCGAGGGGCTGAAAGCGATAGAATCGCTAAACGCTGATGAAATTTATGAATTAATCAAGGATGAACACCCCCAAACGATTGCCATCATTATAATTCACATCAAAACATCTATCGCCAGTGATGTTTTATCCCTGTTACCGGATGAAATCAAAACCGATGTCTCAGTCCGGGTGGCTACCCTGGATAAGGTGAATGCGGATATGGTCGAAGAGGTCAATTACGTTTTCAAAGAAATACTCAAAAATAAAAAAAGCTCGGTCGCCAATATCAGCGGCGGTATAGATCGCCTGGCCGAAATCCTGAATCAAACAGATGAAATTTCGAATGAACTGATATTAAACGAGATAGAAGAAAATGATCCGGATATGGCAGCCCAAATCAAACAAAAGATGTTTGTATTTGAGGATCTGGTGCTGGTAGACGATCGTGGATTTCAGAAACTGCTGCGCAAGGTTGAGACGATTGAACTTGCAATCGCGCTTAAAGCGGCTTCTGAGGAAGTTAAAGACAAAGTGTTCAGAAATATGTCGGAGCGCGCCGGCGCAATGCTGCGGGAAGAGATCGATGATCTGGGGCCGGTCAGGATGAAGGAAGTCTCCGACGCCCAGGGTGCAATAACTAATATAATTCAGGAAATGGAAGCCAAGGGGGAGATCATAATCAGTGGACGCCGAGGAGAAGAAATTATCACATAATGCTGAGGCCGGGCAATTCCAAAACAGCCAGGCCGATTTCAAGTTGCATTATTTTCCGGATATTCCGGTCGACGATCCGGACAATGTTCGTGAATGCCTGCCACCGGAAGATAAATTTCAACGGATCCGCTATGCCGACGGACAGCCATATTGCTCAAATTCGTCTGCCGGTCATGAAGACACTCAATCCCGCCCCAACCGAAAATCTTCTGCCGCGAAAAGGTTCGATGTCCAAGCATATCAGGAAGGCTTTAGGGATGGTTTGGAACAGGGCACCGGTGAGGGTGAAAAGGCCGGATTTGAGCAAGCGGCCAAAGAGCTTGAACCGGCGCTGGTCAGCTTGCAGCAAGGGTTATTGCAGCTGAAAAATCTGCGGCAAGATACATATCAAAACATTGAAAATGAAGTTGTGGAACTGGTGCTGGCCATTGCCCGCAAAGTAGTTTGCCGTGAGATAAAACTTGACCGGGAGGTCGTGGCCTGCGTCGCCAGGGAAGCTCTCGCCAAAGTCGAAGCGCCGGGGAGAATCAAAATTAAGCTGAATACCTCGGACCTGCAGTTTATCGATAAAACCAAATATCAGCTCTCAGATCTGATCGGCAATATCGATAATGTCATTTTAGAAGCCGAAGACAGGATTGAACGGGGCGGTTGTGTCATCGAGACCGATTTGGGTGAAATAGACGCCCGGATCGAAAAACAGCTGCAGGTAGTTGAAGAATCCTTTCGGTCCGCCTTGGGAAATTCAACTGCTAATAAATAGGTTGAATGGACGACAATTTGGACCTATCCAAATATCATACCTGCCTTGAATCGAATTGTCCGATCCGGGCCGTCGGCCGCGTCACCAACGTCGTCGGGCTGGTAATTGAAGCCCGCGGACCTCTTTCCTGCCTGGGAACCGTCTGTGATATTTATACTGCCAACAAGCACGCGACCATAGCAGCTGAGGTTTCCGGTTTCAAAGACAATCACGTTTTGTTGATGCCCCTGGAAGAAATTCATGGAATCGCACCGGGCTGTAAAGTCGTGGCCCGCCAGCAAAGGGCCGTGTTGCCGGTGGGATCCGGTCTATTAGGTCGCGTAATTGACGGCCTCGGCAACCCGATTGACGGTAAAGGGCCCCTGGAGACTGAAAGCGAATATCCGATCTATGCGACGGCGATGAATCCGCTGCAGCGTCGGCGGATTCGTCAGCCGCTGGATCTCGGGATTCGCGCGATCAACGGGTTACTGACCGTTGGCTGCGGCCAGCGGATCGGTGTTTTTGCCGGATCAGGGGTTGGTAAAAGTGTGCTGCTGGGAATGATTGCCCGCAAAACAAAAGCGGATGTGAACGTGATTGCACTCATCGGCGAGCGGGGCCGGGAAGTCAATGAATTTATCGACAAAGAGCTCGGAGCGGAGGGGCTGAGCCGATCGGTAATCGTGGTTGCTACATCGGACAGATTGCCGCTGATCCGAATGCGAGGGGCTTTTATCGCCACCGCCATTGCGGAATTCTTCAGGGATCAGGGCCGGAACGTGAACTTGATGATGGACTCGGTCACCCGCTTTGCCATGGCCCAACGGGAGATCGGCCTGGCCCTTGGAGAGCCACCCACGACCAAGGGCTATACGCCATCTGTCTTCACTATTCTGCCGAAATTGCTGGAACGCGCCGGAACCGCCGCCAACAACGGCACGATCACCGGTTTGTATACCGTGCTGGTGGAAGGTGATGATTCTAATGAACCGATCGCCGATGCCGTGCGGTCTATCCTTGACGGTCACATTAATCTTTCCCGTGACCTTGCCGTGCAAAATCACTACCCCGCAATCGATGTGCTGGGAAGTATCAGCCGGGTTATGGTGGACCTAGTCGATGATGATCACCGCAAAAAAGCGGACTACCTCAAAGAGGTACTGGCGACTTACCGCAAAGCGGAAGATCTGATTAATATCGGTGCCTATGTATCCGGCAGCAGCCACAAAATAGACTATGCGATCGCAATGATTGATCGAATAAATTCTTATTTACGCCAGGATATCAATGAAACGTTTTTTTTTGATGACAGTATTGCTCAGTTGGATGGCCTGTTCGAAGGGGATTCTCCGACCAATAAGTTGCAGGCGACTTAACGCAAACCGCCGTTTTCCATTATTGCTTATATATAGGGCAAAGTTCTTATCATGCATCGATTCAAATTGGAGTCCCTGCTAAGGCATCGACGTCATCAAGAGGAGATTTGTCAAAAGGAACTGGCAAATTCCGAGAGATTACTGGCCGATGAGAAGGGCAAATTGCGCCGCCAAAAAAGAGAAAAGCGGATTAACGTTCAAAACCTGCAGGTAAATCAAAAAGAGAAAATTGACGTATCCGTTTTAATCTTGTCCATGAATTATATCCGCCAGTTATCTAAAAAGATCGAGGAACAAAAAAGGTGCGTACGGGAGGTCTCCAAAAAGCTCAATCTGAAACGCAACGAATTGATCATAATCGTGAAAAAACGCAAAACCCTGGAAAAACTCAAGGAAAAAAGCCGGCTGGCCTATCAGCAGAAAACGATGCAAAACGAGCGTAAATTAATGGATGAAGTGGCATCGACGCGGCAGGCGCGGAATACGTAGACGCGGGTTGCGGGTCATCTGATTTCGGATTTGGGATTGCGGATTGCGGATTGAAAATGTGGAGCATAGTGAGGGTTGCGGGTTGCGAGTTGCGGGTTGCGGGTTGCGGGTTACGGGGTGCGGGTTACGGGGTGCGGGTTACGGCGTGCGGGTTACGGGGTGCGGGTTACGGGGTGCGGGTTACGGGGTGCGTGTTGCGGGGTGCGGGGTTCAGAGGTTCCGGGTTCAGAGGTTCAGAGGTTCAAAGTTGAGAGGCTACAGGTTCAGCGGTTCAAGGTTCAAAGGTTCAAAGTTCAGAGGTTCAAAGGTTTGCAGGTTCTGGGTTCAAGGTTGAGCGGCTGTAAGTAAATAGAACAACGAGCATAGATCTCAGGATCGTCATTTCACCAATACTATCTTTTCACTTTCTCATCTTCTCACCCTCTCACCTTCTCAATTTCTGCTTTTTGTCTTCCGCATTCCACCTTCCCATTTCCTTCCCCCTTTCCGGTAAACTTTGCCACCCCTAGGAAATATTTGCCGCTGATTTCAGGGATGAGCCCGCTTCGGTCTTTCAATATCTAGATAGTTGGATGGCGAATTTTCCTATTGTTTCTTACAATTGATTTTATATCTATAATTGTTTCAAATGATTATAAGCATATGGGTGGGATCGGAGCCGGAGTGAACGATTTTTTTTGAGATATGGCATGCTACCTGCTACTTGAAAGCTTGAATTTGAGAGAGAGCCCGTTAATCATAAATCTATAGCTTTGAGGAAGTTGCCGATGTCCACCGATTTATTTTTTTCGCAACCTGTGTCCCCGAATCCGCCAGCTGGAATTCAAAGCGGCAGCCCCGGGCCTTCCGGCTTGAGTCAAACCTCCAAAATTCAAATATCTGCCAAGTCGCCGGAAGGTGATACGGATAATTTTCTAACCACGCTCAAGGCGGTGTCGCGGAATGGAGCCCCGGAAAAACCTCAGCCGGCTGACGGTCAGGCGCCCTTGTCGGAAACCACCGCGTCGATTGAGGTCGGCGAAATGGATGAAGAGACAGATCCGACGGTCACTCCGGTTGATATGCCCAATGCAGATGAAACGGATTCAGAACCAGTTCAAATTCCATCTGATTGGAATAGTGCGGGTTTCATTAAAGTCCTGGAGGGGCTCGGGCTGACCGATGCCATTGCAGATTCCGACCTCCAACAATTGACGAATGAAAACCCGGCAGATATTAATCAGTTGGCTGCCCTTAAGATGCTGATCGAGCGGTTGCAACAAAATCAATCTGAACCCCCTGATGGCCGGCAGACAGAGCAGTTCCCACAGTTGCAACAATTCCTATCCAATATCCGGGACGGCCAAATCCCGTTGGTTATTGACGATATATTTCGTCAGGGTTTGAGTCCCTATCAGGTAGCGGCGCCGAATCCTGAATCAGGGGAACTGTCCTCATACAGGTCTGTTTTCAGTCCAAAACAAATGGCGGAGCTGGAGCAGATAAATCAATGGATCAGAAGCTTAGCTCCCAGCCTGCAAGGGCAAAAAGTGGTCTCGGATTTGCCTCTAGGGCAGGGTGCGGCAGATGGAAAGCTAACAGTGGCGATGCCGGCCGAAGCCGGCAATGTCGTGTGGCCGGCTGAAAGCTCTGCTGGCCTGTCACAGTTGAGCAAACCAACAAGCAGTGAGGCGCTGAATTTGTCAAGCGACGTGCGGCCGGCTGAAAGCTCTGCTGCCCTGTCACAGTTGAGCAAACCAACAAGCAGTGAGGCGCTGAATTTGTCAAGCGACGTGCGCCCGGCTGAAAGCTCTGCTGGCCTGTCACAGTTGAGCAAACCAACAAGCAGTGAGGCGCTGAATTTGTCAAGCGACGTGCGCCCGCCTGTAACTAGTATCGACCAAGAATCACTGGTGAAAAATGGACCGGAGGCTGAATCCACCAGCAATGCCAAAGCCAAAGAACTACCGGGTCCTTGGCCTGGCCGGACGGTCAACGCCCAGGCTGATATTGGTAATCGGGTGGCTCCGGCTCATGACCAATCCAACACCCCTGTAAACGCACGTGACAGTCATTTTCAAAAATCCAACCCATTATCCGGTGATGTCGCAAGCGACAGCCAATCTCAAAAACCGAGCCCGGCATCCGGTGCAATCGTAAGCGATCGTCAGTCTCAAAATCAGGAGCCGGCATCCGGTGCAATCCTAAGCGATCGTCAGCCTCAAAATCAGGAGCCGGCATCCAGCAAGGTCCCGACCATTGCTAAATTCTCTGATGCTAAATTCTCTGAATACCCGGCTCAAGGCCCTGCCAGCGAAGAACCGCTTTCGCGAGTTTTTCAAGAAACCCAGCTGGCAAAAGAAGGTGTCGCCAAGGTGGAATCTGCCTCCTTTGAAGACAACTTTGCCAAAATTGTAAAATTAGACGCCGGCACCAATGACAACAGCCAACTGAACTCATCCGGTCAAAACACGGATAAACTTGCCGAAGCGGTTGCCGTCAAAAAGGAAGCCGAAGCCGGTCAAGGCGATCTTCGAACACAGACAATGGATCAGATTGTTCGCAAGGCCGCCATCCAATTGCGAAACGGTCAGCATGAAGCCCGGATTGAACTCAAACCGGATTTTCTAGGCCATGTCCGGATGCAGGTGATTTCCGAACATCAGCAGGTGACGGTAAGGATCCTGGCAGAACACGGATTCGTCAAGGAAATGATCGAGGGCAATCTGCACCAGCTAAAAGCCGATCTGCAACAGCAGGGGCTGGAGGTTGATAAACTGGAAGTCACAGTCTCTCGCGATCCGGAAGATTCAGCCAATAATAAAGATAAACTTGCTCAATCAAAATTCAGGCAAGGTTCTCAGAATCGCCGCAACGAAGATCAAACGCAGGAAGAGCAATCGGAAAGATCCCGACGCTCTTTCCTGAACGAGGATAAGTCATCGGCCGTGGATTTTTTCGCTTGATGACGGTTATCGCAAACCGAAAAAAAATGAGGTGATAAACCTATGTCAATTTCTGCAATAGATGCCAATGCTGTCGGCAGCGGTGGATCGGAGCTCACCGCTTTCAATTCGAATGTCATGGATAAAGATGATTTTTTGAGTCTTTTGATTACCCAACTCCAGCACCAGGACCCGCTCAATCCAACCGACAGCGTTGAATTTACCGCCCAGTTAGCCCAGTTCAGCTCCTTGGAGCAACTGGGCAACGTCAACGATAATTTAATAGAACTGCAGAATTTCCAGGCCTCCATCAACAATGCCCAGGTGGTCTCGCTGATTGGCAAAGACATCACCGCCAAAGGCAATTTTGTCCAGCTAACCGATGAGGGCCCGGTCGGCTGCACCATCCGCCTGGCGAATGATGCTGCCGTGGCCGTGGTCAATATATACGACAGGGCCGGTGAATTTGTTAAGGCCTTTGAAGCCGAAAACCTGAGCGCCGGCCAGCATACCCTGTTCTGGGATGGTACCGACAATCATGGCAACCCCGTCGCTCACGGCGACTATACTTTCGAAGCCATGGCTGCCGACGCCAAGGGCGAAAATATCGAAATCACGACTTATTTCAACGGTACCGTAGACAAAGTGACGTTTGAGAATAATTTGTCCTACGTTATCACCGACAATCAAAAAATTGCCCTGGGCGACGTGGTTCAAGTTTCCGATTCCGCAACACCGGCAGCCGCATCCGACAATCAGGCTGCGGCAAACAATACAGCGGAAGACGCAAACACCAACCAAAAACGCTCGTCTGACCCAGATAATTCACCCATCAATGGAGGGAAATAACAATGTTAGGTTCTTTATTTGCAGGAATATCCGGCCTTAATGCCAATTCAACCGCCATGACCGTCATCGGTGACAACATTGCCAATGTCAACACCACCGGATTTAAAGCCAACCGGGCTCAATTTGCCAATATATTAAGCCAATCATTGGTTGATTCGACTACCGGCCATATTGGCCGAGGTGTCGAATATTGGGGGACCAGTCCTCTGTTTTCACAGGGTTCATTGGAAGGCACGGCCAGCTCAACGGATCTGGCCATTAACGGCAAAGGATTTTTTGTCGTTCAGGATGATAGCGGCGCTAACTACTATACCCGTGCCGGGCAGTTTATCCTCAACGAACTCGGGGATATGGTCAATCCGGATGACCTGATACTTCAGGGCTACGAAATTCTGTCCGGCGGAAATCTGGGCAACATCACTGACATCAGTATTCCGGGCGAAAGAATATCGCCGCCGGGAGCGAGCACCGAGTTTACCTTCGATATCAACCTGAATGCATCAGCCGCGGTTGGCGAATCCTATTCGACATCCCAGTCCATGTTCGACTCATTGGGTAATGCGCTGCCCTTTACCCTGACATTTACCAATACCGGTTTGCGTGCCTGGAATGTGACGGCCTCGGTCGCGGGAACCGGCAACAGTGCCAACTTTAATCCCTCACCCGGGCCGGCAACCAATTCGATCTCCATGACCTTCGATACCGACGGTGAACTGCTGACACCCAACGCGGATCAGGTCGTACAACTTACCTTGGCCACGGGGGCCGTCACCCCGCAATTAGTCACCTGGGACTTATTCAACAATACATCCGGCGCCAATCTGGGTGACATCACCGGATATTCATCCGACTCCAGCACGACGTTTCAGTATCAGGACGGATATGTCGCCGGTGTGTTACGGGGGATTTCGGTTGACGAAGATGGAATCGTTACGGCCGCGTACTCCAACGGGCAGCTGACTCCGGTTTATCAGGTGGTCATTACGGACTTTCCCAGTTATGATGGCCTGAAAAAACTTGGCAAAAACCTGTATGAGGAATCCATCAATTCCGGACAGCCGATGTCCGGAGTCGCGGGCAACGGCCGGCTGGGATCCATTGCACCCATGTCCATTGAAATGTCGAATGTGGATCTGGCCCAGGAATTTGTCAAAATGATTACCACCCAGCGTGCCTTTCAAGCCGCCTCCAGGGTCATTACCACCAGTGATGAAATTTTAGCGGAGTTGATCAATATCAAACGATAGTAATCGTTAGCCAGTAGCCAGGAGGCCGGGAAGCTGAGATGCCGCCCGGACCCTCCCGGCTTCCTGGCTTCCACGCCTCCCAGCCTCAAGTTATTTGAAATGTGTTAAAGATACTGATATCATATGAAACAGCAGGAGTTGCACGATGATCAAAGTAACCCGTTTAAATGATTCTGTCATGGTGGTTAATGTCGAAAAAATTCAGTCGCTGCAGGCAACGCCGGATACGGTGATTACCTTTACCAACCACGACCGAATTATGGTTAAAGAGCCCCTGGAGGAAATATCCCAGCGCATCGTGGAGTATCGGCGCAATGTCAACTCCAGAGCCGGTGATTCCAGTGGGGATAGATAGAACCGTTATCGTCAAAGAGTTGACTAAAACCTGCCAAAATTGACACTTGTCCGGGTGCCCGGGCCCCACAGCCCGGCATCGCGATTCACAGACGCTTGTCAACAATAGCGCACCACCAAATCAACCACAAATCAATTCAATTTAATTCTTAAAGATTTGCCGCTCTAACGGCCGGGGTCGAGCATTCACGTGAGCCCCACCCGCTCCAGTCTGTGGCACAATACTTGCTTTCTTAACAGAAGATATTTCCTGTTTTGTGGTTTAGTAATCGGAGAATTGCGGAATATATCGAATTCGACTCGGTAATTAAGGAGTCTGCCATTGGACATTGCAACCCTGATTGGAATCTTGATCTCTTTTGGCCTGGTGATCGTCTCTATCCTGTTGGGTGGAGACGGAACCTGGTTTGTCAATGCGCCCTCGCTGATGATTGTTGGCGGTGGGACCATGGGGGCGACGCTGCTTGCCTATCCATTGGGCGATGTATTGAGCGTATTCAAGGTGGCGAAGAACGTCTTTACCCACCGGTCACAACCCGTTGGTGAACTCATACCCATGATTGCCGATTTCGCCAAAAAAGCACGCCAGGAAGGGATTCTTTCTTTTGAATCCCAGCTGTCCGAAATTGAAGATCCTTTTCTGGTCCGGGGCATTCAGATGGCCATTGACGGAATGGAAACCAGTGCCATTGAAGAAGTCATGAGTACCGAGATCATGTATGTGGAAGAGCGGCATCGGCTGGGGTCAGATATATTCAGCACCATGGGAACTTTCGCCCCGGCAGTCGGAATGCTCGGGACCATTATCGGCCTGGTGCAGATGCTGATGCAAATGGAGGATCCCAGCCAAATCGGGGCACCCATGGCAGTGGCGCTGCTGACTACATTTTACGGCACGTTGCTGGCGAACCTTGTATTTATTCCGGTAGCCGGAAAACTGAAAACACGAAGCAAACAGGAACTCTTGTTTAAACAAATGGTGCTTGAGGGCGTTATTTCCATCCAATCCGGTGACAATCATCGGGTGGTGGAACAAAAGCTGAAGGCCTTTATTGCGCCCAAGGCCCGTTTGACGGCTGACAGAGAAGCGGTTGCTGCCTGAAGATTTTTGGGTGAATCACAGGGCATTAAGCCCTAACGGTTTTTTCCAAACAGCATTTTGCTTAATCATAAGGTGTCAGGTGTCAGGTTTCAGGACCCATCACTTTGTTTTCCTGACGCCCGAAACCTGACACCTGAAACCTTTATTCTGCGCTAATCCAACGGTGATGCCCAGTGAGGCTCCAGAAGAAAAAAGGCGGTTCGAAAAAAGATCAGGGTCCGGCCCGCGGCGGCTGGGAAGTCGTGTATTCCGGTTTCGTTTTGATCCTGCTTTGCTTCTTTATCATGTTGAGTTCGTTTTCGAGCATCAAAGAAGCCAAAATCTTGCGCTTTGTAAAGTCATTTGTCGAATCCGTCAGCATTCTACCCGGGGGGCTTAGTGCCGATGGCGGTGCGGTGGTCATGCCGGATTCGGTCGAAATTGTGGACATCAAAAGCCCGTTGGCTCAGATCCATGCGAATTTAAAAGCGCTTGCCGAAGGCATTCATCATCATAAAGATGTTGCAGTATCATATTCACGCAGAGGGCTGGTGATGCGATTGTCCGATCAAACCCTGTTTGATATCGGCGAAGCAGCTGTCTCACATCAGGGTATCCCGCTGCTGAAAAAAATTGGTTCCATCATTGCGGAAACCAGCCACCATGTGCGGGTCGAGGGACACACGGACGACGTTCCGATCCATACTGCCCGGTATCCGTCGAACTGGGAATTGTCCACGGCCCGGGCGGTTAATGTTTTGAGATACTTTATTCAAACTTACCGGATACCCAGTGAGCAGTTATCGGCCGAAGGTTTTGGCCGGTACCGGCCCATCGTACCCAATGACAGCCCGGCCAACCGGGCCAGGAACCGTCGGGTTGAGATCGTATTTTTCGACCCCGATATAGCCGGCCGACCGGTGGAGGGCAGGCCTTGAGAAATCGAAAAATCAAGAACCCGCCGGAAACCGGCGGCAACTCGGCCGGATGGCTGACGACTTTCAATGATCTGGTAACGCTGTTGATGGTGTTTTTCGTGCTGCTTTTTACGATGGGGTCCATGGATCACAGACTGATGAAGGAATTTCAATTTGCATTGCAAAGCGGTCTTGGAATTCTGGAGGCCGGGTCCACGGCTTCCATCGCGGTCCATAAGCCCCTCACGCCGATGGCGCAGCAGGGCCAATCAACCCGGTCAATCGACGCTCCGACACCTGAGGATGGATCAGTCGAAGCAAACGTGACCATTGAAGCGGTGCTTGAAGAGTTTGCGGCTCGACGCGGAATTAATGTCAAGTATTCCAAAGATGGGGTGCATATCTCTTTTGAAGATGGTTTGTTTTTTAATTTCGGCAAAGCCGACATCAATCCCAGCGGTTTTGACTATTTGGAAAAATTGACGCTGGCGATACATAAACTGCCCTATGCGGTCAGAGTCGAGGGGCATACCGATAATGTGCCGATTCGCACCAAGCGCTTTCCCTCAAACTGGGAACTGTCCATCGCAAGAGCCGTTAGTGTCGTAAAATATTTTATCGATGTCGGCCAGATCAATCCCCGACGACTTTCAGCGGTCGGTTACGGCGACTCAAAACCGCTGGTGCCTAACGACGCACCGGCCACGCGTGCCAGGAACCGACGGGTTGAAATCGTTCTGGTAACGGAAGGCGAGAAAAACAATGTCAAATAAAGTTCTCATTTTACTGATCGGCGTATTGATGATCTTTATGGTTGGTATGGGCGGCGGTTTGTTTCTGATGTGGAATAAACTGTCCGCGATTAATGTTCAGGCGAACACCGGCAACGGCGATCAGCCCAATCAGGATGCGATTCTTGAAAACCCTTTAGGTCCGATCGTTTCTCTGGAAACCTTTATTGTCAATCTGGCCGATAAGGGCGGCAAGCGCTACCTGAGACTCACTATGGACCTGGAACTGGGCAATCCGGAATTGGAAAGCGAGATTCAAAAACGGATGCCCCAGGTAAGAGACAGCATTTTGATGATTCTGCCTTCCAAACGCTTTGCCGATATCAGCTCGGTTGAAGGAAAAATCGCCCTTAGAGATGAAATTTTAGCGGGGCTAAATAGTTTTTTACTCCAGGGGGAGGTAAACAAAATCTATTTTAAGGAATTCGTGGTCCAGTAGAGGCAGCCGCTATGTCAGATCAGATATTATCTCAAGAGGAAATTGATGCGCTCCTTTCGGCGATGGACAAAGGAGAGGTTGATCTAGAAGAAGAAGTCAAGCCGGAAGCTGAAGTCTATACCTATAATCTGACTTCCCAAAACATAATGTTGAGAGATCAATTTCATGCTTTGGAAGAGGTTTATGACAAGTTGGCGAGATTAATGGGCACATCCTTTGCGGCATTGCTGCAGCGATCGATCGAGGTGGAATTCGTATCAACCGAGATGGTGAAATACACGGAATGCATCAGTGCCTTCTCCAATCCGACGAGTTTTACGATCTTTACCATGGATCCGCTCATCGGCTCGGCCATGCTGGCGGTCGAACCCCGGTTGGTATATTCGTTGATTGACTGCATGTTCGGTGGAGATGGGAAACCCACCGAAATTATGCGGGAATTTACCATGATCGAGCAGCGGATGATGCAAAAATTCGCCCTGGAAGTTTTAGGGAGTCTGCAAGCCGCCTGGAAAATCGTGGATCCGATTACCGTAAAACTAAAAAAAACCGAAATAAAGCCGGATTTCGTTCATCTGGCTTCTCCCAATGATCTCATGGTGGTGATCGTTTTCAGTGTTACGGGACAGGAGTTTTCCGGCAACCTTCACTTGTGCATTCCATACCTGATGCTGGAACCCATCAAAGACAAGTTATCATCCAAATACCTGCGTGAAAAAGACATGGAGCATAGCTGGTGTGAACAGTTGGAAATGCTGTTGCAGGACACCCCGGTTACTCTGATAGCCGAACTGGGAATGACGACCCGCAGTGTTAGAGATTTATTGGATCTTAAGTTGGATGACGTCGTTCAACTCAATACGGGGCCTGAAGATATGGTGATGCTGTCTGTGGATCACGTTCCCAAGTTTTACGGTTTTCCGGGTATCATCAACGGAAACCGGGCCATTGAAATTGCAGCACTGCACCAGAAAAATGGAGGCGAGAAATAGGCATGGCGACAACCGATGAAAACATAGGGCCGACAGGTACCAATGACGCTGATTCCGAAGCATCCAACCGGACCTTTGCGGGAGGTGGTGCTGCACCGACATCCCAGAACCCCGGGACCGGCGATGGGTCAGCGAACATGGAATTTGTGTTGGACATACCGCTTGAAGTGGCTGTTGAACTGGGACGAACCAAAATGCTGATTAACGATTTGCTCAAGCTCGGGCAGGGTTCTGTGATTGAATTGTCCAAACTTGCCGGCGAAAGCCTGGATATACTAGCAAATCAAAAACCGATCGCCAGGGGAGAAGTCGTGGTCGTAAATGAGAAATACGGCATTCGCCTGACCGAGGTGATCAGTCCCATGGAACGAATTGAGAGGTTGCGATGAATTCAGCTCCGGACATGGCATCGGGTGCATTTCAAATGCTGACGGCTCTGGGCATCATTCTGGGTGGGCTGCTTGTCGTTTTTTATTTTATGAAACGCTATATGAAAAGAGATGCCGGGGGCGGAGGGCAGCTGATTCGGGTGCTCGCCAATCGGTATATCGGGGTAAAAAAAAATATTGCTCTGGTTGAGGTTCCCGGGAGTGTTCTGGTCGTCGGGGTTTCAAACGACCGGATATCTTTGCTGACCAAAATAGAAGACAAAACGATAATCGACGGCATCCACCGGGAAACCCCCGGCGTGGCGATATCTTTTTCGGATCATTTGCAGCGCCTGACATCCCGGTTAAAATCAGATAAAGCCGGCCAGCAAACTAATTAATCCGCACCGGCCTGGCCTGGCACCGGCGCTAGGCCATCAAATACAGGCTTCAGGGAACTTAGCGCGGGCAGCAAGATCTCCGCGACCGTTTGGGAAAATCACCATCTATATGGCTAATATAAAAATAAGAAAATACCTTATTTGGGGAAACCGGGTTGAAATCGGCAAACCAATAGTAACCTGCTGTTTGATCATACTGCTGGCGGCAGGTTTATTATTTGTCACAGCCTCCAACTGCTGGGGGGCTGATCCGGGTTTTGCGACCCCCTATTTTTCCGTAGGTATAAATAACACCGAGCAGCCCGTGGCGCCAACTGTGACAATGCAGATTTTTCTGCTGATGACGGTTCTCTCCCTGGCGCCTGCCATCATGATCATGGTGACCTCGTTTACCCGCATCGTCATCGTTCTCTCGCTGTTGCGCCGGGCCCTGGGCACTATGCAGATGCCGCCGAATCAGATAGTGGTCGGGTTGGCCTTATTTTTAACGTTCTTTATCATGACCCCGGTCTGGCAACAGATTAATCAAAACGCCCTGCAGCCTTACCTTGATAAAAAACTCAGCCACCAGGAGGCATTGCAAAAGGCCGTCCAGCCCTTGAGGGAATTTATGTTTAAACAAACCCGGGAAAAAGATCTGGCCCTGTTTGTGGACATTGCCAAGCTCAAGCGGCCCAATAATATGACTGAAATACCGACCCTGGTGCTGATACCGTCGTTTATTATCAGCGAGGTCAAAACCGCCTTTCAGATTGGGCTCTTGCTATACGTGCCCTTTCTGATCATCGACATGGTGGTGGCGAGTGTCCTGCTTTCCATGGGGATGATGATGCTGCCGCCCATCATGGTATCACTGCCTTTCAAACTCATGCTGTTTGTCCTGGCGGACGGGTGGTACCTGCTGGTGGAGAGTTTGGTGAAGGGGTTTGTTTAAGGCTGGTTGCTGGATACTGGTTGCTGGATACTGGATGCTGGATACTGGATGCTGGATGCTGGATACTCGATGCTGGATACTCGATGCTGGATACTCGATGCAGGATATCTGCGGGTTAGAAAAGGTATCAGGTGTCGGGATTCGGGTATAATTGCTATATACGATTAACCAATAACCAATAACCAATAATCTATAACCTATAACTATTAACTAATAACTAATACCTTGACTCCTGAATTCATTACCGGTTTTTTTTTCGATGCCATCAAAACGGCCATCAGCCTGGCAGCACCGATGTTGCTGGCCGGTCTGGGCATTGGTCTCCTCGTAAGCCTTTTTCAGGCAGTCACATCCATCAATGAGATGACGCTGACATTTATCCCTAAAATGCTGGCCGTGGCCGTGGCATTGATATTTTTCTTTCCCTGGATGATGCAAACCATGGTCGTTTTTACCCAAAATCTGTTTGAAAACCTTAATATTTATGTGCGCTGAATATGATTTCTCTCAACATTTCATTGCCGCAGCTGCAAATGTTGTTTTTTGTGTTTTTGAGGGTTGCCGCCATATTGATGACAATTCCTATTTTTGAGAGCAGGAGCATACCGCATTTGTTTAAGCTGGGTTTGGCCTTCACAACCAGTCTGGTTCTTTTTCCGATGCTAAAATTAAATGCGATGCCGGTGTTGAACAGCATTATTGAGATGGGAATTGGCGCAGCCCGCGAAGTTCTACTGGGACTTGTGATCGGATTTTCCGTCAAATTAATTTTTGCCGGCATCAAGATCGCCGGACAATTGGCCGGCTATCAAATGGGAATGGCGCTTACCAATGTGATGGATCCGGATACCAGCCAACAGGTGCCGCTGCTGGCACAATTTAACAATTTGTTTGCACTGCTGGTATTTATAACTGTCAATGCGCATTACTGGTTTATTAAGGCCCTCATGCAGAGCTACCGTATGGTGCCGCCTTTGAAGGCTAATTTCGGCAATTCGTTGACGGAGCAACTTATCCAGCTAAGCGGCAGTATGTTCGTTATCGCAATTCAGGTCGGATCCCCGATCATTGCGGCCCTGCTGATTACGAGTGTCGCATTTGGCCTGATCGCACGCACAGTGCCGCAGATGAATGTATTTATCGTCGCCATGCCTTTGAAAATAGGTGTTGGACTGCTTTTTATCGGGTTCAGCCTACCGTATCTTTCAGCGTTTTTAAAAAAAATATTCAGTGGCCTGGGACAACACCTGCTGATCATGCTCAAAACCATGTCCTAATCCGGAGGCGGGTCAGGTGTCAGGTTTCAGGTGTCAGGAAATCGAGTTGAAAGATCCTCGTATGGAACTTCAGGGAATGACGAACGATGATTGACGATTGTCGAATGGTGGAATCGCTTCGCTCTGTTCGTTTTAAAAACTAAAATAGATAAAATTCCTTAATTCGACATTCGACATTCGACATTCGTCAATCGACATACGACAGTGGAAAGTTGACGTATAGAATTTTTGACGGGAAGATAATTAATTATGCCTGAAAGTTCCGGTCAGGAAAGAACCGAAAAAGCAACCGGTAAAAAGCGCGAGGAAGCCAGAAAGAAAGGCCAGGTTGCCCAAAGCAGGGAGATCTCCTCAGCGGGGATCCTGCTTGTATCCTTGGGGGTTTTCTATTTCGGCGGTTCGTGGATGTTCTGGCAGCTTTCGGGATTCATCCGTGGAATCTATCAAAATATCGGTTCCTTGCGTTTAACGAACATTTCCGATGCCAGTGTTTTTTCGCTGGAGGTTCTTTACAATTTATTGATGTTGCTGCTGCCGGTTCTGATTCCGATCGCAATAGCCGGGTTGATATCCAATATTTTGCAGATCGGATTTCAAATGAACACCGAAGCCATGATGCCGAAATTTTCTAAGCTCAACCCGATATCAGGGGTGAAGCGGGTTGTGTCATTGAAATCCCTGGTGGAACTCGGAAAATCCATCGCAAAAATAATCTTTATCGGCGGTATTGTTTATTTGGTTGTGAAAAAAGATATGCAGGCCTACCCGGATCTGATGCATCAAGAGGTCGGGCAGATTCTCGTGTTTATTGCCCGGGTGGCACTCAAAATATGTTTTTTCGTCTGCCTGGCAATGATTGTGCTGGCTGTGGTGGATTATCTCTATCAACGCTGGCAGTATGAAGAAGATCTTAAAATGACCAAACAGGATGTCAAGGACGAACAGAAACAAACGACTGGTGACCCCAAGGTCAAAGCCCGCATCCGGAGCGTTCAACTGGAAATGGCCCGGCGCCGCATGATGGAGTCCGTTCCTGAAGCAGATGTGGTCATTACCAACCCGACCCGTTTGGCCATCGCCTTGAAATTTGACGCCCGGGACATGATTGCACCCCGCGTCCTGGCCAAAGGTTCCGGACACATTGCCCAGCGCATCCGGGAAATTGCCGTGGAACATAAGATTCCTTTGGTCGAAGAAAAACCACTGGCCCAGGCACTTCATAAAATGGTCGACATCGGTGATTACATACCGGCTGAGCTATACCGGGCCGTTGCCGAAGTATTGGCCTATGTGTATCGGCTTAAGGGGATGTACGGTAACGCCTAGTGCAGGTTCAACCAGGTGAGCAAGGTAGATAGAAGGCTCAGGATATTTTGCGAATGGTTTGTGGTCGGAGGTTTCAGGTGTCAGGTTTCAGGTGTCAGGTGTTCCGCTTGTAGCGGGACTGGCCGTGGAATGACCGGTTAAAACATCCAAAATCTAATGAACACGCGAACGTCGAATATCGAATAATGTATTCTGTCAATTTAAATTACAGACTGAGCAGCGCGAATCCATTTTGGAAGTTCGACGTTGAATGTTCAATGTCCGACGTTAAATACTTTTTCCGTTCAGGCCATGCAAAGTTTCATGCGAGCGTTCTGAATTAGCGTTCCTGAAACCTGCTGACACCTGAAACCTGACACCTGAAACCAATTAAGAGAGGACGAGATTAGCGGTAAAAGGGTAGTACAAAAGGATTATTATTAATATCAGCAATCTGAAACAAAAACTATGACAGCAGCCCAACAAGTTCAATACAGCGGGAAAATTCCGTCGATTTCGAAAAACAGTGATCTCATCATGGCGGTGGCCGTGGTGGCAATTCTGGTTTTCATGGTAATCCCGCTGCCGGCGATATTGCTGGACCTGCTGATATCATTTAACATTACCTTTGCTTTGATTATCCTGCTGGCCTCCATGTATACTTTGCGACCATTGGAGCTGTCCGCTTTTCCATCGATACTGCTGCTGATCACCCTGTTCCGGTTGTCGCTCAACGTGGCTTCGACCCGGATTATCCTGATCCATGGCAACGAGGGGCCGACAGCGGCCGGCCAAGTCATTCAAGCCTTCGGCAATTTTGTGGTGGGCGGCAACTACCTGGTGGGAATTATCGTTTTTGTGATCCTGGTGCTCATCAATTTTATGGTAATCACCAAGGGTGCCGGCCGAATTGCCGAAGTGGCCGCCAGATTTACCCTGGATGCACTGCCGGGCAAACAGATGAGCATCGATGCCGATTTGAATGCCGGCTTGATCAATGAGCAGGAAGCCAGGGAACGCCGGGAAGAGATTGCGCGGGAGGCCGAATACTATGGTTCCATGGACGGTGCCAACAAATTTGTGCGGGGGGATGCCATCGCCGGCATCATCATCACCCTGGCCAATATCCTCGGCGGGCTGGCCATCGGTATCTTTCAAAACAAGATGTCATTTGGAAATGCAGCCCAGACTTATACCCTGCTGACCATCGGTGACGGTCTGGTTACCCAGATACCGGCCTTAATCATTTCTACTTCAGCCGGCATTATTGTCACCCGCGCCGGCGCTGAATCTAATCTGGGCGAAGAGATCACATCCCAGATTCTGGTCCAGCCGCGGGCGATCGGCATCGCGGCCATTGTGCTTTTCGGATTTGGAATCATCCCGGGACTGCCGCTGGTGCCGTTCTGGATCTTGGGCGCGCTAGCCGGCGGATTGGCCTTGTTTATTCATAGAGCCGCCCGACAACAGGCACTGACGTTGCCGACAACCGAGGTCGCTGATGAAAATGAGATTCCGCTTGAACACCTGGATTCCTTGCCACTGCTGGATACTCTGGCCATTGAAGTCGGATACGGTCTGATCCCGCTGGTGGATTCCGAGCAGGACGGAGAATTGCTGGATCGCATCAAATCCATCCGGCGGCAGGTTGCCAATGAGATGGGAATCATTGTGCCGCCGATTCATATTCAGGACAATATGCAATTAAAGCCGGGACAATATTCGATTTTATTAAAAGGTAATGAAATCGCCAGCGGAGAATTGATGACCAACTATTACCTGGCCATGAACTCGGGGAAGGGTGAAGAAGGTATCGAAGGAATCACCACCACGGAGCCGACCTACGGATTGCCGGCACTCTGGATAAAAGAAAATACCAAAGAAAATGCCCTGGCCAAGGGTTATACGGTGGTTAACCTGGCAACGGTGATTACCACCCACCTGTCGGAGGTCGTCCGACGCCACAGTTTTGAATTTATCGGTCGCCAGGAGGTTCAACAACTGTTAGACAATCTGAAGGAGTCGCATCCCAAGGTCGTGGAAGAGTTGATTCCCAATCTTCTGCCGTTAGGCGGTGTGGTAAAAGTCCTGCAAAATCTTTTGAGAGAACAGGTTCCCATCCGTGATTTGCTGGCGATCCTGGAGACCCTCGCCGATTGGGCGCCGCTGACCAAGGATCTGGATCTGTTGACCGAGTATGTCCGGCAGGCCTTGAGCAGAACAATTACGAAAATCCACTTAGCCCATGATGGCACGCTGCCGGTGCTCACGCTCGATCACAGTGTCGAATCCGTGATGGCGGCAGCCGTCCAGCCGATGGATCAAGGCACGCTATTTGCAATCGATCCTAATATGGCCCAAAAAATTATCGACAACCTGGCCCAGGCGATTGAAAAATGCGCTGCTTCGAATTATCAGCCGGTGGTTGTGTGTTCAGCTCAAATCAGAGGCCATTTCAAGAAGGTTGTGGATCGGTTCATACCGAACATTACGGTTCTATCCTATGATGAGATACAAAATAATGTGGAAATTCAATCTTTAGGCACATTGGAGCTTAACGATGCAAATTAAACGGTTTGAAGCCAAAAATATGACGAAAGCCTTGAGCCTGATCAAAAACGAGCTGGGACCCGAGGCGGTAATTCTGTCCGCCCGAAGCCTCAGGCAGGGCAAGGGAATTTTTGGGTCGATGAAATACGCCGGCGTCGAAGTTACCGCTGCCATCGATGTGCGGGATTCCTCAATGAAAACCGGTCAACCGGCAAGTGCCGGCGCGGCGTACCCGGTGCCGTCAGACCGGCGACCGAATTCTCTCGGAAAAGGCACCGAGGCGAAAAATCGACCATCTGCCGGCCACCCGGGTTCCAGCTATGGGCGGCGCTCTAAAGCCGCACTCTCTCGCAGCGGCAAGTCCGATTCGAACAACCAGCGCGTTGTTTCCTTGCTGTATCAACAAATGTTGACCCAAGGCGTCGACCGTCATATTGCCTCCCGCATAATCGATGAGGTAAAACGTATTCCGGCGGCCGAGGATCTCATTTCAAATGTTGATATCAAGGAGCAGCTAATATCCATTGTGGAGGAAATGGGAATTCGGGCTCAACCTAGCAAACACGCCCCGGAGGTGGCCAAAATGGCTGCCCTGATCGGCCCTACCGGTGTCGGGAAAACGACTACCATAGCTAAACTGGCCGCTGTGCAGGCCAACCGGCACCAAAAACAGGTGGCCCTGGTTTCCATTGACAACTACGGAATTGCTGCCAACGGGCAATTAAAGACATTTGCTCGAATCATGGGAATGCCCTTGGAAACCGCCGTCAACCAATCCGGGTTCATGCGGGCAATTAAAAAGTACGGACACAAAGACCTGATATTAATTGACACGCCCGGCATAAATCCCACTGACCAAAGTCAGATTCGAGGACTCTTTTCATATTTCGACAAAATGCCGGAATTGCAAAAACATCTGGTCATTAGCGTCGCGACTAAGGAAGAAGATCTCAGGGAGATCTCCCAAACCCTGCAAGAGCTCGGGATACAGAGATTGCTGTTCACCAAGATCGATGAAAGCCGCACCCATGGCAACATGCTCAATGTGTTGATGCGCACCAATCTGCCGCTTTCCTACTTAAGCTGCGGTCGCAAAGTTCCGGATGATATCGCCGCCGGAACGATCCGAAAATTGGTGGACTTGATTTTCCAGGTCAAAGATCTGACGCCCGGTTCATCGAACAAAAATTCAACACGCCGGGTAAATCGTCAGCCTAAAAGCGGGGATTCGGCGTTTGAAAGTTCATATTTCATGGCCAACAAAAATTCCGACGTCTATCACCATACGGGCTGTAAGTGGTCCCACAGAATTAAATCCGACAATATCATCCGCTTTGCCAGTCAGCGGGAGGCTGAGGCTCAAAACTTTTTGCCATGCCGTAGCTGCAACCCGGACCGTCTGAAAAAAGACGAGGCCAGGGATTTAAAAACCGTCACGCGAAAATTTTCAAGCAACCAATAATTTTTTGAAACTGGAGGATACAAGCCATAATGAGCGTGAAAGATCCCTCGAATAAGGTGATCAGCCTATCCCGCAGACGTGATCGAAAAAGCGGGATGCCGGGAGCGTCAACCAACCCAAAGCGCCGTGACAGGGCCCGCGTTATTGCGATCACCAGCGGGAAAGGCGGAGTGGGCAAGACCAGCATTGTAGCCAACCTCGGATACGCCTTTACCAGAATGGGAAAGAAAGTGCTGATTCTCGATGCCGACCTCGGGTTGGGCAATCTGGATGTTCTACTGGGGTTGGCGCCCAGGTTCAATCTATCTCACGTAATTATGGACGAAAAGACGATCGATGATATTCTGGTTGAAGGCCCGGGGAAAATGAAAATTTTGCCGGCATCCTCCGGTATTCAGGAATTGACCAATTTAAGCCGCAACCAAAAAATCAACATTCTGACCCAGCTGGATCACCTTATTAACGACATCGATATTCTCCTGATTGACACGGCCGCCGGTATTTCCCCCAACGTCATGGATTTTAATGCCACGGCCCAGGAAATTGTCGTGGTCGTATCCCCGGAACCGACATCGATTACCGATGCCTATGCCTTAATGAAAGTGCTTTCGCTGAAATATTCCGAAAAAATTTGTAAACTACTGGTTAACCGGACGGCCCGGCCGGAGGAGGGGCGTGAAGTCTACAGGCAATTGCATCTGGTTACCGATCGCTTCCTGGATATCAATATAGATTATTTGGGATGCATTTTAGATGACGAAAAAGTCACCAAAGGCGTTAAAAGTCAAAAAATCGTCAGTGAATTATTTCCGGATACCCAGGCCAGCAGATGTTTTCGGGATTTGGCCCGCAAAATTTCCGGCCTGCCGCCGGCGATTCGGCCGCAAGACGGCAGTAATTTATTTTTACGGCATCTCGGCTCGGATTAACCGATATATTGAAGATTGAAGAATGAAGATTGAATTTTCAATGTTCATTCTTCAATGTTCAACAGTCATACCCTATGGAGAAAGTAAACTATGGCATCGGCTCAAATACCCGCTAAACAACGCGATAAAAACGATGTGTCGTATCGGGATCAATTGATTTCCGAATACCTGCCCTATGTGAAGCGCATTGTTCACCGGATAGCGGTCCATCTGCCATCGACGATCGATGTCGATGATTTGATGAATGTCGGCGTAATCGGGCTCATCCAGGCCGTCGACCGCTACGATCCCAAAAGAGACAACAAGTTTATGACGTATGCCGTATTTCGGATCAAAGGGGCGGTTTTGAGTGAACTCAGGTCGCGTGATTTTCTTTCAAGATCCAATCGACGTAAGATACGCGATCTGGAGAACACCTATCTCAAGCTGGAACAGAAATTGGGCCGGGAAGTAGATGATTTCGAGGTTGCCCAGGAGATGGGGGTCGCCGTGGAACAGGTATACCGCACGAAACAAATGTCCAATATCTCATTTATCAGTTTTGAAGAACTGGGGTATTCTTCCAGGGAAGAAAAAGAAAAATTAATGAGTTATCTGGTGGACAACGACGATGATGCGTTAACCCTGACCCGACTTAAGGAAATAAAAGAAGCCGTAGCCAAAGCGATTCAGCAACTGCCCGAGAAAGAACGTCTGGTGATTTCACTCTACTACTTAGATGAGCTTACCATGAAAGAGACGGGCAAGGTTCTCAACATTACGGAGTCGCGAGTTTCGCAGATCCACTCCCAGGCAGTCAGGCGTTTGCGCGCCAAGCTAAGAAATGCAAAACTAATAGACGGATAAAAAGGGGCGTCTTTGAATTAACCGGAAATTCGGAGGGATAACATTCTACCAGGAGTAGCGCGATGGTGGAGAATATCAAATTTAACAAAATTGTTCCTTCCCTGTCACCGGCCAGCAAAGTGAATCGGGTGGATTCCAGAGGGCGCCATAGCCAGCAACCTCCCTTTAAACAAAGACTAGCGAACCAGCAGAAAAAAAAGAAAAAAGACCAGTCCGAACAGGACGGGGAAACCGACACTGAAAAATCATCGGGTGCCAAAGCGCTTCCACTCAAAGCCGGCGTGAAGAGGGCTGCTCATGGCAGCCGACCTGGTGAATCTGCGCCAAGCAAATTAATAGATATTCGAGTGTAGCTTTTGATGACCGGCTGTAGATCGAGGTATTGAGATGGTAGTTCATATGCCGCAGCACTGGGATGTTGCGATTGATGGTATCCAAATTATTTTATGCATTTTAATCTTGGGATTTTTAATTCGAAACGGGCGGCGGAACCAGGAATCCGCCCGGGATCATACCATCGGGGAATCCGGGCAGAACTTCAATGCGCAAATGTTTACCCAATCCCTGAAACAACAAGTCGACGAGGCCTTTGCCAATATCGCCCAGACGATTGCCCTTGAACAGGGTAAATTGGAAAAGACATTGCCGATCTGCGGCGGCGGCCATCAAAAGCACGATTTCGGGCGATCCGCTTCCGGAAAACACCGGCCTGACGAGCCGCAGGTTGCTCCTTCAGCGGATGGTGTGCCGGGCAGTGATCCGCTGCTCGATAAAATCCGCCAACTGGCCTCCAAGGGCCAGACTGCCGAACAGATATCCGAAGAAGTTAAAGTGCCGCTGGGTGAGGTTGAACTGGTCCTGAGCCTGGGGGCAGAGTCGGTTGATTAACTGCGCCACCCGGCAAAATTTACCTGCCTAATTATTCCAACCCGGCAAAGATTTCACATCAGACGATCGGGTTTTCAGTTGAATCCCTTGGTAACAAGCGGTTTTTAAAGCTTCCGGCAACAGCCATGCCTTGGTATGCCTCTTGCACTATCTTAGCGGCGGAGATTGAGGAAAATTGACCCAATCCCGCTGAAGCCGGCAGTCATCGGCAGCAGATTGCCTAAATCTTCAAACAAAGGAATTTCGATGAGTGGTGACATCTATATCGCGGCGGCCGGTGCTTTGTCCTGCGAAAAGCGGCTGCAGATTATTTCCAATAATCTTGCCAATGCCAACACGGCCGGGTTTAAGATGGATCAGGGGCATTTGAAACAGATTAATCCAGCCGAAGTTCCCAGTCAGAGTTCCGGTAATCCCGGTGACCTGGCAACATCGCGGGCACACTTATTTTGGAACAATTTCAGTGTGTACACCGATCACAGCAATGGTCCCTTAAAACAAACGGATAATGTTTTCGATCTGGCCCTGAACGGCAAAGGTTTTTTTTGCGTGCAGACACCGGATGGCGTTCATTATACCCGCAAAGGTGATTTCACCCTCAATTCAGATGGCGTCCTGGTAACCGGCAACGGATGGCCGGTGCTGGGGGAGGGCGGTGAGATAACCGTGCAAAGCAAAGAAAACCCGATGAAGAATGCTAAATTTTCCGTTGACGGGCAGGGCAATGTCGCAGTGGATGGCAAACAGGTGGACACCCTTCGGATCGTTGATATTAAGGAGATGAATCAGTTGAGCAAGGCGGGGGATACATTATTCAAACCGCCCGCAGGGGGCGTGACGGAGGCCAAAGCCGAAGATGTTGATGTCAGCCAGGGGTTTATCGAAATGTCCAATGTCGACTCCGTCAAAATGATGACGGAAATGATCGAGGTCTTACGGGGATATGAATCGTACCAGAAGGTTATCCAAAGCGCTGACGAAACATACTCCCAGGCTATCAGTGAGATCGGGGTGTTATAGGCGGATAAAGTCTGAGCCGGCAAGTCAGCACCGCCCATTAACAAAGGACCGGCAGACATTTAACGCCAAGCCACAATCAACCACTAAAAATTAATAACAAATAACCAATAACCAATAACAATTCATATCCCGGGAGGACAAATGATACGCAGTTTATGGGCTTCAGCTACCGGCATGAAGGCACAGGCTTTGAACCTGGATGTTATATCGAACAATCTGGCCAATGTCAGCACCGCAGGATTTAAAAAAAGCCGCGCCGAGTTTCAAGACTTATTGTATGAAACCATTCGGCCGGCCGGTACTTCCTCCAGCCAGAGTACCCAAGTGCCGACCGGCATTCAACTGGGACATGGTACGCGCCCCTCCACCGTGCTGAAAATATTCTCCCAGGGAGATCTGGAACATACCAAGAACGAACTGGATCTGGCAATCGAAGGCGGCGGGTTTTTCCAAATTGCGACGCCCAACGGGGAAACCGCGTTTACCCGCGACGGAGGATTCAAACTGGACAGCGAAGGACGCATCGTCAATCCGGATGGCTTTGCCCTGGAGCCGGAGATTTCGATCCCCACCGATACCGTGTCCATCTCAGTCGGCATGGACGGTACGGTCTCGGTCCTGCAAGCCGGCGAAACAACCTCGACCGAAGTCGGGACCATTGAGTTGGCCCGTTTTGTCAACTCCGCCGGTTTGATCAGTATGGGCAAGAATCTTTACAGCACATCGGAGGCGTCCGGCGATGCAATGACCGGTACGGCCGGAGAAGAAGGTTTGGGAACCATCGCCCAGGGATTTTTAGAGCGGTCCAATGTGACTGTGGTGGAGGAAATGGTCAGTATGATAACGGCCCAGCGAGCCTATGAGGCCAATAGCAAATCGATCCAAACCGCCGACGAAATGCTGGCAATTGCAAATAATGTCAAGCGCTAGTAGTTGATTTTAAGGGGTATAGATTTGAATTACATCAAGCCTAAATTTTTTAAATATGCCGGCACTGTTATTTTGACCGCCTTGATCCTGCACGGGCCGGCCATTGCAATTCGTGCCGCGACACCTGTCCGGATCAATGTTTCAGGCATGAGTCAGATTGAAGGGGAGAACATACTGTTAGGCAAGATTGCCAAGATCGAAGGCAACGATCAATCGTTGATCAAACAGTTGAGCGGCATTGTCGTCGGCCGGTCGCCCCTGCCGGGCCGCCGGCGCGAGATTGACTCCGGCGCCCTGAAAAGACGCTTGAGACAGCATCGAATCGATCCGGATCGCTTGGTCCTGCAACTTCCACCTCAGATTATCGTCGAACGCAGCTTCATCGAAGTCAGCCGGGATAAAATAAAATCTCTGGTATCCGACTATATTTCCAACAATCTGATCAACAACCTGAGCGACGCCAACATTAAGAACATCCAGGTTTCCAAAAATCTGAAATTGCCCGGCGGTCGAATTACCTATACCGTCAACCCGCCGCGCAACCATGACCTGGCAGGCAAAATTCCACTGAGCGTTGAGTTCGCGGTCAACGGCAAATTTTACAAGCGGGTGTGGGCCACCGCCACGGTTGAAATTTTTACCCAGGTCGTGGTGACTAAAAAGCCGCTGGGACGACATAAGCCGATTACCGAAGATGATATTGAAATGCAGAAGATGGATCTGGCACGGTTGCCCGCCAGCGTAATTACCGACCCGGAGCTGGTTTTAGGCCAACGAACCCGCAGAGCCATTGGATCCAATACGGTATTGCGATCCAACCTGGTGGAATTTCCGCCCTTGCTGAAACGAGGCGATGTTGTGGTGATGATTGCCGAAACGGGCGGCATAAAAATTACGGCCCTCGGACAGGTTAAAAAAAAAGGCCGACTTGGTGAGCGCATTCCGGTGATGAATTTTGATTCGAAAAAAGTTCTCTATGCCAGGGTGCTGGATTCCAACACGGTCATGGTGGATATCAAATAATCGGCATCAATTATAAAAGGTAGGAAACTATGCAGATTTATGCACCTCGTATAGCAACAGTTCTGGGCGCAATGGTATTGCTGATCGGAATCAGCGCCTGCGCCGGCAATCGCAGCAACATCGAATATGAAATGGAGAAAATGGCGGCCCAACAAAATATGATCCCGCAAGCCGTGCCCCGTGCTCCCGTAATTTCAGATGGATCTTTATGGCAAGTCGGCAGTTCTTTAAACGGCATGTTTATCGATACCAAAGCCCGCAATGTCGGTGATATAGTCACGGTGAGAATAGAAGAATCCGCCAAGGCCAGCAACAAAGCCAATACCGAAACCGAGCGAAGCTCCAATCTCGAGGCGGGTATCGAAAAATTGTTCGGCCTGGAAGACTGGTGGCAAAACGAGGTCCTGGACAGCATCGGGGGGAGTTGGCCCAAAATCAATCCCTTCGGCGATCCGTCCATAAAGGGCGCCCTCAAAAGTGAATTTGAAGGAGACGGCGAAACCACCCGCAGCGGCAGCCTTGACGCTTTTATTACCTGCCGGGTCATGGATGTCATGAGCAACGGCAATTTAAAGATCGTCGGTACCCGCGAGGTGATGGTCAATTACGAGAACCAGATGATCATCTTATCGGGCATTATTCGGCCGCGGGATATTGCCGAAGATAATGTCATCCTGTCGACTTTTGTGTCCGACGCAAAAATCGCCTACAGCGGCTCCGGCGTCGTCAATGACCGTCAGCGGCCCGGATGGCTGTCGAATTTGATGAATACCGTCTGGCCATTTTAATTGCTGAATTTTGTACCAAAATTCAGCAATTAAAATATAAAAAATATCAGGAGATCGACGCTTAGCGGATTAAGGTTCAGGGGGCAGGGTTGGTGGTTGAATGCAAATGCCAATAATGAATATCAAACATCGAATACCGAATGCCGAATGTCGAATGTCGAAAAAAGGATTTCGATTAATCTCGAATATTACACTGATTCTGGCAGGGATGCTTTATTTGGCGGCACCCGCATTTGGGGTGCGGATCAAGGATATAGCTGAAATCAAGGGCGTCCGTTCGAACCAACTGGTCGGCTACGGCCTGGTTGTCGGGCTAAACGGCACCGGCGACAGTGACGACGCGACTTTTACGATTCAGTCGATGGCCGCCATGCTGGAGAAAATGGGTGTCACCGTGCTGCCGAAGGATATCGAAGTCGACAATGTGGCCGCCGTCATGGTGACCGCCGATCTGCCTGCTTTTGCCCGCACTGGGGGGCGGATTGATGTCCTGGTGAGCTCTATCGGCGACGCCGAGAACCTGCAAGGGGGAACGCTGTTGTTTACGCCCCTTAAAGCGGCCAATGGTCAGGTTTATGCCGTGGCCCAGGGTCCTATCAGCACCGGCGGTTTTCAAGTCGGCAGTGCCTCGGGCTCCGGGGTTCAGAAAAACTTCCCGACGGTAGGCCGGGTCGTCAACGGCGCCATCATTGAAAAAGAAATTCAGACGAATTTTAATGCCAGGCAATCGCTGACCCTATCCTTGCACAATCCCGATTTTACAACTGCTTCCAGGGTTGCCCAGGCCATTAACATCGCATTTTACGAGGTCATTGCCCGTACCCATGATGCCGGCACCATCGAGGTTAGAGTGCCTGAAAAATACCGCGGCAATACGGTGTCCATGGTAACCAGGATCGAAAAGCTGGGTGTCACCCCGGATGCCGTTTCCAAGGTGGTCATCAATGAACGCACCGGCACCGTAATAATGGGAGAAAATGTCCGGATCTCGACCATCGCTATCGCTCACGGAAATTTAAGTGTTGAAATCAGGGAAGATCAAAGAGTCTCCCAGCCGTTGCCGTTTTCAAGAGGCGGTCAGACAGTCGTGGTTCCTGAATCCGAGGTGCTGGTCGAAGAGGGGAACAACCCGATATTTGTCGTGGAATCCGGTGTCAGTATCGGTCAGTTGGTAAAAGCGCTCAATGCTTTAGGGGTTTCGCCGCGGGATTTGATTGCCATATTTCAGGCGTTAAAAGCTGCCGGTGCCCTGCAGGCTGAATTGGAGATTATTTAATGGTTGATAAAAATTTACCTTTATTATCGGCTGCGGCGCATTTTAACCCGCTGCATCAAAAAATCAATGACGCTCTCAGGTCGGCCGCAAAACATCCGGACGGCAGGATCGAGGCTGAATTGCCCGCCACCTGCGCGGAGATGGAATCGTTGTTTATAAATTATTTGTTCAAGGAAATGCGCGCGACGATCAGCAAGTCCGGTTTTATCAGTGGCGGGCGGGGGGAGGAGATCTTCACCTCCCTGCTGGATGCCGAGCGGTCACGCAATATTTCGACTGCCGGCGGCATCGGATTGGCTGAGATAATGCTGGCGCAGCTGGGCGGCAAGGAGAAATCGAAAAAATAGCGGCTAAATGTTTCAAGTTTTAGTTTTTTTCTACCGATAACTACCATGTGGGATAGTGGCCGAGGCCGGGAACCAATTAAAATGGATGCAACATTAGAGCAATTAATTGCGCTACTCAATCAGGAATGTGAACTTTACCGGTCACTCCTGGGTCTTATTGACCAGGAAAAAGAGGCAGCCGCTCGGTCAGATGTCGATGCCCTGAATGAGACGGGAGCCGAGAAAGAACTCATTTTGATGGAAATTCAAAATCAAGAATCGAAACGATCAGGTTTGTTGACCGAATTGGCCCCCAAACTGGGTTTGCCCCCCGAGGATCTTACGCTAAACCGAATTTCCCAACTGGCTGACGAACCGCTTGCCGGGGATTTGAGGGGGATCAGTCAAGAATTTTGGTCCGTACTGTCCGGGGTGCAGTCAGCCAACCAGCGCAACAAACAGATTTTTGAGCACTCACTGGAACTTTTGAGAGGGTCGTTTAATCGGCTGCATGAATTAATGTCACCCAACACGGTCTACTACCGTTCGGGAAATATCCAGAGTTATAAATCAACCGGCAAGTGTGTGCGCAGTGAAATCTAGCGAGTGAGATTTTTTTGTTACGGATGATCAACCAACCAAAGGAGTTAAAACTTAATCGATGGCCAAAAAATATCAAAAAATTATCAAAACACTTAAGCAAATTGCGGATGAGCTTGATAACATCGGTTTAAATGATTCCGAAGCCTGGCATAAACAGGGCACCGAACTGTCAGCAGTCATACCATCGGTTCCCAAAAAAAAATATAAAGATGTCAAGGAGTTGCTGGAACTTGTTCTCCAGGGACTTGATGTCATGCGCCAACAGACGGCCAGAGATTCCCTGTCTTTGGTGGATGCCATCTGGGAAGGGCTGAATGCTGCTGAGCAATCGCTGTCTGAGCAGCCCGACCCGGGTAAACCGCTGGACGAAATCCAGCTAAACTTGACGGAACAGGTTCAAGCGGCCGAAGCCTCCAATGTCACGGCAACGGTCGCCGATAACGCCGATTCAAGCGGTCCGTCGATTGATTCCCTCGATGATGCCGCGGCTTTTTTAATTCAGATTGAATCCGATAGCCAGGCCGATCTGATAAAATTGCGGGAATCTTTGCAGGCGTTGATTAACGGCGATCCGGATTCTAAGGATTGTGATGATCTCATTTCACAGGCCGTTGATAGCATCGATAAAATGGTGAACGGCCTGGCGCAGGATCCTGATCAAAGCCTGAGCGAGGTGGGCGAATTACTGGAATCGGCCATGCATTCAAAGGATTGTCTCAGCCCTCCTCTGGAGGACGCCGATGTCCGGACAATCGATGCCGATCCGGACACCGAATCCCCCGTGGACGATCCCGATTTTAACCACATGCCCCAGGATGCTGATAAGGAGCTGATCGGCGAGTTTATCGCCGAAGGCAGTGATTTGATCTCCAATGCCGAGGAAGCACTTTTGTCGCTGGAAACCGACCCCGAAGACATGGAATCCGTCGGAATGGTCTTTCGCGCGTTTCATACGGTCAAGGGGACTTCCGCGTTTTTGGAACTGGGCTTGCTCTCTGAATTCGGCCATCACGCGGAGTCGCTGCTGAGCAGAGTGCGTGACGGTGAGGTTCGCTATAGCGGCGGGTATGCTGATTTATCGCTGCGGGCACTGGATATGATCAAAGAACTGATGGCCGGTGTTCAGGCGGCTCTGTCGGGTCAACCACTGCTCAAGCCCCAGGGATATGATGAACTGGTTAAGGTTTTAGCTGATCCTGAAGGTGCCGGAATTTCGGAAGAAAAGAATGAGGTCGCGGCACCGGGTGTCGGTGACATGCCGGCGGCCCAGGACAAGATAGTCAAAGAACCCAGTGAAGACGACTCCCGGAAAAATCCCACTGAAAAACCGGAAGTGGCCCCCGTCAAATCAAAGGCAGCCACCACCCAGGATGTGGGGCAGGCCCTGCGCGCCCAGAAGCCTGTCAACAAGGGCCAACAAATGGTTGAATCCTCTGTGCGGGTCAGCACCCAGCGGCTGGACCGGTTGATTGATATGGTGGGGGAGTTGGTTATCGCCCATTCAATGGTGGCCCAGGATTATCTGGTTGCCAACAGTGACAATCATGATCTCGCCAAAAAAGTGGCGCATACCAGCAAGATCGTGCGGGAGCTGCAGGATATCAGCATGTCGATGCGCATGGTGCCGCTTAAAGCGACGTTTAACAAAATGGCCCGATTGGTCAGGGATGTTTCGCGTAAAGTGGGGAAAAACGTCAACTTTGTAACCGAAGGCGAGGACACCGAGATTGATCGAAATCTGGTGAATATTATCAATGATCCTCTGGTGCACATGGTTCGCAATGCCGTCGATCACGGTATCGAAAGCCCTGAAATAAGGGCTGAAAACAATAAACCGGAGTATGGAACCGTTCAATTGCTGGCATACCATTCCGCCGGTAGTGTTGTCGTGGAGATTCGAGACGACGGCCAGGGCCTGAATCGTGATGTCCTTTTGGTCAAAGCCCGGGAAAAGGGGCTGCTCGGTGACCCGTCCGAGACCAATGATCGTACGTTTAGTGACCGGGAAGTTTTTAATATGATATTTGAGCCTGGATTTTCCACCGCCCAGGTCGTCACCGATGTTTCGGGCAGGGGCGTCGGGATGGATGTGGTCAAAAAAAATATCGAATCATTGCGCGGGCAGGTAGAAATCAAGTCCGACTACGGCAGCGGAAGTGTATTTAAAATGAGCCTGCCGCTGACACTCGCAATTATTGATGGCATGGTGGTTCGGGTGGGGACTGAAACCTATGTCATACCGACGGTTTCGATAATCCGTTCAATCAAGCCCGATTGCAATGACCTTTCAACCGTCCTTAACCAGGGCGAGATGGTTACCTTGCAGGGCAGTTTGATACCCCTGTATCGAATGGCGCGATTTTATCATATCGATGAAGCCCAGCAGAATGCTGAAGATGCAGTGGTGGTAATCGTGGAGGATGAAGAGCGCCAGGCAGGCTTGCTGGTCGATGAACTGATCGGCCGCCAGCAAGTCGTAATCAAGTCCCTGGGCGAAACGATGAAGGATATTCCGGGCATCTCCGGGGGGGCCATTATGCCCGATGGTCGGGTGGGCTTGATCATTGATGTCGGTGGATTGGTAAAACTCGCCAACGACGGGCACATCGTTGATTCCCCGGAAAGTTCTGAAGGAACCGCCAACCGAACCTTGGCGGCGTAATTTCTGAATTCCACTTTTGCGCGGCAGTCTAGCAAGATTCGTTGTCGCAAATAGAAAGACTGCTAATCGGAGGTGTCAGGTGTCAGGTTTCAGGTTTCAGCATAAAAAAAGGCACTGACACCCTAACGGGGTAGCTAAGATAAATGAACCTGATGTCGATACAATTGAGCCAGGAGCACTTTAAACGGATCTGCGATATTGTGCATCGTTCATGCGGGATCAACCTGAAGTCCGGCAAGGAAGCTCTGGTTCGGTCCCGGCTTATGAAACGATTGCGGGCGGTTCGGGTTAACGGCGTCCAGGATTATCTGGATTATATTGAAAGCGCTGATGGGCGGCAGGAGCTGGCCCTCTTTATTGATGTCATGACGACCAATAAAACCAGCTTCTTTCGTGAATTCGAGCACTTCAATTACCTGCGGGATCATGTTTTGCCCGGCCTGAAGAGCAACAAACTGCGGTTCTGGAGTGCGGCCTGTTCATCGGGCGAGGAGCCTTACACGCTTGCCATATGGCTCAGAGAGTACGTTCCGAACATTGACAAAAAGGATGCCCTGATTCTGGCGACCGATATATCAAAGCGCATGCTTGAAAAGGCGCGCCGGGCCATTTATCCGGTCGAAAATCTGAAAGATCTGCCGTCACCGCAGCTTAAAAAGTATTTCAGCAAGCTCAACGGTCAACATGCGGGCAGTTGCCTGATAACAGATGATGTTCGCCGGCTGGTTCGGCTGGCCTGGCTGAATTTATTGGAATCATGGCCGATGAAAGGTCCCTTCAATGTGATCTTCTGTCGCAATGTAATGATATATTTTGACCGTCCGACGCAGCAGCAATTAATCAATCGATTTTGGGATTTGCTGGAGCCCGGCGGTTTTCTGTTTGTTGGTCACTCGGAAGGTCTATCGGCAATTAACCATAAATTCCGGTACATGCGACCGGCGACGTATCAAAAATAGGCATGGATATAGGGCTGATTTGAAGCAGATTAGACACGTCGTTGCAGTGGGCGACATGAAAATTGGTCGTGGCGAAGACTTAATCGTGACCCATGCTCTGGGAAGTTGCCTGGGACTTGTCGTCTATGACCCGGTTCAAAGGGTAGGGGGATTATTGCACGCGATGCTGCCGTTGTCAAAAATCAATCCGGCCAAGGCCGAAGCCAACCCGTATATGTTCGTGGATACCGGGGTGCCGGCCCTATTCAAGGCCTTATATGACATTGGCGGCCAGAAATCCCGCATGATCATCAAAGCCGCCGGCTGCGGGAATCCTTTGGGGAAGAATGAAATGTTTAAAATCGGCGAGCGCAACCACACCGTACTCAAGAAATTGCTGTGGAAAAATAATATCTTGCTGGAATCCGAAGACGTGGGCGGCACCGCCAGCCGCACCGTTCACTTCGAAGTTGCCAACGGTCAGACGGTGATCAGCAGCAACGGCCAAAAGAGGCAATTATGACCCAATTAAACACAAGAGATATCATTGCCAAAATTAATTCATTTCCCAGCATGCCGGCTACCGGCGCGAAAATGCTCCGGATGTTGGAAGACCCGGAAACCACCGTGGATGAAATCGAAAATGTGTTGCGCCACGATCCGGGATTGACCGGAAATGTGCTGAAACTGGCAAATTCGGCTTATTTCGGGGTGCCTTCCAAAGTGGCCTCCACCCGTCAGGCGGTTCTACTGCTGGGGAAAAAAAATTGATACAGCTTGTCATTGCGTCCTGCGTCAACGCCGTGATGGATAAACCGGTTCCCGGCTATAATCTGCCGCCGGGACATCTCTGGCGTCATTCAATTGCCGTGTCAATTGCGGCCCAGGCGTTGGTCAAAGAAAATAATTTCATCCAGGAGGAAGAAATTTTTACACCGGCCTTGCTGCACGATATCGGTAAATTAATATTGGGGCATTTTGTCAAGGACGAGCAGGAGGCCATCGAAAAGATCGCCGGCAATGGCGTATCTTATGTGGCAGCGGAAAATAGGGTGCTTGGCACCGACCACGCCGCAGTCGGCGCCGAGATTCTGACACAATGGGCTTTTCCGCACGACGTAGTCGAGGTCGTCCGGTGGCATCATGATCCCGATCATTCGGAAACGGCCGGGGCCGCGATCGACATCGTTTATCTGGCCGATTTGCTTTGTCAGACCGTAGATACCGATGACATAGACGAACACTATAGCCCTGATTTGTCGCCGGCGGTCATTGAACGTTTGGGGCTGGAAATCAATCAGTTCGAGAAGATAAAAGCCAGTGTCGCGCAGTGGGTCGATGAACTCTCGGAAGCACTGACGTTTAATTAGTGTTCGAACGGGTATCCAGAACTCTTTGATATTGCTGATTAATATCGCATAAAAGGAAAACGAAGATTTTCCAGTTTAATGCATTTTTTACTTGCATTAAAAACTCGTAAACGGTAGTTATCTT
>Ga0209786_1000041_pt1 | contig 55462 bp, 42 predicted proteins | sample WorMetilvaeELBA2_FD_187405 | JGI IMG/M metagenome (GOLD analysis project Ga0209786, IMG submission 187405) | Marine gutless worms symbiont microbial communities from Max Planck institute for Marine Microbiology, Germany - Olavius ilvae ELBA.2... ...
TTTAGAGAAAACGCTGCTAAATATTGATTTGCTATTGTTCGCCATCGTTTTGAACGGCAGTAATTTAATGAGTGATAATTAGCGGCCGGGCTAACTGGAAAAACGGCCACTTTTCGTTCAGGCACTATCTAAATCCCTTAATCCCTAAATCCCTTAATCCCTAAATCCCTCAATCTCTCAATCCCTTAATCCCTAAATCCCTTAATCCCTTAATCCCTTAATCCCTAAATCCCTTAATCCCTTAATCCCTTAATCCATGAATTCCTGAATCCCTCAATCCCCCAATCCGTAAATCCAGATGACAGAGGACAGACGTCAGAAGACAGAGAAAAGACATCAGCGAGGATGGATATTTTAAATTAAAATTGCTGATATTCGTAGTTCAGAATAAGGATAACTGTTTTCCGCCGGTGATGAGAGAGCGGTAATCCAGGTCGAAAAAGCGCAGGACCATATCGGCTATCGGCGCCAGCTGTTTTTGACTGTAATGGCCATAGTCGTAAGCCGCATTTGATCGCTTCTGGACCGGTTCCGGTCCGTCCGTCGTCATGACATAGCGCACGATTCTTCCTTCGAATTTATCCAGCATCCGGGCGGCGCGCACATGGGGCGGGACATTCTTGGTGTAGTCTTCCAGCCGTTTGCTGATTCCTTTTGTGTAAACCAGCTTATCATCTAATTTCCCGTCATACAGCGCCTGGTGGCGGCTGCGGACCAGATTACCGAGAGCATCTTCCATATCCGGTGTGTCGCTCCTTTTAAACAGCAGTGTGAACAAGTCAACCTGGAACTCCTTGGCCAGCGCGGTCCAGTCACGCCGGGTGGTCTCCATCCCGGCAAAATACAGCTCGCCAGTCCCCGCCTTTTTGGTGAGCAACCCCGCATAGCGCTTTTTCGACCCGGTATTGCGGCCCCGGATGGTGGGCATGAAAAAATGCACAAATAATTTCTCAAATTCGATATCGAGTTGGCTGGTTACGTTAAACCGTTGCCCCAGCTCAGCCGTCAGGTAGTCATTGAGCTTGGCAGCAAGCTGGTTGCCGATCCGGGTTATGTCAGCCTGCTCGCCGTCGCCAAAGTGGATGAATAGGGAATCGGTATCGCCATAGATGACCTGATGACCTTCATTCTCGATGAACTCACGGGAGAATTTCAAAACCCAGTGGCCGATCCGGGTGATGGTCCCGGCCAGCTGTGGATCATAGAACCGGCAGCCCGTTGTTCCCAGAACACCGTAAAAGGAGTTCATAATTATTTTGACCGCCTGGGACAATGTGGCGTCTTTCAAGTGCTTGGCATGGTCCCGCGCTTGCCAGAGCGTCTCGATAATCGAAGGCAGAATGGCGAATTCAGCGGCAAATTCAAGTCCGGCCGGCCCCTTGACGATGGGGCCCGCCAACCCGGAATCAGTCGAATGTGAATCCTCGACCAAACCATGCAACATCACATTGGCTGCCAGGGGGTCGACTCGAAAAGTGCGGATGATGCTGGGATAAAGGCTTTTAAAGTCAAAGATGGCCACATTGCGGTAGAATCCGGGTGTACTGTCGAGTACCAGCCCGCCGGGCGCCCCATCAGCGAAGGTGGCCGGCTGAGCATTGGTGTCGGCGACATAACCGCGCCGGTGCAAGAGCGGCAGATATAAAAAATCAAAGGCCGCCACACTACCGCCGACACGGTCCAGCGCGAGTCCGGTCAGTTGCGCCCTTCGGACGGCAAGCTGACTAAAGTTGAGCTTTTCGAATATCTCGTAAACCAGTCTGGCATCTTCCAGGTTGTATTCTGCGAGGCTGGTCTTATCGGTATCGAATAAATGGTTTATCTCGGCAACTTTCTCGCGGCCGGATTTTTCAATCAGCTTCGTGCGCCCCACTACCTTTTCCGCAACCGTGTCCAATGAAAAATCTTCGGTCTGAAGAAAAGCGCTGCGGGCCATGTTGATGCCGTCCAGGGCAGCCCGGCCCGGTATGCGGGCGGTCCACTGATTGAAAAGGGTGCCGGGCGCCAGAAGATCGGCCGGGCCGTCGGTTCCAATATCAAACTTGATGTTCAACGCCTGGCATTTGCGCGCCAACCACTGCAGATCGAAGCTAATCAGATTCCAGCCGATGAACATGTCCGGGTCATACTCACGCACCAGGGCGAAAAATGCCGACAACAGGTCCTGTTCGCTGCGAAACCCCCGATAGGCGCCGGCTTTATCCGGGGCGTCAGGATCGACCATGAGAACGGTTGCCAAATTCTCTCCATAAACAGCAATGGAGTAAAGATCCATTTCCATTGAACATTCGATATCAATTGAAAGCGGCCGCAACACGGGCGTAAAATCTGAACCTTTCACATGCGGGTCGATAAAATATACCGTGTCATTGTCTATTCTTGCCGGTGTGCTTCCAAATTGGACGGCGCCATTGATAAACCGTTCCATCAAAAACCGGGCTGTCAGGTTGATATCGGCTTCAAAGGTGGCGATATTGCGCGACTCGCAGGCTTTGCGGGCAAGCGTCAAATCCGAGGAAGTTTGAAAATACAGCGCATCCACCGGAATGCCGCGCAGGCTTTTCAACTCTACATTTTTGCGAAACGCGCCGGGTGGCGTCCAAGCCTGGTGGCGCTCGATAAAAAAAACAAGACCCGGACGGGTCACCGTCCAGTGAAAGCGCTTTCCATCGCTCAGCCGGCCCTGGAGAATCAAATGCGTTGCATTATTTCGAATAGTCTGGCTGTTGGATAAAATAAAACCCTGATAGGTCATTGTATACCGTTTTCTGCAAGAGGATTAGCCGGGTATTTTAGCGGAAAATTAGCATACCCGGCCCGTCCTGTAAAATAAAACCGCCGATATCTTCACATCGACTATGAAATGGTCTTCCGCTTAAGGGACCGGAGATGACGAGAATAGTCGCAGGTGGAATGCTTTCCCGAAAAAGTGGATCTTGTGGAACCTGCAGACAATAAATGCGTACCGTGCCGCGGTGGCATCCCGCCAATAAGTGATAATGCAAAAGGGTCGACAATATATATGGGCACTACGTAAAGAGGTCAGGAGGAGCGGCTGCTCCTCCCTTTCTTAAATGGTGATCTACTTTTCTTTCTTTATTTGACTAATTTGCTCTTCAACCCCCTTGACCTCATCCCGCAGATCACTCAGGTATTCCTCCAACCTGGCGATCCGTTGTTTTTTGGTCATGAATCGCGGCCTAAAGTACTGAGGATCATCGCATCCGCAGAAACAGACATCTTGATGTCCCCATCTCTGAAAACCATGATGGCTACCGGTTGTGCAACACATAATTTCACCCCCTTTCATATTTAAATTTGCGAATATAAGCATATACTAATATATTAAAATAAAAAAATTTGATGCTTCAGCCGGTTATAAAATCTTCGCCGAACGTTTCCCGAAGCGCAGCCTTGTATTTATCAAGTCCGGCCCAATCAAGTGAATAATGCATATAAGAACCGTGCCGGGCACCGCGAACCAGACCGGCCTGTCTCAAGATCCGCAAATGTTGTGAGACTGCCGACTGAGTGACACCCAGGTTGTGTGCCAGGGCATTGACGCATAAAGGACCTCCCTGGCATACGCCCTCCTGTACACCCTCCTGGCAATCGTTTAACAGCCTGACCAGCCTCAAGCGCGTTGGATCTGATAGGGCTTTGAACATCTCTACCTGTTTTTCTATTTGGTCCATAGGAATATAAGTATATGCTAATATCCTTACATTACGTCGGCCCATGGAGTTTGTCAAGAGAAATCAATAATCTTGGGGACATTCTCAAGTTTTAAAGTTTTATCTGTTTGTGCGAAGAGAGATCATAAAAATTAAACTGATTATCGATATGGCTTAACCCAAAAAATTGTCAATTCTTCAAACTTTAGCTCTTTAGTACGTCCCGTAGAATTCCCCAGGAACAGGTTGCGGCCCATACCGGCGTTGCGGGCGGGGCCGGCAGCAGTTTGAAGTCCGAGCAAAGCCGCAAACTTCATGTACGCGGTATTTGCACGATTAGAGAGGATGGCGTTAAGCAGATCGATCAATACTTGTTTAGTCCCCTGGGCTCCCGATTCCGTTTTCTTTCGGACGAAGCACCGCAGCATGGCGGTCAGGGCAAGGCGCCTGATGCCGTTTCGTACCTGTCGGCAGGAATCGGATTTTGTTATATGACTCAATTGGGGCGCTATGCGACGATACTCAAAAAAGATCTAGCCGATTGTCGTATTGTTCAGGACACCCATTTTTCATTGGGCGGCGCGACCGGCGGAACCGGGAAAAAAGGAGAAGCCGATCCGGTTGAGACTCACGTACACCTGAATACTTCAGAAGACAACGATTTTGCCAGGAATATTCTCGATATGGGGGAACAGACCTGTTTCCTGCATGCGTTCAGCCGCACGGAACTAAAACCGAATATTAAGAATATCACCCTAATTGAGCGTAAATCGCTCAATTAGGTGTTATTTGTTATACGTTAATCGTTATCGTAAATGCTGGGAATCTGATTTCAAATTTCTATCTACAGTGAAGTAAAGCATCCGAGCCCAGAGGACCCGGCTTTGATTTCACCCCAGAGGGGTGGACTTTACCTTAGGCTCCGAGTGGAATAATGGAATATTGGGAATCGAAAGCGGATGACGGTCTGATTTTATAAACTGATCCGTGCCATCCTTACAAAAATAGATCCCATTCCACTAAACCCAGCATTCCAACATTCCAGTATTCCATTATTCCGCTCCCGCTTGTAGCAGGGTTCACGGCACAGCCGATTGTCTCTAACCTGGCCCAGCTTCCGGCCCGCAGGCCTACAGCCCGGAGGGAGGACCAGGTTTTCTGCGACAAAATAAAAAAATCGATCTGAATCCTTTCAAGCCAATAACAAATAACGAATAACTCCCAAATGATTTTTACTCAATTGGGTATCCGAGTTGACAATTCGAATTTAACCTGACTATAGAATTACTCGATACTGGAATACTAGGGGTTAGTGTCGAATTAAACAAAAAGGAGGCTCATTATGAAAACGCGTAACGCAGGTAGTTCTTCTTGGTTGTTTAGCGGAATACTGATCATCATTGCACCGGCGGTGATCGTCACCGGTTCGCTGATTCCGGGGACGGTATTGGCGGCCGATGTCATAAAAATCGGCGCCGTAGCCCCGAAAACAGGGCCCCTGGCCGGTGGGGCGGCCATCACGCATTGGCCCAATATTACACTTTGGGTCGAGCAGGTTAATGCCCGCGGCGGGCTCAAGCTCAAAAACGGCATGGCCAGGCTTGAACTGATCGAATACGATGACCAGACCAATCCGGGTGAGACCATCAAGGCGGTGCAACGGCTCGCCACCCAGGATAAGGTTGATTTCATCGTCGCGCCTTACGGCACGGGCCTGAATATCGCTTCGGCGCCGATATTCGCCAAATATGGCTATCCGCATATTGCGGTCAGCGCCATCACCGACCAGGTGGAGAAACTGACCAAACTCTATCCGAATCTATTCTTCACCCTGGGGGATACAACGGGGTTTACCGAGTCTGTCGAGCAAATTTTATCCAAGATGAGAGCCGACGGAAAGATCGGAAACAAGATCGCCATGGTCAATGTGGCCGATGCCTTTGGCATCGAGCTGGCCGGTTCGGCCCGTCCACTCTTTAAAAAGGCCGGCTTCGAAATTGTCTATGATAAATCCTACCCGCTCGGCACCCAGGATCTCTCGCCGGTTATCAAGGGTGCCAAAGCCAGCAATCCCGATGCCTTTGTCGCCTGGTCTTATCCGCCGGATACCTTCGGTTTGACCCAGCAGGCCATCATTCAGAACCTGGATGTGAAGGCGTTCTATACGGCTGTCGCCACCTGTTTCCCGGCTTATCTCGGTAAATTCGGCACTGCCATCGAAGGCAATCTGGGCGCCGGGGGGGTCAATCCCGATACGCCCGAGATGAAAGCCTACATGAAGGCCCACAAGGAAATCACCGGCAAAGACGCCGACTTTTGGGCCAGCGCCACCACCTATGCCGCCCTGCAGATTTTGGAGCAGGCCATCGAGGGCGTCGGGGCGGTGGATCGGGCGGCAGTTATCGAATATTTGAAACAGAACAGTTTCGATACGGTTCTGGGTGACATTACCTTCGACAAGCAGTTCAACAAAAAATTCTGGACGGTCGGCCAGTGGCAGGACGGTGTGTTCTACGGCGTGGCCTCCACCGGCAGGCCGGGTGAAAAGCCTGTCAGATTGAAAACCGGCTGGAAATAAATGGACATCTTGATCACGGGATTATTTCTGGGCGGCACGTATGCCCTGATCGCCATGGGGCTGAACCTGCAATACGGCGTTGCCAGGATAATGAATCTTGCCAATGGCGAAATGCTCGTCGCCGGGGCATTTTCGGCCTTCTGGCTGTTTACCGCCGGGCAGGTCAGCCCGCTTCTGTCAATTGTTGTGGTTGCCCCGGTCACATTTGCGGCCAACTGGCTCATTTACCAGTTGATTCTCTTACCGCTGGTCAAGCGCGCCAAAAACAGGGGGCAGCTTGAAGTGGACTGTATTCTGGCCACCTTCGGTTTGAGCTTTGCGTTTGTGGGAATCATGCTGGCGACATTCGGCGGCGACTATTTCACGTATTCCTACTTGGCGGAGCCGTTTGACATTCTGGGCAACACCTTTGCCCTGAACCGCGTGGTGGCGTTTATCGTGGCCGTGATCATCTATGTCCTGCTGTATGTCTGGCTCAACAAATCACGCCAGGGCGTGGCGGTGCGCGCCGTGGCCTTCAATCCCCAGGTATCCGGACTCACCGGCATCAATGTCCGACGGATTTCGGCCTTTGCGTTTGCCCTGGGGGGCGCCGTGACAGCGGTCGGCGGTGCGCTGATCAGCACCTTTTTGACCATGGATGCTTCAATCGGTGTGATCTTCACCATGAAGGCCCTGATCATCGTGATCATGGGCGGCGTCGGTGATGTGCGCGGCGTGATGGTGGCGGCCCTTATCCTGGGATTGGCGGAAACCGCAGTCGCAAGCCTGATCGATCCGGGCCTGACGCTGGCTGCGGCTTACCTGATGTTCATTCTCGTGTTGTTATTTCGGCCGCAAGGCCTGTTCGGAAGGGCCGGCTCATGACGGTATCGGACATGCGCAAACTGATCCTGGCCGCTGTCGGTCTCGGCCTGGCGGCGCTGTTGCCCCTGACGGACCACGGATATTTTTTATCCCTGGGGGTAACGATAGCGATGTACACTGTGCTGGCGACCAGCTGGACTTTGTTTTCGGGACCGACCCATTACATATCATTGGCAACCGCCGCATTTTACGGTCTCGGCACTTATGTTGTGGCCGCCGGCATCGAGCATATTCCGTATCCGGTATTGTTGATCATGTCGCTTGCTGCCGGCGCGATTTTAGCAGCGCTGGTGGGTCTGGCGACCCTGCGCCTGTCCGGTGTGTATTTCGTCATTTTTACGCTGGGCCTGGCCGAGATGATTCGCCAGGTCGTCACCTGGATCCAGAATAACATGGGCGGCCAGCGCGGCCTTTATGTTCTGACAAATATCACCGAGGAGATAATCTATTGGGAGTTGCTGGCGGTAGCAGCCCTGGTGTATTTGGCCGGGTGGTGGATCGGTCGATCACGACTTGGCTTTGCGCTGCGCATCATCGGCAATGATGAAGTCGTGGCAGCCCACTGCGGGATCAAAACAGCCCGCATAAAAGTCACCCTGTTTGTGGTTTCGGGCATGGTCGCCGCGTTGACCGGCGCCCTGCTGGCGCCCCGCTGGACCTATATTGAACCCAACCTGGCGTTCTCCGCCATGCTCTCATTTCAAGTCGTCATCATGGCTTTGCTCGGAGGCGTAACGCGGCTGTGGGGACCGCTGGTGGGTGTCGTGCCATTCTCATTGCTTTGGGAAGTGATATCGGCAAAATACCCCAATCAGAACATGCTGCTGCTGGGGATTGCCTTCTTGCTGATCGTCTTCGTCATACCCAACGGGATTGTCGGCCGCCTGGAGTCTTTGATCCACCGCAGTCAGGCCGGGAAAGTTTAGGACCATGAGCCGGAGTTCGATCCTGTCTATCAAAGGCGTCACGAAAATGTTTGGCGGGCTGGTTGCCGTCGATTCCGTTAGCTTCAATGTCAACGAAAATGAAGTCACCGGACTGATCGGCCCCAACGGTTCCGGCAAGACCACCATGATCAACCTGATTACCGGCGCGATTAAGTTGTCGGCCGGTCTGATCACATTCGAGGGAAGGCGCATTTCGGGAATGTCGCCCCAGAAAATCTCCCAGCTGGGGGTGTGCCGCACCTTCCAGCTTGTGAGGTTGCTGCCGTCTCTTTCGGTGCTGGAGAATGTGATTGCCGGCGCCGTATTCGGTCATGTCCGGCGCTGGGGGCGATTCGCGGAAGAACATGCCCGCCGGATGCTGTCCAGGGTCGGTCTGGAAAAAATGGAGCAAGCCCCGGTCTCGGCCTTGACCTATATCGATCAGAAGCGCTTGGAGCTGGCCCGCGTACTGGCATCTGATCCGGAATTATTGCTGCTCGATGAATGGTTGGCCGGCTTGAATCCCACCGAACTTGAAACCGGGATCAGCTTAATCCGCGAGCTGCGGGACGAAGGCAAAACCATTCTGCTGGTAGAACACATGGTGGACGCGATTCGCAGTCTGTGCGACACCTGTATCGTAATGAACAGCGGCCGGAAAATCGCCGCCGGCATACCGGCTGAAGTACTGTCCGACCGGGAAGTCATTCGTGCCTACTTGGGAGACGACGATGCTTAAAACACATAATCTTTCGGTCAGCTACGGCCAGCACCGCGCCCTGGAGGAGGTATCGATTCAAATCAGACCGGGTGAAATCGTGGTAATCCTGGGTGCCAACGGCGCCGGCAAAAGCACCCTGCTCAAAACGATTTGCGGGATGTGCGAGGGCAATCAATCCGGCTCGGTCAAGATGGACGATACGGAAATCCTGGGATCGCCGCCGCACCGGATCGTCGAGCAGCGAATTGCCCTGGTCCCGGAAGGCCGCGGGGTATTTGACGAACTGACGGTCCGCGAAAACTTGTTGCTGGGCGCATATTCTTCCCATGCCAGGCCGGACCAGGGCAGTAATTTTGATCGGGTTATAAGTTTGTTTCCCAAGCTAAGCGAGCGGCAAAATCAGGTCGTGCATACCATGAGCGGCGGTGAGCAAAAGATGGTCGCTATCGGCCGCGCCATGATGTCTTCACCCGTTCTTTTGATGTTGGATGAGCCGTCCCTGGGTCTTTCGCCCTTATTGTGCAAAGAACTTTTCCGGATTCTGACGGCGGTGCGTGAAACCGGAATCGGTATTTTATTGGTCGAGCAGAACGCCAAACTGAGTCTGACGATTGCCGACCGTGGTTATCTGCTGGAAAACGCTCGAATCGTCGGGGAAAACACTGCCGCCCGATTGATGAATGATCCTGCCGTCCAAAAGGCTTATCTGGGTGGAGCCGGTGAAGCGGAAGTAAAGGTCCATCCAGCGGCAGAATCGACGCCCGAGCAGCCGGCATCAAATGCACCTTCTAAAATACCCTCCGGCGCGGCTTTACCGGCACAACCCGCACTTAGTTTGTCCCACGGGGATCGCACCTCCGTTCGCGCCGATGATTTGCTGCCTCAAAACGTCAGCAAACTGGTTCGGAATGCGGAAAAAATTCAATCCGAACATGTCAATGCAGTACGATCTGAAGTCTTTGACGCCGGCACGCCGAGCCGGCCGGGCAAAAAACCAAGCGATCAACTCGCCAGGGTATTGGCGGAGATTGAAAAGGCCGCGGTCAAGGCCAGGACGCCGGAAGTATTTCAAGCCGAGCCTAAAAAACCGGCCAGGCGCAAAAAGGAACCTGAAAATTTTGACAACCTGCCTGAAATCGAAGTTTATCGCAAACCCAAGATCGAGATCTATCGCCGGCTAAAGCCGGATTCCGACCAAGGGCCGGGGGAACTGGTATTGGTAAAGGACAAATAAAATGACTAGAAAATTTAAGGGCCTGTACATCGGGGGCCGGTGGACAACGACCGCTAGCACGTTTGCCGATTTAAATCCTTCCGACAACTCTGTGTGGGCCAATATCCCCGACGGCCGCCACCGGGAAGCGGTGGCAGCGATCGAGGTCGCCCAGGCCGGTTTCGGCCAATGGTCGGAACTTCCGTTCAACCAGCGCTCCAAATACATGCTCAAAGTTGCCGAGGTTTTCGAGAGGCGCAAGATGGATATTGCCAGGGCACTGCAGGGTGAAGCCGGCGGATGGTTTGGCAAGGGCATGTTTGAAGCCGGTTATCTGGTCGATCTTTTCGAGGCCGCCGCGGCATCCAATTATGCTCAAGTGGGTGAAATTTTGCCGTCGATGCACGGCAAGCTGTCCATGGCGATCCGACGTCCCATGGGGGTTATTTCCGTAATCAGCCCCTGGAATTTTCCCTGCGTGCTCAGCGGACGCGGGCTGGTCTTTGCAATCGCAGCCGGCAATACGGTCGTGCTCAAACCGTCGTCGGAAACGCCCTACTGCGGAGGACTCCTGTTTGCTGAAGCATTCGACGAAGCCGGCGTTCCGGAAGGTGTGTTGAATGTGATCACCTGCTCGAAAGAAAACCTGGCCGATGTCGGCGACGAGCTCATCGAAAATCCTCTGGTGAAAGGGATTTCTTTTACCGGGTCGACTCCCCTTGGACGGCAGATCGCCGCCAAGGCCGGCGCTCACCTAAAAAAGTGCTGTGTCGAGTTGGGCGGCAAAGACTGCCTGATCGTCTGCGACGATGCGGACATGGATCGGGCAACCGGGGCCGCCAATTTCGGATCCTTCATGCATCAGGGTCAGATTTGCATGTCGGTGGAAAAAGTCCTCGTCCAGGAACGTATTTTCGATGAATTCCTGAAGCAATTCGTTGAAAGAGCTGCCAAACTGAAGGTCGGTGATCCGACCGCGGATGATTCAAATGTCATCGGCCCCCTGATCAATGACTGGCAGGTGTCACAGATAAAAGAACAAATCGATGATGCGGTGGCCAAGGGGGCCAATGTGGTCCTGGGCGGCGGTATCACCGGGCGTTTTGTGGAACCGACCATCTTGACCAACGTCACCGCCGACATGAAGCTCTACCGCGAAGAAACCTTCGGCCCAGTCATCCCGGTCATTCCCTTCAGAACGGACGGCGAGGCCGTCGCCCTGGCCAATGACACCGAATTTGGCCTTTCTTCAGGGATCATCACCCGCAATGAAAACCGCGGGCTGGCCATCGCCCAGCGGCTTGAAACCGGAATGTGCCATATCAATTGTTCTTCCGTTAATGATGAACCCATTGTTCCGTTTGGCGGGGCAAAAGCATCCGGTGTGGGAAGGCATGGCGGGCGCTGGTCCATCGAAGCATTTACCGAAACCAGGTGGATCACCTTCGAACGCGGCGGCCGCGGTTATCCGCCCGTGTTCTAGCGTGATAAACCGGTGGTCCGGGACCATGACTATCAGCTTTGATTGGCTCCTGATGGGAGATCTTAATTAAGCCACAGGAGTGATGGAGTATTGGAGTATTGGAGAAATGACAAAATATAATTCATCAGGTGCAGACCATGGATCAAACCAATGTTGATTTAGGCAAGAAATTCGGCAAAATCCTGCGGGACAAAACCATCATTGTCACCGGATGTGCATCCGGCATCGGACTGGAAACCGCCAAAACCATCAAGGAACTGGGGGGGGATGTCATCGGCGTCGACATCACCAAAACCACCGAATACGTGGATGAGCTCTACCGGGCCGATCTGTCGGACCGCCGCACGATTCAGGCCCTGATCATGGCCTTGCCGATGGGAGCCAACGGAATTGCCAACATAGCCGGCCTGCCGCCCACGGCACCGGCCGAACTGGTACTCAAGGTCAACCTGGTCGGGTTGAGATTCTTCACCGAGAACATGATTCCCAAGCTGGCCGACGGCGCATCGATCGTCAATCTCGCTTCCCTGGCCGGTTTCGGCTGGCCGCAGGCGGTAAACGAAATCAAGGCCGGCTATGATCTCGAATTTGGTGAGGTGCCGGAGTTTATCAGAAGACATGGTGTCGGCAACGAGGGCGGCCGCTCCTATTTTTTCACCAAGGAGGCGCTCAATGTCTGGACCATGCTAAACCGCTGGACCTGGCGCGGCCGGGGGATTCGCATGAATAACATCAGCCCCGGGCCGGTGGAGACGCCTATTTTAAAGGATTTTATCGAGACCCTCGGTGAGCGAGCCGAAGAAGATATGAAAGTCATGGACCGCCCCGGACATCCAACCGACATCGCGCCGGTGGTGGCTTTCCTGCTGTCAGATATGACCACCTGGATCAGGGGCACAAACATTCCGGTAGACGGGGGTATGTCAGCGCACATTTTGTGCAACATGCATGAACTTTAGAGTCGAGGAGGAACTATGGCTACTGCAATTATCTGGGCAATCGCCGTCGTCATCATTCTGGCGGCCACTATTGTTGTGCTTGCCTGGTTTTATCAGCGGGCCACGCGCGAGGTGAGTCTAGTAAAAACCGGTTTTGGCGGACGAAAGGTGATTATGGATGGCGGCACCATCGCCGTTCCCTATTTCCACGAAATTTCCAAGGTCAATATGCAGACCTTGCGGCTGGAGGTTCAGCGCACCAGTGAGGCGGCGCTGATCACCAAGGATCGCATGCGGGTGGATGTCGGGGTTGAGTTTTATGTCTCGGTCATCCCCAGCGAGGACGGCATTGCCAGAGCCAATCAAACCCTTGGCGACCGGACGTTTCATGCGGATCAGCTGCGTGAGCTGATCCAGGGCAAGCTCGTGGATGCGCTGCGATCCGTGGCGGCCCGCATGACCATGGACGAGCTGCATGAAAATCGGGGTGCGTTTGTGGCCGATGTTCGTGAAGGGCTGGTCGACTCATTGGCCCGCAATGGCCTCGAGCTGGATTCGGTTTCACTGACCTCCCTCGATCAGACTCCCTTTGACAAACTCGATGAAAATAACGTCTTCAATGCCGTCGGTATGCGCAAACTGGCCGAAGTGGTTGCCAAATCAAAAAAAGAACGGGCAGCGATCGACTCCGACGCGGAAATTTCCGTTCGCAACGCAGCCCTGGAGACGACCAAAAAAAAGCTTCAAATCAGTTTGGAAGAGCAGGAGGCGGAAATCTCACAGGTTCAGGAAATCGAGATCCTCAAAGCCGCTCAACTGGCAGAAGTCGCCAAACGCAAGGCGGACGGAGAACAGGCGGCGGCCCGCGCCCGAATCCTCATGGAAAAAGAAATCCGCAGTGCCGACATTGCCCGCGAAACCGCCATCCGCGAGGCTGAAATTGCCCGGGATAAAAAGCTGCAGGAAATTGAAATCCAACAAAAACGTGAAATCGAGCTGACCCACCAGGAAAGCCAGATCATCCTTGCTGCTAAATCTCAGGAAGAGAGCAAGGCCCAGGCAATCGCTGATGAAGCCAAAGCCGAGGCCGTCCGGGCGGCCGAGGGAATTTCCACCGCCCGCCAGATAGCGGAAGCCGAGCGCAAAAAAACCGTCGCGCTGGTGGCCGCCCGACAGGAGGCCGAAGCAGCCGGCACCCGGCAGCACCTGGCGGCCCAGGCCGAAAAAGAGGCCGCCACCGAACTGGCCAAGGCCAAACTGGAGGCGGCCGAGGCCAAAAAGCAACAAATGCTGGCCGAAGCCGAAGGCCGACGCGCACTGATTGCAGCCGAGAATGAAACCGCAGGACGGATCGTTGAGCTGAAAACCGACATTGCCCGCCTGGAGGCCCTCCCAAAAATCGTGGCCGAAATGGTCAAGCCGGCCGAGAAAATTGACTCCATCAAGATCCACCAGTTATCCGGCCTGGGAGCGGGTCAAATCAAGAAATCGACGGATTCCGGCGACAAGCCCGCCATCAGCCAGGTCTTTGACTCCATCCTGGAAATGGCGATTCAACTGCCTGCACTTAAGAAAATTGGTGAGCAAATCGGCATCAATTTCGATGAAGGGCTGGCGGACGTCACGCCGACGGTCCCTGAGGAGAAAAGCGATCAATCAGCGGGCGACAACAAAGATGAACCTAAATGAGCAAAGCACGCTCATTTAGGTGTTAATTGTTAATCGTTATTAGAATTGGTTGAGAGCCCGATTTTATACTCGTACCATCAGTTAGATATAAATATAAAAACAGATTTCATTCCTTTTACACCAATAACCAATAACGAATAACCAATAACCCTCAATCGGCTTTTATTTCAATTGGGGTAATAGCCGTACAGGGAGATGATCTTTATGAAAGACCGATTTCTCAGCCTGTCAGCCGATGCGGATCAGAAACAGGAAGAACGGTTTGGAGTCTGGCTCGCAGCAGCCGGCATCCCCTTTACTGATGACAAGGCGGCGGCCGCCTATCGGAACCGGGTCACCATCATCAAAGACGCCATCCAGTTGACAAAGAAACCCGCTCGCATCCCAATCTGTCCCTCGGCCGGATTTTTTCCGGTCCAGTACGCCGGTGTCAGCATGTATGACGCCATGTATGACTACGAGATACTCGCCAAGGCCTGGAAAAAATACTGCGAAGATTTTACGCCGGACGCCTACAATGCTCCCACGGCCGTGGTGCCCGGCAAGCCGCTGGATATCCTGGATTTTCAGCTTTGCAAATGGCCTGGCCGGGGTGTTTCCCATCAGCAGGAATACCAGTATGTGGAAAAGGAGTATATGCAGGCCGATGAGTATCAGGACCTGATCGACGACCCCACCGGGTACTTTATGAGCACCTATTTTCCGCGGATCTTCGGCAGTTTGAAGCCCCTGGAAAAAATGCCTCTCTTTCCCCCGGTCAACGAAATTCCCTGCATTCCGCCGGCCCTGATACCCTTTGGGACCCCGGAAATCCAGAGGGCCTTCAAAGCCCTCATGGAGGCCGGTCAGGAGACGATGCGATGGATTTCGGCAGTGCGCCGCCTGAACGGATCGATCATGGGCACGGGTTACCCGGCCTTTGCGGGCGGCTTCACCAAGGCCCCTTTTGACGTGATCGGCGACACCCTCAGGGGTACCCGGGGCATCATGCTGGACATGTACCGGCATCCGGAGGAGCTCATCGAGGCCTGCGAGAGACTTACGCCGTTCATGGTCAAGTCCGGCGTGGCCTCGTGCAAGGCCACTGGCCACCTCATGCCCTTTATCCCCCTCCACAAGGGTGCCGACGGATTCATGTCCGATGAACAGTTCCGAACGTTTTACTGGCCGAGCTTGAGAAAGCTCATCATCGGGCTGGTCAATGAAGGCTGCGTCCCCCTGCTGTTTGCCGAAGGCGGGTACAATCAACGCCTCGAAGCCATCTGCGATGTTCCCAAAGGCAAGACCGTATGGTGGTTCGACCTCACGGACATGGAACAGGCCAAAAAGACGGTCGGACAGGTGGCCTGCATCGCCGGCAACGTGCCGCTTTCGCTGCTGTGTACCTCAACCCCCGACAAGGTCCGTGCATATTGCAAAAACCTCATGGATGCCGTCGGCCAAGCCGGCGGCTTTATCTTCTCCACCGGAGCCGGCATGCAGGGCGCCCGGGTGGAAAACGTGCGGGCCATGATTGAATTTTCGAAGCAGTATGCCGTTGAAATCTGAATAAAGAATCCGAGCACCGGGGATCGTCTTTGGTTTGTCTCCAAGGAAGGCTCTTGACTTAAACCATAGGAGTATTGGAGTGATGGAGTAGTGGGTTAATGGAAAAAGCATTCTCGGACATTTAAGGGTCGTTAAAATCAATTTCACTTTAATCTGAAACAGTTTTTGCCCGGTCACGATTACGAAGCAAAGCATCATATCGCGATGTGCTCCAAATCAGGGAGTATACGTTTCGGTTGGATTCTTACCCATCACTCCAAAACTCCAATACTCCATCAGTCCAGCTTTATATTAGCGTCAAATCCGGCTTGCCCGGAGGGGAGGAAAAACTAGTGAACGACTTGGTCGATGCCATGGCAAAAATGAAGGAACAGGCTGCACTGGATCTGGCCGATAAGATGTTAAATGACGGCGAGAACCCGCTAAAAGTTTTGGAGCTGTGCCGTCAGGCGGTTGAATTGGTCGGCCAGCAGTTCGAACGGGGTCAATATTTTTTGCCGGAATTAGTCATGGCTGGTGAAATGCTGAAAAAGATTTCGAAAATGGCCGAACCGTACGTAAAGCAAGATGCCGCAGAAACAACCGAACGAATCGGCAAAGTGGTCATAGGATCGGTGAGGGGCGACATTCACGACATCGGCAAGGATATGGTGATATTTCTGCTGGACATCAATGGTTTTGAAATTCAGGATCTGGGCGTAGATGTGACGCCGGAAGCATTTGTGGCTGCAATCCGGGAAACGAAACCTCAAGTTGTCGGCATGAGCGCCCTGTTAACCACGGTCTTTGAATCGTTTAAGGATACAGTTGCTGCGATCGAAGAAGCCGGGCTGCGCAACGTGGTCAAAATCATGATCGGCGGCGGTACCGTAACCGACGAAGTGCGGGAATATTCCGGGGCCGATGCCTATGGCAAAGATGCCGTCGAGGCCGTCAATTTGGCTAGGAAATGGGTGGAAAATTGAAGCCGGGCCCATAAGGTGCAATATCGGTCTAAGGACGGCCAGCAAACCAAAATCTTCGATGTAATCGAAAAAAAAATTTTAAGCGGGTAGACAGGTATATTATATCCAAAATCCACTATTTCAAGCCGATATCAGCCAATTGCAGTGTTGACATTACGATCTCTACTCTGTATAGGGTTCTTTATTTGGATGGAGACGGCTGAGGCTTGGTGCCGCATCAGCCGCGGCCCAATATGCTGTTAAACATCCGTGGTCGTCATACAACCATATCAACCAAGATTTATTGCTCAATCCGCTCTCAAAAAGCGAATTCTTATCCTTTGGATGACAAAAAACTTTTCCTTTGACAACGTCCAAACTGAGCGATAGGATCACCGGAATCCTTCCGCGAAACTTTCTAACCCTTTGACGATAATATGATCGATTAAATGCCTGAAGAAGTCCTTTTTCCAATGTGGATGAGGTATAACACCACCTAATAACCCTTAAATGATGGAAAGGAGGATTGTTATGTCGAGGAAATGGCAAATTTCACTGGGTATTTTCTTAACGGTTATTCTGGTTATGGGGGTCTGTTTTGCGCCGGCGGCTTTCGCCGCGAGCAAAACGGCAGATTACAAGTTTAAGTGGCGGATGTATCAGGTCATGCCCGAAGGTGACGATCATGACAGGCGTGCCAAAGCCTTCGCCCAAGAGGTCAAGGAGAGGACCGACGGGCGCGTCGATATAACGGTGTACTCCGGCTCGGTGCTGGGCGACTGGGTGGAGTGCTTCGAGTTACTGATGCGCGGCGATCTGGAGGTCGGCTTGTCGTCGGCACCTGACACCTTCGACCCGCGGTTAATTATCTCCTACTACATGCCCTACCTGTTCACCAACACGGATGAAGCTAAAGAAGCCATGAAACGAGGGGGCTGGGTCTACAACATGGTTGACAAGCTGTTTTTGCAAAACGGCATTAAAGGCCTGGCACTGTTCCCCCAGGGCTGGGCCGGCATGACCGCCAGAGCTGAGCCGGAGGGCTGGGGTGAGATGAAGGAGAACGGGATGAAAATCCGGGTGATGCCGTTGAAGGCCTGTGAATTGACATGGCAGCGTCTGGGCTACATCCCGGTCACAATTCCTTACAGCGAGGCTTTCAGCGCCATCTCAAGAGGGGTTGCCGACGGCCAAAGCGGCGGGCCTCCGTACCAGGGATACCAGTTCCGTGACGTTCAAAAAGTATGGATCCAGTACAACGACTACCTGGAGCCCTGGTGGTTTTTCATGAACCTGGATTTGTGGAACAAGCTGACCGAACAAGATCAGCAGGTTATGATGGAAGCAGCGGAACGACAGGTTCAGGGCCGCTGGGATTATTTTCTCCAAGAAGCCGAGGAATTCTCCCAGAAAATGGCCGATTTCGGCTTGAAAGTCATTCAGCCCACCGATGCGCAACTGAAAAGCTTCGCCGACGCGGTTCGCAAAGATGTCTGGCCGCAGCTGGAACCGTTGATGGGCAAAACCCTGGTGGATGAATGCCGCAGGAACGTGGGAATTCCGGTCAAATAGGATCCTGCTGTCAATTCCATAGATCTTCTTCCCCCGAGGGGACGTCATCGATTCGTCCCTTCGGGCACATCCATTTAATCAAACATAGAAATCCTGGTCTTCCGGGGTGATATCAAAGCCGGATCCTCCGGGCCCGGATTCTTTACTTTCTGGTGAAAAAATGAAGAAACTCTTTCTGTTTATTTGGAACGGCGTGGTTCGTTTGCAAAGATGGTTTCTGATCGTCGCCGGTTGCGTGATTACTGTTTTGGTCTTTATCGAAGTCATGCTGCGCTATGTGTTTGAATCTCCCCTTTTCGGCATCGAAGAATTGATCACCGTCATTGCCATGTGGCTCTATTTTATCGGGGCTTCTTTGGGGGCCTATGACCGGACGCATATCAAGGCGGATGTGATTCACATCTGGGTCAAGTCGGCACGAGGCATGGCCATCATCCACACGGTAAACAGCTTGGTCACTGTGTTTTTATCGGCCGTTATGGCCACGTGGTGCTATGACTACTTCATTTTCGGTATAAAGAGGATGGGCGCAACACCGGCCCTGCGCTTGCCCCTGGTGATCCCGCAGAGCGCGGTCTTTGTCGGCGCCATCCTGATGACCATATATTTCTTCGTCGAGTTGGTGGATAACTTCAAAAACGCCATCTCCAAGGAGCCGACCATCGCGACATATTCTTCATAGGAGCTGCGACTCATGGATATTGTACTCAACCTGGTGATATTGATCGGGCTGCTTGTTCTGGGGGTACCCGTCCCCTTCTGCTTTATGGCAGCGGTTTTTTCTACCTTCCTCATGGGAAACTACAGTACCATGTTCATCATCTCCACGGGATTCAAACAAGTCAATTCCATGGCCGTCCTGGCGATTCTCTTTTTCATTCTCATGGGAGGGCTCATGGGTACCGGAGGGATCGCCTCACGGCTGGTGGCCATCTCGGATTCGATCTTGGGCCGGAAAAAGCATGGTTTGGGAACGGTGACGATTATCAGCTGCGCCATTTTCGGCGCCATATCCGGAACCTGCAGTGCGGCGGTCGCCTCCATCGGCAGTATCATGATTCCCAGGATGCTGGACCGGGGATATCCAAGGGGTCAGGCCACGGCGCTGGTCGCCTGCCCCTCCGTTCTGGGTCAACTCATCCCCCCCAGCGTGCCCATGGTGCTCTATGCATGGGTCACCTGGCAATCGGTCGGCGCCTGTTTTCTATCTACGGTGGTTCCCGGAATCATCATGGTATGCCTTTACTGTTTCATGAATGCATTTATGATCCGTAACGAACCGATAGAGGTGCTGCCCGCTATTCCCCCAAAGCAAAAAATGAAGGAATTCGGCAATGCCACATTCAATGGATTCTGGGCCCTGCTCATGCCGGTGATTGTTCTGGGAGGCATCTATGGCGGGATCTTCACCCCTACGGAAGCCGCTGGGGTGGCGGTGATCTATTGTCTTCCGGTTGGATTCTTCATATACAAGTCCATGAATTTGAGGCAGTTTGGCGATGCATTGGTCAGCACCGTCACCACAACGGGAGTGGTAATCGTGATGGTCTTTTTCGTTATGGTATTGAGCCGGATGTACGTCATGGAAAACGTGCCCCAACGTCTCATCGCAACCTTGACGGGATTCACTTCGAATAAACTCACCCTATTACTGATGATCAACCTTTTTCTGCTGATCCTGGGCATGCTGGTGGATGATTTCAGCGGCACCCTTCTGGCGGCGCCCCTTTTGTTCCCCCTGATAACAGAAATCGGTATCCATCCGATCCATTTTGCCGCGATCTTGGGCACCAACCTGGGGCTGGGGAACAAAACACCGCCCACAGCGCCCATCCTGTATCTGGCAGGTCGGGTCGGCCAATGCCGGTTCGAAAAACTGGTAAAACCCGCCCTGACCTTCATGACCACGTGCTCGCTGCCGGTGGTGTTGTTGACGACCTACTGCCCGATGATCTCCCTGTGGCTGCCCCATCAGTTGATGCCGAAACTGGTGCCGGCCGAGTTTGTTAAATGGACCGTATTCTAGATCCTAAAACAGCGGCATAATGGAATATCTGAATACCGGATATGGGAATGGAATAATTGTTTGATAAAGTAGAACCTTTTCGGGTCCACCACTATAATTGGTAGTTTAATGTCGGAGCTATGACTATGATAAATGACAAGCCTATCCTTTCTCGGAAGATCCTGCAGTCCCGCATCGATCAAATTGCCCGGCTGCAGATTGCGCATCTGCCGACACCGCTCGAGTTTTGCCCGCGGCTGACGGAAGCACTGGGGGCACCACAGATCTGGATGAAGCGCGATGACTGCACCGGTCTTGCCTTTGGCGGGAATAAAACCCGCCAATTGGAATTTATTATGGCCGAGGCCCGGCAGCAGGGGGCCGACACCATTGTCATCGGTGCCGGCTCACAGTCCAACTGGTGCCGTCAAACCGTGGCGGCGGCCTGCAAATTTGGGATGCAGGTGGATTTGACCCTCGTGCATGGGGTTAAAGGTGCCGCCCTGCAGGGCAATCTTTTGTTGGACCATCTTCTCGGCGCCGACGTGACCATCGTGGCGGGTGAAGATTTGCAGCAGCTCCCGCCGCTGCTGGAAGAAAAAGCCCAGGCCCTGAAACGGCAGGGGCGCAAGCCATACCTGATGAATCCCTTTGGTCTGCCGACGCTCTCGCTGTCGGCCGTCGGCTATGTAAACGCCTTTCTGGAACTCGATGCCCAGCTCGAGCAGCAGGGCCTGGAAGCCGACTATATCTACCTGGCCGGTGCCAATATTACACCGGCCGGCCTGGCGCTGGGCGCCAAAGCGCTGGATCGCAAAACAAAAGTAATCGGAATCACACCCATCCACTGGGATGAAGACCGCAGCACGGATATTGCGCGGATTGCCGGCGCGGCCGCCGAACGACTGGGACTCGATGTAACTTTTCGTCCGGAGGAAATCCACAATGAGGATAGTTATGTGGGCGAGCGCTATGGAGTCATGACACCCGAATGCCGCCAGGCAATGAAACTGGTGGCCCAAACCGAAGGGATTATCCTTGATCCGGTCTACTCGAGCAAGGCGATGGCCGGTCTCATCGATCACATCCGCCGCAAAATAGTCGGTGAGAATGAGACCGTTGTCTTTCTGCACACCGGTGGGACGCCGGCGCTTTTCGCCTATGCCGAGGATCTCCAACTCGCCGCCGGCGAGGCCCGTTAAAATAGAGTGCAACGTTTACGCGCAATTTGCCGACGAAAACGATGGGCGCGCGGTTCGAGATAAGGCATCAATTTTGTGATCCACAGGGGGATTATGATGACAGATCCAAATGCATATGACATTGACACGCCGGCGCTTTTGATCGACCTGGACGGGGTCGAAAAAAATCTTATGACCATGCAGCAAAAGGCCGATGCCGCCGGTGCCATGCTCCGCCCGCACATCAAGACTCACAAGATTCCCGAACTGGCCCAGACACAAATTCAGATGGGTGCCGCAGGGGTAACTACGGCCAAGGTCTCTGAAGCAGAAGTCATGGCTGATGCGGGAATCGATGATTTCTTCATTGCCAATCAGATTGTAACCCCAGCCAAGCTTCAGCGGCTGCGCGCACTTTCAAAAAGGGCGAAATTGTCCGTGGGCCTGGACAGCCCGGCCGGTGCCAAACTCCTTTCCGAGGCGTTTTCAGCCGCCGGAGAGAATATCGACTATGTCATTGAAATCGACAGCGGGCTGAATCGCTGCGGCGTGCTGCCGGGCCGGCCGGCGGTTGAGCTGCTTAAAGCCATCAAGGACTTTCCCGGCATACGGTTTAAAGGTATTTTTACGCACGCCGGCCATGCTTACGGCAAACAGAATATCGAACAGGTAAAGGACGTCAGCCGAGTTGAAAGTACAACCATGGTCGAAACCGCCAATCGATTCAAGGACCTTGGTGTTCAACCCGAAGTGGTATCGGTGGGGTCCACCCCGACTATGCGGGTTTGGGAAGGGCGCGGCGGTGTCAACGAGATAAGGCCCGGCAATTACATCTTTTTGGATGGGATGCAATTAGCCTTGGGCGTTGCCGACCCGCAGGAATGCGCGTTGACGGTAATGGCCACGGTGATAAGCCGGCCGGCGGCTGACCGGGCCGTGGTCGATGCCGGCAGCAAGGTCTTGGCGCTGGACAAAGGGGCTCACGGTCAGGAGATGCTGAAAGGGTTTGGCCTGGTGTTGAATAAGAAAGCAGTGCTGGACAGGCTTTCGGAAGAACACGGCGTCATGGTATTGGTTCCGAATGAAGAATTGGAAATCGGGGAGCGGGTCAGAATCATTCCCAATCATGCCTGCACGGTCATCAACCTGTCTGATAGGGCGTATGGAGTCAGGGGTGACAAGGTAGAAACGGAACTTATAATTGCCGCAAGAGGGAAGGTACAATAATTGAAGATTGACGATTGAAGATTGAAGATTGAAGATTTGTGGTATCGCTTCGCTCTGGCTTTTCTATTTAAATCGATAGCATTCCACTGATAGAATCCCGTTCTTCCTTGAACCTGTCGAGAGCCTCAAGGTCGAAGAGCCGGAACTGCCCGGCAAGACTTCCCGTTGAAATTGGGTGCGATTGATACAAAAAATCGCAGCCTGTCCACCGTTCTCTGGCGGGAAGTCCGTCCTCTCAAGTGCCCGGAGTGTTTCGGTGCAGTGCACATAATTGCATTCATTGAGGAGACGGAGCTAATCGATCCAAATTAAATCTAACTTTGAGGGAGGTGCGGAAATGATTGAGCGACAAATATGGCAATGGAGCGCATATGAACTGGCCGACGCGATCATAGGCAAGCGGATTTCTTCAATCGATGCGGTTGCATCGGCCGTGGAACGTATGCGCAGTCGCAATCCAATGATTAATGCCGTTGTCGATGATCTCGGTGATGAAGCCCTCGAAGAGGCCGGATACCTTGATATTGTGATGGAACGTACAGGTCCGGTGGGGCCGTTGCACGGCGTTCCGGTCACCATCAAGGAGAATATTGATCAAATGGGTCGTGCCAACCCCAATGGTGTTGCAGCTTTCAAAGATATCATTGCTCCGGGGGATTCACCGGTTGTGCGAAACCTTAAAAAAGCCGGCGCTATTGTCATCGGACGTACCAATACGCCGGAATTCTCGTTTCGCGCCACAACGGACAATGAGCTCCATGGCCGCACCTTCAATCCGTGGAATGAGTGGGCTTCAGCCGGAGGCTCTTCGGGTGGCGCATCCGCCGCGGTTATGTCCGGTATTGGAGCCATTGCACACGGCAATGATATTGGTGGTTCATTGCGCTACCCTTCTGCCGCTACAGGAGCCGCTACAGTTAAACCCGGCTTGGGAAGGACACCAGCCTACAATCCGTCCCAATCCGCTGAACGCGGCCTGCTGGCCCAACTCATGTCGGTGCAGGGTGTAATCGCGCGTGAAGTGCGTGATGTGCGCCTCGCCATGCAGGCTCTGATAAAATATGATGCCCATGATCCCTGGATGGTGCCGATGCCTTTTGAAGGTCCTGCTGTCGATGGCCCGGTCAAGGTAGCATTCACCCGCAATACGTTTGAATTTGATCTGCATCCGGCCGTTGATAGCGCCCTCGAAATCGCACGGGAGGCATTGGTGAACGCCGGATATGTGGTTGAGGAGACAGAGCCGCCCATGGTCCGCGAAATCGCCCATGAGGGCATACGATGCCTGTTTGGCGAAGTGAAGGCGCTCCTGAACGATGATATCCGCAAATATGGCAGCACCAAGATCAATGCGATATTCGACCAATATTTTGACCTTTTCCCACCCTATCAGGGAGAAGAGCTCCTTCTTGGATTTGCCAAGAGGTCTTACTATATACGCCAATGGCTCCTGTTCCTTGAGGAGTATCCACTCGTGCTGACTCCTTTTTTACCGGCGCCCACGTATGAATGGGATCGTGATGCGCAAGGAACTGAAGGTATAATGGAAGTACTCGGTTCTGGCATCTACAGTTATTCAATGAATTTTCTCGGACTTCCAGCCGGTAACATTCCCGCAAATTACAATGATGGCTTGCCCGTGGGTGTTCAGATTGTTGGACAACGTTTTAGGGAGGACATGATTTTGGATGCCTGTGAAGCTGTGGAAAAGCGTGTCGGGGTAATGGCGGAAAAATTGTTTGAGAAAGAGGATGGGAGCTGATGTCGGCACACATTTCACAATTTTCGAGTCATCTGCTCAGAAAAAGCAACTCCCTATCTGTTATCTGTTTAACACTGACACCTGTCACTAAAAAATTATCTACGCACACGGCAACAGCAACGATAAATTGTCCATATGATACAGCTAAGCGCCTTATGACCAAGGGGGTAGCATGAAAGATTTCTTTCACATCATTGATCTCAAAGGCAAGCCCTACGAATTGGGCAAAACCCACGGCCGCATCCTGGCTAAAGAAATCCGGGCCAATCTGGAGCTTTATTATATGATGTTTCGGGGACTTACCGGTTTGGAACCGGAACAGTGCCTCGCTCACACCGGCCGAATTTTTGACGTCATGCAAAAAGATGCTCCCCACTTGCTGGAGGAGATGGAAGGCATCGCCCAAGGAGCGGACGTACCGCTGCAGGAGATCCTGTTTCTCAATGCCCGCAGCGAGCTCATGTCCATGGGACGTTCAGCCGACAGTTTGCCGGGAGAATGCACGGCCATCGGGCTGACCGGCGAGCGAACCATATCCGGAAAGCCGCTTCTGGCCCAAAATTGGGACTGGCACGAACGGGTGAGCCAAACAACGGCTGTTTTCAGAATCCAGCCGGCGCAGCGGCCCCATGCCGTTTATTTGGCGGAAGCGGGTCAGGTGGGAAAAATCGGCGTTAACGAAAACGGGGTGGGGGTATTGCTCAATATTCTCATAATCGAGGGGATGCAGTATGGGTTGCCGATCCATGTCCTCTTGCGCATGGTTCTGGAAGCCGGGAACACCGCCGAGGCAGTGGCCATGGTCGAAAATGGCCGGCGGGCCGGTGCCAGTCATTTCATGATCGGTGACAAAAGCGGCGACCTTACAAGCCTGGAGTTAATGCCGCAGACCCTCAAAAAAAAGGTTCCGACCGAGGGGGCCCTGGTCCACACGAACCACTATTGTGATGCCGACCTGGCTCAAAAAGACGTGGGGCGTCAGATTATGCCCGATTCTTTTGCGCGATTGGACCGTGCCCAGTCCCTGGTTTCAAAACATCGGCGCTGGGATGATCAAAGACTTGCGGAAATTTTTACCAATCATGATGATGCGCCCGGGTCCATCTGTCGGCATGCAAGTTCTGAAGATGAAGAATATTTTCGTGTCGATACCATCGCTTCCTGTATCGTTGATCTGGCCGGAAGCAAGATGCTGGTATCATACGGACAGCCCTGTGGCGCACCTTACCGGGAGGTGGCCCTGTAAAATGTAAAAGCAAACCGCAGAACCGCAGAATATCGAATAACGAATTAGAATTTCGTCTGCATTCGTTGATTATCTGTGATTCCAACAGCCCCGACATGTTGAGGATACCCTGCCTCAAAATGTTTTATCTTGACATGCCCGGCGAATTTCTTTATGAATTTTGCTGAAAAAGAAGAATCTTATCACCACTTATCCTTTTTACTCCCCGGTTCTGAGAAGCAGGCCTGACTATTTCGACGTTGGGGGACAGGTCCCGGGGAGCGTACCAATGGCAGTATTGGCTCAATCGAAATAGCTACTTCTAATGGAGGATCTCTGGTCGGCGGTTGTGCGGGCATGGGGAGTTGAAAGTTGAACTTCATTGGTTGGCGCGGAGGTGGCAATACCAGTGGTCTTTAACCGGTTCGAGGCGGCCGCGGCCGGAGTCGATCTCACGGCTACGGCAGCGCTGCACTGGTTTCTCCAACCTTCCTTTGAATACGATCTCCGCGTTTATTCCAGCAATTTTTTTATGCCGCCCCGAGAGTTCCTAACCCTTTAACCCGGGCCACCGATCTAGCAGTTTATTGGGGCTAAGCAGAAAGGAGGACTCAGATGATTTCGAGACGAACTGTCAAAAGGGTTGTTGTGCTGGCGCTCATCATGACGCTTGTTTTCAGTTTCGGCCAGGCTGTTTTGGCCGAAAAGACGCTGCGCGTCGTGATGCATTCCGATCTGAAAATAGTCGATCCGATTTGGACCACTGCCTACATGTCGCGCAATTACGGCTACATGGTCTACGACACGCTGTTTGCCATGGACGAGAAACTCGCCATCAAACCCCAGATGGTCGACAGCTATACCGTCAGCGATGACAATCTCACCTACACCTTTACCCTGCGCGACGGCCTGCTATGGCACGACGGGGCGCCGGTCAAGGCCGAGGATGCCGTGGCCTCGGTTAAACGCTGGGGGTCCAAGGACAGCATGGGGCAAAAGCTGATGGAATTTACGCAGGAATTGAAAGTGGTCGATGACATGACCTTTCAGCTCATTCTGAAAGAACCCTATGGTCTGGTTCTGATGTCCCTTGCCAAACCCAGTTCCAACGTACCCTTCATCATGCCCAAACGCATCGCGGACACGTCGGCCAACGAACAAATTTCAGAATACGTCGGCTCCGGACCCTTTATCTTCAAGGTCGATGAATGGAAACCGGGTGATAAAGCGGTATTCGTCAAGAACCCAACCTACAAACCGCGCAGCGAACCGTCGAGCTGGGCAGCGGGCGCCAAGATTGCAAAAGTCGAGCGGGTCGAATGGATTTCCATGCCCGACCACCAAACAGCCGTCAACGCACTGATCGCAGGTGAGATCGACTACATCGAATCACCGCCGCATGACTTGCTGCCGCTTCTCGAACCCGAAAGCGATACGATTGCCCTGATCAACCTCAACCCCCTGGGCAACCAGTTCATGTTCCGTTTGAACCATTTGCACCCGCCCTTCAATAATATCAAGCTGCGGCGGGCGGCCCTGGCGGCGATTCAGCAGGAGGATTTTGTGAAAGCCGTCATCGGCGACCCGAACTGGTACAAGACCTGCCCGGCGATGTTCGTCTGCGGCACCCCGCTTGAAACCAACGCCGGTACCGAGATCATCATGAAGTCGGATTTCGAGCTTGCCAAAAAACTGTTGAAAGAAGGCGGCTATGACGGCACGCCGGTGGTGGTCATGCAATCCACGGATGTGGCGGTGCTCAACAACCTGGGACCCGTTGCCGCCCACGCCCTGAAACGGGCGGGATTCAACGTCGATCTTCAGGCCATCGACTGGCAGACCCTGGTGTCGCGCCGCGCCAAAAGAGAGCCGCCGTCCGAGGGCGGCTGGAATGTGTTCTGCACCTCCTGGGTAGCGGCCGACATCCTCAACCCGATCATGGCCGCCGGCTTCAATGCCGGTTGTGACAAAGCCTGGTTCGGCTGGCCCTGCGACAGCAAGATGGAAGAGCTGCGGGATGCGTTCGTGCGCGAAACCGATCTGGAAAAGCAGAAAAAGCTTGCCGAGCAGATCCAGGTCCGCTCCATGGAGGTCGTTACCCACGGCCATGTCGGTCAGTGGTACACGCCTGCAGCCTGGCGCAAGGATCGTGTAGAAGGCTTTCTTGAGGGGCCGGCACCCTATTTCTGGAACGTCTCCAAAAAGTGAAGCGAATCGAGTAAATGTTAGGATTTATTCTCAGACGCCTGCTTGCCACCATCCCGGTTTTAGGGATGGTGGCGCTTTTCGTTTTCTTCATGCTGCGGATGACGCCCGGCGACCCGGCGGCGGTGCTGGCCGGCGACAACGGTACGCCGCAGCAGATCGAGGAGATCCGTGAGCAGCTTGGGCTGAACAAGCCGATTGTCACCCAGCTGACAATCTGGGTCGGCAAACTCCTGCAGGGGGATCTCGGCGAATCATTCTATTTCAAGAAGCCCGTGACGCAGCTCATTTTGTTCCGGGTGGAGCCGACCCTGTCCCTGGCCACGGTCACCCTGATCATAACGATATTGATTGCCGTGCCGTTGGGGGTTATCGCCGCCTACCGGCACGGCAGCTGGATCGACCGGTTTGTCATGGGGTTTTCCGTGATGGGATTTTCGGTGCCGGTTTTCGTGATGGGATACCTGCTGATCTATATTTTCGCCATAGAGTTGAAGCTGTTTCCGGTGCAGGGTTACAAAAGCATCACCGATGGTCTCGGGCCATGGCTGCACCGTTTGCTCCTGCCGGGTGCGACCCTCAGCGTCATCTATATCGCCCTGATCGCCCGCATCACCCGCGCCAGCATGCTTGAGGTGCTGGACGAAGAATACATCCGGACTGCGCGCTCCAAAGGCGTCAAGGAGCGGGTGGTGCTGCTGAGCCACGCCCTGCGCAACGCCGCCGTTCCCATTGTCACGGTGATCGGTATCGGCATTGCCCTGCTGATCGGCGGCGTGGTGGTCACTGAAAGCGTGTACAACATCCCTGGGCTCGGCCGTCTGACCGTCGATGCGGTCCTGGGTCGGGACTATCCCACCATTCAGGCCGTTATTCTGGTGTTTTCATTCGTCTATGTTTTTATCAATCTGCTTGTCGATTTGATCTACTGCCTGCTAGACCCGAGGATACGCTATTGACCGAGGACACTGAAATAGTTGTCGATTCCGCTGCTGCCGCGGCTGCCTCCGCCCGCTCGACCAGCACCTGGTCACAGCTTATCCGCAATACCAGCGTCATCATCGGCGGCACGATTATGCTGATCATGATGTTGATCGCCGTCACGGCACCATTGCTTGGCACCATGGATCCGACATTTATCGATCCCACCTATCGCAACAAGAAACCCGGTGCTGAAAAAATCAACATCGACGATGACGGCAACGAGACCGTCTGGGTTTTCCGGATGGGGACCGATACCCTCGGACGCGATGTCTACAGCCGGGTGATCTACGGTGCCCAGGTGTCGCTTGTCGTCGGCATCACGGTGGCGGCTCTCAGCGTGGTCACCGGCATGCTGATCGGTCTGATGGCCGGCTACATTCATTGGGTCGACCGCATTGTAATGCGGTTTATGGACGGGCTGATGGCCATCCCCGGCATTCTGCTGGCGATTGCCCTGGTGTCCCTGTGGGGTGCCGGAATGATGACCGTTATTCTGGCTATTACGATCCCCGAAATACCGCGCGTGGTTCGCCTGGTGCGCTCGGTCGTTTTGTCCATTCGTGAAGAGCCATACGTGGAATCGGCCATATCCGTCGGCACCCCCTTGCCCATGATTCTGGTGCGCCACCTCTTGCCGAACACGATCGCGCCCATGATCGTACAGGGCACTTATGTGTGCGCTTCGGCCATCCTGGTTGAAGCCATTCTCAGCTTTCTGGGGGCCGGTATTCCCCCGGAGACGCCTACCTGGGGCAACATCATGGCCGAAGGCCGCATGCTGTTTCGAATCTATCCGCACAACATTTTTTTTCCGGGTGTTTTTCTGGCGCTGACGGTGTTGGCGGTCAATATGCTCGGCGACGGCCTGCGCGATACCCTGGATCCGCGCCTCGCCAAACGTCTGAGGGCCTGATATGAAAGACGCGGTGCTGCAAATCAGCAACCTCACCGTGCGTCTGCCGCGAGGCGCTGATCGCGAGAATGCGATCGAAGACATCAGCTTGTCCGTCAAACCGGGGGAGACGCTGTGCCTGGTCGGCGAGTCCGGCTCCGGCAAATCGGTAACCGCCCATGCTGTCATGGGGCTGCTGCCCAAAAAACAGCTGGTCGCGACGGCGGGAGAAGTGCTGCTCCAAAAAGAGGATTTGCTGCAAGCCACCCCGGAGCGGCTGCGCGACCTGCGCGGCGTCGGCATGGCCATGATTTTTCAGGAGCCCATGACGGCTCTCAATCCGGTGGTGCCGGTCGGCAAACAAATCGAAGAGATGGTGCGCACCCACACCAAGATGTCGACCCGTGATCGCATCCGCAAAGTGATCGATTTGATGGCGTCGGTGCACATGCCCGAGCCGGCCCGCATGCGGCGCTCCTACCCGCACCAGATTTCCGGCGGGCAACGGCAGCGGGTCATGATCGCAATGGCCCTGGCCCTGGACCCCCCGCTGCTGATCGCCGATGAACCCACGACCGCCCTGGATGTCACCACGCAAGCCCAGATTCTAAAGTTGATCAAGGAACTCCAGGCCCGGCATGATACCGGCGTGCTGTTTATCACCCACGACTTCGGGGTCGTGGCCGAGGTCGCCGACCGGGTAGCGGTCATGCAGTGGGGCCGCATTGTCGAAACCGGGACGACCGCGCAAATTCTCGGCAAACCGGAACATCCCTATACCCGTATGCTGGTGTCTTCCGTTCCCAGCCTGAAGCCCAAAGCGCGCGAGGACGATGACCGCGCACCGGTCGTTTTGTCCACCAAGGCTATGCACAAAACCTACCAGGACAAAAGCTGGCTGCAGCGTGGGCGTTCGGTTAAAGCCGCTCAGGATGTCAATATCCAGGTCCGACGCGGCCAGACCCTGGGAATTGTGGGGGAATCCGGCTCCGGCAAATCCACCGTCGCTCGCTGCATTGTGCGCCTGATAGACCCCACCTCGGGCCAGGTGTATCTTGACGATGTCGAAGTCGCAAAATTACGCGTCGGCGATCTGCGACCTTATCGCCGGCGTATTCAGATCGTATTTCAAGATCCGTATCGTTCACTCAATCCACGCCTGACGGTGGGAGCCTCCATCGTAGAAGGTCCCATGAATTTCGGTGTATCCAAAGCGGATGCCTGGCAGCGGGCGCGTGAACTGATGGAGGTGGTGGGCCTGGACCCGGCTGCGGTGGATCGCTTTCCCCACCAGTTTTCGGGAGGCCAACGCCAGCGCATCTGCATTGCCCGTGCCCTGGCAATGCAGCCGGAAGTTCTCATAGCAGACGAACCCGTGTCGGCCCTGGACGTGTCGGTGCAGGCTCAAGTATTGGAGCTGCTAAACGACGTGCGCCGGCGCTTTAACCTGGCCATGTTGTTTATCACCCACGATCTCAGGGTTGCCGCCCAGATTTGCGATCACGTCGCCGTCATGCACAACGGTGAGGTGGTGGAGTACGGTGCCGCAGCAAAAGTCTTCACAAATCCCCGGCAAGACTATACCAAAGCCCTGTTCGAAGCCGCCCCGGGCAGAAACTGGGATTTCGGGATACTGAGGGACACCGCAAGTAACAAATCACAAGCACCAAATCACAAATAAATTCCAAATCTCAATATCCAAATCCCAAATAAACTTAAAAGCAGCTTGTTTGGGATTTGGAATTTTGGCCATTGTGATTTGTTTGATATTTGTTTTTTGCTATTTGGAATTTATATTACTGAAACCCAAATAGTAATCCGCCTGTAGCGACAAGCCTTTAGTTTTTTTTGAAAAGGACCTAAAGTGTTGTATCCAAGTCCAGCGGATAAATCGGACGGCGCACTTTTTCGAATTTGAACTGGCTGTAGTCCGAGCCGGTCACGCCGACACCGCTGCACTCGACGATGTGCTTGGCGATAGGCTTGAAACCGGCGCGGTAGTGGATACGGGATTTCAGCAGCAAATACTGCTTGGCTGTGGGTTCAATCCCGACGCTGCGAAACATTCCCAGGTCGAAGGGCTCGTGATTGTTTTCGATGATCACAAACTGGATCGACCCCGTGTCCAGCACGACGGTTTTGCCCATGTGCATCTTTACTCCGGTATACATGGGGCCCCGGACGATAAACTCGCCGTCGGAAATCAGCCGGACGGTGCCGGACACCTCGAGGGGTTCACCCCGGCGGCCGATGCTGGGCATATCCATTTTTCCGCCCAGCGGCAACGTGATGTCGGCGCCCACCCCGGCTTCGATGCACTTTTTTACCGCCTGCGCGTCGCGGATGGCCCCCACGGCGACATCCTTCAAATCCCGGCGCATCACCTCAGCCACGACCGCCATGGTGTCCTGGGTGCCGCCTGAGGCGCAATTGTCGGCATGGTCTATCAGCAGGATCGGTCCGTCCGACAGCTCGCCGGCGCGGGCCACCGAATCGCTTAACGGTTTCGACTCGTAAACAAACTCCCGGCGGCGCTGCCAAGCCTCATCAGCCAGAAAGCTGCTGATGTCTTGGGCCCCTTTTGGATCATCGTCCGTGACGGTGACGACGCTGAGGCCGGCGTCCTTGAAATCAGATAACGGGAATCCGCCGAACACGGTAACGGCCAAGGCGTCCTGTCCTTCTATTTTTCCGGCCTTGGCAACCAGATCCCCCATGGGCGCATCGTCCGTACCCATGCGCAGGGTGTGGGCAAGCATGGGGCGATTGGCCCAATCCATGGTCGGTTTCACTTCACCTTTGAGGGCGTTGATCAGGATCTTGCCGCATCGCATCCCGGTTTCGTACATATCGATATGGGGATAGGTCGTATAGCCTGTAATGGCATTGCAATTTGAAATCATTTCAGTTGTTAAATTGGCATGCAGATCAAGCGCGACTGCCACCGGGACATCCGATGCAATTGAGCGAATGCGTGCCAGCAGTGTCCCTTCTCCGTCATCGGTGTTCTGGCAGACCATCGCGCCATGCAGGTCCAGAAAAACCGCATCGCAGCCTTTGGCCACCGCATCACAGATGGCATCTGAAATGCGGGTGTAGGCGTCGGCCGCAACGGGTCCGCTGGGCCAGGTCTCGGCGGCGATGGGAATCGTGAAGTCCGCCCCTTCTTTCTCCGCCAAATCGACGAAAGCCGCCAGAGGGGTGTTGGTGCCTTTAAAGGCCTGATAGGCCTCATCACCGGAAAAAGCCCCATGGCTGGCAAAACTCTCAAACGGTGTCGGCACCGGCGAAAATGTGTTGGTCTCGTGCTTCATCATCGCGATTACGAATTTCATCATTATTCTCCTGTTTTATGCTGTTGAGATTGTCGTGAATTTCTTCCTTTTGATGCAATTTTAAGATTTTGTATCTAAAGCGCTGGATAGCGGAAAGTTATTTTGACGACCTTTCCTTAGAGAAAATTGGGATATCGAAACAACTATCCCCTGCGCAGCACCCGTCCCGAAGTGGCCCCGGTTACCTGACCGTCCTCCACCGCGACGCTGCCATTGACGATTACCCGGCTGATGCCGGCCGGCGGCTGTGAGGGATCATCGAATGTTGACCGGTCGATAATTGACTGCGGGTCGAAAATAACGATGTCGGCATCCAGGCCTTCACGCAGAATCCCCTTACGGAAGAGGCCGAACGTCTGGGCCGGCAAAGACGTCATTTTGCGCACGGCCTCCTCCAGCCGGATGACGCCTTGCTCCCGCACATAGCGGCCTAGAATCCTGGGAAAGGTCCCGATCATCCGGGGGTGAACTTTGCCGGCACCGAACCCCGGAATTCCGTCGGTGCCGACCATTGTAATCGGATCTTGCATAATCCGGATGATATCGGCTTCATCCAACATGAACACCACCATGATGACTTCCAGTTTGTCTTCCACCAACAGGTCAAAGAAAGCGTCATAGGGGGTCTTAGACGTGATTTTTGCAATTTGGGCGATGGATTTGCCGACGAATTCTTCATGCTGTGGCGAAACACTGATGACGATGTTGTCAAAACCGGCGCCTTTGATGAAATTTTCCCACTGGACATCGCCGCCGTTTTCAATTTCGTCGATGATGGACTGGCGCACGGCGGGATCCTTTAATTTTTCGGCAAACACCTGCGGTCCCTGGGCCTGAATGTGCGGTGGCAGGGCCGCGGCCAGAATCGTGCTGCCGGCCGGATAGGGATACTGATCACAGGTGACCTGCAGGCCGCCGGCGCGCGCCGCAGCCAATTTTTTTAGGGTATCTTTGCTTTGGCCCCAGTTCTGGCGCCCTACGATCTTATGATGAGAAATATGGGCGGCGATGCCGGCTTCGGAGGCGATCCTGAGCGCCTCGTCAATCGCCGTCATTTGCGTGTCGCTTTCATTTCTCATATGGGTGGTATAGATGCCGTTGAATTGACCGGCCACCCGGGCCAATTCGATGATCTCCTCCGTGCCGGCATAGTTCGCCGGGACATAAATCAAACCGCTGGACAGGCCAAAGGCGCCGGCCTGCATGGCTTCCGCCGTCAGCTGCTTCATTTCCAACATTTCAGACGGGGTCGGCGCCCGGTTATCGTAACCGATAACCGCGAGGCGAATGGTGCCGTGTCCGACCAGAGGAACGACGTTGATGCCGAGCTCGGCATCTTCCAGTACGGTCAGGAAATCATGAAATGAAGACACTTCCCAGAAGTCTTCCGAAAGCTGGCTGCCGCCCATGATGGCGACGGTCTTGCGCAAGTCATCGCGGTGCGCATCTGTAATCGGGGCCAGGGAAAAGCCGCAGTTGCCGATAACATCGGTGGTTACGCCCTGGCGCACTTTTGCGTTGCCTTGTGGTTTGATTAGCAGGTAGGCATCATCGTGGCTGTGGGTATCGATAAAGCCGGGGCAAGCCGTCATACCTTCGGCATCGATCGTCTGAGCAGCATTCGAATTGCTGATTTCGCGACTAATGGCGGCGATTTTTCCGTCCGCTATTCCGATGTTGGCCTCATAGCTGGGGTTGCCCGTTCCGTCGACGACACTGGCATTGGTTATCAGCAGGTCCAGTTTATCCATTGTTTGCTCCTTCTGCGACTAAAACTACTTAAGGTTAGTATAGAAATAGGAATCGACTAGTTCAAAATGAGAACGAATTTGTTATTAAAATATGCGTTTTAGTGCATTTACCGGATTTGTATGACGCGAACTCACATTTATTGTGAAAATTTACTATTTCCAGAGTTACTCTGTTAATAAACAGAATTTGGTTTCTTGAAATGTAATTGATTGAAAAGAGAGACTGGCAGTTATATTTTATGCTCGAACTATATTTATCGTCATATTGCGCCGGATACGTTTAAACCACCATCGTGCGGTAAAGTCAACCTTAAGAGCCTTCACGATTATATCGTTGTGGCGAATAAAAGTAGATTCATTTATCTATTAAAGATCCGGGGCGAATACCCTTGTTGCCGAACTTTTCAAATATCGAATCCGCGGTCTTATTGAGCTCCTTTCTTTTTTCACTTGCCTCCTCCTGGCTGAATAAGGATAGCTGACGCCCGGCGTCCGAATCAGCGAGGTTGGATAGGGAAATGCCCAATAAACGAACCGGCCTTTTGCCGACCCCTGTCTTTTCCAGCAGACGGCAAACATTTGCATAAATTGCTGCGCTGTCGTTGGTGGAATGGTGAACGGTCACCGAACGGGTGATGAGTTTAAAGTCACTGTATTTCACTTTCAGGGTGATGGTTTTGCCTTCAAGACCTTTGCGGCGCATGCGGCGGGCCACGCGATTAGCCAAGGACAACAGCTCACGTCTGGCCGGCTCTAGATCGAGGATGTCCGCAGAATATGTAAGCTCATGACCAACTGATTTAACATCATGCAGCGTCACCACATCCCGCTGGTCGATCCCCCATGCCAACTGGTGCATATGGCTGCCGTGCTTGCCGAATTCCTTTTCCAGCAACTCCAGGGACGTTTGTCTCAAATCTTTGAAAGTATGAATGCTCAGGCGGGCCAACGCTTTTTGGGTCACCTTGCCGGCACCCCACATCTTTTTGATCGGCAGCGGGTCCAGAAACTCCCGCACCTTGTCAGCCGTTACCACCGTCAGGCCATCGGGCTTTTCCATGTCCGAGGCAACTTTGGCAACGAATTTAGACGGTGCCAGGCCGGCCGATATCGTCAGACCGGTTTTTTCAACAACCATCTTTTTAATTTTTTTGGCGATTTCGACGGCCGAACCAAAAAGCCGGGTGGAGCCGGTGACATCCAAAAACGCCTCATCGATGGATAGCGGTTCAACCAGCGGGGTGAATAAAGGGAATATCTCAAACACCTGTTCGGACACTTCCTGGTAGCGGGCCATTCTGGTCGGCAAAACGATCCCTTTGGGACAAAGCCGCATGGCGGTTGCCATGGGTTGGGCGGAGTGGACACCGAATTTGCGGGCTTCGTATGAGGCGGATGATACAACCCCTCTTTCCTTGCTGCCGCCTACGATAACCGGCTTTCCTCTCAGTTCAGGATTGTCCAGCACCTCAACCGAGGGATAAAACGCATCCATATCCAAATGAATGATGTTCTTGGCTGGTTTTGGTTTGTCCATTTTCTGCATAAGGATCAGGCGTTTTAATTGGATGAAAATTATCATATCCTGCCAGTGCTGTAAAATGAATATTCCCAACAAATGTTTTGCATTCCCCTTCAATGATTTGCCGGCCATGGAAAAGATACTCTCCCGCCAGGAAACGGCCGCCGTGATCATGGAAACCATCCCAGCCACCTATGGTTTTCCCCTGCCCGCAGACGGGTACATAGAAGGCGTCAGGGAGCTGTGCCGCAAGTACGGAGCGCTGTATATCGCCGATGAAGTGCAAACCGGACTGGGACGTACGGGGAATCTTTGGGGGGTTGACACCTTCGGGATCGTTCCGGACATTCTGGTCACCGGCAAGGGGCTTTCCGGCAGCATCTATCCCATATCCGCCGCGGTCATCGCCAAAAAATGGGGCGGATGGCTGACCGATAACGGCTTCGGCCACGTCTCCACCTTCGGCGGCGCCGAACCGGGCTGCCATGTGGCCTCCCGGGTCCTCGATATCTGCTCCGATCCGGCCCTGCTGGCCTCGGTGCGTAAACATGCGGCAATTTTGGGAGAAGGTTTGGCCGATCTTAAGGACCGCTATGCTTTTCTCATGAAGATCCGGCAATGCGGTCTGGTGATCGGCCTCAAGTATGACGATCCCCTAGGGGCGGTGAGCATGTGCAAAGCCCTCTACGACAATGGGGTATGGGCCATGATCGCCGGCTTTGACTACTCGGTCATGCAGTGCAAACCGTGGCTTTTGCTGGATCGCCCATTGATTGACGACATCCTGGCCCGGTTCGAGAAGGCCCTGAAGGTATGCACGTCATGACCCCATAGGCGCTAAGTATTTTTTGTGAAGAGGAGATGAAAAAACAGAAGAATTGATTAAAATTTTCGTTACTAATATCAAAACGGCAGAAAAGAGACAGAAAAAATAAAATTGCCGAGCGAAGCGATATCGTTATTCGATGTTCGATGTTCATTTTTGATTCAAGGCCTTTATGGCAACAATACAACCTTTCGTGAGCTTCTGTGTCGAAGGGTCTATTATAATTGATAGAGCGCAGCGATTCCATCAATCCGAAATCCGCAATCTAAAATCCAAAATTATAACTCGTGACGTCATATGAATAAAACGTGGATGAATCAGCAAATGGAAAAAATGTTTTCATCTAAAAAGGCAACTTTCAGATTGCAAGAAGTTATTGAAAGGTCTCGATCTTGTAGTGTTGGAGTGGCGGAGTAATGGAGAATTACAAAAAGACATCAAACCTTAAGCCAATACTCCAGCACTCCAGCACTCCAATACTCCAATACTCCGAAATCTATAAAAATTTAAAGCCCCGCGCTGTATTACCTTTTTTGGGGTTATAAAGCCTTATTAATTCTTCCCCTCCATCAGAAGAATAAGCGGGCCTTGATCTGGCCAATCGTGACGCTGTCTTTCTCGGGGTTGAACGTCGGATCAAAGATCACCTGCACGCCCGGCGTGACCCACAGGCTTGGCAGCAAGAGGAACTTCCAATAGCCTTCCACGCCGTACTGGCTATTCAGATTGCTATTCCTGGGCTTGGCCCAGGTGGTGCCCAGGCCGATTTCGCCCCGCAGGCCGAACGGTTTCAAATAAGCCAGGCCCGCGGTGGTGGCGTGTTCGGCTAACGTGGCGCCAAAGGCGCCGCCTTCGGCCGTGTTGTAGGTGTAGCTGCCGAACCCCACAAACTGTCCCATCTGCTTTTCACCCAGCACTTTGAAACCCCAGCCGGAGTCGCTGGAAGTAGGCGGTATCGGATTTTCGGCGGGCTTGTCGGCGTAGAACAGGTTTATGTGGAGATGATCGAAATCACCCGGTTTCCGGGCCCAGTTGTATCCGACTTCCAACCCATAAAAGAAATCCGCATCGCTGATGGCATCGTCCCAGGTCCATTCCTCGATTTCGAAATTCATGTCGTTGACGGTTCCGACGACATACAGGGTCGAGTCTGCAATCGGCCACCATTCGAAAGCCGCCCCCAGCCCGGGTCCTGGAAATGGCATGACGGTAGCGGGCGCATTGAGCAGCGAACCGCTGAACGCCACCCTGAGGTCCTTGAATCGGAAAAAATCGTAGATTTGGCCGACGTTCTGCTGACCCAGCCGCAGGACGAAACGGTCTTTCGTGAACCACTGCTCCCAATAGGCCACCGGCACCCAGGGATCCCATTCGATATAGCCGAAGTCGGTGGGCCAAAGCGAGCCGACGTCTTTCGTACCCCAAAATGCAGGATCCGTCCCATCCGTGAACGTGTGGCGCCAATCGAGAGCGGCGACCAGGCTGCCCTGATAGTCCTTGCCGCGATTATACATCTCCCATTTGCCCTCCAACAGCGCCCAACCGGCGGCGACGTCGTCATCGCCGATGGGTGTGGTCTCCGACGCATGCTGATAAATGGTCTGGTAACTGAAGCCCAGCTTCACGCCGTAGTTTTCGTAGAGGTCTTCTTTCCCTTTAAAATACCTTGTGGGTATGACCCGTGGCAGGATGTAATCACGCTTGGGAAAGCTGAAGTCCAGGTCCCGTTCGACATCAACGGGTGTTCCGATCCTTCTGCCTTCGGGATGGTATCCTTCGCGTCCCTCCGAAACGTCGTCGGGGGATTTTTGCACGTCCAGGACCGCGGGCTGCTGTTCGTCGCTTTCCAGGGCCTGTTGCGAGTCTTCTTCCTGGGCCGCAATCAAATTGTTGCCCAACAGCAGCATGGAAATCGCGATGAACGCCGCAGATATCAGCCAGCGTATTCTCATGTTTTTGATATCCTTTTTCTAATTTTTGGCTTTCGAATTCTTATATGAAATTTCTGTTTCTATGATATTTAATAGCCGCCCTCTCGCTAAGCTCGCTCGACTGACGCAGACAATATCCGGCCGGGCTAAAAGTCTGCGGCTGTCCGCGTTTGTCTGCGGCTAATTTATCAAAGATCTATAGCAAATCACGCAACGCTACGGATTTTTACTCCGAGTTTTTCGTGATTATTTCACTATTTTGAAACACGTCAATAGGCACCTCAATTAAAGGTATAGAACAACCGCAACCGCAGGATGTGTTCATCTGAATCAAGCAGATCCTGGAAGACTTGCTCGATTTCTTTCCCATCCTGCAATACGTAATGCAGTTGAACCCGCCAGGCGTCGGAGACTTTCGTGCCGACGCCAAGGTCATAGCGAATTCGATTGACGAAATTATCAGTGAAAGAATCCTCCAAATTCCAAAACAACTCTACCGATCCCAACAGATAAATCCCGTTTTTGAACAGAATATCGTAATTCGGTGATCTGAGACCTAACTGATAACGGCCGCGCAGGGTGAAATCAAAGTCGCTCTCGCCTTCGGTCTGCCAGATCATGCGTTCCTCGAGGCGAAAGTAATGGCTGACAGCATAGTTTCCGATCATGGGCCAGACGAATCGAAGACCCTGCCAGGGCCCGATTTCGAAGGTATCATCCCCTTCGTCGAAAAATGTCTTAAAAAATCTGATCCCCCCGTGTACCGTAAACCAGGATTTGGCCCGGTAACGCACTGAAGGTCGGAAATACAGCAGGGTAAAATCACTCTGGCTGAGCACCCCGCGAATACCCTGGTCACCGTCGTAGCGCCAGTCGTCGGAGAACTTGTAAATCGTGGCGATGTCGGACCAGGTGTAAAAGTCCGCGCTTTCGCCCGTCTTCACCAGTGCGGGAAACGAAATAAAAATAATGATTGTAGTGGTTATCCAGAAACGTTTGCGTGAACCATTCCGAAAATCCCTTTGGTAAAGTAAATTCTTTTGCCAAAATTTTTCGGCGAGTTGAATCATTTATTCCCAACCCGGATGAAACGAAAATATTAATTACAAAGGCACTAAGACACAAAGGAAAAAAAATTTTTATAAAAAACTTCGTGTCTTGGTGGCGAAAATCTTTTATTTGACAAATCCTTCGTACCCATGATGTGATTTCAATAAATAGGCACTAGGCTTTTTCCTATACTGCGCTCGGAAAAAGTGGCCCCAGCGGGGCAGCAATAGCGCAGTTCATTGGTTTCAGGTTTCAGGTGTCAGGTTTCGGGTGTCAGGGAACCGAGGTGCTAAGTCCTGACACCTGAACACTGACACCTGACACCTTCAGTTTCTGACAACATGTTGTCAGAAAAAACCCAATAAGGGCCTAATTACGCCGCCCTGAAAAATTAGAGATCAGTAGGTACTTTAGCGCAAATCGAAGTTGTGCGAGTAGCCCAGCACCAGCCGCAAGAAATCGGCTTTGGGGCGATGCTGCCACAGGAGGCCCAGCTGAATACTGGAGAGATCCGTCAGCTGACGCCCGCCGCCCGCATACAGGCGATTCTGATTGAGGCCTGTATCACCTTCAAGATCGAACCAGTAATCCCCCTTGTCGAAATCGACAAATATCTCATTGAGAACTTTGAGAAAATTTGTGCCCGGCGCAATGGTATCGCTATTCAAGGGATGCGTGAAGCCCAACATATATCTCGCCCGGTTGGAATATTCCGTTCCGTTCTCATCAGACGTGATCCAGCGTTGCTCCAGCCGGAACCGGTGGTTTATCTTCGTTTTGGACCATTTCGTTTTGATCAGAAATTCCTGATAGGCCCGGTTTTCGTAGAACATACGATATCGGTCGTCGTCGTAAGGCCAGGTATCGACGCGCACGTAGCCAAAGGCGCCCATGTATTTCCTGCTGAAATCATAGTGTCCGCCCACACGCCAAAGCAGCTCATTCAAATTCGACGCCATTTCCCAGGTCCGCAATTCACCCTGCAGAAAGAGGCTCCACTTGTCGGAGAGACGCAGCGCGCTGGTGGCGCCGATCCAGTTGCCGAGCTTGTCTTCACCGTCCCCGGCCCGGGCAGTTCCGCTGATCACGCCCAACAGGATGAACGCAATCATGATTCCCGTGAGCCACCAATGCGGTTTGAGGGTCTGATCTCCCATGTAAAGCTTCTCCTATCATAACGTTCACTGCTCAAGAACGGTGACCCCTAAGTGTTAATTACCTTCGTTCATAGCGCATCTATAAAATTAAATACAATACGGTGCTGGCTGTGGAGATCGTAACCATCAAACCCGGCTTGATGGCCACGTCGATGAGCTTTCGCACGATTTCAGGCCTTCAGGACTCAGGGATAGATCCTCAGATGAGCAAAAATTAGCCCTACCCTTGCGAAAATTCCTTATTGTAGGGTGGGCTGTGCCCACCGAACCTCGCTGAATTCATCTTACGAAGGTGGGCAGAGCCCACCCTACGTTAGTACTACAGGAATCAACCACGTTTTATATCCGGTGACAACATTCAAATTTCCTTATATGCTTACCTATAATCCTCAAGTTACCATAAAAGATTTCTCTAAGAGCACTGTGGGAGCGGCTTGTAGCCGCGAAGTTAAATGATCGCGGCTGCCCCGCTTGAAAAGCAGCGGGATACAAGCACAAGCCGCTCCCACACGCGCTATAACTTGTTCTTTCCAGATAGCCGGATTTCGTTTTTTGTCTGTAATAATATGGGATAATGGACGTTTCCAGCATTATTTATGCAACCAAAGGTTAGCCCAGACTTCACTGATTCCCCCGCAACGGCGATTCACATGAACCCGTGAATCGCCGACTGTGCGGTTGAAAATGTAAATGCATAACTTTTACGGCTAGCGGTTAACCGGGAATCGCTCCTCGAGTTCCTTCAGCATATTCATGGCCTTCATGGCTTTGAGTGTGTTGTAGTTGATGTTACCCGCACTGAGGGATGAACCTTCCTGGAACGGATACTGCGGAATCGTTACAAAGAACTTTTTCAGCTGCGCCTGGATCGGCACAAACAGCCACATATTGTCCCCAAACCAGCGGAGGTATCCCATTTCTCCTTCCTCATGCATCTCCTCATAGGGATCGGCCCGCAGATTGATGATCAGCGGCCAGTTGGTCACAACACGTTCGCCAGTTGCGATGTTGCCCTCGATGATAGCAAAATGGACCTTCCAGTCGTTCCAGCGGATGGCGTTCAGTTCGCCGCCCTGGCCGAAATAAAAAATCTGATCCCGCGGGGCTTTGTCCGCTTCACCCTTAAAAAAAGGCAGGTAGTCGTAGCCGTCGAGGTGTACCTTCCAGGTCTTGCCATTGGCCTCGTAACCGTTCTTGACTTTTTCGACGATGTCCGGCACACCGGCAGCTGCCAGGAATGTCGGCAGCCAGTCTTCATGGGAGATGATATCGTTGTAAATGGTACCCGGCTTGATCACTTCCGGCCAGCGCACGACCTGCGGTACACGGAAACCGCCTTCCCAGGTCGTGCCCTTTTCGCCATGAAACGGGGTGATGCCGCCGTCCGGCCAGCTCACTGATTCCGCACCGTTGTCGGTGCTGTATACGACGACGGTGTTTTCGGCGATGCCTAAATCATCGAGTTTCTTCAATATTAAGCCGACGTGGTCGTCATGCTCTACCATACCGTCCGGGTAAAGGCCAATACCGGTGCGCCCCTGGGCTTCTTTTTTCAGTCGGGTCCAGACATGCATGCGAGTGGTGCTCATCCAGACAAAGAAGGGTTTGCCGTCTTTATTGGCGCGCTCGATGAAATCAAGTCCGGCGGCCAGAAATTCTTCGTCCGCGGTTTCCATACGTTTGCGCGTTAATGGCCCGGTGTCCTCGATCCTTCCATCGGCATAACTGTGAATAACGCCCCGGGGACCGAATTTTTTCTTGAACGCGGGATCCTTGGGATAGTAGTAAGTTTCCGGTTCCTCCTCGGCGTTCAGGTGGTAGAGGTTGCCGAAGAACTCGTCGAAACCGTGGTTGGTCGGCAAATGTTTATCCTGATCGCCCAGATGATTTTTACCGAACTGACCGCTCATATAGCCTTGATCTTTCAACAGATCGGCGATGGTCGGTGCCCAATCCGGAATGCCGTGGTCGGAGCCGGGCATGCCGATGGTCAGCAGGCCGGTGCGAAACGGATGCTGGCCCAGCACAAAGGACGACCGCCCGGCAGTGCAGCTCTGCTGGGCATAGGCATCGGTAAACATGGCACCTTCCTTGGCGATCCGGTCGATGTTGGGGGTTTGGTAGCCCATGATGCCGTGGTTGTAGGCGCTGATGTTGTGCACGCCTACATCGTCACCCCAGATGACCAGGATGTTGGGCTTTCCTTGGCCTGAGCCTGTCGAATGGCTGGCTGCCAACGACGGACCGACAGCCCATACCAGGAATACCAGGGCGGCAAAAGTAAAAATAATCCATGACTTCCTTGATTTCATTTTTTCTCCTTTCTTTCTTGTGTGGGCTAAATTATTGGCCGGGAAATTTTGGCAGTAGCCAAAAAGATTTCCGGCCTTGTGTTCATGGCTAATGATGACAATAAACAAACTTGCTTCCTTAGGCAAATCTTCGATCTGCCGGATGCCGCCAACCCTTTGACGGGCTCAGAGCAAGGCAAGCCGAATACCTGGTCCCGTTTCTCTTGGATCACTTCCTCGGCGGTTTGTACGGGTCTGGTGTGCCCAGCGGGATCGGCGGCTCTTGGACCAGAGTCTGTAGGAACGCGATGATCTTTTTGAACATCACCGGCAAGACCCAGGTTGCCTCCGACGCCATGTTGTATTCCTCCTTGGGATCCGTGATCAGGTTGTACACTCGCGGTACGTTGAGCCTCCTGGGCTCGCTGTTCATGTTCTCCAGCTCCACCAGGTGCATCTTCCAGTTGCGCCATTTGTACGCGAACAGCTGATTACCATTGTAAGCAGGAAAGCCCTCACGGTTTGATTTTTCCTGCTTGCCGAGAAAGAACTCGAGCTGATCGATGCCGTCGATGATTCGGTCTTTCGGGACCTCATAGCCGGCGACTCGTGCGAATGACGGAAGGAGATCCGTGATATGAATAATCTCGTTGCTGACACTGCCCGCAGGGATCTTGCCCGGCCAGCGGATCAGGAACGCCACACGCAACGAACCCTCCCAGACCGTGAAATAATTACCCCGCCAGGGACCGGCCGTGCCGTGCCAAGGATAAAAATACTCCGGGCCGTTGTCGCTCGTCCAGACGACGATGGTGTTGTCGCGAATCTTTAGGTCGTCTATGGCGTCCAGGATCTGTCCGGCCCTGTAGTCCATCTCGGCAGTCACATCCGCGTAATGCCCGTTTCCTGTTTTTCCGTCAAAATCCGGATGCGGCAGGGTCGGCAAATGGGGCTGTGTGAAGGGGATGAACGCGAAAAACGGCTTCTTGGCCTTGGCACTACGCTGCATGAAATCAATGGAGCGGCGTGTGAGTTCAGCGTCTATTTCACGCCGTGCGGGCACGTCGTAGGGCTTAACTTCTTTCAGTTCTTCGCCGCGTTTACCCATCTGAATATTCGGAGCCGGTAAGGCCTCCGGGTCGTATTGGAACTGGGATGAGTATTCCGACTCGTCGGTCGTATTGAGGACGCCATAGAATTCATCAAAACCCTGATCCGTCGGGTATCGACCTTTGACATCACCGAGATGCCATTTGCCGAACATGCCCGTTGCGTAGCCCGCATCGGAAAATAGCTCCGCCATGGTCTTTTCCCAGCCGGTCATCCCGTAGAGCATCCCCCAGACAACCCGGTCGGTTCCGGAACGGATCGGGTGACGCCCGGTCATGAAGGCCGAGCGGCTCGGCGTGCATTGCGGTTCGACGTTGAAGTTAAGCAGTTGCATGCCTTCCTCGGCGAGCATGTCGAGGCGGGGCGTAGGTGCTCCACGTAACATACCGCCGCCATAAACGCCCAGTTCACCCCAGCCATGGTTGTCAACCATGATCACAACAACGTTGGGCGTCTGACTTTGTGCTAACGACACCGAAGGCATCAGGAAAATGGCTGTGAGTAAAGCAATCAGCAGTATTCGGATCTTCTTTTCTTTTTTTTCCATTTTAGAAACTCCTATGGTGAGTGGCTGCTTGTGGCCCAGCGGATGGTATCCAGCAGGGCCTGATCATCCACTGGCTTTCGAAAATAACCGGCTGCACCGGCTTTTCGAGCTTGCTGCCTGACCTCATTCGAATCAAAGGCGGTGAGGAAGATGACCGGGATATCAATGCCTCTCAACCGACCTCGCCTCTCAAGCGCAGACCCCACTTATCTGTAAAACGCCAAATCCAACACGCGGAAAAAAAAACGGATTGCCGAATTCGCTTTTTTGAATCCGGCAATCCCTCGCATCATCTTGCTGATGGTCGACCGATGAATCCTTCTGCCATCAGTTTCCCTGTGGTTCTGACATTTTCTTGATCACGTCGTCTACGTTGAATTTGGCCGGTTTCTGGCGCATCGGATACTCTGCAAACGTCTTGAGGAAGTTTCCGACGATCACCTGGGTCGGCACAAACAGGTAGGCGCGCTGGATCAACCAGCGATTGTAGTTGTTCGAATCCGTGTCGGCGCGCTCAAACGGATCGCTGCGCAGGTTGAAGATCTTGGGGATCCTCAGCGTTACAAACGGTTCCATCCAGACGTTCATCCGTCTTTCACGCTGCTCGGCGAAAACGATCTTCCACTGATTGTAGCGCATCCCGACTAGTTCGCCGTCGTCGCTCCAGTAGAAAAATTCCTTGCGCGGACCCTTATCGGTCTCACCAGTCAAATGCGGCAGAAAGTTGTAGCCGTCCAGATGGGCCTTGAAGGTCTTGCCGGCGGCCTGGTGACCTTTTTTGAGCTTTTCCTTGATTTCCGGCTCGCCGGCTGCTGCCATGAGAGTCGGCACCCAGTCCAGGTGCGACATGATTTCGTTGGAGACCGTGTCCGGTTTGATCTTGCCCGGCCAGCGCACCATGCCCATCAGGCGGTAGCCGCCCTCCCAGTTGGTGTTCTTCTCACTACGAAACCAGGTGTTGCCGCCATCGGGCCACTCGTTGAAGTGCGGACCATTGTCGCATGTGTAAACCACAATTGTGTTGTCCGCAATTTTTAGCTCATCGAGCAGGTCAAGCAGCTGGCCGACGTGACCGTCGTGCTCCACCATGCCGTCCGCGTATAGCCCCAGGCCCGTAACTCCCTGGCTTTCCTTCTTGAGATGGGTGTAAAAGTGCATCCGCGATGAGCTGAACCACGCCATCCAGGGTTTGCCGGCTTTTTGATTTTTGCGGATGAAGGTTTTTGTACTCTCGAGGAATTCCTCGTCAGCCGTTTCCATGCGTTTGCGTGTCAGCGGTCCGGTGTCCTTGATGGTCTGCTTGCCCACTCGGCCGAAACGCGGGTCCTCGGTCGGGTCGTCCTTATCCGACGCGTGGGTATGAAGCACGCCGCGGGGACCGAATCTTTTCTTGAACGCCGGATTTTTGGGATAGTCCTCGTTTTCCGGCTCCTCTTCGGCGTTCAAGTGGTAGAGGTTACCGAAAAACTCGTCGAAGCCGTGCACCGTCGGCAAAAACTTGTTGCGGTCACCGAGGTGGTTCTTGCCGAACTGGCCCGAAACGTAACCATGCGGTTTGAGAAGCTCGGCCAGGGTCGGATCCTTATCGGAAAGACCGAGCTCGGCACCCGGCAGGCCAACCTTGGTCAGTCCCGTTCGCACCGGGCTGATGCCGGTGATAAATGCCGAACGGCCCGCCGTGCAGCTTTGCTCTGCATAGTAGTCGGTGAAGATCATGCCCTCTTTGGCGATGCGGTCGATGTTGGGTGTCTTATAGCCGACCAGTCCCATGCTGTAGGCGCTGATGTTGGCAATGCCCACGTCATCGCTCATGATGAGCAGGATGTTGGGTTTATCGGCTGCCATTGCAGGACCCAAGGTCCACACCAACAATACCAGTGCAGCTAACGTAGCTGTTTTCCATGATTTTCTTACATTCATTTTTCAATCCCTTTCATTAACTTACCGGTTCATAAAAAAACGTCCTATTGATTCGAACTCCCTAGCTCCATTCATAGAGCTACATTGGTTGGTACTTGTCTTTCGTTAACTGGAAATTTATAAATGCCAACACTTGGAAACTTTCAATTTCTTAAACCATGTTGCTTGATAAAAGCCACGAGGGTTATTAAGGGTAACTGATGTTTCACTTAAGGTTCGGGTCACTTAGCGTTGCCTGAGTCTTTGTCCTTCCCGCCGCCGTAGCTTACGAAAAATGCCAGCGCTGCGATCACCAGGGCAATACCCCCGCCGTAGTTCAGCAGGGCGGCCGGCTCGTCCGAGCCGGCCGCCTGGCCGAGAAACGCCACTGCCAGGGCCGCCACGACGACGCCGATGATCTTGTCTTCGAGATCCTTCAAACTGTTGATCTTTAGGCGTGTGGGCAGCTCGATTCGGGTATGGTTGATGAACAGCCGGTAGAGTCCTACGGCGGTGATATAGGCCACCGTCGCGACCAGGAACAGATCAATGATCTCGATGACGGCCAGTGCCACGATCTTGGCGGCTTTGGGTCCGTAATCACCCGCCTGTATAACATTTGCTCCGCCTGTAAAGACGCGGATGATTCCCATTATCACAGTCCCCAATGTGAGTAGAAGACACCCGATAACAGGGACAATTAAAAGATAGCGGCAAGCCGCAAGAAAGCGTGTCAAAATTTACCTCCTTTGGGAAACAGTTTGCTTGCGTTCCAAATACCTTGTTGATTACATCCTCGTCATTGAGCGTGGCCGGTTTTGGCTGCATCGGAAATTGCGCGCACCGCTTCCACCGTATCCCAGCCCGTTGAGTGGCTAACCTCATTCACCGTTAGTGTTTTTTAGACAACCAGCATCAAGTATCAAGCATCCAGCATCTGCTTGGAGAAATCAAAGAATTCAGGAAATTAGACCAAGCTATATAGTAAAAATTAATGCAACTTTAGGGTTATCCCGACTTACGAACCTCACTCGGCGGATTGCCGGTCCATCTTTTGAAGGCGCGCGAGAAATCGCTTTGGTCGGAAAAACCCAATAAAAAGGCGACTTCAGCCAGCTCGATGTCAGGATCATGCACGTAAGTCGAGGCCAAATCCTTGCGGACCATATCGAGAACCGTGCGAAACGTCGTGCCCGCCTCCTTGAGCCGGCGTTGAAGGCTGCGCACACTCATGTTCAGAGTTTCAGCGATTTTCTCATCGGCCACCCCCCCCCCGAGGGCAGCATGTCGACGACGGCGGCCGCGACCCGGTTGATGACGTCGTCCTTATCCAGTTTAGCGAGATATTCAATCATTACCTGATCGTTCAGCCCGGCCAGCTGGGAATTGGCCCCCATCAGATACCGGTCGACATCCGGGAAAGAAAACGTCAGGCTGTCCCGCGCGGCCGAAAACGTTACCGGTGCCTTGAAAAGAACGAAATATTTCTCGGCACAAGGTGGTTCGTCGTGCATGAAACTGATCGCGACCGGCTTGAGATCCTCCCCGAAGTTCAAACGGCAAATGTGAATCGACATTGCCATTCCCATATCGATTTGAGCCGGCACACGCATCCTTAGTATCTTGTAGCTTAATGTCAATCTTAATCCGGCGGGGGTATCTTCCAGGTCAAGAAATATTTTTTCAGATACAATTCTCAGATAGCGGACAAAACGATTCAGGGCCTCGCGCAGGGTATGGCTGGCAAGCCAGGCATAGCCCAACGCATGGAAATATGAAGGGTGCCAGTACTTGTGGGCTTTCAAACCAAAGCAGGGGTCATCGATCATTTCAGTCGTCCTTGCCCAAAGCTTGTTGACTAGAGGGGATGGGATCCGTGCGCCGGGCTTATTCCGAATGTCCGGGTCGATTCCCACAGCCTGATACAACGCCGCCGGGTTATGGCCATTGGCCTCAACCAACTGCCAGAGGATGTTCGTTGCGGTTGCAAGATGACTGTAGTGCTTCATTAGCGATGCGGATCTCCGACAATCCCCGTTCCTGACGGCTGCAATTTAACGATTAGACGATTTTCATTGACCGCGACTGCCGCCGCACGAAGTGACCAATACCATATGCCGAAATAATTGCCGCTAGGCCCTTAGCGACATCACATAGACAATTTATTGTCGATGTTGCCGCGCGAAATGATTTTTCAATGGTTTCAGGTGTCAGGTTTCAGGTGTCAGCATTTAGCACCTCTTTTTCCTGACACCCGACACCTGACACCTGAAACCTAAAACCAATGAACTGCGCTATGGCTGCCCCGATGGGGTATCGAAAATAGCCTAGAGTCTAAATTACAATCTTACTGACTATAATTGCGGCTGTAGTGATAAAAAATCTGTACGGTCTGCTCATCGATTATTTTGACATTGGGCCTATCCGCTGAGCGATATATCAGGTAGCCGTATAGCTCTTCATTATGTCCCAAAATCTCGGCGGAAATAACGGCTTCCAAAATTTTAGTTTTGTCTTTTTCTTCCTGGGTCGTCACTGCGACCCATCGTCGATCCATTAAGATTTTTTTATCATCATCATTGAGCTTGTATAGAAAAGCGGCTACACCGCGCTGGAAACTGGTGGGTCGATCTATGCTATAAACGGTGTAATTCTTCCAGTTTTCCCGCTTCTCCCATTCTTTGTTGGATTTTATTCTTTTCAGGTTGGCGCGATTCCCTCCCGCACATGCGGTGAAACCGAATAGTAAAGCCAGTGCAATCAAAATTAAAGTTAGGTGGGTTTTTGCTATCATTGGCAGCATTCTCCTCATAGATTGGTCATTTATTAACCTTGTACCTGAAAAATAAAATGTAAAGACTGCGACGGAAAAAATCCAATTTCCGGTTATCCGGCAAGATCGAGTGATCAGGTTTGTTTGAAGACGGCCTTTAGCATCTTTAAAATCATCCATGATAGATTTTCGCTTTATATGTTGCCACTATTTCCACTGAATTCATTGCCTGAGTTTCGACACCAATCGAGTTGGTCTCATGCCTCTCGCGTGGAGCCGAAGACTGGCAGGCGGAGCCTCAAAACCTTGAACCTCCGGACCTCTGAACCACCTACCCTCGCACGGCTTCAGTATCTTCCCATTCAGATTCGTGAGTCACATCGTTCACTGAGAGTTCCGACGGTCGGCTCAACAAATACCGGGTGCCGATAAGCACCGTGAACAGGTCTGACCGCAGGTAATCATCCCAATCATCCCGGGTTTGCCACATCTGAACCAGGCTGAAATCGTCTTCGTTTTCGATATCCTGGAAAAAGCTATGACTCAGGCAGCCTTTGGCTTTGCGAGTGGGCTCAGCCATAGCCAGGAGGGATTGTTTAAATTCCAATCGCTTATCAGACCGGGCATTGAATTTTATAATAGCGATAACCATTCATTCTACCATTGAAAATCTGGTCCTCTCAGCCTGAAGACTTTCAGAGAAGGGTCCACTGGGCCCGGATCTTTATTGGCTGTAGTTGCGGTTATAGCGATAGTTTAACTGCACCGTCTGCTCATCGACTATTCTGACTGAGACGTTATCCGCCGGGCGATAAATCAAATAACCATAGAGTTCCTCGTTGTGTCCCAGGATTTCCGCTGATAGGGTGGCCTCTGGAATTTTAGCCTTGGCCTTCATTTCATCGCTGGTTACCGCAATCCACTGATCATCCAGGACAATTTTCTTATTGTCGTCGATTTTGTAAACAAAAGCGGCAAATCCTTTCTGGAAACTGGTGGCGTCCCGTCCCCGTTTGTAAACAGTGTAATCTTTCCAGTTTATCCTGAGATCAGGTTCTTTGTTGACCTTTAGCCTTTTCAGATTTTTGCGACTGCCTCCGATACTGCTGGTACTACTCGCACAGGATATGATGCCGAATGCCAACGCCAATGCAATTGCAATCAGTTTTACACGTCCTTTTTTTGTCATTTTAATCCTCCTTTCACCTGTGGTTATGGAATTTCAATCAAATAAAAATTGACAGTCTCATAAAATCGAAAAAGACCTAAATTTTAACGAGTGTTTAGTATTTGGTTTTTGGTGTTTGTGGGTCTAACAAGATAACCGATACTTTAACAAATCCATAAAAGCTGGCAATCCAAATAACGTGCCATTTGGCTTGCTCCGGATAAATCAATCTATCAGCCTGATTTTATTTGATTATTTTAAATAGGTTAGCTTGGAGAAGATGAAGAGGCATGGCGTTGGTTTGTTCATATTTAGTCAATTGTCCATATATGGACAGAATAAACCGGGTAGAATTGGTGCAGGCAACATAAGACGAACCGCCTCAATTGCCCCCTGCCCTTAGGGCATGTCCCGCAAGGAATGTTGAAATTCCGAAACAGTGATGAGGGTTTAACTTTTGATGAAATTTTTTTTGAGTTAAGAAATTCGCAATTTGTCAGATTTAGGTGCGGCTCACCTTCGTTCGCGAAATTTATTCGGATCGACTATTAGGAGTGCTTTTTGAATTGTGTCCTGGGTAAAATGGGAGAGTGCCTCAGCCAACGTACGATGCACACGATCCATCGTTGACGGCTCTATTTTTAGAACGATGATCCCGAGATAGCTTAGGGTAGTATTTGTTGCAAATATCGTCGAAAGAAATGCCGGCCTCGATAAGTTCCAGAACCATGTAAACCGGAATATGGGTTCCCTCAATGCACGACTTGCCTCCAACAATGTTCAAGAGAATTTGATGGAAAAAATTGATTTTATAAATTGACTGAGTGAGCCCGCTTCGCCAAATTGGCTACGCAGGCCAAGAGCCTATCCATCCTTCAACATTTGACATTCGATATTTTCGATTGAATATTAAGGCAGCCTGGTTAGACACAAAACCTAATTTACCAGCCGATAAAATATAGCGGATGCGGTTTGTGGCCGCGGCATTCGAAATCGCGGCTGCAAGCCGCTCCCACACTCTTTCTACTTCCTCTTTCTAAATTACCAAATAAGACTATTCTTTTTATATTAATGGTGACGGAGCGACCTGTAGGGTCGTAGCCGAAGGCGAAGCCCCAAACCTTGAACCTTGAACCCTGAACCTTTAAGGCTTTTGGATACCCAGCTTTTTCATGCGGGCGATTAACGTACCGCGTTTGAGTCCCAAGATTTCGGCGGCGCTGTTATTACCGCTGACTTTCCAATCTGTGTGATCGAGAATCCGCACGATGTGGTCGAACTCAATAGCTTCCATGGTTTTGAGGGGGCTCGGCATATCCTTCTGCGGGGAGACCAGCTCTTCTGCCAGCCGCAGTTTGGGACCTGACGAGTTGATCACGGCTCTTTCGATTACGTTTTCAAGTTCCCGGACGTTGCCGGGCCAGGCGTGATTTCGCAAGGAATTCATAACACTCGTCGGTAAGACTGTTATGGATTTACCCAGCCTTTTGGACGCTTTTTCCATGAAAAATTCGGCCAGCAGGGGAATGTCATTGACCCGATCCCGCAATCGCGGCACTGTCAAGGGGAAAACATTCAAACGGTAGAACAAATCCTCCCGAAACTCGCCCCTTCGAACCTGAGCATCAAGATCGCGGTTGGTGGCGGCAATCACCCGCACATCGACTTTAATGGTTCGAGGGTTGCCCAAACGCTCGAATTCACCGTCCTGAAGCACCTGCAGCAGTTTGGTCTGCAGTTCTAACGGCAAATCGCCGATCTCATCCAGAAAAATACTGGTGCCGTCGGCCACTTCAAACCGGCCGATTTGCCGGGTCCCCGCGCCGGTAAATGCGCCTGGCTCATGACCGAACAGCTCGCTTTCAATCAGACTTGACGGCAGCGCGGCACAGTTTACTTTCACCAGGGGGTGCATCCCGCGCAAACTTCTGTTGTGGATGGCGCGGGCAACCAATTCATTGCCGGTCCCGGTTTCGCCGAGAATCAATACGGTTGTACCAGTATCCGCCACCTGTTCCACCTTGAAAAGGACATGCTGAATGGCGGGGCTGTTGCCGACGATAGACTCAAAGTCGTGCTCCAGCTTAATTTCCTCCTGCAGGTAGGCGGCTTCGGCTTCCAGCTTGTTTTTCAATTGTTCGATCTCCCCATATGCATCGTGCAGGTCGATTTCAGCCACCTTTCGCCCGGTAATATCGGCATGGGAAATTATAACCCCGCCCTTGAGGCCACTAAATGGGGTAACCCGCATCAGAAACCAACGCTTTTCTGCCAGTGAATCACAGGGATATTCGAGCTCATAATTCCCACAGCTGCCCTTTAAAACAGACTGGATGCCTTGCAGCGCTGCCTGCGCGATTTCATCCCCGCTGTCTGAACTGCGGCGGCAGACTTCAAGGTAATTGATACCGGTGCAAAGGCAATCCAGTGACCCGGCATCATTTTCACGGGCAAAGCGCCGCCAGCTTTCATTGACATCCAAAATCCGGCCTTTGCGATCCAAAACGGCAATGTGAAAACTTAAAGAGTTCAAAGTTGATCGATTGAAATTTTTGCTGTTCACAAGGGCTTGTTCGGAACGCTTGCGAGTCAGGGCATTTGCGAATACCTCGGCCACCAAACTGAATTGACGCGTTATACCCTGGGGCCACCGTTTGCGGTTTCTCAGCATTGCCACCGTCAGTATACCCAGCGTCGATTTACCGGCCTTAAGCGGTATCGCAACAGCTGATTGGATGCCCAGGGAATGAAGGTAGTCTCTTTCCGCTACGGCGTCGGATGGCAATTCGTCGAGGTGGGATACCATCACCATCTCTCCGTTGAATATCTTTTGTCTGGCCCAGCTAAGTCGGTTGAAATCAATCAGAGCCGGTGTCCTTTCAATATCGGTGTCTGTATATGAATGAGAGGCAATCAGGCGTTGAGTGTCTTCAGAAATTTCAAACACGCTCACCCGATCCATTTCCAGCAATCTTCCGATCGTTTCCAGCTCACGTTCTATTTGAGGGCTTATCTTGTCCGGGGACAGATTTACAAACCGGGCGGAAAGATTCGACAACATCTGCTCAAATCGGAATTGCTGCCTGAGCCGTTTTCGCTGCACCAGCAGAAGTGAAATAAAGCCGTATCCAAAAAAAATTAGCAAAATAGCGGTAATGATAAACCAGCGGTACGTTTCCCAAAAAGAAGGTGTTTTGAATCGGACAATGCTATCAGGGGGCAGCTGACCTTCTCTGATTCCCCAGCGTTTTAGTTGACGCGCATCGAACATCAAGATATTGCGTGTTCGCTCCGGGACGATATCCAGTGGGGATTTGCCGCCTAATATACGAAGGCTTATCTCCGCACATCTTCTACCCTGAACCTCTGCACTGAGCAGACTGCCGCCTACAATTCCAAACCCGAGATAGGTGTCTATAATACCAAACGCAGGTGCATTGGCTTTTCGTGAAATGTCAGACAATATTTCGCGAGGAACAAAGTTTTTCCCCTCGAGATCCCGGCTCAATGCCAGATATAGTATAGCTGAGTTTTCCGGTAACCGTGCAACCTTTTGCAGAAGATCCTTTCGGGTCATGTCCGCCAGATATTTAATTTTCAGCTGATTTGTGCCCTCGCCCAAAGTATTGCGCGCTAAGTTCTGTACAGCGCGATCGCTAATTGAGGAACCCGTGATGATTAAGACCTGCCGGGTTTTGGGCAGCATTTTTAAAATGAGGTCTGTTGTGCCCTTGATATCCGGCCCCCATAAAAGAGATGTCATGTTGGGCTTCAAGTAATCTCGCTGCAAGGTTTTTCGTTCAGCGGTGAGAAACACAATCGGAACTCCCGGAAACAATTCTTCACCATGCTTAAGTAAAATTTCTGTGCCTTCATCATCTACACCAATCACCACATCCATTTTTGGATGTGAGTATTTATGGTGGAGCAAATCAATAAAATTTTGCAGGTAGGCGTCGTCCGGATACCGGATCCGATCAGCATGTTCGACGTTCAATTCGATGGGCTCGGACGTTTTTGATGCAAGGGTGGCGCGCAGACTGTCATCTATGAGCCTTTCCCAGGGTAAACCCTCATGGTAGGAATAAATTATCAGAATCCGCTTCGGCTCCACATCCTTCGCACCTGAGGCATAAGTAAATGAACCGACTGAAAGCCATGCCAGAAATAATATAACAATAATTTTTTGGACTCGATGCATGGTTAAAACTCTTTTTAGGTAAAAATAAAGCTATGCGTGACCATAAGCTAATTTGATCTCAGGATCAATAACCTAGAAACCCAAACTTGAAAAAGTTCAGATTGATTTCAGTTGCAGATGCAAATTTAATTTTAAAGCATTAGATAGTTACAAATAATATTTTGCGCAAAAAGCGCAAAATATTTAAGAATTAACTAGTTGACCACGTAAAACCGGGATAACATACATTTCTTTGAGTTTTAACGAAGTCGCGGTTATTTGACGTCC
>Ga0209786_1000047_pt1 | contig 50620 bp, 43 predicted proteins | sample WorMetilvaeELBA2_FD_187405 | JGI IMG/M metagenome (GOLD analysis project Ga0209786, IMG submission 187405) | Marine gutless worms symbiont microbial communities from Max Planck institute for Marine Microbiology, Germany - Olavius ilvae ELBA.2... ...
GAACCTCAGAGACATTGTGGTACGCGCTTTCCATGGCATAGTCGTTCTCCCCAGTATAAACGATATGCCTGATGGTAGTGTTACCCATGTCTCCGAACAACTGTCACCTCTCTCCCAAGTCTATACAGGTGGGAGAGGGTTAGGGTGAGGGGGTTAAGAATAGATATCCTCCCCTTTGATACCCCGCAGCTTGTTGTAGCAAAGCGGAAATCCCGCCCTGCGGGGCTGCGGGGAGCTTCATTAAGGCCGACCGCCCATGAACTATTGTACCCACTGTGCGACCCCTCTTGTGCAACGTGTGCCACCCGGTGATGACCGGCTCCGACATGTATGTGACGCCTGTGGCACCGTTCATTACCGGAACCCGAAAGTGGTGGTGGGCACAATTCCCAGGTATCGTAACAAGATCCTTCTGTGCCGAAGGGCTATCGAGCCGCGCTATGGGTTCTGGACCCTTCCGGCCGGGTTTCTTGAAACGGGAGAGAGTCTGGCAGAGGGGGCCAGGCGTGAAACGATGGAAGAGGCCGGTGCCCGGTTAGATGGCTTGATTCCCTACGCCGCGTTCAACATTACATTTGTGAGCCAGATTTACTTCATGTTTCTTGCCGACATGGTCTCTTCCGAATTCCGGGCCGGCCATGAAAGTCTGGAAGTCCGGTTGTTCACCGAAAATGAGATTCCCTGGAGCGAGATTGCCTTTACCGTGATTCGAGAAACCCTGAAACGGTACTACAGGGACCTCCAGGATGGACGCTTCGAGTTTTACATGGGCGACATTCAGAGAAGGGCTTGAAAACAATCATCTTTTGGGGACACAAGGGTCTCCACTCTGCCCACATTTTTGTGCGCCCCACCCCACGGTTCTGCTCTAATGACCTTTCGAAAAAGCCACACCCTGGACCCTACCTATAATCGGAACACATTTATGGCAGCCGCTATAAACAATTGAAAACAGGAAGTTGTTGTATTCCACCCCTCTGTGGCGAGTCCGGCACAGAACGTGCGTTAATCCCTGGTGAATCCATAAATCCGCGTGTTTCCGGAAGGAATTCCAATGGACCGGTTCTTTTGTCGAAAATGTGGTTTTACACAAACCGGTACCCGGATCGGTGAGATTCAGGTGCATTGCCCCAAATGCGGGGACCCGCTTCGGTATGAAAAGGATGTTTGGCCCGCTGTCGAAGGAGAGGTGCACGTCGCCGGCCCGGTGCCCCCGGGGGAGAACCGCTACCCATTTGAATTTTCAGGCAACGCAAAAGAATATTTCAGGATCTGGATCGTAAACCTGTTTCTGACTGTCATCACCGGAGGGATTTATGCCGCATGGGCCAAGGTTCGCACCCGACGGTATTTATATGCCAGCACCCGCCTGGCCGGCCACAGCTTTGACTATGTGGCCTCGCCGACGGCCATTCTCAAAGGCAACCTTATCCTCGGCTTCGGGTTGGCGTGCTACTTTTTGACCCGTTCCTACAAGCCCGAACTCATGGGCGCCGTTGTTATCCTGGCCTACATTGTACTGCCTTTTTTGGTCTGCAAATCGCTGCGGTTTTTTGCCCGAAATTCGATTTATCGAAACATTCGATTCCGTTTTGCCGGATCGCTGAAAGAAAGCTACAAGACCTATTTTCTCTTCCCCATTCTGATTCCACTGACACTTGGCGTGATCTTTCCCTTTTGGGGATATCTCAAAAAGAAGTTTTTCTTTGGGCACCTGGGATACGGCACGTCCGATGCCGACTTCGATGCCAGGCCCGGGGTATTTTACAAATACTATGCCCTTGCGTCCATCCTGATGATAATTCTCGTGGCCACCGCGATATTTTTCTTTATGTTCGTTTTAACCGGTTCTGCCATCTTTGCCGGAGAGGTGGGCGGGGATGGGGACCGCCCATCGAACGTGTTTTTCTATATCGGATTTCTCATGAACGGATTGTTTCTGCTTTCCGCCAGTGCGGTCCAGCAGTTCGTTTATGCCAAGCTGAACAATTACTGCTTCAACCACACCCGGCTGGGGCGGGTGCGGTTTGAGAGCAGCATTCGAGCGGATGAACTGATATGGATTCGCCTTACAAATATCTTCGCGATCATAATATCGGTCGGCTTGCTGATCCCGTGGGCAAAAATTCGAAGAACCCGATACATCCTTTCCAGAATCACGATTCTGACCCCGGGAAGCCTGGACGACTTCGTTTCTGAGGACGAGCATGATGTTAGCGCACTGGGAGAAGCGGCCACCGATTTCTTCGATCTTGAAATCAGCTTATGACAACATTCACGGGAACCTACTTTGACGGAAGAACATCTGCCGGAAGGCATGTGTCCGTATCTTTCAACGGATCGACCGTATCTGTCCGGAACGACGAGGGCGGGTTTTATGTGGAGGTGCCGCAGGAGCAGGTCGATATCACGGCCCCGCTCGGCCGGACAACGCGGGTGATTACATTTGCCGACGGCGCACGGTTGGAAACAGAAGATCACGCGGCGGTATCCACCCTCGAACAGATGGTCCGGAAAAATCGGTATGCGCAGATGTTGGATGCACTGGAGCGTCGCTGGCCGCTGGTACTGGCGAGCCTGGCGGGGATAGTGGCGGCGGTGCTGGTGACGATCCATGTGGTCATCCCGGTGATGGCGGACAAGGCATCCCGTCTTGTTCCGGCTACCATCCTGGACGGGGCCAGCAAGCAGACGTTAACCATGCTCGACGCACGTTTTTTTGGCCCGACGACCCTGGACCGTGAAACCACGGCGTCCCTTGAAAAGATCTTCAACGAACTATTAGCGGATGTGGGCGGCGCTTCGTTCAGTTACCGTCTTGAGTTGAGAAACAGCCCCATCATCGGGCCAAATGCATTTGCCCTGCCTTCCGGGACGATTGTTGTGACAGATCAGCTCGTGGCGCTCGCAAAAGACGATCGTGCGCTTGCCGGTGTCCTGGCCCATGAGCTGGCCCACGTGGAACAGCGGCACGGGTTGCGCAGTCTGTTTCAGAATGCCGGCGTGTTTCTGTTGATCAGCCTTCTGGTCGGAGATGTCACATCCGTAACGTCCATGGCCGCCACCATGCCGACACTCCTGATTGAATCGGGATACAGCCGGGACTTTGAAGAGGAGGCCGACCTGTTTGCCGGTGAGTACATGATGCAAAAGGGCTGGGGCACCCGGCCGTTCAGAGATATCCTCCAGTCTATGGCGAAAGAGGTCGGCGATTCCGATGTTCCCTCCTTTTTCCTCACCCACCCCGGTACGGATGACCGCCTCGCGCATTTACGAAATCTTGACGATCCGTGATGGAGCAACGGCACCGTTATCGGTATCGGAATCGAGACGGAATGGCCAACTTCAAAGTCGATTCCGATGACGCGGCAACGTTCAACCGCGTTAACAATCCACAAATCGAAACTATAGCGATAACCAGAATTGCGTTCCGATTCATTTTACGATCAACATATCATCGCAGAGTCGCAGAGGTCGCAGAGGTGATGTTCCTTTTTGCATTTCGCTGACCCTTCGAGTGCCTCCCTTCGACTGAGCTCCCTTCGGCTCCCCCCAGGACAGGCAGGACAGGCAGGCAAACGGGATGCAGGATCCAGGATACAAGATACAGGGGTTAGGAGATTTGGAGAGCTGGATTCTGGTTTCTCGATACTTGCCCGTCCGCCTGGGGCGGATAAACCTCTGGCGGGCTGGATGCTTGAAGTCAGAGGCTTGCCCGTCCGCTTGAGGCGGATAAACCTTTGGCGGGTCGGATGGCAGAGGAAAGGTGTCGGGTTTCAGGTTTCAATGGACAGGGATTGGAGCTGAAAGCTGAAGGCTGAAAGATGAAAAGAACAGATGCAAGCTGCAGGATACAAGATGCACCCAAAAGAGATCGAGAGCTCATTGATCGCCAGCAGTCCTCTTAATCATGTATCCTGAATCTTGAAACTTGTATCTTGACCCAACCGGCTAGCGGGCAAACGCACAAGCCCTTCCGCAGGCTCAGGACAAACAGGACATAGAGGGCGACATGCAAACCGATCGTCTGGAAAAATACATATAAATTCAATATGCTGCTGGGGCTCTTTCCCCGAATCCCCCTCTCAGGGATTCGGGGAAACATACAGTTCCTTTGCGGCCTCTGCCTGCCGGGTCGAAGCTTTATGCGAAGCCTGGCGACTCTGCGGTCATCGTTTCCATATGTCTGCAAACGGAACATATTTATGACAACCACTATAAATTCTGAGAGTTGCTCCAACCATCAAGAGGGAAGCCGATGCAGGCAGGGCCGGCCTTCTTGACATAATGTCCCTGATCGGTCATTTGAACCCATGAGCCGGTTCCGTCGGAATATGTTGACGGCTCCGCTGCATATCGGGATGTGTCCGACTACGGCACAAAACGCCGGTTTTCCCCGCTACCGGTCTTCTGTAGCAGTTTCCATAAATATGTTCCGATTGAAGGTAGGGGCCAGGATGTGGATTTTTCTCTGCAAGATGAATCTTACGGCGTCATACCGGAGCTTCTCCGCTTGAACGGTTTTGGCAAAGGCACACGACGCTTTCCCGCAACGGCCCAGGAAAGCATCGTTTTCCTCCATCCGATACGTGATGTACGGGTGCCGTCGTGATGGCTGAGGCGAATTTTTCACATCTTGCAGAGAAAAATCCACACCCTGGACCTTGAGTCAGGTTTCGGAACGAAATTCTGACAATCGCTATGAAGGGAATTCTCATCCATGGCCACTCCGGTTCGTCTGAGCCTGTCCGGGCCGGCCGCTACTGCCGGCAGTTGTCTGGTACTCTTTGCGGCGAGCCTGGTGCTGCGCCTGCTGAACCTCGGCCGTCGTGACCTGACACTGGACGAGACATGGTCCTATTTTTTGGCCCAGGGCTACAGCCTGAAGGAAATACTGTCCCCGTTCACCGAGATTCTGTACAGCGACGTGCACCCCCCTCTGTTTTACGTGATTTGTAAACTATGGCGGGTCACCGGGTACGGGGCGGTCTATGATCTAACCGGCGACATGGAATTCGCGTTCCGATTACCGTTTGCCGTGATCAATGCTGCGGTAGCCCCTGTACTATTTCTGATCGGCAGACGACTTCACGGCAGCCGGCTTGGCTGGGTGCTGGGAAGTCTCCATGTGGTCAATTCATATTCGATCCAGATGGTCCACCAAACCCGGATGTATCCGGTGGTCGAGCTGTTGGCGGTCATCGGCATCTTGAGCTGGGTGGCGTTCCGGGAACGGAGTGACAGCAAGGCGATATGGGCACTGGCCACATGCTCTATCCTGATGCTGCTCACCCAGTATCTCTGCGCCTTTTACCTCATGGTGTTGTGGGCAATGGTCGGTTATGCCGGCCGGCGGCGGCCGTTTCGTGTACTGACGGCGTTGCTCGTGGCAGCACTCGGCTTTGCCTGGTGGAGCCCGGCGCTGCTGCACCAGCTTCAAACAGAATCGGCCGCCGCCGGTTCGTCCGGTTCTTCCATTCTGATCATTCCCTACACCCTCTACCAGTTTCTGCTCGGAGACCGGTCCCTGACGTATGCAACGACCCAGCTTTCCGGATTGAACGGCGCGACAGTCGCCGTTTTCAGTATCGTTGGGCTTGGAACGGTCTGGGCGGCATGGCGGGAGCGGGACCGTCTGCCGCATATTGCCGGTATCGGGCTTCTCGGCGTTGGAAGTATCGGACTGTTATGGATCGGTACTTTCTTTGTTCCCCGGGTCTTTTATGCAACCTATTACGCTATTTTCGCTCTTCCGGCGCTGTTGGTTGTGGCCGGTGCCGTACTGGCGGCGGGCCGGCGTGGTGCAGCGCTTTTCGGATCGGCGATACTCCTGCTGGTGGTCGTCGCCAACCTGTCGACACTGACCGCTTTTTACGACAACACGCTATTTCCCTACGAACCATGGAAAGCAGCCTGTCGGGAGGTGCGTGACCGACAGATCGATAGGGTCGCCGTTTATGCACCCCACTTGGAACCCTTGATCCGGCTCTACGGTAACGGACTGATTGCCGAACCGCTGCCCTATGCCTGCAGCGACTGGTCCCCGAAGTTGCACGACTGCGATGCCAAAGAGCCGGTAGCCCTGGTGATCAGCCACGACCGCGGCCAGGGGGATTGCTATGCCGAGCAATTCCGGAACTGCTTCGGACCGGCCCAAGAACGCATTTCGTTGCATGGCATTGAAATGTCGTTTTTTGGTGCAGGGTCATGATGGCGGCAACCCTTTCCGCTTGGGGTTTGCCCGACCACGGCACAGAACACTGGTGCTCCCCATCACCGTTCTCGTAAAGGGAATTCTTTTCCATTCAATGGATTAACCCTGGGGAGAACACCAATCGGTCATACCGATGACGAAACCGCCCTTTCCGCCCGGACGGCTTCCCAGCCAAGAAGAGCCTTTTTTCGGGCAGGGCCTTCTCCGTAATTTCCAAATTCACCCATTTTTCGGATGACGCGGTGACAGGGGATCAGAAAGGGGATCGGATTTGCCCCGACCGCATTGCCGACAGCCCGAGCCGCGTTGGGCATGCCGAGATGTCGGGCGATGTCCTGGTAGGTAACGGCGCTTCCCAGGGGGATTTTCAGCAGAGCTTCCCAGACCTGTAATTGAAAATTAGTTCCCTTGATATAGAGGTACAACGGTGACGGGTCGTGTTGGGCAGTGCCACCAAATACTTTTTCGGAAAGGCCTCGGGTTTTTTCCGAATCCTTTGACAGCTCCGCTTTTGGCCATCGTTGCTGCAGCCATTCGACGAGCCGGATTTCGTTATGGTTGTTTACAAATCGCAGACCACAGATGCCCCGTTTCGTTACGGCCAGAAGGCATTTGCCAAATGGCGACGGATGAAACCCGAAAGCGATGCGGATTCCTTCTCCCCGGCGTTTGAGCTCCCCGGGAGTCACCGCTTCACTGGTGACCATAAGGTCGTGCAGACGGCTTGGGCCCGAAAGCCCGGCGTCATGCGCGGCGTCCAGAATCGTTGAAGCGGACATGATGAGTGCTTTGGCATATTCCTTTGTGAGAAACTGAAGAAATCGCTTTGGACTGATACCGACCCATCGACTGAACAACCTCTGGAAGTGAAATTCGCTCAGCCCGACGTTGTTGGCAATCTCATCCAGGGGCGGTTGTCGATGGGCATTGTTCTCCAGGTATTTGATCGAGCGCTCCACGCGTTCATAGTCTTCCGAAAGCCGTGTCAGATCGTTCATCTTCCCCTCCCGTGGGTGACATTCACATCCAATGAAACTGGCCGTTCATGGACATACGATAGATAATATCCGACCCACCGGCAACCCGATTCTTGCGGTTGCTGGTGGGTCGCGCCTGTTGCAATCATTGTGCGGTCATTCTATGATGGCGCTATCTTTGGACCCATCCATTGCAGGGCATAGTGAACTATCGTTTTCTCCTTTTTACCGCTTATGTGGCCTGGGGGGTTCCGATACTCGCCGGCACCATCTGCCTGGCCGGGTACTGGCTGACTAGAGACCTTCTCTACCCCAGCGTCGGAATTGTTGTTTTGATATCCGGTTTCTTTCTGGCGCTGATTGGTATTGCTTGCGTGGCCGTCTATATTTTCCTCAATCGAGAATCCCCTGATGCAGACCGAAAAAGAGGCCGGCGCCGCGCCACCATCGCCTCCGGCCTGCTGATTCTCAACTTTCCGGTGGCGCTTCTCTATGTCATGTCGGGCGGTTATCTGGGGAACCGGATATATGTTGAAGTCATCAACCGGTCGCCCCAGGAACTGGATCAGATCGTCGTCGTCTCGTCTCGGGACCGGCTGGATGTTGGTTCCCTCGTCCCAGGAGAGAAAACTTTCGCATATTTCAACCCCCGGGTCGAAGGGAAGGTGGGCATCCAAATTACGGCCGGCCGGATCGTGAAAGAGGCGGAGATAACCGGGTATGCCGCAGCGTTCGGGATGGATGACAGCCGCATTGTCATTACGGAAGACATGGACATCGTTGTACAAAAAATGAGCCGATAATCGGGCGCTATCGCCTTGAGACGGGAAAGACAGTTTAAGATGCCCATTTGATATTTTTTTGAAGCCGATCTATATTGACACGCAAGTGTGCCCAGGCACCAAACTCCCTTGATCACATGCCGCATTCGCGCTTCCCCAGGAGAACATACACATATGGAAAAATCGAACCTATACAAAGAAATTGAAAAGAAAAATGCCAACAAGGATCAAGTCGTTGAAATCGTCCTGGAGCAGCCGGATCTCATCCCGGAACTGCTGGCGGGGTTAACAGAAGAGAAACTAAGCCTAAAGTTCGGTTGCGAAAAAATACTGCGCCTGATCAGTGAGCAGAACCCCGAACTCTTGTACCCTTATTTTGACGAGATAGCGGCACTTCTGGATTCCGACAACAAAATCATGAGGTGGGGCGCCATTATCACTATTTCGAATCTGACAGTGACGGATGATCAGAAAAAATTCGAAAAAATATTCAAGAAATATTATTCCGCAATTTCTGGTCCGGACATGATCATGGCCGCAAATATCTTTAAAAACGCTGAGAAAATTTCAAATGCCAAACCGCAATTAACGGAAAAAATCGCCAAGGAAATTCTGAGGGTTGAAAGCGCAAGCTTCGAAAAAAGAGGTAGGCCGGATCCGGAATGCAACCACGTGGCCTATGGCCATGCGATCGATGCACTCAGTGCCCTTTATGGAACGATCAAGGGTAAAAAAGCCGTTGTTCGATTCGTTAAGAAGCAGGTCGATAGTCCCCGAAACTCAACCGCCCGGAAAGCGGAGGAATTTGAGAAGAAATTCGGTATTTGATCCACCGGAATGAACCGGCACGCCATGGGCATCGTGCCGGCCCGAATCCTCCCTTTTGCCCCTGCTGGAAGAAAGAAAAGCGTGCTGCGTTAAAAGAGATGCTTCAACAATGAATATCCTGAAAAGAAAGGGCCCTGTACTACTGGTATTGGCGTTGTGGGTTATCTGTTGCCCTTTCCAGGCTTGGGCCGGCTCCGACATACGTCCTGACGGCACGCTATCCTTTATCGATTCAGAGGGAAACGTCCAGGCATCAATTGTCATTGAATTCGCCCGAACGCCCGATGAACGATCCAGAGGTCTCATGGAGCGCCAAACCATCGGACACGATGAAGGCATGCTGTTTATCTACGACGCGCCCGATGATCGTTTTTTTTGGATGCGGGACACCTATGTGTCCCTGGACATCATATTTGTTTCAGAGATGCTTCAGGTTGTCTACATCGCGCGGGATACGCAGCCCTTGACCGAGACACGCCACTGGTCACGGGGGCCGGCGCAATATGTAGTTGAAGTGGCCGCCGGTTTCAGCGAACGCCACGGCATCACCCCCGGATAACATGGCGAAAGCACACGGAATAATCATATCTGCCCCCCTTATTTCCTGAATTTATAAACGCCGTGAATGCGTTATGTGCCATTTCAGCAAATGTCGGAATTCCGTTTCTGTCGGCGAGCCTCTGCGCTTACGAGCGCAGCGGCATTATCGGTGTCGGCATCGACTTCGAATACGGTCTTCCTGTTTCGATCCCGATTCCGATAGCGATCCCGATTGCGTGTGTCTTCGGAACGGAATTCTGACAATCGCTATATAACACCATGACGATCCGAAAATGGCATGAAACCATCTGTTTTGTGCGATATCCGGGACAAGGGGGACCCTATGCCACGTATCCATGCCAATGGAATAGAGATCGCCTACGGCACTGTCGGAGATTCAAAGGAGCGGCCCTTGATACTCATTATGGGGCTGGCGACCCAGATGCTCGGATGGCCGGACCGGTTTTGCCGGATGCTTGCAGGCAACGGTCATTGGGTTATCCGATTCGACAACCGGGATTGTGGACTGTCGTCCAAACTGGAACAATTGCGTGTCCCGGACCTGAGCCGAATGGCCGGCGATATTGCCGAAGGCCGGTCGGTCACTCCTCCTTACACCCTCTCGGATATGGCTTCCGACACCGTGGGGGTGATGGATGCGCTGGGAATTCGGAAGGCCCACATCTGCGGGCTTTCCATGGGTGGTATGATCGGCCAGATCATGGCATTGGAGCACCCGTCCCGGATGATGAGCCTGATTTCAATGGAGTCGACCACGGGAGAATCTGATTTGCCCGGAGCCACCGCCGAGGCCGATGAGGCGATGATGTCTCTGCCGCCTGTCCCGAGAAATGCCTACCTGGACTACACCGTGGACGTCTACAGGGCATTTGCCGGTGGATCGGAGAAAATGGATGGCGATGTGCAGCGGCGTATATCAGCCCGCTGCTATGATCGCATGTTCTACCCGATGGGTTTTGCCCGGCAAATGGCAGCCATTTACGTGGCTCCGGGTCGGCGTGAGGCGCTCCGGTCCGTAACCGTTCCGACCCTGGTCATTCATGGAGACAGCGATGCTCTGATACCGCCAGAGCACGGCCGGGATACCGCAGACGCCATTCCGGGTGCCCGACTGGTGGTCGTCAAAGGCCTGGGTCACGGTATGGCCTATCCGACGCTATGGGAGGAGATGGCCAACGCCATTGTTGGCCATACGCTGAATGCAACAGAAGACCTTTCATCGTCTTCGTAACGTCCGACAATCCGCTCCGAGCCAGACGGAATTCATGAGCACTGCCGATTACATCGAAAAACTGCGTGTGACGTTTCCCCTCCGGGAGCCGGTATTGCGGGAGATCATTCAATTGTTGCATTTTCCTCCCGCAGGTCGCGGACTGGATGTCGGCTGCGGAATCGGTCAACCGGCGGTGTTGTTGGCGGAGCACCTCGATCCGGGTGCCGTGATTACCGGTGTGGATATTTCCGATGATATACTTGTCCGGGCACGGGACCTGGCCAAAGGGCACACCCTGGCCGGGCGTGTCGAATTCCGGCAGGGATCCATGGATCGCCTGCCCTTCGACGAGAATGTTTTTGACTGGGCCTGGAGCGTTGATTGTGCCGGATACTCCCCTCACAGCCGGAACAAGGCCACCCAGGAAATGACCCGCGTCGTCAAGCCCGGTGGGCGCATCGCAATGGTCGCCTGGTCATCCCAGCAGTTCCTGGCCGGCCACCCCCGACTGGAGGCCCGCCTGAACGCCACAACCGCGGGATTTGCGCCGTTTCACCATGGGGATGATCCGAAACGGCATTTCCTTCAAACCGCCGGCCGGCTGCGTGACGGCGGCATCCGTGGCGTGACGGTCCGGACGTTTGCGGGAGATGTGTCCGGGCCTGCGTCCCATGAAATTCGTAAGGCCATGGCCGCTTTTTTCAGAATGAGATGGGGCAGCGCCAGAGCAGAAGTGCTCGATTCGGACTGGCGACTTTTTTGCCGCCTGAGCGATCCGGATTCTGACGAGTTTCTGCCGGACCGGCAGGATTATTATGGTTTTTTTACCTACACGGTGTTTACGGGAATCGTGAATGATTATACTAACGATAACTAAAACAGCAGGTGAACCCGCCCGGTCTACAACAAACAACATAGTTAGAGAGTGATATGGCTTTTTCAGAATTGCCGATTCCCGAGCATTTCGATCCGAAAAACGTGGTGAGGGTGTGGAAAGTCGACTATCAGGATCGTGCCAGGGATGCGGAACATTGGGCCCGGCGCCATGGCATATCGCCGGTGGCACAGGATGGATACCGTATCGCGTTGCTGCTTGTGGATGTACAGAACACGTTCTGCATTCCGGAGTTCGAATTGTTCGTGGGAGGCGCCTCCGGTACGGGAGCCGTTGACGACAACTCCCGGTTGTGCGAATTCATTTATCGAAATCTACATGTGGTGACCCACATCGTTCCCACAATGGACACCCACCAGGCCGCTCAGATTTTTCATAGTATATTTCTCATCAACAACAGGGGCGGGCATCCGGAACCGTACACGCTGGTATCTGTGGATGACATCGAGAACGGTGTGTGGAAGTTCAACCCGGAAATCGCCCACGCGGTCAAGATCGATCCGGCATATGGGCAACGCTTTCTGCGCCACTACGCCCAGCAGCTGAAGGCCGGCGGTAAATACGATCTGACCATATGGCCGTATCACGCCATGCTGGGGGGCATCGGCCACGCCCTGGTCTCGTCAGTGGAAGAAGCCATATTCTTTCATTGCATGGCGCGATACAGCCCTCCGGACTTCCAGATAAAGGGCGGCAATCCCTTTACCGAGAATTACTCGGTTCTAAGCCCGGAGGTTCTGACCGGGCCGGACGGCCAAGCGATCGCGGAGAAGAATATCTCCCTCATCCAAAAGATGTCGGCATTCGATGCGGTGATTATTGCCGGGCAGGCCAAGAGCCACTGCGTTGCCTGGACCATCGACGACCTTCTGAATGAGATCCACGCGTCCGATCCCGCTCTTGCACGCAACATCTATCTGCTGGAAGATTGTACATCGCCGGTGGTGATCCCCGGGATTGTTGATTATACGGACGATGCCGACAGGGCATTTCAGCGATTTGCCGACGCCGGCATGCATATCGTCCGGTCCACCGACCCGATTTCTAGCTGGGAGGGTATACGTCTTTAAACTTGCGTATTCCCTGTAGCTCCCTGCAGGGATTCCACTTGTCCAACTAAATGGGAGAATAACGTTAAATTAATAAAAACGAGAAGTTAGACAATTTCCCGGCGGAATGATGAAGGGGTAACGATGAAAACGTATGCACGTCTGTCAATTGTTGTCGTCTTGGCCCTTGTTGCGTGTGCCACCAGTCCTACCGGTAGAAGCCAGCTCATGCTCGTCTCCGAAAATCAGGCCATTTCGGCCTCTCGAGAGGCTTATGGCACCATGCTGAAGCCCTTTGAAGAAAAGGGAAAAATCGACAACGATCCGGGCCTCAAAGCACGCGTTTACACAATCACCGGCCGCTTGATCGCCCAGGCGATTGTTATGCGTCCTGATACAAAGGATTGGGACTGGACCATCAAGATCATCGACGACCCGGAGGTCGTCAACGCCTGGGCGATGGCCGGAGGGAAAATGGCCATTTATACCGGGTTGGTGGAGCAGGTTCGCCCCACGGATGACGAATTGGCGCAGGTTCTGGGCCACGAAATCGCCCATGCGCTTGCGAAGCATTCCGCCGAGCAGATGTCGATCGCGATGGCGAGCCAAATGGGTGTTATCGCCATCGGGGTGGCAACGGAGGGCGACCAGTGGGCACTGACCGGCGCCGCGTTGGCTGCTGCGCTGGCCGTACAGTTGCCTTACAGCCGAGCGGCCGAATCGGAGGCCGATCTAATCGGTATCGAGCTGGCGGCCAAAGCGGGATACGATCCTCGGGCGGCGGCGACCCTGTGGCAGAAAATGGCAAAAGCGGGCGGCAAGGGGCCCCCGGAGTTTCTCAGCACCCACCCGGCACCTGAAAATCGTGAGCAGCGGCTGGCAGAACTGGCTCCCCGGATGATGCCCTATTATGAAAAAAAGGGAGAACGACCGACGTACAAACTTTAAGAAAATTTGAAAGGTAACACGATGAAGGCCACGGAAGGAATTAAAAATCCTTTCTCCGAGGCCTTTGTGTGTATATAGCCTGGAATTTTCATTAAAATTTCAGGCTATTGTGGTTGTCATAACGATGTTCCGTTTGAACATAGTGAGTTTTTGTTAACCGGATACCGTTTCCGGGGGGTACGTATATGGACATGTTCGGTATCGGGATCGCTATCGGTATCGGAATCGAGACAGAATGGCCAACTTCGACGTCGATACCGATTCCGAACCGGATTCCGATACCGATGAGTCGGCAACTTTCAGCCGTGTCAACAATCCACAAATCGGAACGGAATTCCGACAGTTGCCCTAGAAGGGCCAGAAACTATTATCCATCCACACCTTTTCCGTGACTTCCCGGTCGATGTCGGACAAAAAGTGCAGATGCTCACGTTCCCAATCGGCCAGCCATCGGTAAAGGGCCTTCTCGGCAGGATCCTCGGCGGATGCCGCCCGATCGGCATACAGGCGGATGGCACGTTCCTCCATGGACATGGCTGCCGCAACCGCGGCGGCTTCGAACCCGGCGGCGGCAATCTGTTCATTCAACTCCTGGGACAGGATTCGCGAGGCGACTTCGCTGGCGCGTTCCTCGTCCAATTGCTCGGGAACAAAACGGCTGTTCTGTTGAAAGGATTTGTACTGCTCGGCCAGAACCTGGATGTGCCGTTCTTCCTCTTTGGCCATCATCTCGAAAAATTCCTTGACCGTCGGTTGATCGGACTGGTCTGCGACCTTCTGATAGAACGATCTCCCACGTCTCTCAAGAAGAATCGCCCGCTTGAGAATGTCCAGGGTACCTGTTTCATTCATGTCTGTATTCCTTTGGAAGGGTCTTGGCGAAATACCTGCGATGGACAGCAGGCGTAGCATTCGATTTATAGCGATTGTCAGAATTCCGTTCCGAAACCTGGACCCCTACCTTCAATCGGAACATATTTATGGCAACTGCTATAAAAGCATGCAAATAACCTTTTTATTGTTTACGATCAAGTCCCACCCGCGTCATCAGGGTGTCACGACGATGTTCCGACACTCAGGCGACCGTTTTCGGCATTGTAGAGTTCAGACGACAGGGCATGGGGCTCTATGTGCAGGATGTCGTCGCATCCGGGAGTTTGGCAAGGCTCCCGAAGAGGCCGGACGCCATCTCCGAAAAATGCCCCCAGAAGCCCATTGAGTTGCCCCCGCAGGACGCTGTAGGAATAGTGGCGCGTTGCGAGGCGATAATTGAGATCCACCATCTTTTGGCGCTTTTCCGAGGCGTCGAGTATCGTGCGGACCTCCCGGACCGTTTCTTTGGACAGATAGCCGTCCATGGTGACCAGTTCGAAGCCGATGGGTTCAATATCCCGAACGAACGTGGCGTATCGGTTGATTAACAGCGGTTTTTTAAAATAAATCGCCTCGAGGAAGGCATTCCCGAAACCTTCGTAACGGCTGGGATAGGTGATAAAATCCGCGTACGGGTAGATATCCCAGAGGGTGTACGCGGATTTTCCGGGTAACTTCCGGGTCCATGGGTCCGAGATGTGCCCACTCACCAGCCGCAGATCTACGCGATTCTCGCAGGCGTAATGCTTGAGCCACTCGGCATATTCATACCCCTCATCACCGGCCTCGTGGGAAATCACCAGTTTATTTCTCGAATCGTCAAGCTCCTTGAGCAGCTCGATGGCAGATTCGATCCCTTTTCGTTTTACGATGCGTGTGGGCTGCAGTATCATCCGATCTTCCGGAGACAATCCGATCGACTCCCGAAACGCCAGTATTCCGTCCTCATCCGGATCCGGGGGGTGCTCGAAATTGATAACATTCGGAATGATGGTCGATGACACACCGGTGCGAAGAGCGAGCTGTTCCTGGGCGTCTGAGTTAATCACGACGTGCTTGATGTTTGGAAGGCCCGGGGGAAAGGCCATGCGAAGATAGTCGCTGACGGCATTGCGCGAGAAACGGACCCGTTCCCAGTAGAAATCGTGGTTGTGGGATATGGTGGGAAGCTGTGTTTCGGCAATGGTTTCGGTCAGCGCCAGACCAAAGGGAACATGCATCGGAATGGTCAGCACATTTTCGGCGATGAGCAGATCGATGTCGAACTGGTTGATAAACTGGTGCAGCCGGGCCTTTAACAGGGATCTAAGATCGTGAATCACTTTCGTGACGAGCGGTCTTCGCTGCTTGGTCCCCAGTATTTGCTCGTTAATCCACCGATTCTGCTCATGTTTAAAATGCGCTTCGGGCACCTCAAAGCTTTTTTGCACATTCCGGTCGATTTCCCCGGCGAACCAGAAACAGCGATGGCCGTTCTGTTCAAAAACATCCGCCCACTTGCATGCTTCCAGGGATACCCCATCGGTACCGGAGAAGCGGGTGGATACAAAACCGATATGTTTCATCATGGTTTTAACCGACCCTCAATGCTTGTCCTGCAATTGAAACCCCGCTGCCGTCATCGACTCGGCGTGGGGTGTTTACCGCGCAAACAAGCCTTTATAGTAATACCCCTTTAGTTGCAGACAACCCCGAAGTCAGCGCCTCGGGAAAAAATCGTTGAGCCGCCGGTGGTGGTTCGCAACCGGATGATGATGCAGGTTCACGGACGGCAGCAGGAAATATGTGGAAGGAGATCGATGTGCATGGATGGTGGGAGGCAGCCGGCCACTCATTTTGCTGATTTTCGGTTTGAAGTGTCCGTTGGGACGTGAATATCAGGTGTTTGTCAGTGCCAGTAATACAATATATTGTTGTCTGTCAAATAAAAAAACCAATATATTGCGTTAATCGCCCAAGGTGGGATGTAGCGCCATCGTCGGTAGGGTTTCCCGATGCCGGAAGGCCGCGGGGAAACTGCGCCGACGGTGGGTGCCTGGGTGGCATACGGATGCCTTCACCGGGTGACCGGCATCAGACGATGAATCCCCGGCGGAGAGCATATCGGGACGGGCGAATTCAGCCTGAAATGGTATGGCAGTTTTCGGCGATGATTGCCGCCGCCGCCTTCGGTGCGTGTTGGCCCATATCGATCACGAGGTTGTAGAGCCTGGCGTCATTCCAGTCCTCGTTAAAGTATTTCTTGATGTAGGACTGCAGATCTTTTTCTTCCCGCTGGATTAATCTTTCTGCAGCGATCCGATTGAGATGGTGATGGTCCATGACATAATCGATTTTTTGGTCGATATCTTTGACCAGCCGGACATGGAGCGTTTCCGGTCGACCCTTTAAGATGCACTGCCCGCCCCACCCAAGGATAATGACGTTTCCCGCATCGTAGAGGTTCTCGACCAGCTTTTGAGTCGTGTCAAAGTAGTCCTTGTCGTCAAGACACCCATGTTCCCGATCGACGACGCGCTGCACAATCGAGCACGTGTAACGATCCACCAGACGGAGTAACCGGCCCTGGGAGGTCTGATGGAAGATCTGGGCTTCTCCTTTGGACAGGTTCAGTCGTTTGGCGATCTCTCCGATCAGCTCCTTTCCGATGTAGGCATATCCCAACTGCTCTGCAGCCTCCTCGGCCACGGCGTCACTTTCCGTTCCAAATTCGCGACTGATCGTCACTACCGCCATTACTTCCTCCAGGGTACCTGTAAATAAGTTTTCCGAGGATAAAATTGGATTTGCACCGAATGGAGATTTTTGAATCGTATCGGCATGTCAGTGCCGATACTATTGGATTTCCGCCAAAAGATCCTGGGGAAGTTCGCAAACCTCCGATGCTTTTTTGGTTTCTACATAGTGAGCTGCGGCCAGCGCTGCCGTACAACCGTCGGCAGCGGCGACCACGATTTGACGGGCATATTTTTCACGAAGGTCGCCGATGACGTATATACCCGGCATATTGGTTTCACATTTTTCGTCCGTGACCACATATCCATCCGCATTCATTTTCACGCCGGCCGGCACCAGTTTGTTGTTCGGGTCAAATCCGATGAAGATGAACGCCCCATCCGTCGGCAATTCCCTTTTTTCGCCGGATTGGGTGTCCTCCAGATCCACGCGGTCCACCCCTTGATCATCCGCCTTGATGGCGGTGGCGACGGTATTCCAGAGAATTTCGATTTTACACTCATCCATCACACGTTTCTGAAGCAGTTTGCTGGCCCTGAGGGCATCCCGCCGGTGGACGAGGTATACCTGTTTGGCCAGTTTGGCCAGGTAGAGCGCTTCTTCGGTGGCCGTGTCGCCACCGCCCACCACCGTGACGGTCTTGCCTTTGAAAAAGAATCCGTCACACACCGCACAATAGGAGACGCCCTTTCCATAGTATTCATCTTCCCCGGGAATACCGAGTTTCCGGGGGCTTCCCCCTGTTGCCAGGATGATGGCGTGGCCCTTGAGGATTCTGCCGCCGGCAAGCCGGACCTCGTGGTGCTCGAGTCCGGGATCCACTTCTTCCACTTCGTCGGAGATCATTTCAAGACCGTAGGCCTGGGCATGCTGGGAAAATTTCATGGCCAGTTCCATGCCGGTGATGTGCTCGATACCGGGGTAATTGTCGACTTCGTCGGATAGCGTCATCTGCCCGCCTTGTGCCGCCCTTTCGACCAGCACCGTTTTCAACGCGGCCCGCATGGCATAAATTCCCGCGGACAGGCCGCCGGGGCCGCCCCCGATAATAATGATATCGTACATTTCTTCCACGACGAGGTTACCTCCTTTAACAGGCCCTTGAGGGATTATTGGAATCAGGCACAATCGAGAAAAATATAAGGCTCTTTTCCCATAAAAAAAGGTGTCTGACAAGTCACGACCCGTACCACGATCCGTACCGAGGGGCTGGATGTCGAGAGGGGATCCCTGTTGCATTCGTTCGGGCGGGGGTTATATTGGCCCTGTCATGATCGCGCGTGCCGTTGCATATTTTCGGGGAATGCCCGGAGCCCTGTGGGTGCTCTCTTTTGGCTGGTTTGTCAGCGCCCTGGGCTTTGGCATCGCGATACCGTTTATCTCCATCTACTTTTATGGGACGTTGGGGTTGTCCATCACACAGATCGGGCTATTCTTCGGCGTGATGGCTGTTGTCCGGAGCGTCTTTCAAATCCTGGGCGGCGAGATTGCGGACCGGATGGAACGTCGTTCCCTGATGATTCACACCCAGGTGATCCGGGCATTGTCCTTTTTCGTTATGGGCATCGCCGTGTATCAGGACTGGGGCTTTCCGGCCATCGCAGGATCCCTGTTGATCAATTCCGTTTTCGGGGCCCTGTTTCAGCCGGTTGCCAACGCTGCCGTGTCGGATATTTTGCCTGAAAAGCAGCGTCTCGATGGTTTTGCGATTACCCGTTCGGCCATCAACCTGGGCTGGGCGGCCGGTCCGGCCCTGGGCGGATTTCTCGCCGGGTATTCCTACGGATTTCTGTTCGTCATGTCCGGCGTGATCACTTTCGGGTCCGCACTGGTGTTCCTGGTTTTTTTGGCCAGGACGGAAATGGAACGCCTTCCGGATCGGTTCCGTTTCTCCGATCTTGTGGCCATAAAAGACGACCCGTGGCTGGCGATCCATGCCGCCCTCATATTTCTTCTCTTCATGGTCCACTCACAGCTTTTGGCCCCGTTTTCCATTTACGCTGTTCAAATGGTGGGAATCTCCGAGAGTCAGTTGGGGCTTCTCTACACCCTGAACGGGCTTATCGTGGTAACCCTGCAGGTACCGGTAACCCGTATGCTGTCCGGTTTTCGATTGACCTCGCAAATGGCCGCCGGCGCCATGATTTACGCCGCCGGATACACCTTCATCGGATTCTGTTCGGGACTGTCCATGTTCGTGATCGCCGTTCTGATCGTCACCTGTGCCGAAATCGTCATGTCCCCCGCTTCACTGACGCTTACCGCCCGGCTGGCTCCGGTGCATCGCAAAGGCCGATACATGGGAATCTTCGGGTTTGCCGTCTCTTCCGGCTGGTCCTTCGGACCTTTATACGGGGGCTTGATTCTGGATGCCGCCGGACATCATCCCATAACCGCATGGACGATCATTTCGGCGATGGCTGTGGCCGCCGGCCTGGGTTATCTCATATTCGCTGCCCGGCTGCCCGCCAAATTCAACGCACCGACCCCTTCCACTTCATAAGTATCCGGGCTGCACCCGGCTCGTGGTCGGGATCGCTATCGGGATCGGAATCGAGGGTAGGATAGGTTTGACCCCCAACACGTTGAAGGGCTGCGAAAAGCGGGGATGGCACTTCATTAATTTTGGATTTTGGACTTGTCCGCCAACGGGCTGTGGCGGATTGCGGATTTTTGAATCATATAGCTAGCGATTCCAGTTCATCAAAACCCAAATTCTAAATTCCGATATTAATCTGCCAGAGCGATTTTAAGGGCGAAGGGGACATCATTTGATGTCTCACTTTTTTATACGGTGAGCCTATTCTTCGGTGCGAAGCCTGTTGATGATATCGATGAGCGGTGTAACCGTCACCCCGCCCTTGATCGGATACGCTTCTTTCACCGGTGCGACTACATAAGCCTCATCTGGAGCGATATCATCCAATGCATGCCAGAATCCTTTGGTGACCGCTGGAGTCATGGATGATTTCAATTCAAAAGCCAGCACGCGCCGCCCCCGCCTTAATACAAGATCGATTTCAGCGCCTTTACCGGTCCTGTAGAAAGAACCTTCATAGCGGTCAGAGACGGCCAGAATATTTTCCATGGCAAATCCTTCAAAAGACGCGCCAATTACCGGGTGCGAAAGCAGATCATCATGGGTGCGGATATCCAGCAAGGCATGCAGAATACCGCTGTCACGGATATAAACCTTCGGTGATTTTACCAGGCGCTTTTTTACATTGGGCGCATCCGGCCTGAGTACTCGCAACATGAAGGTGTGTTCCAACAGGTCTACGTAGGAACGGATGGTATGGGAACTGACTCCCAGAGCGTCAGCCAGCTTAGACGCATTCAAAAGAGATCCATGAAGGTGCGCGCACATCCTCCATAGTCGACCGAGTCGCGCAGGCGGCAAACGAAATCCGAGCATGCCGACATCACGCTCGAGAAAGGTGCGTATAAAATCCTGCCGCCACTGAAAACTGGTGTCGCCATCCGCGGCCAGATAGCTTCGTGGGAAGCCGCCCCTCAGCCAGAGACGCCTCAAATCGTTGATTGAATCCGCTGCGACTTCTTCCAGTAAAAATGGGGTCAACTCCAGATAACTGATTCGCCCGGCAAGGGATTCAGAACTCTGCCGGATCAAGTCTCGCCCGGCGGAACCTAAAATCAAAAACTGATTGTTCCTATCGCGTGTATCCGCAACGCTGCGCAGTATTGTAAAAAGTTCCGGTACACGCTGAATCTCGTCCAGGCATACCAGTTTATTTTCATGCAAGCTGAAAAAAGCCAGCGGGTCGTCCAACTTTGCCAGATCGGATGGATTTTCCAGATCCAGGTATGTGGAGGCTCCGATGGCATCGATAATAAGCCCTGCCAGTGTGGTTTTTCCGCACTGGCGGGGCCCCAGAAGGGCAACGACCGGGTTGTGGGACAGGCGCTTGTTTATCTCGTCAGACAGGCTCCTTGGAATTTTTCTTCTCATAATTGAAGTTTATATTCATATATGAGAGAAAAATCAACACACGTTCCCCACGATGTAGGATAGGGGTCAAACCTTGATTATTGATTTAAACAATAACTTACTCACCGATCCTTCTCATTCACTAGAAACAAATTCTCAGGTCGAAACGTGAAAATTTAAATCAATAATCAAGGTTTGACCCCTAACAGTTCGGATGATCCCCTAGACCGGTGATTTTGGCAGCAAAACTGGACTCCTAAGCCAGTATTTCAAGCTGTCATTTAATATTTTCCATTTGATTACAGGAAGATAGCTTGGTGCGAGCCGATATATGCCCTGCAGATGACGAGCCGTTCGGACCGGGTGCGGATGATGACATCATTGATCCGGAATGCCCCGCAGAGAGCTATTTCTAATACCCGCATCCAGGCCTGTCAGGCCTTGTTATTCCCAAAATCAAGGGATTTTCAGTAAATCCTGCAAAAACCGCATTCTTGACATAATGCCAATTATCAGTCATTAGAACGTTGCAGATCATGATCGTGATGGGATTTCCGGGACCACTACATGGTGGGCCATACATTTCTGCGGTACACAACCTTCAAATTCCGCTAATTCCCTTCCTGGAAAAAGAGTTCTTATCCATAATAGTAAATACTTCTGCAGGTGACTTGTAAAAGAAAGCGAAGAAATGACCTAAACCCCTGTCATCAATAACCTTCCTTTTAACATACCGGCTATTATTCTGCACGGTTTCATTTGCAAACAATGTTGAAAGGAGGTCTCTTAAGTTTTCACTACAATGGTCGGCCCGCGATTTTTAGCGTTTTTGAACGTTACCATAATTTTAGGAGGAGGTAACATTATGACGACTGAAGACCAGAAACAGGCCATCAAGAGAGTGCACCCTGGCGTTGAGAAAATGAAGAAAGCGCTTGCCGACGGTAAGTGCTCGCGGCGCGAATTTCTGCGCACAACCACTTTGCTGGGCGTATCCGCGTCGGCTGCCTACGGTATTGCATCCAAGATACTGGGCGAGAGTGTGTTGCCTGATTTCATTTCATCGGCCATGGCCGCCACGCAGAAAAAGGGCGGTTCCATAAAGTTTGGCATGCAGGTACAGGAAATGGCCGATCCAGCGACCTACTCATGGACCCAGAAGTCTATCGTTGCCCGACATATTGTCGAGTATTTAGTGGAAACGGGGCCTGATAACATCACCAGACCCGGTCTGGCAGAAAGCTGGGAGGCATCCGACGATCTGAAGACCTGGACGTTTAATCTTCGCAAAGGTATCAAGTGGTCTAACGGCGATGATTTCAATGCCGATGACGTGGTCTTTAACTTTACCCGCTGGCTCGACCCGAAAACCGGATCTTCTAACCTGGGACTGTTCGATGCCATGCTGGAGCAGACCGGCGAAAAAGATAAGAAGGGCAATCCGGTCAAGCGTATGATCAAGAACGCCGTGGTGAAAGTGGACGATCATACGGTCAGACTCAACCTGAACTCGCCGGTGCTGGCGATTCCCGAAAACCTTTACAATTATCCCACCGCTATCGTTCACCGCGATTTTGAGAAAGAGGGCGGGGATCTCTCCAAAAACCCGGTGGGTACCGGCCCCTACACCCTTACCCAGTTCAGGGTTGGTGAACTGGCAGTGTTGACAAAAAGAAAGGAACCCTATTGGGGCGGGGAGGTTTTTCTGGATGAAATTCGCTTTGTTGACCTGGGCGAAGATGCCGGCGCCTATCTGGCCGCAATCGCTTCACGACAGGTGGACGGCATCTATAATCTTGATCTGACAACGCTCGAAGCGGCCAAGAATATCCCCGGAATCAACATTGTCGAGATACCATCGACCCAAACCGGTGTTATTCGCATGAAGGTAAACAAGAAACCGTTTGACGATGTCCGCGTGCGCCAGGCGGTACAGAAAACCTGCGATGCTCAAAGACAGCTCGACCTTGCCCATCGCGGCCTGGGTATTGTAGCGGAACACCATCATGTCGCCAAGATACACCCCGAATACTTTGCACTGCCCCCGTTCAAACAGGATATTAAAGGTGCCAAAAAACTGCTGGCCGAGGCCGGTTATCCGAATGGTATTGAAGTAACCTGCAACGTGGGCAATACCGAGGGTGTCTGGGAACAGGATTCGGTCGCCATACTCAAAGAAGATGCCGCCAAAGCCGGGATCAATATCAAAATGAATGTGATGCCGCAGGCGCAATATTGGGACGTATGGACCAAGGCGCCCTTGAGCCTCACCTCCTGGACCCACCGGCCGCTGGCCGTCATGGTGCTGGGCCTGGCTTACCGCACCGGTGTACCTTGGAATGAGTCCAGCTATGCCAACCCCGAGTTTGATGCCGCCCTGGTGGCAGCGGAATCGACCCTGGATGTTGAAAGACGCCGGGTCAAAATGGAGCAGGTAGAGAAGATTCTGCAGGATGACGCCGTTATGGTCCAGCCTTTTTTCCGGGCGGTATTTACAGCGGTGCGCGATAATGTCGTCGGTTTTGAAATGCATCCAACCCGATACTACCGTTTCCACAAGGTTTCTTTAGCATAGTTAAAACAGCGTGCATTTGGGCGCGGGGAGTGCTGCGGCGCTTCCCGCCCTTGAATCTCTCTTAAAAAAAGTCCACTGTATCAGGAGGCGTCAAATGGTCACCTTGGTGGTAAAGCGCATCGGATTCATGATTTTTACCATGATTGTCGTATCTCTGATTCTGTTTTTACTTCTAGAGACAGATCTTACGGGAGATCCGGCCGCCCGGGTGCTGGGCCAATTTGCCAACGAAGAGCAAAAAGAGCTATGGCGTGAGCAGCACGGGTATAATCAACCCGTTATGTTACGTTATGTGAAGTGGCTGGGAAATTTTGCGACCGGTAACCTGGGCGAGTCGATCCGTTTCAAAGGCCCGGTTGCTGACGTGATGTTGCCCCGGCTGTGGAACACCGTCATATTGGGATTTTGGACGTTTGCAGTGATGATCCCGCTATCATTGATCTTAGGTGTCTTGTCGGGAATGAAGGAGGGATCAAAGCTCGATCGATCGATATCGGTTTTCGGTATTATAACAACGTCCGTGCCGGAATTTGCCAGCGCGGTAATTTTCTCCGCCATCTTTGTATTTACCCTGAAATGGCTGCCGGGCACCAGCAGCATGTCGGGCGGGTTCGAGTTCAAGCAGTTGATCCTGCCCGCTATGGTGTTGATCGTCTATGATTTTGGCTATGTCGCCCGCATGACCCGGGCATCTATGGCCGAGGTGATGACCTCCCAGTACATAAGAACAGCGGTGCTAAAGGGCCTGCCATACAGGTCGGTGATTTTGAAGCATGCGCTGCGCAACGCACTCATCGCCCCTTTCACCGTAATCATGCTGCAAATCAACTGGCTGTTGTCCGGAGTTATTGTCGTGGAATTTTTCTTCGCCTATAAGGGATTTGGGGCCCTGATCCTCGAGGCGTCACTGAATAACGATATCGCCCTTCTGGAAGCCTGCGCCATGGTGGCGGTATGTGTTGCCGTTACGACGCAAACCATTGCCGATATCGGGTATACCTTCCTCAATCCTCGCATCCGTTTTAGCTAAGGAGGCTTGATACTCATGACGACATCTGTAACCGAAATGCGCACAACCGGGTTTGGCCCCGCGCTCTGGCGCGCTCTGAAATCTTTTGGATTATTGCGGGAAAGCTGGGTCGGCATGGTGGGGGTGTTTCTGGTCGTATTCTGGGTGCTGGTTGCCATCTTTGCACCGTTGCTGGCACCGTTTGACCCCAACGCGTCTATTCAGCCGTTTGCCGGGCTGGGAGCAGTGTCGGCCAAAGGCGGCACATTCTGGCTGGGCACCGATCATATCGGGCGGGATATCCTCTCGCGCATTATTTGGGGTTCACGAACGGTATTGATCTATGCGCCCCTGGCTACCTTTTCGGCTTACTTCGTGGGTATTCTGATGGGACTTGCGGCCGGGTATCGCGGCGGCTGGGTGGATGATGTGCTGTCCCGCATTGCCGATATCATTCTCTCCTTTCCGGTGCTGGTGCTGTATATTATCATCATCGCAACGATCGGTGCATCCGGATTTAACATCATTATTGCGATTACCTTTGCCTCTTCTCCCGGGATCATGCGAATCGTGCGTGGATTGGTGCTGGACCTTCGCAATCGCGACTATGTGGCGGCGGCCCAGACCCGGGGCGAATCCGACTGGCGCGTGATGCTGGTCGAGATCTTGCCCAATGCCCGTGGCCCGCTTATTGTGGACGCCTGCCTGCGTCTGGGTTACGTTATTATCACCATCGGTGTGCTCGGTTTTCTCGGTCTGGGTCTGCCACCGCCGGATCCGGATTGGGGCGGCATGGTCAATGAAACACGGCAGATGGCCATGGCCTTTCCACACATGACGCTTTTTCCCTGCATCGCGATATCGACCTTGATCCTGGGATTTAATCTACTGGCGGACGGTCTGCGTGAAATCTCGTTACGCGACTAGGAGGTAATCAAAATATGAATCAAGATCAAACACCGGTGCTGGTCTGCAAAGATCTGTGCATCTCTTACTATACCCGTGCGGGAGAAATTCCGGCGGTGGTGGATTTTTCGCTGACGGTATTGCCCGGTGAGACGATCGGCATTGTGGGCGAATCGGGCTGCGGCAAGTCGACCGTCGCAATGGCGATCATGCAGTATATGGGCGCCAACGGCGGCATCAAGAGCGGCAGCATCACGTTTAAAGGCCGCGATTTGACCCAGCTGTCGGAAGATCAATTGCGTCGCATCCGAGGCTCGGAGATCGCGATGATTTACCAGGAGCCTTTTGCCTCCCTCAACCCAAGCCTCAAAATCAAGACCCAGCTCATGGAAGTGCCCCTCGCGCATGAAAACATTTCGAAAGATGAAGCGCGGCGAAGAGCGGTGGAGATGCTGTCTGATGTCAAGTTGCCGGATCCTGAGCGGTTGATGGAATCCTACCCGCACCAGTTGTCGGGTGGACAGCAACAACGGGTGGTTATCGCCATGGGGCTTTTATCTAATCCATCACTGTTGCTGCTGGATGAACCCACTACTGCGCTGGATGTTACCGTAGAGGCCGGCATCGTCAAGCTGGTGGCCGATATCAGCAAAAAGTACGGCACATCCCAGATCTATATCTCCCATAACCTGGGGTTGATTTTAGAAACCTGTGACCGGGTTTTCGTGATGTATTCCGGTGAAGTTGTGGAAGAAGGGACGATTGACTCGCTTTTTACCTGGCCAAGGCATCCTTACACACACGGCCTTTTTGCCTGTATCCCGCTGCCGACAGCAGATAAACATGCGGCACCGCTGAAACCGATCCGGGGTCAGCTGCCTTTGCCGTTCGAGAGACCCCGGGGCTGTTATTACCACCCGCGCTGTGATCATTTCAAACCCGGGCTGTGTGACCGTGAGCATATCAAAATGGAACATGTTGAAGACAGTGCCGCGGACCATCGCGTTCGATGTTTACGCTATAAAGAAATCGACCATCACCTTTTGAAACCGAGTGATGAAGTCAAAGAGCCGATAGCACTTGGCAAACGGGTTCTCAATGTAGACGGCATGAAAAAGTACTACGAGGTTCGCGACAGCTCACTGCGGGCTTTGTTTAGCGGCAAAAGAATTCGTTATGTAAAGGCCAATGAGGAGTTGAACTTTACTGCCCAGGAGGGTGAAACGGTAGCCATCGTCGGTGAATCCGGCTGTGGCAAATCAACCTTTGCCAAAGTGCTGATGGGATTGGAGTCAGGCACGGACGGCGAAGTGCGCCACAAAGGCAAAGACATATCGGAAGTGGCCGTCAGGGACCGCAGTGACAAACAGATTAGCTCGCTCCAGATGGTGTTTCAAAATCCCTTTGATACCTTGAATCCAAGTCACGGCGTTGGCGGTCAGCTATCACGGGTCATCAAGAAATTCGGAGGGGAAACGGATAAGAAGAAAATATTCGACCGGGTGATGACCCTTCTGGATACGGTCAAACTGCCGAGGGATTTTTATTACAGAAAACCAAGGCAGTTGTCCGGTGGACAGAAGCAGCGGGTCGGTATCGCCCGGGCATTTGCCGGAAACCCGAGTATGGTCATCGCAGATGAACCGATTTCCGCGCTGGACGTCTCGGTTGCGGCGGCGGTGACGGAGCTGTTGACGGATATTCAGCGCGAACATAAAACCACGCTGCTGTTCATAAGCCATGATCTGAGCGTCGTGCGTTACCTGGCGGATCGTATTGTTGTCATGTATCTCGGACATATTCTTGAAAGGGGAACGACGGAGCAGGTCTTCGACCCGCCCTATCACCCCTACACGGAGGCGTTGTTGTCCGCGGTGCCAATTGCCGACCCCGAAGTGACCAAGCGTGAAATTGTGCTGGAAGGAAACCTGCCCAGTGCAATGAACCCGCCCAAGGGCTGCCCATTTTGTACCCGCTGCCACAGGAGAATCGGCGAAATTTGTGACATTGAGATGCCACCCGATCGAGAGGTTGTCGATCGACACGTTATCAAGTGCCATATACCGATCGAAGAGTTGAGCAAGATTGGGCCGGTCATCATCGTGCCGGATGATTCCGAACGTATTCACGCGACAAAATCAGAATGAGCGTCCAAAACATGCAATTGCAGCGTTCAATGGCCTTGTTGGGGAAAGACACCGTTGATCTGCTTTTGCATGTCCATGGGGATAGTTTGTGGATCCCGTCATCCACAAGGCCGCATAAATGAAAGCCGGCGGGCCACCCGGCCTGCCCCCGTGAAACCAAAGACCGGGGCTTTAGACCCGTTCGAATTGGACGCGATTTGTTTTGCCAGAAGCAAGATCCGCTCCGTGCGGACACGCAATCTTCCCCCCATGGCCGGCACGGCAGGCACGCTTTCCCATACCCCTGAACCCGAATCACCTCCCCTTGACAGTCATAACGTGAAAGCCGATAACGTACCCCCGGAATGCGCTGCTGCCATCGATCGTTCGCGTTGATGTTCGGAACGATTTTACTGGTAAATCCTGTATTCTGGTCTATACTGAATGCTGCCAGACAGGAGACCCTATTACATTTGAAAGGGACGTTATTGGACCCATGAGAATGCTCGGAAAGATTCTTGATATCGATTTAGCCACGAATACGTGGAAGTTTGCTGAATATCCACAAGACCTGGCCAGAACGTATCTTGGCGGACGCGGCTTGAATGTTCATTTTCTGTATGAACATTTGCCGGTCAATATTGACCCGCTGGGTCCCAAAAATCTTCTTGTTCTATCCTGCGGGTTGCTGACCGGAACGGCGGTGCCGTCATCTGCAAGGCTCCATATCAATGCCCTCTCTCCGCTCACCGGACTTTTGGGTAGTTCCAATATTGGCGGCGATTTCGGCGCCCAGCTCCGCTCGAACGGCATTCAAAGCGTAATCGTCCGGGGAAGGTCTGCAAAACCGGTGTATCTGTACATTGATGGCGACTCGATTCGAATCCGCGATGCCGAACCCCTGTGGGGCCTGGACACATGGGAGACCCAGGACCGGCTCAAAGCGGAGGTGGGCAGCAGCAAAATCAAAGTGTTGACGATCGGACCAGGGGGTGAAAACGGTGCTTTATTTGGCTGCATTATGTCTGATCGGGATCACGCGGCCGGGCGTACCGGCATGGGTACCGTCATGGGATCTAAAAATTTGAAAGCCATTGTGGTCAAAAAGAAACGCCAAAAATCACTGTTTCCTTCAAGTGGCAAATTGCATGCGACGATTCAACGATATTTCCGGCAAATAATGGAATCCCCCCATTACAAGGGAATTTCAAAACACGGTGGCGCCGGCTTCGTGAAATGGGCTGACCAGTTGGGCATTTTAGCAACGCGCAATTATAGGGAAAACACCTTCGAGGCTGCAGAGCGCATCGACGGTCACAATTTACAAGACAATATCACCCGCAGACGCAGCTGCCCTCGCTGCCCGGTTCAATGCAAGGCGGATCTTGAATTTTCCCGGGGAAAATTTAAGGGGATGCAGGCTGTTCGGCCCGAATTCGAACCCATGCTTTCTTTGGGGTCCAAGTGTGGTTTGGACGACCTGGACACGTTGGTTTTTCTCGACAACTTGTGTTCCCGGCTTGGGCTCGATTGTATTTCTGCTGGCAATTCGATCGCCTTTGCCATGGATCTTTTCGAGCGCGGCATCCTTTCAATGCAAGATACCGAGGGGCTCGATCTTACCTGGGGAAACGGCGATGTAATGGAAACATTGATCCGGCAGATGGCCGCTGGTAAGGGCTTTGGCAAGATACTTGCTATGGGTGTGCGCCGGGCCAGTCAAGTGATCGGACGCGGTTCGGATCAGTATGCACCGCATGTAAAAGGTCTTGAACTGGCCGGTTATCATCCGAACAATATTATGGGGGCAGCACTGGGGTATGCGGTTGCCAGCCGGGGGGCGGATTTTAACGACGTCTTTGCCACGCTGGAGTATAAGTGGCTGCCGGACAAACAGCATGAAGCGTCTGCCACACCCCAAGCGCCGAATCTCCATTCGATCCATGGTAAGGCCGAGCTGGTCAGAAAGTCGATGATTATCGGAACGGTGCTAGACAGTCTCGGTTTGTGCAAGGTCCCGATTTTGTGTCTTATCTGCGCTTACGACCTGGTCAATGAAGCGGAGTTGACTGCCGCAATCACCGGCTGGCCGGTGGATGCACCGTCGCTTTTTACCAGCGGCGAAAGAATCGTCAATATGGAAAGACTTTTCAACGTAAGACACGGCGGCAGCGCAGCCGATGATCGGCTTCCGAATATGTTTTTTGAAAAAGACTATAATGCCGGCGAGCAACCTTCCAAGCCCCAGGCCTGGATGGAGCCGATGATTCATGAATTCTATACCATCATGGGTTGGGATAATCAGGGTCATCCGGGTACAGAGAAATTGATGGAATTGGGCATTTTTGCGCCCCAATACGATAATGACTCGGCCGCATAATGGATTACCAGCCGGTCTCAATATTCAGAAAGGACGAATAGCGTGACCACCACCAGCTCCCCTTTTTATCCAACATTGTCTTTTCTTTCCGACCAAGACAAAAAAGGTATCCATCAAGCGGTGCTGACCATCCTGTCTGAGATTGGAATGAAAATATTCCATGATGATGCACTGGCTCTTTTACAGGCAGCCGGCTGTACGATCGACGGCGATGGAATCGCAAAAATACCCGCAGAGCTGGTTCAACAGGCGATCGAAAGTGCACCGAACAACATAGCGGTTTACGATCGGATCGGCCGGAATGTCATGGACCTCGGTGAACGCCGCTCCTATTTTGGAACCGGCTCTGATCTTATCTATTCTCTTGATTCTGAAACCATGCAGCGGCATCCATGCCTGCTCGAAGATGTCAGCCGGGCGGCCAAAGTGGTCGATGCTTTGCCCAACATCGATTTTGTCATGTCTTTTGCCCATCCGTCAGACCAGCCGCCCGAGCTGGCCTATCTACTGAGCTTTCACGCCATGACGGTCCATTCCACCAAACCGATTGTCTCTACAGCAAAAGATCGTGAAGATTTGAGCGAAATGTACGAAATCGCCCGGATTTTGCGAAACGGAAAAGATGAGCTGCGATCCAAACCTTATTTGCTTCACTACACCGAGCCGATCAGTCCGTTAAAACATCCTTTTGAAAGTGTTGACAAGCTTATCTACTGTGCCGAAAAATCGATTCCGGTCGTATATTCACCGGCACCCATTTCCGGTTCCACTGCCCCGCTGACCATCGCCGGTCACATCGCCCAGGGGCTGGCCGAGTGTTTTTGCGGGCTGGTAATCCACCAGTTGAAAGCCAGGGGTGCACCATTTTTGATGGGAACAGGCCCTGCCGTGTTGGACATGGCAACCGTCCAGTGCTCTTACAATGCACCGGAATATCTGCTCGGCTATCAGGCGATCGTCGAAATGAGCCACTTCTACAATCTTCCCAACTGGGGCTATGCCGGTATCAGCGATTCTCAAATTCCGGACGGACAGGCCACATTTGAAGCCGGTTTGCTGACCTTCATATCAACTATGGCCGGATCCAATTTGAATCATGACGTTGGATATCTGGATTTCGGACGCACCGGCAGCCTGGAGATGATCGTCATTTTAGATGAAATGATCGATCAAATCCGACGGCTGTATCAGGGTGTCCCGGTCAATGCGGAGATGCTGGCGTTGGATGTCATCGGCGAGGTTGGTACTGAAGGCAATTTCCTCGTGCATGAGCACACATTAAAACACCTGCGCAGCACCCAGTGGCGACCGACGTTGATCAGTCGCATGGATCACCCCAATTGGCTCTCCTCCGGCGCTACCACGCTTCTGGACAGGGCCCGACAGCGCCTGCATCAAATCCTGGAATCCCACGAACCCGTGGCGGTCCCCGATGACCAGGTGGCGAAAATTCAGAATCGGATCGACTCCTTTGCCCCCAATTAAGCAAGAAAACCAACCGGAAGACATGCATGCGGCCCTTATAGCGATTGTCAGAATTCCGTACCGAAACCACAAGGTCCGGGGTCTGGATTTTTCACTGCAAGATGAATCCTACAAAGCCATACCGGAGCCTTTCCGCTGGACAGGTTTTGGCAGAGGCACGAGACGGTTTCCCGCAAAGGCGAATGGGCCATCGTTATCCTCCATCCGATACGTGATGTGAAGGTGCCGTCGTGACCGTATCGGCGAATTATTCACATCTTGCAGTGAAAAATCCAGACCCCGGACCCCTGCTTTCAATCGGAACATATTTATGGCAACTGCTATAGATTGTCGCAGCTCAGATCCAATCAAAACAGGGGTACGGTAGTAAAATTGGTATAGATCCACTTCCAATAAACTCTCCCCCACTTCATCATTGTTCTGATTGTCAAATCTAGTGTTTGAATAATTAACGCATGGCAGAAGGTTACACAGAAAAAACGATATCTTATCTATATGTCGAAGGAAAATTTTTGAGAACGACTCTGAATGAGAGGACAATCCGAGGAAAGTTGAGATGGACGCGAATCAACAGATAGCCCGTTTTGTGTCGCAAACCCGATGGAAAGAGCTGCCCGCCAAGGTGCAGGAGAAAGCTCGCATGTGTTTCATAGACAACCTGGGTGCTACAATAGCCGGCATAAAAACGAGAGTCAGTCAAATCTGCGCCGACTACGCCCAGGCCACATGGGCCTCTGACGCCGCCACAATCCTGCTGCACGGTAAACGCTCATCCCCTGCTGGCGCGGCATTTGCCAATGCTGCTGCCGCTAACGGGATCGATAGCGACGACAGTGTAAGATACGCATGGGGGCATGGGGGCGCACAGATCTTCCCGGTAGCCCTTGCTGTGGCGGAGGGCCTGGATCTTGGCGGCGCACAGTTACTGGCCGCTACGGTGGCAGGTTATGAAGTGGCCCACCGCATTGGGGGCTGCTGGCATGAACATCACCGCGAGTACCAGGCGTGTGGATCCTGGGGCTCGGTGGCCAGTGCCGCGGTAGCCGCCAATTTGATGGGGCTGAGGCCCGCGCAGACATCTCATGCGTTGGGCATAGCCGAGTATCATGCGCCGAATGCACCCATGATGAGGGATGTCGATCACCCTGCAATGGTCAAGCATGCCATTCCATGGGGGAGTATGACGGGTGTTACGGCCGCCGAACTGGCTTTCCGTGGTTTTACCGGGATTCCATTGCTCCTCGGCGAAGAGCGGTATCATCACTGGGTTATGGACATCGGTGAGCGATACCTCATGCTTGACGGCGTCAGCTGGAAAATGAAAGGATATGCCTGTTGCGGATGGGCCCATGCCGGTGCTGAAGGCGCCCGGGAACTGGTTGTGAATCATGGGATCTCCCTGGAGGAGATTGAGCGTATCGTTGTGGATGCGTTTAATGAAACCGTTCTCCTAGGAACCCGGTTGCCTTCAAATACGGAAGAGGCCCAGTTCAATCTTGCCTGGCCGGTGGCGGCCATGCTGGTGGATGGAGAAATCGGTCCCAATCAAACCGGGGAACACCGCCTCAAGGATCCCATCATTCGGGATCTTGCCCGAAAGGTCGAGGTCGTCGAGTCCGAAGAACTCAACGAACTGTGCCGGCTGCACGCCAAAGGAGATCCACGGGGTCGTTTCGCCAGTGTTGTAACCATAAAACTGAAGGACGGGCGCGAGTATTGCTCAGGGATGAAAGATGGCGGTATGAAGTTCCCTGCACCTGAGTGGACACGGGAAATGATGGCTGAAAAGTTTCGCTGGCTGGCGACAGCAGTATTGGACAGTACCGTGATTGATGAACTGCTGGATATGGCCTGGCATCTCGACGAGCTAAACCAGATCAAAGAACTGACCGGCAGGTTGAGCTAATGAAATCGTTCCACGTCATCTTGCCAGGTTTCCAACCCGATGGTGTCGCTTCCGCCCCTTTCGTATCTCTGACCAATTGAAAAGCATGCAGTTGGCGAAATGTTTCATTGGCGTTGCGCCCCACCGGTGGGGTCAGTACTTCATATCCCTGAAGTGCACCCTCAGGGTCGATAATAAAACGGCCCCGTGTTTCCACTCCCGCGTCTTCATCAAACACCCCATAGGCTTTTCCAACACGGCCGCCCGCATCAGAAAGCATCGGAAATGGGACACCGCCATAAACGGCGAACTACAGAACCAATGAGGCGATGTGACGAGTTTGAGACAGTTCAATGCTCGAGATTTCTTGCGCGTGTCACAAATCTGGCTGGAGTTGAGTAATACCAATTCCATTGACGATCCGTTTCTTGACATGAAAATATCGTTCAGATAATACGCGACCCATGTGAAAGAAAATAAAATTGGCAGCTCATCTCAAATGGAAAGTGCCAACCATACGCAATGGCTCAATATGCGAGGGATGCAAACAATGGACAACACCTATGACGTTTTGATTATCGGCGCCGGCATCATCGGTTGCTGTACGGCGTTTGAATTGAGCAAGATGGGATATAAAACCCTCAACTTGGATAAGCTGCCGGCTGCCGGTTATGGCTCAACCAGCAATTCCTGCGCCATTGTCCGGTTTCACTATTCCACCCCGGACGGTGTCGCCATGGCCAGAGAGGGGTACTTCTACTGGTTGGACTGGCCCAAATACCTGGAAACCCGCGACGACAGGGGGCTGGCCGTTTACAGAAACACAGGTGCGCTGGTTGTCAAAACCGAAACCAATAAATACCTCAAACACGTAATGGCTTCGCTGGATGCCCTGGGCATCGGGTACGTGGAGGTGGATCCGGCAGATATGGTTAAGTTCGTGCCCAATGCCGACATCCGATCCTATTTTCCATGCCGGACCATGGACGACCCCGCCTTTGGCCAACCCGGTGCGGACACCATTAAAGGGGCCATCTGGATACCGGAATCCGGTTATGTGTCCGACCCGCAGCTGTCGACCCACAATGTGCAGGTGGCCGCGGAAGCCAAAGGCGCTGCGTTTTGTTTCAATGCCGAAGTCGTCGAAATTCTGAAGCGAAAGGGGCGCATCTCCGGGGTTACGCTCAAAGACCAGGGTGCGGTCTTCGCACCGGTGGTGCTCAATGCCGCGGGACCTCATTCGCATATGATCAACGCCATGGCGGGCGTGTTGGAAGGGATGAATATCCGGACGAGGCCGCTGAAACAGGAAGTGTGCCACGTGCCGGCTCCCAAGGGGGTCGACTGGGAGCGGGACGGCTTTCTGCTCTCTGACGGCGACATCGGGTGCTATTCCCGCCCGGAGGTGGGCAACCACATCCTGATCGGATCGGAAGATCCCCCCTGTGACCAGCTTGAATGGATCGACGACCCGGATGACTATAGCAAAAATTTCAGCCGCCAATGGACCACACAGGTTCTCAGGGAAGCGCAGCGCATCCCCGGGCTTCCGGTCCCCAACCAGCCCCAGGGCATCGTTGATCTTTACGATGTCACCGACGACTGGCTGCCCATCTACGATACATCCGACCTTCCCGGCTTCTACCTGGCGGTCGGCACCTCCGGCAACCAGTACAAGAACGCTCCGGTGGTGGGCAAACTGATGGCCGAGCTGATCCATACCTGCGAAAACGGTCAGGATCATGACAGCAACCCCTATCAGTTTTTTATGGCCTACACCAAGCGAACCTGCGACGTCGGCTTTTTCTCCCGTCGCAGGAAGATCAATCCCGAATCGAGTTTTTCGGTGATCGGCTAGGTTGATATAAAATCTCCAAAAGCTTCCGGATTCGGGAGCGTTATCTCATCACTGCAGGGGAGATGGCGATGGATCGGATGCAGGTGTTTTCGCGAAACGAAATCAATCAAATCCACAATGCATCGATGGAGATTTTGGCCGAGACCGGCCTGCGGTTTAATTCCGGTGAAACAATCGATATTTTCGAAAAGCACGGCTTCAAGCGGGACGGAACGAAGGTATATATCACCGAAAGGGATGTGCAGGAAGCGCTGCAAACCACGCCGTCGCGTTTCGAGGTCCGTGCGCGCAATTCAGCATACAATGTCGATATCGGTGAAGAAAACTTCGTACTGCTGCCCACCGCAGGAGCGCCATACGTGGTGACCTTTCCCGGTGAAAGACGGCCGGCGACCCTCGATGACTACCATACGTGCTGCAAGCTGGTCCAAACCTCCGATCAGCTCGATATGGTCGGCCATAAAATGGTCGAACCGATGGATCTTGATCCGCAGACCGCGCATCTGGACATGATTTTCGCCAGCATGGTGCTGTGCGACAAGGCATATCTGGGCACCGCAGCGACCCGGCAGGCAACCACCGACAGCATCGAAATGGCGGCGATCGCGTGGGGAGGAGAAGAAAACCTGAGGCGGCAGTCGGTCATGGCTGCCATCATTACCGCCTCATCACCGCTCAAATATGCCGCCGAAGAGTCCGAGTCGATCATCGACATGGCCCGTCTGAGACAACCGGTGGTAATTACCAACCTGGTGATGGCCGGATCCAGCGGCCCCATATCGCTTCCGGGGCTGCTCGCCCTGGCCAATGCGGAGATTCTGGCCGGTCTGGTGCTCGCACAGCTGGTAGGACCCGGAACGCCGGTGGTGTACGGTTCCATCTCCGCTCCGGCCGATATGCGCACGGTCATATCGGCGGTGGGGGCGCCCGAAGCGGTGGCATTGTCCTCGGCCAGCATTCAGCTGGCCCGGTTCTATCATCTGCCCTGTCGAACCGGTGGGATGCTGACCAACGCCCACGTTCCCGATGCCCAGGCAGCGGCTGAGGGGGTGCTGATGATGAGCACGGCCGTGCGCAACGGGGCCAATTTCATCCTGCAGGCTTGCGGACAGCTGGGCTCCTACATATCGATGAGCTTTGAAAAATGGCTGTTTGACGAAGAGGTGTGCCGCATGCTGCGAAGGGTGCTGACCGCCATGCAGATCACCGTCGATACCATCGATATCGACACCATCAAAAGTGTCGGCAGCGACGGCAACTACCTGACCCATCCCACCACCTTCACCCATTGCCGGAATCTGTACCGGCCCCTGCTGTTTACCCGCGATGACTATAAAGACTGGTACGACAACGGGGCCAAGCAGGTGTTTGAAGCGGCGTTCGAATTGCTGCCCAAGCGACTGGAAGAATACACCAAACCGTCGATCGATGCCGGTCTGGAGCAAGCCCTGCGCGAGTATGTCAGCCGGCGAAAAAAGTCGCTATCCTCCTGACGATTCCGCTTTTTCCAACGCAGCGACCCCTTTTTCGCGAATGGACCGGATCGCAGCCAGGGTCTTGTCCGGCAGCGCGGGCGCTTCATGGGTCTCTAAGATACCCTGAAGTTTTTCATCGATCCGGGCCGCCATATCCTTGGCGCCCGTGCTTTCCCATTCCACATAGGCCACGCGCGTCATCAGAGATGGGTGCCAGAGCTCGTTTTTAAAATGGCGGTAGGTATGCTCGTCTTCGAGAAAATGTCCGCCGGGTCCGATCTTTTCGATCACCTCGCGTGCCAGGGTTTCCCGGTTGACTTCCATCCCGCGGATAAACCGCTTGGTCATGGCGATATTTTCGTCTCCCAGAACCAGCTGGTGCGCGGAGCAGACCATTCCGTTGTCCATGTAGCCCACATCGTGAATCAGATTGAGACCGCCCAGCCCCTGGGCCAGGATCGAAAAGGCGGACTCGGCGCCGGCCTGGGCATCGATCGTTTTCGCGTCGGTTGCCCCGGCCAGGCCCCAGGTGGGCAGCCCGAAGGATTGGGCCACCTCGGCCTGGGCGCTGAGGGCAAGACTCATTTCCGGTGCGGCCATGGTCAACAGGCCGACGGCCATATCGAAGATCCCGAAATTACACCACAGGCTGCAGGGGCATCCCGGCTTGCGCAGCTGGGCCAGCACCAGGCACATCAGCGCCTCGGCCGTACCCTGCACAACGGCGCCGGCCAGCGTCACGGGTCCGGTGGCACCCGGTTGGATGGTAGGACCTTGCATTTGGGGCAAATTCAGGTCGGCGCACACAAACAGGCGATCGATGACATCCGCCGGGAGCACCAGCGGAGAAATCGGCTCGGGATAAAAAATAAGAAACGGTTTTTGTTGCAGGTTCTCCAGCCCGCCGGCCACCTCGGCCGCCATCTCATAGACCAGCTCGACGCCCCGGGGAGTATAGCCGATGAACACCATCGGTTTGGTGGTGTGGGTAACGACGGCCTCGAATTCGTACAGGTCGGCCGATTCGGGCGGCACATCCTGGCACGAGCCCATGGGCATCACCCAGTCGATATTCGGCAGGGCGTCGGCCACCTTGGCTCCGATGGCGATGTCGGCCACGCGGGTGGGATGAATTTCTCCGGTCACTGCATCCTTGGTTTTGGGGCTGGCCGTCGAGGTGCCGTAGTAACTTTTGCGGCCCTCCACCTCCATGGCCCGATTGCCGTCGCGATCATAAATAGTCCAACCTTTGGGTGCCGAACCGAGGCAGGCGGTCACCACGTGCTCCGGAACCCGCACGCTTTCTCCCTTGACCAATGCGCCGGCCTGTTTGAGCATTTTGCGGGCACCTTCGTGATAAACGGTAAAGCCCGCCGTGGACATGACATCGAAAGCGGCCCGCTTGATTTCCGCGACCTGGTCATCGCTGAGAACCCGAAACCCCACCGATCGTTTTTCCACCGCCCCGGTCTGGATCATGTTGCCTCCTCATGGAATATGGGTTGTATTTGCTTTAACGGGTTCGCTATTACGTATGCTGAGATTTGTTGCAAATACCTGTCAGATGGTTCTGGCTTCTGCCATTGACATCGGGCGGATGATGCAGTGATTGAAACCGGGCAGTCCCGGCGAATCGGTGCAGCGTGAAAAGGGTAGAATTCAAAAGACGCATCACTGCCCCTGTCCCCTGAACACCAACGGGCCAACTTTTGGGGCAGAACGGCAAATCGAGATGCAGGTACGGACTTTGTCACCAGGTTTTCTGTAGCACAGCCCAAAGGAGGTGAGCAATGCTTTATCAGCAGCGTGACATGGGTAACAATCGGATGAAAACGCGCAAGCAGCAATGCTGCTACGGGATGGGCCTGGGAATCATCGTCCTCGACGATGCCTACCCCGGTTTTCCCGGTGATGTGCGCAACGCCAGCGCGTTTCCGTATCCGATCCAGTACGAAATTGCCGAGGGCGTGGACAACTACACCCTGGTTTGGGAGCGGGACAAAAGCCCTTGCCTGGAGCCGATTCGGCGTGCAGCCAGAAAGCTGGAGAAAATGGGCTGCCGGGCCATCGCCGCCGAATGCGGTTATTTCGCCTATTTTCAAAAAGAGATCGCCGGGGCGGTGGACGTGCCGGTATTCATGTCGAGCCTGCTCCAGGTGCCCTTTATCCAGCAGCTGATCGGTCCAAAAAAGGACGTGGGCATCGTGTGCGCCCAAAAACGCTTCCTGACCGATGATCATTTGCGCAATGTGGGTATCGACCTGAACAGCAATTTCGTTATAGCCGGAGCGCAGGATGAATACGGCTGCCCTGAATTCGACAAGTTGTGGGATCATGAAAAGCGGCCCGAACGGCCGGAAGCAGATTATGACAAGGCTGAAAAGGACATGATCCGAATATGCGTCGAATTCTGTCAGACCCATCCCGGCATCGCCGCGATCATGCTGGAGTGCACCGGCATGCAGCCCTTTGCCCGGGCGATTCAGCAGGCGGTCGATCTGCCGGTATTCAGCTGGGGGACACTGCTCGATTATGCCTACTCGGTCGTGGCGCACCGGGATTACTACGGTCACATATAGAACGGAAGGCAGCGCCACGGACTGCCGTCATGGGTGGACAATCTATATCTCCGGGGGGGTAGCGGATCCTATCTTTTTATGTGTTGCGGGGTTCTTGGGGTCGCACCACGCTAACCATATGTTATAATTGTAAAACTATATAAATATGGGCCATGAAACGGCCTTAGACGGCCAGTTTTAACCCCCAAAGTGGTGTTCTAAGCAAAATACTTCCAAATGGCCCGAGCCCATCGACTTGAATTCGGATGATACCTTAGACCGGTGATTTTGGCAGCAAAACTGGACTCCTAAGCCAGAATTTCAAGCTGATATTTAATATTTTCCATTTGATTACAGGAAGATAGCTTGGTGCGACCCGATATATCGTGTGGATCTCATTGGTAATGGTAAACGCCACCTGGTTCCGGAATGGCAACCGACTGGCACCGGGGTGCAACGGGAAGGCCAACGGACACCACCAAAGGCCAAACACGCATTTCGCACCCAACATAGCCGGGCCGAGAAAACGGATCACCAACCCGGCAAAAGCCGAAGCTCATCGCAAGGGCGTAAAAAAAGCCGTTCTTGAATGAGACATACAATGACTGCTATCGGCCAGAAAATATCAACCCCAACGTCATTCCGGCGTATGCCGGAATCCAGGCTGCTGCGCATTAATTCGTAATCGGTCCACATCGGACGAAGTCACGCAGTGTAATCCGCCGCATGTCGTTAACCCAATCGACGTGTCCGTTCAAAAGGCGTTGCGTTGCTTCGCAACGCTCGGTGGGTTATACCACAAGGGTACTTCCTTCGGGCGCGCAAAAACGCTAACCCACCCTACATCCTATAGCCCTACGCGCCCTTCGGTAATAAGCCAGTCACCCCGGCAATGACCATTTGTGTACCAATGGTCGCCAGTATCAGCCCCATGAGGCGGGTGATGGCGTTGACGGCATTTACACCAAGGTATTTGATCATTCGATCACCGGATAGAAAAAAGAAGTACGTGATCAAACACAGCACCGCAAACGCTACTATCGTGACGACAATTGGAGCCGTGCCACTCCCAGAGGCAAAGTTCATTGCGGCGGCGATCGTACCCGGGCCGGCAAGTATGGGGATGGCCAGCGGCGAGACGGCGACGGCAATCTCGGCGTCACGGCTCTTCTGCAGGTCGCTATCGCTCGGCTTATGGACGCTTGATTGCGAACCCTGCAACATCTGAACACCAATCAAAAAGATTAAAATTCCGCCGGTAATGCGAAAGGCGGGGAGCGTGATACCGAACAACTCAAAGATGAGCTTTCCCAGGACGGCGACGATCGCAATGATCACAAAGGTCATTAGCAGCGCATTGCGCGCCACCGTTTTCTTAGTGGCCACATCGTCTCCGGTGGTGAGTCCAATAAAGATCGAGGTATTCGCAATCGGGTTCATGATGGCAAAAAAGCCCATGAACACCGTCGCCGCATGTATGAGTAGGCTACCCGTTTGGTGATCCATTCACCGTTCCTCTTATTCAAGTCAAAACCAAAATAGCCAAACACATCATCCAAGATCGCGGGATCGTTCCGCTCACTTCCCTGATTCGTTAGCCGGGAAAGCGAGTCGGCTCAAGGTTCGCCTGCCCCAGCAGACTGTCCACAGACCCGGGTCCGGGAAGGCTGCAGTTATACACGCCAACCGCACAACGCCGCACCGAGCGCCGCGCCACCCCGGCAACGCTCACCGGTGTGAGCGGTCGCCCGACTATGGCCTCGGCAGTCGGCACCAAACGCTGAGCCTCGGGGATAGAAAACCGCTCTCCAATCTCAGATCCGAGGGTCATGAAGATCCCGGCAATCACAACGACACCTAATATTTTTAACGGTTTCATTTTACGTCTCCTTTCACGAAATGATCCGGCAAATCATCTGCACCCTTTAAATCCTTCAGTTCGACCTTCTCGGCTTTGGTTGAATTCTTGAAACCAAAATCGGTCGCCGCCACCTCGCCGCCCGTCTTCCAATTTCTGATCTGAATGGTGTATTGCGGCATGCTGTCAAGGTGCTTGGAAGTGATGACATATCGGCACGGATATGGGCGCTTGCCTTGGGCAATCCAGATCTGCCAATCAACATCCTTGGTTCGAAAAGCAAGGTAATCGCTCTCAATGCCGCCGACCACACCGCTGCCAAGGTCTTTTACGTCAACGACATCGCGCATCAGCTCATTGTAGGCATTCGACAACAGCAGATCCGCGGCAGGCAGCGGCCGCTGGTAGGTATCCTTCAATTCGTCGATAAGGTGATCGATCGTGCCTGGCACCTCAATCTGCGTGTAGAGATTGAGGTTCTTGCCCAGCAGGGTCAGCAATTTCCCGTCAAAAGACATGTCGACATCCGCAAATCCCCCGGCGCGGGTAACCTGGATCTTGTCGGGCCGGTTGAGTGTAAGGGTGCCTGAACTCGCCAGGGCGAGTTTCTGTTCATCGTATGTGACGACCTCCAGGGTGGCGTCGAATTCAAACGAGATGGACTTCTGCGCCGCCATGTAGTCGGACATGGCCTTGAGGATCCGCTTGGCATCCGCCTCAGCAGCCCTGGCCCCCGCGGACGTTCCCGATACGATTATCAGGGAAAGCGCCAGGGCGGACAACCAGCGCACGACCAATATTAGTGAATCGAGACTTGTCTTGTTCATCTGGGTGTACCTCCTAATAATTAAGGTTTCAGGTGTCAGCCCCGCCGCGGGTCACCGAGGCGCCCCGTTTGATCCGAAAGGTGAATGTGGCCTAACGAGTCTCCTGCGGGGTTTCGGGTTTCGGGTTTCAGTTGGGCCATAACCAACTGGTTTTTTACTGAAACCCGAAACCTGAAATCTTCTGCGCCGAAGCGTCCGTTTCACATAACCCGGATATTTCATGAAAGCTTTTCTACTGGCGAAACTCTGGCGTCGTTTCCGCAGCCTGGTGTGCTCCTCGAGTCGTTCGGCTTCATTCAAGGTCGGCGGCTACGGCCAGCATGACAGTGAACCCATCTCTATAAGCTACCGGTCGAGGTAAACTCGCCTGGTGATTTTGTGGACCTCATAACGCTGGTCAGGGCTACCGAGGTAGTAACTGAGATCAACGGTGATGTCCGCCGATCTGACGCCCTTGGGAAGAACGAATTCTATGGATTCGGTCTTTGTCTGGTAGGGCTGGATGCTGGTATCGCGAATATTCGCAACCTTGATCTGAGCCCCGTAAACTTGCTTCGAATTTTTTTCGTTGGTTGCCTGGGGATGATAATGTCGCGTCTGGATGCCGATTTCTTTTCCGTCCGGTGTCCTTGCGGTCACTTCCAGGACCACTCGATTGTGGGACGGTCACCCGTCGGGAATCCGGTGTCCGGCAGTTGAGGCGACCTTCGTGTTCACGATGACCTTCGGCAAATAGGTCTTGGCGTTCTCGAGCCACTCGTAGCCGAGGGTCTGGACATCGAGTGAAAGCGCTTCCTGCAGGAGTTTCGTTGTGTGCGGGATATCATCCCAGTTCGGCGCAATCAGATGATCCGCCAGGCCGTCAATTGGCTTCATGTGGCATTCCTGGCAAGTCTGGGCGCCGCCGGCGGGAATGTAGGCATGCAGGTAGCTGCCATAGAGGTTCGCACACTGCACCGGGTTTTCGAACTCGAGGTTCGGCCCCAGGCCGTGGCACTGTCCGCACATAAGCGAGTGTTGCATAACGGCACTCTTCTTCACTTTCTCAAAGACCTCATCTTCGTGAGCATCCATTTCGTTGATACCGTAAAGTGTAGCCGGGTCCGGTTTTCCCTCCTCGAGCCGGTGGATGATCGCCTTTTCGTTGTGGCAGACGATGCAGGTAATCTGAAGCTTGGCGATCTTGGCCTTGTCCTGCGCAATGATGGCTTCGGTGAACTCAACCGCCACGGAATCTTCAGCATGGGTCAAGGCCTGCGGCAGGTGGCACTTGAAGCACGGATAGGTCTTGAGTGTCGCCTGCTTCGGATCGGGAGGCGAAAAAGGCGTTGCGCCGGGTGTAGCCAGCAACGTCATATTCAGGGTGCCCGGGGTTCCCATCATAGGGCGCGCGTGTTGGGACTTCTCCCACTGCGCATAGATGACATCATGGCATTCCGCGCAACGCGAAGAGTCGAACATAGCGGCCAGTTCGTCTATTGTCTGAGCTTTCTGAGCAAACGCCGGCAGCGGAAACGCAATACAAAGGATAATGCTGAGTAATTTAAACAAGTTCACTATCCCGCCTCCTTTTTCCATCTGTTTTCAGGATTGAAGAACGTTATGTCCCGAGCAGCCTTCTCGGTGTTCCTGCCTAATGGATCCAATCGCCTGCAGTAAGCCTTGCGTCTGAACCGCCCGCTTGCCACCGCCTACTACATGAAAGAAGACCTTTTTGAGATGCCTTTTATTCGGATTCCAATACACCCCGCAGCTGCTCTTCCTTGTCCATGGTGAGCGAGGTCTTCAGCACCTTGCCCTTGAAACCTTTCAATGCCTCCAGGACCTTGTCCGTGGTTGCCTTGCGGACCAAGACGAAAAGTGCTGAAGAACCGGGGGTAAACGTTTCGCCGATTTTCCCATGGGACGTTGTCAACCAAACATGATTTCTCCGTCAAACACCATTGTTTTGGCGTGCAGGCTGGATTTGGCCAGGCCGGGTAGCCAGGTGAACATCTTGCCTTCGCGCTCTTTTAAGGACTCATCCAGCTCAAACAGTCGGACGTTGCATCGAAGCAGGCTGCGGCGGTACTTCGAATAGCCGGCATGAACAGCAGACACATCGTTTGATGCCAGGGAATTGGTCAATATGCGTATCCGCACGCCGTTTTGTCTCAGCCGGCACAACGCCTCGCTGACCCGCTTTCCCGGGACGAAATAGGGCGACACGATGTCCACGGTTTTCTTAGCACCGGTAATGTATGGCGCAAGCTGCGAAACCAGCAGTTTATCTCCGCCGGTCTTTTTCAATTCCTCCTTGTGCGGTGAATCGTGGATCACCCGGGCCTCCGCCCAGTGAAAAGCAATCGATCCGTTCTTAAAGCCCTTAGCTATATCCGAATCGGCCAGCGCCTTGACGTAATCGGATGTGGATTTCTTTTCGTAAAACGCGGCTTTTGCTGATCGCAGATCGGATAGCTCCCGCTGCGTACCCTTATGAATCAGAATATTCACCGGATAGGCGTGCGAGGCGTTCCAGTAGGCGTCGAATTCGCTGGAAACCTGGCGAACTGTCGGGCCAATGGACAAAACGTCGACATCGGTAAAGGCCAGATTTGGATCGGCGTCGAAATACTCATCTCCAATGTTCCTTCCCCCCAGAATCGTAGCCTGGTTGTCGGCGGTGAAAGGCTTGGCGTGCATGCGATAGTTAATCTGCGCCATCCGCACCACCGACTGGATCAGTCGGTTGCCGCCTCGCTTCCATGGGTTCCACATCCGCACCTCGATGTTTTCATGGGCATCCAGTGCCACCCAGGTGTCTTCGTCCTGGTTGCCGTAAATGTCATCGATCAATAATCGTACCCGTACTCCGCGATCCGCGGCTTTCAGTACTTCGTAGGTGAGAAGACCGCCCACGGTGTCCTGGTGGTACATATAATACTGAATGTCGAGGCTCTTCTCAGACAGGCGTGCCAGCAGAACCCGCGCCACGAAGGCGTCGCGCCCATGGTGCAGCAGGAACACGCCGGACTTGCCGGAATTGGCGGCCACCTGTTGACCAAAGAGTTGCCCCATCCGTGTATCTTGCTCGTCATCGATCATGTACGATGGTTGGCGGCCGGACAGATCGGGCAATTGATAGATTACGCCCATGATTTTACACCTCTTTCATCGGTTGGTGCGGCCCGGAAACCGGACCGCACCAACCGGCGAAATCCGTTCTTTATCGCTCCAGCGCTTTCCTCAAAGCCTTGACATCCTTCTCGTCCAGATTGGTTTCGATAACCTCACCACCGAAGGGTTCAACAGCCGACAAGAAATCACCGAGTGTCTCCTCTTCCCCGATCAGAATCAGTGCCGAGGAGTCTCTTTGCAGAGATGCAGCGAAATCGTCCAAGGCCGGGTCGTCAAAAGCAATTTCCACGCCTGCACCGGCTACTGCTCCGACATAGCCGCCTAACGTTGCTCCGGCCAGTGCCCCGCCTGGGCCGGCTAATGCGCCCACCAGTCCCCCGGCCACGACACCCCAGCCAAGACCTGTTCCTACTTGACTGTCCTGTCCCCAAGTACTGTTAACCCGCAGGTGTCCATGCTTGCTGCGCGACACCACGGCCACGTCGTCGATCCAGTAGTACTCGGGCGAATAGTCTTCCAGAGTATGGAATGCCTTTGCCGCGGTCTTCTTCCCATTGAATGTAAATGCCTTGAATCCTACCATGATAAAGCTCCTTTCTATTGGTGATTTGATATGGGCTGGTAACCTCCTCAGCCTGCCCCTTGTCTATGTTATGCTTTATTTGATAGATGGGCATTTCACTCTCCAGCCGGTCATGAATCCCAAAGAAAACAGTAACCAAACGATGGTGATTTCGAAAAAAATCAATCGCACGGACTCCTACGGGGCCCAAAAGCAATTCAATTCCTTATCCGTCAGCTAGGGCTGGTGTCGCCAGCATCTCAAGCCCTAGCCTCGGGTGCTCAGAGCAACCCCGAAGGTACGGGTCACGCGAAGTCCTCAGCCGCTTGACGGGTTCCGGCGCGTCTTCGCAAGAGCGTGACCGCCGGGAAGTACAGCACCGGCACGGAGGCGAAGATGGTCAAGCTCATCCGCCAGGGTAAATAGGGCGATTCCGAGATAGATGGCTACAATGAAAACTGGCGACTGGGCATTAACGGTTCTTGTGCTCCAAAAGCCCCCTTTTCATAAATTTTTGATATCTCTCAATCCTCGGATTAAATGTCGGAAAATTGTATAATGACCTTGATGTCATCGGGCTTTCTCTCCAGAGCCTGTTTGAAATTCTCCGGCTTTTCACGCCGTGTGATCAGGCGCGACAGCCATTCGTGGTCAGCGCGCGCCAGGGCTTCAGCCGCTTTGTACCAGTGACGCTTGTTGGCGTTGACACTGCCGAACACAATGTTGTTTTTCAGCACCGCCGAAGACGCCACGTCTGCCGTGGCAATCTTGGGCACTGTCCCTCCATGCCCAATACCCGCGAGGCACACGATACCGGCCGCTCCGATGGCGAGCATCGACTCGGCGATGACCTGCCCGACGCCCGTGCACTCCATGATGACGTCCGGCTCAAACCCGACGTCGGCAACGCTGCAAGTGTGGTAGACCGCGCCCAGAGCGCGCACGAGTTCGGGTTTAGGTCCCGTCTCGGTTCGGTCCAGAACGTGAACCTCCAACCCGAGCTGCTTGCCGAGCAGGGCGCCGAGTAGGCCGACCGGCCCCGCCCCAGTCACCAGCACGGTCTTCGGTTCCCAGAAGGCGCGTCGACCCAGCACGAGGGTATGTTCCCAAGCCTTGGTGACAACCGTCGTTGGCTCAAGCAGCACGCCGAGGATCCCCAGGGCAGGGTCAACCTTGATCGCGTATTCGGGTTCAATCCTCCAGTGCTCGGACATATAACCGTTAATCTCTTTGATGCCGCGCTCGGTGTACTGGCCGTTCCGGCACATGTCCCACTCGCCCACCGCACAATTGGGGCAGGGAACAGGATCGGGACGGCGGACGATGCCTACCACAAGATCGCCCTTCTTGAGCCCGCCTGCCACGCCCGGGTCCACCACGCGGCCGAGTGATTCGTGGCCCAAAAAAAGGCGTTTCTTGCCGGGAGGGGCCCAGCCATAGGTCCCCTCCACAATCTCAATGTCGGTCCCGCAGACACCAACGGCGATCGCTTCTACGAGCACTGAGCCGTTGCTGGCATCAGGTTCAGGGATGTCATCGAGTCGTGCCGTACCTGGCTTCTTGGGTTCTACTGTAATCGCTTTCATGGTGTAACCTCCTTTTTAATTACAAATTTAAGGACAAAACGCATAAACCATCCGTACAAATTGGGGAATCTTTGGGCTTCCCCCGGATCAAACCAGACGCGATACCCGTTTTTCTCTCTCTGCGGGACAACCTCCTTGGCCATGTCGACCAGAATCGAGCCGGTGCTCTCGTCCGGTTCGGGGACTTCTTCGAAGTGAAACGAGTTCGCGACTCCGGGCTGAACTGTGACTGCCTTCATGACTACTACTCCTTATCTAACAACACATCCATCCCCGGCGCCGCGCCCGCGGGCGCACGTCTGGCACAGCTCGCGCTAGAGGTATAGAAGTTCGACGCTTTGTAAACCGGGCTTCTAATAGCAATGGGCTCGAATTTTTGCGGAGGACAGGGCTATCCTCTCTATCCGTCGAACGGCTCACCGAGTCAAGAGCGGGCTTGCGCCATTTCATCGGCAACCCTCTGCGAACAGGCCATCACCGCCGGATTTTCTTCGTAGCCGAAGAGTTCTACATGCCGCGGCTGCGCCAACTGCTCGTGAGCCGCAATGAATCCGGCGATGCTCCAGGTCTGAAAACTCCTGGCCTCTTTTCCGATGAAGCGCCCATCACGGCCATCGTAATACTCGGGCCAACGCTGCTCGGCGATCCGTGATGCGGCAATATCGAGAGCGCGATTGGCAAGTTCGGGGCGACCCGCCTTTATGGCGCCCCCCGCCAGCAACCAGAGCAGGAAAGGCCAGTTGCCACCGTTGTGATAAGACCAGGAGGAATTTTTGGGATCGTTGCCGGTGACGATTTGCCAGTCGCGGTCCACCAAGGCGGGAAAACAAAGCTTCAAGGGCATTGCGCCTACCAGGTCTTCCCAGCGAGCGTCCATGAGATACATGATTGCCGCTGCCTGGTCGTCATTTGCCAGCGACGTTAACAGGGCTAAGAGGTTGCCCTGCGCAAAATAGCGGAAATCCATGCGTCCGGGCCCCAGGTTTCCGGCGAAATACCCGCCCTTGGAAGGCAGCCAGGGCATGATCCAGTCCGGGATAGACTCCGGATAGATATTAAAGGTGTTGACCACGCTACTCCCGTACTCCTCAACCTTAAACCGATAGATTTGGTTGAGGTGCTGAAAGTCCAGCCAGTAGTAATGTCTCAGGTGATAAGTCAGGTAACCGAGACGCTCCGTGATCGTATTTAGCAGAGGATCCCCCTCTTCCAGCAGCTCTCGAGCTGCCGAAAGAGCCGCAAAAAATAGAGCCTGGATGTCGAAGGGATAGCCGTAGACGCCCATGCGCCGATCAATCATGTAACCGCCGTCCGGTACCAGCATGGTAGGATACATATCGAAGCGGGGTTCCAAACAAAGTTCGAGCACCAGGCGGATCGCTTGCTGGAACCCGGCTTCTCGCGCCAGGGACTTATCCCCCGAGGCCTTGGTATAAGCGCGCAAGAGAATTAGCCACCAGAGCCCGGAGTCCACTGGGGGAACCCGGGCAATCGCCCGCTCGCCAAAATCAGGAATCAACACCTCCTTCGATCCCTGTTTCTGCACAGCGAAACTGGCCGGCATCAGTCCTTGCCCAGGCCGAAAACAATCAAAGTGCTTCTCACTGCTCTGCAGCTCCACCAGGGTGGAGAGGAAATTACGGACAATGTCCGTCTGGCCTCGCATCAGAAAAGCCACGGCCGAGACGGTGAAGTCCCGCGTAAAGCACTGGTTGTAGTTCTCTGAATCCACATCCGGATCCCGCGCAGCAACCGTACCCACGGGTTCGCCGCGATACAGGACCACTGACTTCTCCAGTTCGGTCCATGCTGCTGTCAACAATTGCTCGCGTTCAGTCATGGTGTTCTCCGATTGTAAGGTTCCAGGCAGACCACGTCGCGCGCCGCTGCGAACGACCGGACGGCGCAACAATCGAGCAGTCACCGGGTTGCCTCCGCCCACCACTCGGAGATAGGGCGGAACGGCGCGGCCGGCGTTCCGGTCGCATCCGTGTCGAACCGGTAGACGAGCCCGGCCGCGGGCTCGGCGCGACGCTGCTCGTCGCTCCAGCCCTCCGTCGCGGTGGTGACGTAGAGCCGGTTGAGGCCCGGCCCGCCGAACGCACAGCACGTGCTCTCTCGAGCCGGAACGGTGCGCACCTCGCGAAGCGAGCCGTCGGGTGCGTAGCGGTGGACCTGCCCGCCTCCGTAGATCGCGACCCAGAGGTCACCGGCGGCGTCCACCGTCATCCCGTCCGGTGCCCCGACGTTCTCGGGCACGGTGACCAGAATCCGGCCGGCGGAGATGGTGCCCCGGTCGGCGTCGAATGCGAACGCGTGGATCACTCGCGGGCCACTGTCCACCAGGTACATGGTCAGCCCGTCGGGGCTCCAGCCCACGCCGTTCGAGATCGTCAGCTCGTCGAGCATCAACTCCACCCGTCCGTCCCTCTCGAGCCGGTAGAGCGCGCCACCTCCTTCGTGGTGGTCGTCGGCCAACGTCCCGCCCCAGAACCGGCCCTGGGGATCGCAGGCGCCGTCGTTCATCCGGGTGCCGGCCGGTGAAACCTCGGCGATCATGCGATGGGTGCCGTCGGGCGCCAGGTGGACAAAGCCACGCCCGGCGCCGAGCAGCCACCCACCATCTCCCTCCACGGGTGCAATCATCCCGATCGTCCAGGGCAGGTCGTAGACACGGATCGAGACCAGCGAGCCGTCGCCCTTGACCTGGTCGCGGTAGACACGCCCGGCCAGGATGTCCACCCGCAGCAGCTCGCCACGCTGGGCGTCCCACCGCACTCCCTCGCCGAGCTGGGTCTGCTCGGTCGTGCAGGCGACGGCCACCTTGGAGCCGGATGCAAGTTTTGCTTTGGAATCCTGAGGTTCAGTCATGTCTTCTCCCTTCACTTGATTGTTGAATTCTAACCCTTAAGGGCCTTTCGCAGTGCTTCGACGTCTTTCTCGTCGAGATCCGTGTCGATGACCTCGCCGCCAAATGGCTCGACGGCGGTCCAGAAGTCTGCCAATTCCGCTTCATCTGCCACTATGATGATCGCCGAGGTGTCCTTGTCCAGGGCCGCCGCAAAATCATCCAATGCCGGGTCATCAAAGGCGACGTCCTCGGCCGCCCCGAGCAGACCTCCCATGCCGCCGCCCACAGCTGCGCCGGCCAGGGCGCCTCCCGGCCCGGCCAAAAGCCCGATCAGCCCCCCGGCAACCGCACCCCAGCCGAGGCCGGCTTTACCGCTTTCATCCTGTGCCCAGGTGCTGTTCACCCGGAGGTGGCCGTGCTTGCTGCGGGACACCACGGCCACGTCGTCGATCCAGTAGTACTCGGGTGAATAATCCTCCAGCGTGTGGAGCGCCTTCATTGCCGTTTTCTTCCCTTTGAATGTGACTGCTTTGAATT